>Ga0255055_10000145_pt1 | contig 51527 bp, 41 predicted proteins | sample JV7_2_27_MG_FD_188633 | JGI IMG/M metagenome (GOLD analysis project Ga0255055, IMG submission 188633) | Seawater microbial communities from Jervis Inlet, British Columbia, Canada - JV7_2_27 | ecosystem: Environmental > Aquatic > Marine > Inlet | place: Canada: British Columbia | collected... | reverse complement strand
GAAACTCAAGAAAATTCAATTGGAAAGATAAGTCTGATGACGTGAATTGAATGAATGTGAGCACGCAGCCTCTTTGCCTAAGCTCCCCCCTAGTTGAATCTATGAATGTGCAAAACATAGGGAAATTTAGCATTTTTTTCAAGGGTCTGATTTGTACCATACGAGCCTAACTATGGAATTTGAGAGGGTTGCAAATTTGTTGGATGTTCAAATGAAAGATATAAATCATTGTGATGACGGGTAGATAGCCGACATCCACAGTGCCCGAGATTGTTGGTTTTGTATGCGAAATATTAATTGGAGGTACGAATTCACATTTTTCGATGCATAAAATATAAATCCATCTAAATTCTTTTTTACAATACGATAAGTTTTTAGTTATTTTCGACCGGAGCAACGAACTTATTAAAATTCGCGTCTTATCAGAAACGCCCCATCGCATGCTTGGCGTAAGCCCCATCGGCTTGGACGATGTGATCTTTGAGCCAATTCATTACAACCGTTAATACTTTGTTAACCATCTTCTCTGTTCTCCCGGATTTCTTATCCGGCTCCTCGATCACCCCCCCATTCCCCGATCTTTTCCGCTCCCGGTCGTCAACAGCTTTTTGAGCACAGGTACGAGCTCGTCCGCAATTTGGTGCTTGGTGACATAGCCCCCGGCACCGGCAATAAATAAAACAATACGAAATGCACTTTTTATAGGATGCCTCCTTTTGCTACATATAAATTATCGGTCGGGGTTAACCCCTTAAGCACTCAAATAATCTCAAATTTAGGTTTAAACCAAAAATGAATACCCCAGCAATTTTACTGATATATTCGAAACGCATCTCTGCGTTCGATTGGATGCAATTTTTGGTTTTGACTGCTTCTACGCTCCAAATCGCTTCTGCGGTCAAACCCGCGCCGGCGGTCTCTGGCGGTTCTTCTTTCCGGTTCGTTCCCGGGGTTATCATTCTGCCGCCGGTCAATTCCCAGGCGATTTCCCCCGTTATCTGCCATCAACCGTTCATTCTCAGAAAACGTCATTGTTAAATGCCTAAAGAAAGCGCTTTACATATGCCGGCCCACAGGCTTTTCCCAGTCAAAAAATTGCACTTCCAGCACCGATATCGGACGGCGGTCGAAGAGTAATACGAGCAGAAGGCCGTCCGTGAAATAGGGATCGCCATCCTCCTGGCCATCCTTACTCGTCGTACAACACGGTAAATCCTCCAGTGCCTTGCGCAGCCCTTTTTCATCAACTTCAACAACGTCCTGCTGCGAATGTTTCCTCTCGACATCAAACATCGTATTGGCACGCAGTCCAGGAATTTGGAAGTAGAAAGTGAGAAATTTTTTGTGCACCCGCGAAATGAGATCGATATCAACTTCTTTATCATCCTGATCCAGGTTTACAAAAAAGAATCCCGAAACAACGCTGCCGGGGGGAATAGGGTTTCTGAAACCAAGTTGTTTGAAACGGGCGTCTATCTTGTCGTTTACACCCAGGGAAAGCCAACGGTGGCCACTATATGCGATCTCATTAGGAGAGTAATAGTCCGGATCCAGTGCCGAAGACAGCAGCCAATAATTGTGGTTGTCTCTATTTTCAACCTCAACCCAGACCGCCTGGACCCACCGCAGCGCCAGATCGAAGCCGAAGATCTGCTCGTTCTCCTGGTTCATCAGGACTGCCGCCGTCACCCGGACATTGCCGTCTACCTGAGTTTGGGAATGCTGCTTGAACGGGACCTCATTAACGGCAACGGGATGATAGGCAGCACAGCCAGCGAGTATAAAAAGAAAAAAACTATATGCTAATAAAAATGAAAAAGACAGAATATGAGTTCGTTTGGGTTTCAAGTCCAATTTCTCCACTTCATAATTATCCTCATTTATGAGGGATATTGGTGAGATAGCGATATTGTCTAGCGATCATTTGCAATTTACGGTTCAACCGTCCGCTGCAATCAGCGCAGCCAGCCGTGATATGGCGTAAAGGGGCAGATTACAAATTTTGCCGTCCTTTTTGAAGTTAAGCAGGTTTGTGCGGGCAAGCCGGCTCGGTTTGAACTGTAAATCAAAAGACCTCAAGCTTTTGCTTTTTGGGTTAATACCGGCTTTAACCTCCAACGGAAAAATTTGGTCTGCGAATTGACATAGAAAGTCGAGTTCGGCTCTGCCACCTTTGCTTCGCCAGTAGTAAAGCTTTTGAGGAAATTGCGAAACCAGCTGCTGAGCGACATAATTCTCTACAAAAGCACCTTCATATTCATTGAAAAGCCGCTCTCCCTGCACCAGCAGTTCAACCGGTGACTTTGCGATAGCTCCCAGTAACCCAACATCCAGTGCATAAATTTTGAAACAGCCGGTGTCCGCATAATGCTTGAGAGGATGTTTAGCGGATGCAACCGCATTTGCCCGGTAGATGAGTCCGGCATCTTCAAGCCAGGTCAACGCATTTTCATATGCGCGCCCCCGTGCGCCTTTTTTGACGGCTGAAAAAACGAATTTTTTGTTCTCCCGTGCCAGATGTTTTGGGATGGAATCCCATATCCGGGTAAGCTTGGGTATGTCTGTTGCCGGGGCATGCTTGGCAAAATCCAGAACATAAGATTTGATAATTTCTTCCTGAGTCTTTCGGGTCTCCCATCCATTGCCGGTCTCGGCAAAGTGCTTGACAGCTTCGGGCATGCCCCCGACAAAATAATACCGGCGAAGCAGATCGATCAGGTGGGTATGGAACGCTTCGGTCAAAGGAACAAATGCGTCAACATCTTCAAGCAGTTTTCGGTACCTGGATTCCTGCATAGCAGTGAGGAATTCCATAAAGGTCATCGGATAAAGATGGAGAAAATTCACTTTGCCAACCGGGAAAGATCCGGGGCCGGGCAGTTTCACGCCAAGCAGAGAGCCTGCCGCCGCCATATGAACATCGCTTCTTTGTTCAGCGAAATACTTCAGCGAATTCAGAGCCCGATTTGAAACCTGGATTTCGTCAAAGATGACCAGATCAGCTTGCGGGCGAATCTCCAGGTTCATATAAATTGATAACTCCGCCAGTACCCGCCCTGGATTCAAGTCACGTTGGAAAAACCGGTCGAGACCGGGATCTTCTTCAAAGTTGCAATACACCGTGTTGCCGTATTCATTGCGGCCGAACTCTTTCAGGATGAAGGTTTTTCCGGTTTGCCTGGCTCCCTGCAAAAGGAGCGGCTTCCTTCTAGGTGATGATTTCCATGACAGCAATTTCGCGTATATATCTCTTTTCATAGTATGGTACTTTGCCATGCACGGGAGACGCCGTCAAGGGTTTTCGGTCAATATTTGTAATATTTGTCACATTATTTGGATGTAAAACGTGATATAACGCACAAATTATGCTTAAATAAGGCATCAAGTCTGCTCTTGACTCTTAATGGCATCTTCTGCACCAAAATGCCTGTGGCAGGATCCTTGCGCTGGGAATGCAGTTGAAATATGAAATTGGAGTGACTGGCAGATTAGATGATGGTCAGCGAGAATTTTGATGACCGTATGCGCTACTGATCTTCTTTTCCGGTCTTTTCAAGGATCCGGTTGAGGGTCGCGTTAACCGCTAAAAGGGCGTGTTTAATATCATTTAATTGTTGCATGAGAGTTTCTTTACTATCGGGGTTGTTGGAGGCGCTTTCCGTGCGGGTTCCGATTTTGCGGGAAATATCGTCCAACCGAATGCCCAGGGTGACAATAAAATACAGCAGAAGTATGAAGGTAAAGTTTTCCTCCCGCCAGTACAGCACCCGCCAGCCCACGAATAGAATGATCAAAAAAACAGCACTGGTTAAAAAATACGGATGATCGATGACCCATTTTTTTATTTTATCTATCATCTAATTTTTTCTCTTCTGATGTTTTTTGAGAAATGCGGAAAGGCCCTTCGCTGTTGGTATGGCCGGACGCGCACCATATTTTGTACAGCACAGGGCACCGACAGCACTGGCATACGTCAGCAGGTCTTTCCAACGCTTTCCGTATGCCAACCCGGCTGCAAAAGCACCGTGGAAGGCGTCACCGGCGCCGGTGGTATCCACCGAATCAATGGAAAATGCCGGCAAGCTGCCGCTGCCATCCTCGTTTTGCCAGACGAGTCCCGCTTCGCCAAGGGTAATTACAACCGCAGAACAATATTGGCCCAATTTTAAAGCTGCTTGCTGAGGATCTTCTTTACCGGTACACTCACGCGCAAATTTTTGCGAGGCCACGGTGTAATCCACTCGTTCCAATAATTTCAGGGCACCCCTGTGAATCGATCCGGCATCAAGGACGGTTGAAATCCTCCGGCCTTTAATGGTCTTCATTAGCGCCAAAGAAACTTCAGGCTCATGGCCGTCAAATAAAATCACTTGAGGATGCCATCTTGAGAAATCAATGCTGTCCGCCGGCAAGGGTGGCGTAGCACCTCTGTAATTCACCACCGTGCGCCGTCCATCCGGCTTAACCAAAATTGCCGAAAGCGGTGTCGGTGAATCACTGCGAACAATTAAATCGGTATTTACAGCCGCCTGGCTGAATTCCTCTAAGTGCCTCTGACCAAAAAAATCGTTGCCTAAATATCCGGCAAAAGCAGATTTGAGTCCCAGACGCGACACCGTCACCGCCGCATTGGCCGCCGGCCCGCCACCGCAATTGATAAACTTTTCAGCAAAGGTCTTTTCGTCTGCATCCGGGTGATGATCAACGGCAAATACCAGATCATAGCAAGCATGCCCGACACAGAGTACATCCACATTGGTTTTCATTTTAAACAAGAAATTGATCTCAGAACTAGTCGGACTTTTCAAGCTCCTCGTCTCTCAGAACCCGTCGCAAGATCTTGCCCACGTTGGAAACCGGCAGACTTTCCCGGAATTCAATTTTTTTGGGACGTTTGTAACCGGCCAGATTTTCCTTGCCGAATTCGAAAATTTCTTTTTCGGTAGCGGTTTCGCCGGGTTTAAGCTGAATAAAGGCTTTTACGGCCTCCCCGCTTTTTTCATCCGGCGCGCCAATCACAGCCACCAGCTCCACCTTGGGATGCTGAAAGAGAATATCTTCAACATCGCGCGGGTAAACATTAAAACCGCCGACTATAATCAGGTCCTTCTTCCGGTCGGTAATCAGGATATAGCCTTCTTCGTCAACATGGCCGATGTCACCGGTTAAAAAGTATCGTTTGCCCTCAATGTCGCGAAATACATTTTCGGTCTCCTCGGGACGATTCCAATAGCTTTTCATCACCTGAGGGCCACAGATGGCGATTTCTCCGTCCTCACCCAGGGGCAGTTCATTTGAACCGAGCTCAATGTCCAAAATCTTGACATCCGTACTCGGTAGCGGAAAGCCAATGGTGCCGACCTTGCGTTGCTCCTGGTTGGTCGGATTGATGGTGGTAATGGGTGCGGTTTCACTTAAGCCATAGCCTTCAAAAATGACCGAGCCGGTTTTTTCTTCAAACTGCCGGCAAACTTCGGGCGGCAGTGGTGCACCACCGGAAAAACACCCCATCAGCGAACTCAGGTCGTATTGATCAAGCTGCGTATGGTTGGTAAAGGCCACAAAGATCGTTGGTACGGCCGGCATGACGGTCGGTTTGTACTTCTGCACGGCCTTCAGAACCTCGGTAAACGGTGGATTTCCCGCGCGGGGGTCCGGAATACAGATCAAACGACTGCCGGTGCTGCAGGCGGATAACATGGCACAGGTCAGACCGAAACTATGGTACCAGGGCAGAACACCGAGGTAAGTGTGAAACCCGCCCATGCGTGTTTTTTCCGGATTACCACCCGGTTCGTGCACCAGACGAATCCACTCCAGGGCCGCTTCAATATCATAGGTAAAATTGGTGTGCGTCAGGGCCGCACCTTTCGGAACGCCCGTAGTTCCGCCGGTGTAAATGATTAATGCCAGATCTTCGGCCGGATTAATTTGGACTTCCGGCGGCCGGGGCTGGGCGCCGGCGACCACATCATCAAAAAAAAGATGGCCCGGCTGGTAGTTTCCGGCTTTGGGGATTTTTCCTAAAAGTCCGCCGATAAAGGCTTTGATTGGCGGCAGATAGGATTTGACCCCGCAGACGACCACGGTCTCCACGTCGGTGCCTTTGATGGCTTCAACGGCTGTCGGATAAAACTGGGGATGATCCATGCAAAAGACAGCTTTGGCACCGGCATCTTTCAACTGGTAATTGAGTTCATTTGCCGTGTATAGGGGATTGCAGGTGACACAAATGGCTCCGGCTTTTAAAATACCAAAAAATACGGCCGGATAGTGAGGCAAATTGGGCAAAAAAATGGCCACACGGTCTCCTTTTTGGATGCCGTGTGAGGCCAAAAAATTAGCGATGCGATCAGCCGTATCTTTGACCTGGGTATAGGTACGGGTGGCATCATTGAAAACGGTATATACCTGATCCGGGTACTTGCTGGCAGATTCATCAAGTACGGAAAACAGCGGCTTTTCGTATCCGGAAATATCGTGTGGTACGTCTTCCGGCCAATTGGGAGTCGACCAAGTCGTAGCTGTCATACGGACCTCCTTTGGTTAGTGGTTGCTGGGAACACCCCCTTCAAAATCAATAGAAGACATGTTAAATTTTGGAAAACATAACAAAAATAGCAACTATTTTAAAACCTTGCCCCAGTTTTTCATTTTGTTTACGATCAGTTAGGGTTATAGTGAATTGCGTCTTGGGTGTCAAACAAGAAAGCACGAACCGCTTAGGAAACAATGGAAATCGTATTGCAAAAATGAATCTTATAAATATCTGGAAAATTCCGATTTGATCACGCCAAAAAGCTCTTCGCCGATCGCCAGGCCGAGATCGATAAATTGAGGGCCGTATTTTTTCCCGGTGGCGGTTCTGAATGTGGTTTTAATGGTCTTCAGTTTTTCCATCCCCTGGGGATAGCCGTCCATAAATTTCGCCAGCGGCGGGTTAAAATAGGACACCATGTCCCAGAGCGTATCATGGAAATTATCCGGACCCCAGCGAAATTTGTCCGCGTCATACAGGCAATTGGAAATCAGCTCCCCCTTGGGCGAATCCGCATCAATAGGATCCTTGAAGGCCTCATGGTTTTGGATGGCACCGCAGATATTTCCGATTTCTTCCGTCGAAAACGGATATTTTTTTAGCAGTTTCTTCGCATGGGCAGCGGCGTGGGCTGAGTGATCTTTTTTTTTGCGCTTGATGTCATGCAGCAAACCGGCAGTCTGGACCAAACAGACCAGGCGGGAAAGCAGGTCGTTGTCATAACCACTTTGCCGGGCTTCGATAACCATTAATGTACCCGCATCATGGGAGACCTTCACCGCATGCATCAGGCCGTGTCCGAAATCATCTTCCAGGGTTCCGGCAACGAATGAAAGCAGTTTTTTGATGACGCGGCCGCTGTCAAAAAACTGCCTTGAGGCCTCATAGGCCAGGGAATGATCTTGATAGAAATCCGGGGTGGGATGACGCAAAATGATCTGGCGGGCTCGCTGACGAATTTGATGATAAATTGGCTGCATATAATCGAGCGCTGGAGTAATTCATAATTTGGATTTTAGATTTCGGATTTTAGATCTAATAACAGACTGATCAAATGCACATTAAGTCTCCACCATTCCAAATCCAAAATCTAAATTCCAAAATTTGCAATCAAGTACGATCATATCTCAGACAGCGAAAACGGTTTGCCGCAGACTTTCCACATGCCTTCTTCTTTAACCAGGGTCAGGGTTTCATCAACCTTGTGGGATTCGATCATAAAAAACAATTTCCCGACGAATGCAAAAACGGGATTGATAGAACGCAGCCGGGCACCTGTAATTCTAACCTTGGCATTGTTTTCATCGATCATCTCAATTTCAGTGGAAATATGCGAAAGCTGGTTTCTCATATAACTCTGAGAAAAGCCCATTGATCGGGCCTGGACGGCAACAGAATTCAGATACGCATCCACGATACCGACTTCTTCATCCTCAACAATTTCACTGCAAAGCAGCTCCGACATCGAAGTGCCGTCAAGCATGAAATAGGCTTTTGTGAAATCAACTGCTGCTTCTGCGGGATTATCGACTTTACCGACAGAGATCAGAATCCCCTGCAGGATGACAAAAACCACGACCACGAAGCCAATAATCATAATATTTTTGCCAGTTAACATTTATTTAACCTCCCTCAAACCTTCCTAAAACATAATCCGGGATCGCACCGAACATCGTTTTTGGTGATCAAAACCCAAATTGTCAGATGGCCCATATCGAATCGAAATTAAACTGTCTCCGGCATTTATACGGATACCCAATTCAGGCATTTGTTTCTAACACAAAAATGTTGTCGATGACAAGAATTTTTAAATCAGAAATTTTGGCAACTACCTGATCGCATGGATTGCCTAAATCGACCGATTCGGCTATTGTTAAGGGCACCAGGAAGGCACGGGGTCCAAGATCAGTGTTATGTCCCAGAAATAATTTGCAATAATTTTTCACATGCCAAAGTCATTGCGAGGAGTGAAACGACGAAGCAATCCCATGCAAAGCATCGTGATCCACCATGACGGATCAGATTGCTTCGCTTCGCTCGCAATGACATTTTTGGCGCTGCAGATTTATTAAAGGAACTTATGGGACACAACAATAGATTAAATTTCGCGACCAATCAAAAACAAATGGATTGAGGGTTAATGAATATGGGATCCGAAAACGAAAATATCTTCCGTCACATCCAAAATGCGCTGATTTATTCATGGGCCGGGTTTAAAACCGCATGGGAAAATGAGATGGCTTTTCGAACCGAAGTCATTGTTATTGCACTCATGATGCCCATCGGCATCTGGATCGGTAAAACGGCGGTGCAATGGGCGCTGCTCATCGGCTCCAGCCTGCTGGTTCTGATTACTGAGTTGCTGAACTCAGCCGTGGAAAAAGTGGTGGACCGCATCGGTACGGAACATCATATTTTGTCCAAACAGGCAAAGGATTTGGGCTCGGCAGCAGCTGCCGTGAGCATGCTGACAGCCGTGATTGTGTGGGGCCTGATCGCTTATGAGCGCTTCGTGCACTGAAAAAAGTGACTAAAGTAGGAAGTGACTAAAATGCCTAAAGTTAAGGAATTCTGTCATTTAATTTTAAAAGATGGAGCGAAGCGACACCACAACTTTAGTCACTTTAGCTCACTTTAGTTCATTTTAGGCACTTTTTATAGCTAAAAATAGCGATTGCAAATAATAGTTTAGCGCAGCATACACTGCTCAACCCATGGCTCGGCAACCGCTTTGAGCTGCATCAGTTCATCATCGGTATATTCGTAATTGGTTTCTTTAAAAAAATCAGGGTGCAACATTCGACTTTTGTGAAAACGCTGCAGCGCATAAACCCTGGCGCCTTTTATCAGGCGGCTTATATTTTCAATGACCGCTGCAGTCACGATGGGCTTGACGCAGGTGGTACGAAATTCATAGGCAACGGCCGATTCCATGATAATCTCAATACTTGAAAGGATCGCTGTCACATTGCAGTCAGGTTTGATGTAGGTGGCGTACCAAGTTGGATCGGTTTTCAGGTCCATGGCAATGTAATCGATCAGTCCCTCGGCGATAAGCCTTTTGATCACCCGGGGGCGGCTGCCGTTGGTATCCAGTTTTACCGGATATCCCATATTTTTAATGTGCCGGCATAAATCAAAAAGATCGTCCTGAAGCGTGGGTTCACCGCCGGAAATAACCACGCCGTCTAAAAACCCTTTGCGGGTTTCGATGAACCGATAGACATTGCCGGGATCAAATTCAGCGTTGTGCACCGAACAACCTTTGGCCAGGTCCGGATTATGACAATACGGACAGTCAAAGTTGCAGCCGGACAAAAAAATACCGCAGCTTAACTTTCCCGGAAAATCAATCATCGAATTTTTCAGCAGACCACCGATGTTCATTGGCTCACGATTTCCAACTTAAGATGGTTTCAGGTGTCAGTCACTGGGTTCAACGTTCAAAGGTTCAGAGGTTGGATAACGAACGATAGAAAGAAGTCAGATGTCGAAGGACAATTATTAACCATCAGCAGCCAGTAGGCAAAACCCTGAACCCTGAACCTCTGAACCTTTGACACTAGGCTACCTTAAACAGTTTGCGGTCACCGTATTCAGCCTGTTTGCCGTTATTCCATTGTTTAACGGGTCGCAAATAGCCGACTACCCGGGAATAAACTTCAGTTTCCTGATCACAGATCGAGCACTTTGCCTGCTCCCCATTGATGTATCCGTGCGACGGGCAGACACTGAAAGTGGGCGTCAACGTAAAATACGGAAGCCGATAATTGGTTGCCACCTTGCGGATCAAATTTTTGATGGCATCGATATCGCTGACATGTTCGCCCAGAAAAATGTGTAGAACCGTCCCGCCGGTATATTTGGTCTGGAGCCGATCCTGGAGTTCCAGGGTTTGAAATATATCATCGGTATAATTTACCGGAAGGTGGCTGGAGTTGGTATAGTAGGGCGCTGCCCCACCGCGAAAATCAATTTCATTGGCGCAGATAATTTCCGGATACTTCTTTTTGTCCAGCAGGCATAGACGGTATGATGTGCCTTCAGCCGGCGTGGCCTCAAGATTAAAAATGTCGCCGGTATCCTCCTGTATTTCCGAAATCAGGTCACGCAGAAAATCCATCACCTGCAGCGAAAATTTCTGACCGGCTTCGGAGCTGATATCTTCACCCAGAAAATTCAGACAGGCTTCGTTCATGCCGATAATGCCGACGGTAGAGAAGTGATTTTTCCAGTAAAGGCCGGTGCCCTTTTTGATATCCCGCAAATAAAACCGCGAGTAGGGATACAGGTTTTTATCGGTAAATAGTTCCAGAACTTTGCGCTTGATTGAAAGGCTTTCGGCTGCCAGCAGGACCTTTTCTTTTAAATTGGCAAAAAAATCTTTCTCGGTCTGACTGACATAACCCACACGCGGCAGGTTAATCGTCACCACGCCGATGGATCCCGTCAGGGGATTGGCCCCAAAAAGGCCCCCGCCGCGTTTTAAAAGCTCCCGATTGTCCAGGCGCAGGCGACAGCACATGGAGCGTGCATCTTCAGGCGCCATATCTGAATTGACAAAATTAGAAAAATAGGGAATCCCGTACTTTCCGGTCATTTTCCAGATCATATCCAGGTTGGGGTTGCTCCAATCAAAATCGGCCGTAATGTTGTAGGTGGGTATTGGAAAAGTAAAAACCCGGCCCTTGGCGTCGCCTTCCATCATGACTTCGGCAAAGGCCTTGTTTAATAAATCCATCTCCGGCTGAAACTCGCCATAGGTTTCTTCCTGTTCGATCCCGCCGACAATCACAGACTGATCCTTTAAAATCGGTGAAACGTTTAAATCCAGAGTGATATTGGTAAATGGCGTCTGAAATCCAACCCGGGTTGGAATGTTGATGTTGAAAATAAATTCCTGCAGGGCCTGTTTGACTTCTTTATAATCCAGCCCGTCATAGCGGACAAAAGGCGCCAGAAGGGTGTCAAAATTGGAAATGGCCTGGGCACCGGCGGCTTCTCCCTGCAGGGTATAGAAAAAATTGACGATCTGCCCCAGGGCGGAGCGAAAATGTTTGGGCGCAGCGCTCTCGACTTTGCCTTCAACCCCCTTGAAGCCCTGCCGCAGTAAATCCTGCAGATCCCAGCCAACGCAATAAACCGCTAAAAGATTCAGGTCGTGAATGTGCAGGTCACCGTTCTTATGGGCTTCTCGGATTTCGGGCGGGTAAATACTGTTTAACCAGTATTCGGAGGTCACTTCAGATGAAATGTAATTATTCAGGCCCTGCAGTGAATAACACATATTGCTGTTTTCTTTAATTTTCCAGTCCAGCTTCTGAATATAGTGGTTTACCAGATCAACGTTGGCCCGGGTGGTAATCTGCCTGATCTGGGCATGCTGCTCGCGGTATAAGATATAGGCTTTAGCCGTTTTAAAGAACGGGGAATCCAGCAGGACAGCTTCAACGATGTCCTGGATCTCTTCCACTTCCGGCGCCGGGTCCAGCTTGAGTTCATGCGCCAGCGTTAAAACCCGCAGTGTTAGCTTCCGGGCGTCTTTTTCTTCAAATTCAGCGGTTGCATTGCCTGCTTTGACAATGGCGGCGGTAATTTTAGATGAATCGAAATCGACAACCCTTCCATCTCTTTTTTTGATACTTTCAAGCACGTAAGTCACCTCACCTCGTTTTATAGTGGTTGTCAAAAAAACGTTCCAGTATATGAGTGGTAGCGGCTGGCAGAAATGGCTAAGAGAATCTGACCGAAAGAAAGGGGCTCATCAAAGCCCCGAACGTGTAAAATAGAGTAAAATACGGTAAAATGCTGTAAAGCCAAAAAGGCAAAAAAAACCACAATATGTGGTTTTTCATCCAGGCAGGTTAAATGTTACCACAATATATTGATATTTGTCAATTAAGAAAATCAATATATAGTGTGTTTTTTATTAAAAAATATCCCGATTAACATTTTTTTATCATTAAAACAACAAGTTATAATTAAAATCATGAAATCTTGCGGGCACAACAGAATTCCCGACTAACTGGTACCGCTGGAAATGGTTCTGGGTTCTGGGTTCAGAGGTTCGGCGTTCGGAGGTTAAAAGTAGGGCCGGACTCTGCGCCGGCCAATGACGGCGGGCGCGGAGGCCCGCCCTACTTCCGATATTCATCTGTACTCTGTCTTCTGTACTCTGTTTTCTGTCTTCTGACCTCTGTCTTCTGACCTCTGTCCTCTGTCTTCTGACCTCTGTCTTCTGACCTCTGTCCTCTGTCTTCTGACCTCTGTTTTCTGACATCTGTCATCTGTCTTCTTGCTTTGCTGTTACCCAGACGTAGTCCGCCATACCCAGCTCAACCTCATGTCCCGCCGAAACCAGGTATAGGGTTCGAAATGAGGCCCCGGTGCGACGAAAGGTGCGGTCCGGTATACCGTATTTGTATTGAATATGGCCGTTGCCGGCCAGAACAACGATCTTCTTCCCGCTAAGATTAGCGGCAATCGACTCCGCCATGACTTCATCCCATACGCACTGGGCCATATAAAAATCATCGAATTTGACGTTGCCTTTAAGATGATGTTGATTGAATACTTGCTCTACATAATTTCGATGCACGGCGTTGGATGTGTCGATCTCTTTTGGAAGATACTGCCTGTCGGTATCGGACAAATTGTCTATTCCACCGACCCGAATGCGGGCCGGAATGTGAAAAGGAATGTTCAGGGCAACGATTTTGATATTGTTTTCCTTTATGAACAGGAGGATGTTGCGGTACAACTCAAAATCATACCGCCAGTTGGCATACCAGTGCACTTTTCGTAAAAATGTTTCTTCATCCAGTACGCCGGCAGACCATAAATCCAGCACCTCCTGGTAGGAACGATCAAACATTTCCAGTCCAACCCGCATGGAAGGGCTGTTTTTAAAAACGGCCTCAATTATTTTTTGCTGGATGGCATGGTGAGCGGGGTTGGTGTGCTTTTCTCCGACAAAAATAATCTGATGGCTGTTTAGATCTGCCATCAGTTGGTCAAACGTAACCGTCTTGCCGGTTTTTGCCGAAATAATCGTGTCCGGTTTAACGGTCTTCGATGTATCTTTGATCAGCACCGTATCTGATTTCCCGGCGCATCCCCATAGAAAACTGATAACGGCAAGGCCGATATAAAAGCGGCTGAGGAACACCGAAACTTCCCTTTTTCCATCGGTTTTTGGGTACATATAGACACCTTGATTTTTTGCGTTGAGATCGGTAAGATTAGGTAATGGATAAAGGGTCCGGCCATCGGGTAAAACAAAGCGGACCGCAAAAAAAACCGGGCATTAAATGCAGTTTTGCCGCTGCATTTTAGGCCCAATTTCAACAATAAAAAAACAAGCCAATGCCTGCTGATAAAACTCCGGTATTCAGAAAAGTAATCATTCCCTGGTACAATTCCACCAGCGCTTATATCATTATGATCATATTTATGCTACCGGTGTTTTTCTTTGCACTGACCGGTATTTCGGTAGCCAGGGAACACCCCGAATATCAAGGATATGTCTGGGTGCCCGCAGTATTGCTTGCCATGAGCGCAGGGATTATCATTGCCACAACCGCCCGCCTGATCAAACGCTATTCCCATAAACCCGCCAAACAACCTTGATTGCATGGCACAAACGCAAAACGACCCATTGGCACAACTGGCAACCGATGTATTTGCCGTCCTATTCGCCCGATCTCAACCCCATAGAGCGCATCTGACTGACGATGAAAGCACGCGGGTTCAACAACCCTGTTTGTAAAAATGAAGAAAAATTATTAGAGCGTTTGCATCAGGCCATATTGGAGGTTATCGACAACCCGGAGAAGACACAACAAACTACCGCTATCGGAACGTTATTTTGACAAACGCTCTAATGAATAAGCGGATAAATGAGCTCAATGAAGTGGTGAAGTATTTTAGCAGTCGCCCCCCAGATGACGACGTCCTCAAATGGATATTCAAGTTCGCTTATATCCGGTTGGCGATCATGATAGCGTTTGGCCCGATGGATGCCGGCAATCGTTTTCAGCGGTATTTCCAGAATTCTGGCAATTTCGGTGGCATCACATCGAATCGGCCCCTTGCCATTCCAAAGCCCGATGAACGCCTCGATGTCTCTGGGCCTTGTGAGGGTTTGGAAGTGTCCGATGGACCCGATGAAATCAACCTGATCCTTGCTGATTTTCAGCTCTTCTTCCAGCTCCCGGAAAGCGGCCGCAACCGGATCGGCATCTGTACTTTCCATGTGGCCTCCCGGCAAGGCCACCTGGTTGCGCCAGGGGTAACCTTCGGTATCTGATTTTTGAATGGCCAAAATATGCGGATCCGGCCGGTCGAACAGCAGCAAAAATACACATGCCGGCGCGCGGGAATCATCTGCAGGAGATCCAATTGGCCTGGAATTGACGATAATTTCTTTTAGACGGGAATAATCGATGGTTTCAAATCCGTATGATTAACCCGGGGGGTTTATAGTGGTTGTCAAAAAAAAACCCTGCGGTATTCAAACGTTTTTTTCTACAACCGTACACGCGCTTATGCCCCTATTCCGTATTTCGGTACATTATTATGGAAAGCGGTATAAATTTCATTCATCTTCTACTTATCGTTGTTGGAGAAATTTTTGATCATCATTTCGCCCAGTTCCCTGGAACGGTTCGTTGCAACCTCTATGGCATTTATCAGTGTGGTGCGCAACCCGCCTTTTTCCAGGGTGGCCAGACCGGCAATCGCCGTGCCCCCCGGAGAAGTCACTCTATCTCTGAGCTGGCCCGGGTGTTCCTGGGTCTCCATCAACATTTTGGCGGCACCCAGAACCGTTTGGGCGGACAGAAAGAGCGCTTCCTGGCGCGACAATCCCACTTTCACACCGGCATCGGCCATGGCCTCAACGATCAAAAAGATGTAGGCCGGACCGCTGCCGCTCAATCCGGTAATCGCATCCATCAGGTAATTTTCAGGAATAAACACGGTCTTACCGATGGAATCGAAAATGGCCATAGCAAGCTTGATATCCTCTTCACCGGCGTGTTTTCCGGCGGCAACGGCTGTGGCCGCTTCTTTAACTGCCGCTGCGATGTTGGGCATGACCCGGATCAGGCGCAGCTTTTTATTCAGACAGGATTCGATGGCCTCCATGGGGACGCCGGCGGCAATCGAAATAATTAATTTGGACATATCGAGTTTTTCAGCGGTTTCGTTGAGAACCGCCGCCATGATCTGGGGCTTCACGGCATAAATAACAATGTCTGAATTGACAACTGCTTCCAGATTGTTCGCTGTCGTTTGAACCCCGTATTTTTCCTGTATAGTTTTAAGTTTGGCTTCACGAACATCGGTACAGGTAATATGCTTCGGTTTGGATGACCGTGAGCCGATAAGACCGCTGACAAGTGCCTCACCCATATTTCCCGTTCCGATAATACAGATTTTTTTGTTGTTTAACATGATGATGGACTCCGTTCCTCTAATCTTTTTAGAATCCATCTCAAAAATGTCTTTTGGCCCAATATCTTTGTTGGTGCCCCGCTATAAATCCTCAACATACAACAGTATGCCTCCGGTTTAAAGCTCGGCTCCGCCGCGATCTTGAACCAAAATCCAATTTTTGAGATGGGTTCTAATACAATCCGCTGGAAAACTGCCGGCAGCCCCGTGTGATCGCCGGGTAAGCGGTTTTGATTGTGTGAATTTCTCTTGAAATTTCTGCAATTTATAGCCTGCCCAGATGGTAGTCAAGAAAATAATAAGTGGATTTCATATTGACACAGTTTTTAAAAATTTATTATAATGGTCTAACCATTTAAAATCCCTGCGGAACGAAAGGAAAAGCAGCTATGTTCCAGGCAGCCAAGCAAATCAAGGTTTTTCAGGATGTCGTAGCGCAAATTCAGGAAGCCATCCTCGACGGACGGCTGAAGACTGGAGACACCCTGCCTTCCGAGAGGCAGCTCAAGGACATGTTTAATATCAGTCGCGGCACATTGCGCGAAGCGTTGCGGGTTCTGGAACAAAAGGGCTTAATCGAAATCAAACTCGGGGTCGGCGGCGGTTCGGTGGTCAAAGACCTAAATGCCGACCAGGTTAGCGAAGGCCTGGCCCTGTTAATCCGGTCTCAAAAGGTTTCATTGAATCATCTGGCTGAATTTCGTGAAGATGTGGAGGGAATTGTCGCCGCGCGTGCGGCCGAAAGAAGTTCCGCGGCTGACATTATGAAGCTCACCCAACTTTTAGACGAGGCCCGCAAATGCATCGATGACGGCCCATCTCAACGCGATACCTTTATCGAAATTGACAAGCAGATCCATATGACCCTGGCCCGGGTTGCTGAAAACCCGATTTACATATCTGTGCTGCATTCAGTACACGATAACATCCATCGCTATTATGATCAGTTTCTTTCCATGGAAGAACCCGAATTGCAGGAAAACTATCAGGACCTTTGTGATCTTGTGAAGGCCGTCGAAAAAGGACAGGCCGACCATGCCCGCCGACTGGCCCGCGGCCATGTTCACCGGTTCAATCAGTATATGAAAACAAGAGAGCAGGCAGAAAAGAAAGTGACTAAAGTTTAAAATGACTAAAGTGCCTAAAGTTATGGTGTCGCTGCGCTCCATCTTTATATGAATGATAGAATTCCTTAACTTTAGGCATTTTAGTCACTTTAGCTCATTTTAGCTCACTTATTAAAAAATCGACTGGCCCTTGAAAAAAAGAAAGTGATCACTCAACCAAAAAATAGCATTTGAAAGCAAACAACATGCCCCTAAAACGCATCACCCAGCATCCCATTCTGGAGATTCCTGAAAATAAAGAAGTCACCTTTACCTGGAATGCAAAAAAGTTGACCGGGTATGAAGGCGAAATGATATCTTCAGCTCTTTTTGCCAACGGCATTCACATATTCGGCCACCATCCCAAGGATAACAGCCCCCAGGGCATGTTTTGCGCCAATGGACAGTGCTCCCAATGTCTGGTTATTGCCGATGGCCTGCCGGTCAAGTCGTGCATGACGCCTCTGGCGGAGGCCATGATCGTCGAAAGTGTTGAGGGACTGCCCAAACTGCCGCAAGATGATGCAGAACCTCGATTCCAATCAATGCCTATCAGGGAGGTAGAAGTTTTGGTCATCGGTGCCGGCCCGGCGGGACTGGCAGCAGCGCTGGAACTGGGGAAGCTCGGAGTCGAAACACTGATCATCGATGATAAAGACCGCCCCGGAGGAAAACTGGTTCTGCAAACCCATAAATTTTTCGGCTCAGTTGAAGATTCCTACGCCGGAACCCGGGGCTTTGAGATCGCGGCCATTTTAGAAGAAGAGATAAACAAACTCGAGTCGGTTGAGATCTGGCTGAATACCACAGCGGTCGGTGCTTTTTCAGACAAAATTGTCGGTGCCGTTAAAGGTGTTAAAAGCAGCCGCTACAAGCAAATTAAGCCTAAAAAGCTGCTGATTGCCACCGGTGCCAGGGAAAAAATGCTGTCGTTTCCGGGAAACACCCTGCCGGGAGTTTACGGTGCCGGTGCGTTTCAAACGCTGGTCAACCGCGATCTGATAAAATCCTCGGAAAAGGTGCTCATCGTCGGCGGCGGTAATGTGGGGCTAATCGCCGGCTATCATGCCATCCAGGCCGGCATCGCGGTGGTTGCACTTATTGAGGCGTTGCCGCAAGTCGGCGGTTATAAGGTTCATGCCGATAAACTCAAACGGCTGGGTGTGCCGATTTTAACCGGCCACACCGTTGTGGGCGCCGACGGACAGGATAAAGTGGAATCGGTCACCGTTGCCCGGCTGGACCGGGATTGGAAGGTTGTTCCGGATACTCACAAAACTTTTGAGGTGGATACCGTCCTGATTGCGGTCGGCCTGGCCGAAGTCAACGAATTTTATTTAAAAGCCCAGAAATGGGGAATGGATGTCTTTTGTGCCGGAGACGCCCGGGAAATTGCCGAAGCGTCTGCAGCGATGTTCACCGGCAAAATTGAGGGTCTGAAAATCGCCCAATCCCTCGGGTTGCCGGTCGGCGAGATCCCGCGGGAATGGGATCAGAAAGCCACCATTTTAAAATCCAAACCCGGGCCCACTGTGAGCCGCGAACAACCGGCCCGGGAGAAAGGGGTGTTTCCGATTTTCCACTGCTATCAGGAAGTGCCCTGCAATCCCTGCACGTCGGTATGTCCGGTCGGCGCCATTCGAACCGAGCAGGATGAAATCACCGGTCTGCCCTATATAACCGATTTAGATGCCTGTACCGGCTGCGGCAGCTGCGTGGCCGTTTGCCCGGGTCTGTCGATGATCCTGGTCGATTACCGGGACGATCCCGAGCACCCGATGGTCACTCTGCCCTATGAAATCTGGCGCGAGCGGGTTGAAGTCGGTCAGAAAGTCCCGGTTACCGATGTGGACGGGGCGATCCTGGGATATTATCCCGTGGAAAAGATATCGACCCGGCGGAAATATCCGGGTACCTTGCTGGTACAGATTAAAGTCGATAAAAAGGTGGCGAAAGTGGCCATGGGCATCTGGGTGCAGGAAAGACAAATGGAACCTTCCCAAACTTATGAAAAAGAACTGCCTCCGGATGATGCTATAATCTGCCGTTGTGAACGCATAACCGCCGGTGAAATCAAAGCGGCCATCCGCAAGGGCGTCAGAGATATCAATCAGCTGAAAGCCTTAACCCGGGTCGGCATGGGTGCCTGCGGCTCAAAGACCTGTCGGCCGATGATCTGGCGGATCTTTCAGGAAGAAGGCATTGATCTGGACACGGTAACGGATCGCGTCGATCGGCCCCTGTTTGTCGAGGTTCCGATTGGAATACTGGCCGGGGCACACGCAGGAGGCCGCCTTGAAAACAAGTGATGTTATCATTGTGGGGGCCGGATCGGTGGGCGTGCCGACAGCCCTGGCGTTAGGTGAACTCGGCATCAAAACCCGGGTGATCGACATGCACCCGTCACCGGGCCAGGGCGAAAACAAACACGCCATCGGCGGTATACGGGCAACCCATTCAGATCCCGGTAAAATTCTGACCTGTCGGCGGTCCCTCGAAATCTTTGCAACCTGGGAAAGGCTTCATGGTGATCATATCGAATGGCTCAAAGGTGGATATGCCTTTCCGGTTTACCGCAAACACGATGAGAGCATGCTAAAAAAGCTGCTGCCCGTCCAGAAGAAATACCGGCTGAACATCGATTTCATGGGACCGAAAGGAATTCAGCAACTGATACCCGGTATAAATCCCCGGAGATTACGGGGGGGCACTTTCTCGCCGGATGACGGTTCGATCTCTCCGTTATTGGCCGTAAACGCTTTTTATCGCCGGGCCGTCGATCGGGGAGTCGCATTTCATTTCAAGGAGCGCGTTCGCACAATACGGGTTAAGGAAGACAGCGTCGTCGGCGTGGAAACCGAACAGTCTGAATATACCGCTCCGATCGTCGTTGATACGGCCGGTCCTTTTTCAACGGAGCTGGGCCGGTCCGTCGGCTTGGAGCTTCCGGTGGTTCCGGATTCCCACGAAGGCGCCATCACTGAACCGGTCCGGCCGTTTTTTAAGTGCATGGTAGTGGACATCCGCCCCGGACCGGGGTCCAAAAATTTTTATTTCTACCAGAATCTGCACGGACAGGTGATTTTTTGCATCACCCCCGACCCGCCCATCATCGGAACAGACAAAGGGGAAACCTCCGTATTTCTTCCCCAGGTGAGTGCCCGCATCGTGCACCTGATTCCACGGCTCAAAAATTTAAGAGTGCGCCGAACCTGGCGCGGTCTTTATCCGATGACCCCGGACGGCTCTCCGGTGGTGGGATGGAACCGCCAGGTTCGCGGTTTGCTGCATGCCACGGGCATGTGCGGTCAGGGGTTGATGCTGGGACCGGGTACCGGGGAAGTGGTTGCCCGGATGATTGCGGATCGAGCCACCGATGACGATCAAATGATTTTAGAAGAGTTTTCTCCCTACAGAAAATTCGAGGGCCAGGAAGCACTCAAGTGAGGCGCACCGACGCCGCTTAATTGGTCAAATGGTCGATTTGTTAAATAGTCAAGAAGGATAATATCCGATAACTAATTGACTATTCAACGATTTAACTATTTAACTAAAAATGAGGCTTGATTGCGAATCGGCTTAAATGTATAAGGAAGGCTTGCAATCTTTGAAAAGCAGCCAGCAGTCAGTAACCAGTAACCAGCAGCCAAATTAAGGAGTAAAAAGATGCCGGATTACCATTTGAAAGAAACCAAAACCTTAGAATACAAGAGGCCCGATGTTGTAAGTGGTTATACCGATCAGACCTTATATATCAATCTTTCGGGCCAGCAGATCGAAATCAGGCCGGTAGCCGAGGAAACCAAAAAAACATTTATCGGCGGCAAAGGATATGATCTCTGGCTGCTGTGGAATGCGGTTCAGCCGTCCACCAAGTGGAATGACCCTGAAAATGCCCTGTGTATTGCGTGCGGCCCGCTGGGGGGAACGCCCATCTATCCGGGTTCCGGTAAAAGCATTGTGGCCACCCTCTCACCGACAACGGCATCGGTAATGGATTCCAACGTTGGCGGTTATTTTGGCCCTTATCTTAAATTTTCAGGTTTCGATGCCCTGGAAATCCAGGGCAAAAGTTTAAAAGAAATTGTCGTTTTTATCGACGGCGTCAATCAAAAAATTCAGATCTTCGAAACCAGCGGTCTGCCGGAAAACGCCTATGAGCTGTCCGCAATTTTAACCGAGCACTTTGCCCAGGGAAAACCGCGCAACATTTCGGTGGTATCCACAGGCCCCGGGGCTAAGAATACCTTAATCGGCTGTCTCAATTTTACCTGGTATGACTCCAAACGCAAACGCGCCCGCTACAAGCAGGCCGGCCGTGGCGGCGTCGGGACCGTTTTTGCCGACAAGGGTTTAAAGGCGGTGGTGGCCTGCTGGAACAATGTCACCGCCGACACCAATAAACCGGCAGACAAAGCCCGCTTAAAAGATGTGGCCAAATTGCATTCGCGCGAAATTGTGGAACTGGATCCCAAACAAAACGAAATGGCTAAAATCGGCACCACCCACATCGTCACGATCATGAACGACCATGATCTGCTGCCCACCCATAATTTTCGTTACGGTCAACACCCCCAGGCTCCCAACCTGGGCCAGAAAGTTTACCGTCGTCTGTTTGATCCGGGATTTGACGGCTGCTGGATGGGTTGTACCGTGGCCTGCTCGCACGGAATCAAGGATTTTGTACCCTTAACCGGAGCTTATAAAGGAAAAAAAGTTTTTGTCGACGGGCCTGAATATGAAACCATCGCCGGCTGCGGCTCGAATCTGGGCATATTTGATCCCCATACGGTTGCCGAAATGAATTTTTACTGTGATGCCTACGGCCTGGATACGATCTCCGTGGGTACCGGAATCGCCTTTGTAATGGAGTGCTTTGAAATGGGGCTGATCAACGAAACCCATACCGGCGGTCTGGAGCTTCGCTTTGGCAACCGGCTTGCTGCCCTGGAACTTATGCATCAAATGGCGGATGGAGAGGGCTTCGGGCAAATCGTCGGTCAGGGGGTCCGAAAAATGAAAGCGCTTTTTGCAAAGGATTTCGGGGCGGATCCGGCTATCATGCAGGACATCGGCATGGAATCCAAGGGATTGGAGTTTTCAGAATACATGACCAAAGAATCATTGGCCCAGCAGGGCGGCTACGGACTGGCGCTGAAGGGCCCCCAGCATGATGAGGCCTGGCTGATCTTTTTGGATATGGTTCACAACTATATGCCGACTCTCGAGCAAAAAGCAGAAGCATTGCACTGGTTCCCCATGTTTAGAACCTGGTTCGGGCTTTGCGGCCTGTGCAAGCTGCCCTGGAACGACATTGTGCCGGAAGACAACAAAGACACCGCCGAACCGGCCAAAGTAATGAAACATGTCCAGTGGTATGCGGATTATTTCAGTGCCATTACCGGCAATGAAGCCGGTCCCGACGATCTGATTAAAATGAGTGAGGCTGTTTATAACTTTCAGCGGATATTTAACCTGCGAATGGGTTTTGGACGCCGCCAGCAGGACGAAATCCCCTACCGCGCTGTGGGACCGGTTACAGAGGATGAATATGAATCCCGCGCCGAGCGTTACGATAAACAGCTGACCGAAACTTACCAGGTGAATATTGAGGCGAAAAGCACCGCTGAAAAACTGGCCACATTGCGCAAACACCGCGAAGAACAATACGAAAAACTCAAGGATGCCGTTTATATGCGCAGAGGGTGGACGCCGGATGGGATTCCGACCCAAAAAACCGCCAAACGCCTCGGAATCGATTTTGATGAAGTTGTGGAATTACTCAAGGCCAACGGAGTGAATTCATGATTCAGGTGGCCGGCAAGCAGATGGCCTGGCGGGAAGGCATGACGGTATCAGACCTGCTCGAAGCGCTTAAGGATCCGCACCCTTATGCCGTGGTCCGCATAAACGAGCAGTATGTAACCCAGCCCAATTTCGAGCATGCATTCGTTCCTGATGATGCGGAGGTCTTTTTGATTCCGATGATTGCCGGAGGGTAAGCTGGCGCTTTAGCATGGAGCAAGGGGCACGGAGCATAGCGTTACATCTCTCTGTCTATTAGTAACCCCGTGCCCCTAGCCCCATGCCCCACGCTTTTTTAACCCTTAACACTCGCAACTCCGCCCACCTTGGCCAATTCTTAACAGATCCCTGAAGTCGATGCACGCCAGCAATTCTCGGTGAAACTAAACAAAAGATTGCTTCGTCGCTCACACTCCTCGCAATGACAGTACGAAACATTCGCGGGTCATTGCGAGCGAAGCGAAGCAATCTCAACGCTCTGGTATCTCACCGAGAAGTGCTGGATACACGCCCCAGAATTTGCAATCCGTTTAAGGATGTGATATTCTTAATAATCATTAACATGTGGCTCCCAAAGGTCAGAAAAAAATATCCGGGTATCCGAACTCAAGTTTTTACGGTAGGGTCCGATAATAACTAGAACCCCAATTGAGTTAAAAAACCAATTGAGTGTTTATCGCTCAATTAGGGTAGAACCTTTGTTCTTTGTCAAATGATAACCGTATCAGGCGGATAAGCGTCACAGGATCTCAAAAACTGCGGCATTTTTTCAAGGGAGTGTCGACGACCCACGCCTCTTGACGGTAAATCTGCGAATCAGCGGTGAAACCCACAGCCACCCAAGCTAAGGATAGCGGCTTACCCTTTGATTTTCCGTGAAATATCTTGACTTATCTTGGATTATGTAATTAATTTTAAGGATCTGCATTGATTTTGCCGAAAACTTCATTGCTAAATTAACCAAGAGGTCGCAAGGTTCACATGCTTGTCTTTAGAAATCTGTTAATTGCGGTGGCGACGGTGCTTGATTATGTGATGGTTATCTTTATGTTCATCACGATTGCCCGCGCAGTTCTGTCTTGGGTAAGTCCGGATCCATACAACCCGATCGTGCGTTTTATTCATAATGTAACGGAACCGGTCCTTTATCAAATTCGCAAAAAATTGCCGATGATGTATGGCGGTATCGATTTTTCTCCGATCGTTGTCATTCTGATCATCATCTTTCTGCGAATCTTTGTGGTCGGCAGCCTGGAAGGCCTGGCTAATTCTTTAAAATAAGAGGAAAGGCAGGTGCACACCAATGAAAATTACTCCCCTTGACATCCAGCAGCAGCAGTTCAAAACTCGATTCCGCGGGTTTGACATTCGAGAGGTTGATGCCTTCCTTGAGCAGATGGCTGAAACCTTCGAAAGTTTTCAGAAAGAAAACCAGAACCGGGGTGACGAAGTCCGGCGGTTGGAACTGGAAATCCAGGGATATCGAAAGCGGGAAGAAACTTTCAAAAGGGCACTGCTTAATTCTCAAAAAGTATTGGACCAGATGAAGGACAACGCCCGCAAATCAGCCGAACTGATTATCGCTGAAGCTGAGGTGAAAGCTGAAAAAATTCTGAACAAAGCCCACAATCGTCTGGCACAACTGCATGAAGATATTGCGGAGCTGAAACGGCAGCGGATTCAAATCGAAGTTCAGATCAGCTCGATCATCGAAGCGCATGCCAGATTGCTCGAAATTGGAAAAGAAGGCATGAAAGAATCGGACGAAGAAGATGCCAAAATCAAATTGCTAAAAAAATCGAGATAGAACCAAACTCAAAAATAGGATTTTGGTTCCATAAAACCGCCTGAAACGAATGCACGGGAGCATCCAGTATGCCGAGCAATATGCTCTCGAATTTTGGTTCTGAGAGCTTGCTTTCGTTTCAGGCGGTTTTATGGAAACCAGAATAGATTCCCATTTTGATATAGATTGTTGGCCCATGGACTAGAGCCGATTCAACGTATGGCGCTGACAATCCGAACACAACCTCAAACCAGATTGTTCTGAAACCAGGAGTGGTGAATGGCAAAAATTGATGCATTTTTTAAACTGATGAATGAACAGGGGGCTTCAGACCTTCACCTGGCTTCCGGGCTGCCCCCGGCGCTTAGAATCAGAGGGGATATTGAACGGATCAAATACAAAGTCCTCAATAGCGATGACCTCAGGGCCATGCTCTACGAGATCGCGCCCGAGCACAAAATTAAAACATTTGAAGAAACAGGGGATATTGATTTTGCTTACGAGATTCCGGGCCTCGCTCGATATCGCGCCAATTTTTTTATGCAACGAAACGGCGTTGGCGCCGTCTTCCGGGAAATTCCCAGCACGATCATGACAGCCGAGCAGCTGGGTCTGCCGCCGGTCGTATCAAAACTGGCCACCCTTCCCAGAGGCTTGGTACTGGTGACCGGACCGACCGGCAGCGGCAAATCCACCACCCTGGCATCCATTGTCGATGTGGCCAATCGCGCTCGCAAAGATCATATCATTACGGTCGAAGACCCCATCGAATTTGTTCATCAGAGTCAGGGGTGTATTGTAAACCATCGCGAGGTTGGCATGCATACCGAAACATTTTCGGCGGCACTGCGCGGCGCTCTGCGTGAAGATCCGGATATTATTCTGGTTGGCGAAATGCGCGACCTTGAAACCATCTCCCTGGCCGTTGAAGCCGCCTCAACCGGGCATCTGGTTTTCTCCACCCTGCACACATCCAGCGCTTATAAAACAGTGGATCGCGTAATCGAGGTCTTCCCGTCGAATCAACAGCCCTTGATTCGCTCGACCCTGGCGGACGGGCTGAGGGCAGTCATCGCCCAAACCCTTTTTAAACGAATCGATCGCAAGGGACGAATCGTGGCCCTCGAAATTTTAATCGCTAATCCGGCAGTTCGCAACCTGATCCGTGAAGGCAAAACTCACCAGATACCGTCCATGATTCAAACCGGAAAAAAATACGGCATGATTTTGCTGGATGACTATATTATGGAGTTGTACAAAAGCGGTAAAATCAGTGCCGATGAAGCCTATGCCAAAGCCAATGAAAAGGCAAAATTCAGGCCATTGCTGCAAGCGCCACCGACGGATTTTACCGAAGTTTGATAGGAGCAAATTAAATAAAACAACAAAGGTCACACCATGAAAAAACAAGAAATCGACCATATCTTGGTCAAAATGCTTGATTATCATCGCGAGGTCTCGGACCTGAACTTTACGGTGGGCAAACCCATGCAGGTGGAAAGCGCCGGTGAATTGATTCCGATTGATTTTAAACCCAACTTCAAGGCGCTCACCCCCTTTCAAACCGAAGTCATTGCCCTGAATCTCATCGACCAGGACCGTCGTCTGACAAATGCACTGCTGACCATCGGCTCCTGCGACATGTCTTACAGTCTGCCGGGCAAAGCCCGCTTCCGCGTGAACATATTTTCCCAGGGCGCCAACACCTCCATCGTTCTGCGGAAACTGGAATCCAAAATTCCCACGATTGAGGAACGCGAACTGCCCAAAACCATGTTCCAGATAGCCAAAGAAATCAACGGGATCGTATTTGTCACCGGTGCCACCGGATCCGGTAAAACCACCACCCTGGCGGCCATCCTGGATGAAATCAACGAAAACAAATCGGTGCACATCATCACCCTGGAAGATCCGGTTGAATATCAGCACCCCCATAAAAAATCCACCTTCAACCAGCGCGAGGTGGGCATGGATTTTGACACCTATGCCCATGGCCTGCGGGCGGCTTTGCGCCAGGCTCCCAAGGTGATTCTGGTCGGCGAAATGCGCGACCGCGAAACCATCGAGATCGGCCTGCGGGCGGGCGAAACCGGCCATCTGGTTTTAACCACGTTGCACACCGTAGATGCCGGCTCAACGGTAAACCGTATCCTGGGTATGTTCTCCACCGAAGATGCGGAACAGATTCGCATCCGCCTGGCCGACACCATGCGCTGGGTCGTATCCCAGCGGCTGCTGCCCCAGGTGGGGGGCGGACGGGTGGCCACCTTTGAAATTCTGGGAACCAATCTGAGGGTCAAGGACCTGGTTTTGCACGGTGAGTCGGAAGGCAAAACATTTTACGAAATCATGGAAGCCAGCAATGCGTTTGGCATGATCACCTTCGACCAGCACATTATCGGGCTGTTCGAACAGGGTCTGATTAGCCAGGAAACGGCGATGGGGTATTGCTCCCACAAGGGGGTGGTGGGCCGCGGTATCGACTCCATAAAGAGTGCCCGCGGGGAGGCCACCACCGATATCGGAAATCTGGAAATCGATCGAAATTATGCCAAATCCGGATAATCAGAGTTGATCGTTTCAAATTTTAAAAAGGGGTCATTTCGTCATATAATGAACTCTCCCTGCAGCAAGCTGCAGGGTATCAGGTCGGCTTCGCTATGCTTCGCCGATCAAAAGGAGATTGTCAAATTTTGATTCATCCCTCCTGCAAGCAGGAGGGAATTCAAATTTAAATGAATTCTAAGGAATAACCACCATGGAAATTATCTGCGATAATTGTCAAAGCAAATTTAGAGTGCCCGATGAAAAGATCCCTACGGACAGGCGCACCACCGTTCCCTGTCCCAAATGTAAAGGCAAAATTTCCTTAGGACCCAAAAAGGACTCGCCGGGCGGTCGCGCCAAATTTGTCAGTGCCGAGTCGAACAATGGTTATGATGCTGCAGAGAAGCCATTTGACTTCATCGAAGAAGAAGGCCTGACCGCCCTGGTATGTGAATCGAATCCCCTGGTACGCAAAACCATTACCAAAGCGCTGGATGTGCTCGAATACCAGATCACCGAGGCTGAAAGCGCCCGGGATGCACTAAAGCGCATGCGCTATCACAATTACGATCTATTTGTTGTCAACGAAAAATTTGATACGGACAACCCGGAGTCCAATGGGATATTGCTGTATCTGGAACGCTTGAGCATGCTCGTGCGTCGCAATATGTTTGTCGCTTTGGTTAGCGACCGATTCCGGACCATGGATAACATGATGGCACTGAACAAAAGCGCTAATTTAATTATCAACAGCAAAAATATTGATGATATCGGCAAAATACTGAGCCGTGGAATTACGGATAACGAATTTTTTTACCGAATTTATAAGGGGACGCTTAAAGAAGTCGACCGCGCCTGATCCAATGTCTCCAAACTTCAATTGACTTCCAAAATTCAAAAAATAGCGGACGATCTTTTTTTGATTCTGCTGACACCGCCAATAACCGGTTTTCGCAATTTTATCAGCGCCTGGTTATACCGCGGAAAAATCACCTGTCTAATTGATGTGGGTCCCTCGTCGACGGCACCTGATCTTTTACGAGTGTTGCAGCAACTAAACATCCATCAACTGGATTACATTTTGCTGACCCACATTCACCTGGATCATGCCGGTGCCATCGGGGAAATTGCGCAGGCATTTTCACAAACTCCGATTGTCTGTCACCCGGCCGGTCTTTCTCATCTGATCGAACCGTCACGGCTGTGGGAAGGGACAAAAAAAGTTCTGGGGTCGATGGCTTTGGCCTACGGGCCGATAAAGCCGGTTGCCGAGAATCGGCTTTTGGAGGCAAACCGGTTTCACACCGAATTCATCATCCCGATCTTCACCCCGGGGCATGCGGCCCATCATCTGAGTTTTCAGACCGAGAAATACCTGTTTGCCGGTGAAACTGGCGGGGTCCATGTATCCCTGCCGAAAAACAGGTTTTACTTGCGCCCGGCCACTCCTCCGAAGTTCTTTCTGGATATTGCCTTGCATAGTGTGGATGCCCTCATTGCCTGCCGGCCGAATGCGATCTGCTACGGACATTTGGGCATTCAAAAGGATGCGGTAAAAATGCTGAAGATACACCGCAAACAGCTTCGGTTCTGGGAAGGGCTTATTAAAGATGAGATGAATCATCATGGGAATGGGGCAAAAGATCTCAGCGCTGCATGCCTGAAGCGGCTTTTAAAGGAAGACCCGCTGATGGCAACATTCGATCAACTGCCGACAGATATTCAGAAGCGGGAAAGATATTTTTTGCAAAACAGCATCAGTGGTTATATCGGGTATCTGGGTTCGGACGGTTAGATCCGGGTTCAGGGGTTCAAAGGTTACTAACCCGGGTTTCAGGTGTCGGGCTTCCGGCCTTTGGCTGCTGGTTTCTGGCAGCCGCAGAGGGCTGCCCTACTTCTGAGCCTTCCAGCTTCCCAGCTTTATAGCTTCCTAGCCTATTAGCCTTTTTTTGAACCCTGAACCTTTGAACCAGGCGACTGACACCTGAACACTGAAACCTGACACCACTTGAAAGCAGAATCTTTCGGATAAGATTTTGCTGGCAAGTGCTAGTGCATGTTATTGGCGATGACACGCAGACCTTCCAGCGTCAGCGCCGGCTCAACCGCTTCAATCGTTTCGGAGACATCAAATAAAAGCTCAGCCAGACCACCGGTGGCAATAACTTTCGGATCGGTTCCCATCTCAATTTGCATGCGCCGGACAATCCCGTCCACAAGACCGGCATAGCCAAATATAATTCCTGACTTAATGCTGCCGATCGTATCTTTGCCGATGACATTTGCCGGGGGAATAAAAATTTCGACCCGCGGCAGCTTCGAGGCTTTTCTAAATAACGCTTCTGAAGCGATCCCGATTCCGGGGCTGATGGCGCCGCCGATATATTCTCCTTTTTCTGAAATGGCGTCAAATGTCGTAGCCGTACCGAAATCAACCACGATCAGGCTCGTGCGATATTTATGAAACGCTGCAACGGCGTTAACGATGCGGTCGGCACCGACTTCCGCCGGATTTTTCAACAAAATGGGCATTCCGGCACAATTTTTAGCATCGACCCATTGCGGCGGGTGGCCCAGATATTTACGGCAGAAAGCATCCAGAATCGTGACCATGGGTGGAACCACACAAGAAATAATGGTTTGGTCAACATCATTCAGATGGATGTTGTCAGCGGAAAAAAGACTGTTTATCAAAACATTAAACTCATCTTCCGTTGTATCGCGTTCGGTATGAATTCGCCAATCATTCCGCAATTGGCTGTCTTCATAAACGCCCAAAACCGTATGCGTATTACCAACATCAATTACCAAAAGCATAATGTTCACCCCGTGTTCGGTGTCAAGGGTTCAAGGTTCAGAGGTTCAGGGTTCAATGGTTAAAGATAAAAATTTAGGAATTGCGAATTCAGGAATTTAGGAATTGAAGGTATTCTGTCATTCTAATTCCTAAATCCCTCAATTCCTGAATTCCTCAATCATTTAATCCTGACACCTGAAACCTTTATTTGTGCCCTCTATCCTTAATCACCGACGATCTTCACGGTAAACAATTCCGGTTCGACATTGACAAGTGTGGTTTTCACCGGCAATGAAATCGCCGCGCGCCTGACATAGACGCCGGGTTTAAGATTTTCGAGTTCAACGAACACACGTATATCCTTATGCGGCTGAAGATTGTCGATGATGTTGAGAGGCCCTTTGATTTCAAGGGTTAGTGTGCGGGGAGAAATGCTGAATTCATAGGGCGTATTTTTGCCTTGAACCAAAATCCTCACAAATCGTTTGGTGGCAACTTTTACAGCAAAGTAGATTTCCGCCAGGACAATACCTGATGAAGAACAGGTTTCAACCCCTTCCGCTAAATCAACGGCAATTTCTTTTTTAAAGGATTCTGAGCGCGCGGTGACATCAATCGGTTTTGTGAAAATTTCATCAACTAAACCGATGGCGGTTTCAGGGCCACATATTAACATCGTTGACGGTTTGGCCAGCATGCCATTAATGAAATAACTGCCGGCCGGGTCCCCGGAAACAGCGACCTTAACCGGCACCTGCTTTTTCAGCAAGCGGTCGACCTTTACGGTTAAATAAGCCGGATTGACATGCGTAATTTGGGCCCCCCCGGGCATTTGTATCAAATCAGGATTGATCGCTATAGACTCGACCCCGACGGCAACACCGGACAGATCCAATTTGTATCTGGGTACCTTTCGCCTGAGATCTTTTAACGCCGATAGCGGCCCCTTTACGCGGAGCTCAATTTCTTTAAACGCCGGACCGACCAATGTTAATCCCTCCGGAAGCTTACAGGGATCAACGGGAATGAGGATCTCGATTTCATTCACGCTGGAAGATTGGACCGGTTCAAGGGAACACAACAACAAAACCAGTAAAATCCCCAATAACCTCAGAGAATAAAAACATGCTCGATGGTTACGGTTCTGGTTGCTCATCATCACACAACACGTTACCGTTGATGAGTTTAGATAAACAAAGGCAATCGGCTCGGAAATGATGGGGATATCGTGAGTCTATTCTATTTTAAAATTTGAATATCGAATGTCGAATCCGCCGCAGGCGGAAACCGCAAAAGTTTAACAGTCAAGACAATATATTTTACTTCGATATTCTGTCCGCCTCCGGCGGACCAACCTAACCACTGTGCGTTAGATAACGAGTACGCGGAAGAACGTTGCATAACTTCGTATTCGTACTCGTGCTCCTCCTCGTCCTCGATAACGGCATTTTTGAGGCAGCCTCTAGTTATCTTGAGCGGCCCTGATGGCATCCAGAATCCGAATCGTCGCCCGCGTGTTGGCCACATCATGTACCCGCACAATATGAGCTCCATATAGAGCGGCCGCGGCAACTGCTGCCTGGCTGCCGGTTTCAACTATCGGCAGATCCGGCGGGATATCGTCGTTATGATCGTCTTTTAACAATTTCCGAATAAACGCCTTGCGGGAGGGGCCAATCAGAATGGGAACCCCTAAAGAGGCAAAAGATTGCAGGTGCCTGATGAGGAGCAGGTTATGCGATACCGTCTTGCCGAAGCCGATTCCCGGATCAACGATGAGTTTTGATCTTGAAATGCCCTGTTTTTGAGCCCGCGCAATAGCATCCTTTAAAAAATCCGATATATCAGCGATAAGATTATCATAGGTCGGTGAGTCTTGCATGGTCTTGGGATTACCCAGCATATGCATGAGCACCACCGGTGTACCGAATTCCCTGGCCACTCCCCCCAAATCCGGATCAAAACGCAGTGCGGAAACGTCATTGATCATCGACGCTCCGGCTGCAATGGCCCGCCGGGCAACTTCGGCCTTCATAGTATCAATGGAAATCGGAATGGTCAGGTGATCGGCAAGTTTTTCGATGACCGGAATAACCCGCTCAATTTCTTCATCGACAGACACCGGATCGGAAAATGGCCGGGTTGATTCTCCACCGATGTCAAGGATATCGGCACCGTCAGCCGCCAGTTTTTGCCCCTGGGCCACCGCGGCGTCACGCGCGAAAAATTTCCCGCCGTCGGAAAACGAATCCGGCGTGACGTTGACGACGCCCATGATACACGTCCGGCGCCCGAACTCCATGTCATAATCGGCCCATGAAAGTCGATATGTTTTTGGAGAATCCAGCATATCAGGATTGACCGGCAGCAGTTTCTGCTGTGGTCTTTTGATCTTCTGGGGGGTCTGAAGGCAGTTTGATACCGGGTCTCAAGGAATGAATCAACTCATCAAGTTCTTTACCCATAACGGTTTCTTTTTCGAGCAGATTTTCTGCCAGTTTATGAAGAATATCCAAATTTTCATTTAAAACCGTTTTAGCGCGCCCGTAGGAACTTTTAATCAGCTTAATGATCTCTTCATCTATTTTTTGAGCCGTCGCTTCGGAGTAATCCCGGTGCTGGGCGATTTCACGCCCCAGAAATACATGTTCTTCACCCTTGGCATAGGACAGGGGACCGAGGTCATCGCTCATGCCCCAGCTTCTGACCATCTGCTGGGCAAGATCGGTCGCTTGCTTGATATCATTGGCGGCACCGGTGCTGATTCTATTAAAAACAATCTCTTCCGCCACCCGGCCGCCGAATGCAACCGCCAGCTCGCTTTCAAGCTGATCTTTATATTTAAAATCCCGTTCCTCAGGCAAAAACCAGGTAATGCCGGCCGCACGCCCGCGGGGCACAATGGTAATTTTATTGACGACATCGGTTTCGGGCAGAAACCGCGCAACCAGTGCATGTCCGCCCTCATGGTAAGCGGTGACCCTGCGGTCTTCTTCTTTGATGACTTTGGATTTGCGTTCAAGCCCCATATAGACTTTATCTTTGGCATCTTCAAAGTCGGCCATGCCGATTTTTTCTTTATCGCGCTTGGCCGCCAGCAGGGCCGCCTCATTGACCAGATTTTCAAGATCGGCACCGGAAAAACCGGGAGTTCCTTTTGCCAGGATAACCGGATTCACATCCTTGTCGATGGGTGTTTTCTGCATATGTACGCGCAGTATTTTTTCCCGGCCCCGAATATCCGGCATTGAAACAACCACCTGCCGGTCAAAACGGCCGGGACGCAGCAATGCCGGATCCAGGACATCGGGCCGGTTGGTGGCTGAAATCAAAATAACACCCTCATTGGATTCAAATCCGTCCATTTCAACCAGGAGTTGATTCAGGGTCTGTTCTCTTTCGTCGTGACCACCACCGAGTCCGGCGCCGCGGTGACGGCCCACCGCATCGAGTTCATCAATAAAAATGATACAGGGCGCATTCTTTTTGCCCTGAACAAACAGATCCCTTACCCGGGATGCACCCACCCCGACGAACATCTCGACAAAATCCGAACCGCTGATGCTAAAAAAAGGTACCGCGGCCTCTCCCGCGATGGCCCTCGCCAGAAGGGTTTTGCCGCAGCCCGGAGGGCCCACCAATAGAACCCCTTTGGGTATTCGGCCCCCCAGACGGGTAAACTTCTTCGGATCTCTGAGAAACTCAACAATTTCAACCAATTCTTCCTTGGCTTCATCGATGCCGGCAACATCTTCAAAGGTCACCTTTTCAGATTGATCCGACATCAAACGGGCGCGGCTTTTGCCAAACGACAGGGCTTTTCCCCCACCCGCCTGCATCTGGCGCATGAAAAAAATCCATACGCCGATAAGCACAATCATCGGAAACCATGAAACCAGAACGGACATGTACCAGGGATTTTCAGACGGCGGCTTGGCGCTGATCACCACACCTTTTTGTCTGAGGGTTTTAATCAGATCGGTGTCCTGGGGCGCATATACCTTGAAGCGATTGCGGTTGGTATCGGTTACAAAAAGCTCTTGGCCCTGGATAACAACATCCGATACCCGCTCCTCATTAACCATTTCCAGAAATTCAGTGTAACTGATATTCGTTTCAGCAAGATGCTGTTTGCTAAAAAGATTATACAGCATGACCATCATCAAGGTGATGACCAGCCATAATGCCAGGTTTTTATAAAATGGATTCAAAAACAATTACCTCCTGCCTAAAGTTAAAAACGACAGATTCCTTAAATATTCAATATTCAATCGAAAATAATCAATCTTAAGGACAGTATCCTGTATCTTAGCTTAAATATCAAGTATCAAATACCGAGCGGGACTGCAAACGACCTCACCCGCTAAGACTATACGTGAAACTAATCATCATCGCGCTTTAGGCAAGCGAAAGTTCAGCTTTAAGTATCCTGTGTGTTTGCGGACCAATTTTTACAGCGTTATCCAGCCGGTGTCCCACAACCCAGATAATTTCATTGCGGCTCAGTACGATCGGACATTTCGTCCGTTCGGTTCTAGATATTTTGTGATCGATAAAAAATTTCTTTAATTTCTGTCTGCCGATCATGCCCAATGGCGAGAATCGATCTCCGGGGCGAAAATTCCGGATAACCAGCGGAAAACGGATCTTATCCATATCAAAAAAAGCAGCGCGGGTTCCATGTCCAGATGGGTGCCAATCAGACGCGTGCTCTTGAGGGATTTCATTGAAGCAAATCTGCAGGGCAGCCTCTTTTATAAAAATCTCACCGGGTTTGGAAAGCCGGTACTCGTAATCAGGTGTTAACGATAAAAGAGGGTCTGGGGCGAGATGCCTGAGACTTCGCTCTTCTCTGGACATAATGAGAACATCATTTTCCCTGGAAATTCGGATGCGGTCGGGAAAATCCAGCACGCCTGAATCCGGCCCTTTTTGAGCCAATTTCACTGCGGCTTCAACGTGGACAAAGGCCATTCGCCGCAAATTGCCCTTCACCCTTAAAACGGCCTTACGGATCAAGCGTCTTCTGACGGCGATGGCCTGTTGGTTCAGTTCTGAAATGTCAATCCCGAGCCTGTCCTGTTTTTCAAAGACAATCACCTTTTCAAAAATCGGCTGGATTAGGTTTTCAATCCACCCCTCTTCAGCGTCCATGATTAAGGCCAGTCGGTTGAGTGAATCGATGAGTTTCGGATTATATTCTGCCTTCAGTTCCGGAATCAGCCGGTTACGAATCTTATTGCGCAGGTACTGTAAATCTCTGTTTGAGCAATCCACGACATAGTCCAGTTCTTTCACAGCGATAAAATCCATAATTGCAGTGCGTCTAATATTGATCAGAGGCCTTACAATCTTATCATTGCGCACCGGCGGTATCCCGGACAGACCCAATGGACCGCTTCCGCGCAACATATACATCAATATCAGTTCGGCGTTGTCATCCGAATGATGTCCGAGCGCAATTTTTTCATATCCGAATTTGGAGGCAATGGCATGGTAGAAACGGTAGCGCACCTGTCTGGCCGCTTCTTCTAAGGAGAGGCGGTGCCTTTTTTGATAGCGGCGCACGTCTTGCCTTTCAACATGTACGGGCAGTTCAAGCTGCTCGGCAAGAGAAACCACAAACGCTTCATCGCGTTCGGATTCGTTTTGACGGAGGCAATGATTCAAGTGAGCCATGGCAACTTGAAAGGAAAACTTTGCAGCCAACGCCAGCAGAATATGGACCAGCGCTACCGAATCGGGACCACCGGATACGGCAACCAGAACGGTGTCTCCGGCCTGAACCATGCGGCGGGTACCAATGGTATGTTCGACCGTTCGGAGTATCTTTTTTTCAATATTTGAATTTTTAAAACCGTCGGGTTTTATTATCATGCAAACATCATATTAGAAGATTTCGGCGGCGGATTTGATTGAAAATAGAGCGCCCGCCGGCATAACTAACTGGAAACTCCCGATATCTGGCTGTTTATCTAAGGCAGAGCCCCCAAAAAGTCAATACTAAACGCGGCAAGCCGCGTTTAGCGTTCAGGGTTCAGAGATTAAGAGGTTAAGAGCGCAGAACCCAGAACCTAGGGCCAGAAGCGACTGATCAGCAGCAAATGAGGACATGCTGATTATCTAAATTGAGCGATTGTCGAGGTTGCCGCAGCTATAAGGCAGATGTCGTCCCGCTATAGTCGCCTATGCGGGACGGCATCTAACACAGTAGATGCGGTAAGATCGGCAATCCCGCAGGGTTTCATATTTTAAAAATATAATTCGACAGAATTCCTTAGAAATAAAAAGTTTTCCCCTTTTTTAAAATTTGAAACGCTCATTTTTTTGTTGAAAAATACAGATTATAAAGTATGCTAGATGCGGTTGTGCTAGGCGGGGAGCTAGCGGTGCCCTATTCCCGAAATCCGCTTACGCGGGGCTGAATTCCCTCTAAAGGGTCTTATACGTGGAAAGCCGTAACGCATTTTGATCGGACGCCACGCAACAGACGGTCACGAACCTCGTCAGGTCCGGAAGGAAGCAGCGATAAGTGACGCGGTCTGTGTCGTGGGCAGATTCCGGTCATGACAATGAGTTACGCACTCCACAAAAATTCGATAGAGGGTGCACAACCATCTTTTTTTGCTGTCAAAACAACCCCGTTTTAAATCCTGTCACCCGGTTTTATACCGCTTTCCATAATAATGTACCGAATTAAGGAATAGGGGCATAAGTGGTTGTAGAAAAAAACGTTTGAATAACGGAACGTTTTTTTGACAACCACTATAACATCTGAGACCGGCTGCTGCCGGTCTGCGATCAGGAGGAACCATCACGCCACCTTGCAAGCGGTTTGAAAAATGAAGGTAAACCCTTGCATTTTTAAGCAGAAAACCCTGCCAATCCCTTCTTGACATCGGTACAAAGTGTCTTATTTTTCAGATCATTAATATACCATACCTCTGGCAATTCAGGAGAAAAGATCGCGTATGTCACAAAAAAAGAAAATCAAGATCAACATTGATGCTGAAGAAACTGCAAAAAATGAAAATACGGAAAAACCGGCTCCCGCCGATGATAAACCGCTTAAAAGCGAAACTGGGGATGCTGAAAATGCAGAAGCTGAAAATCCCCTGAAAGAAATAGAAGCCAAGTTTGAAGCCAAAGAGGAGGAGGCCAAAGAAACATACGATCGATTTCTGAGGATTTCGGCCGATTTTGAAAATTATAAAAAACGGGCATCCCGCGAAATGGAGGAATTTAGAAAATACGCCAACCAATCTTTGCTCAAAGAGATGCTCTCGGTAGTCGACAATTTGGAACTGGCCATTAATTCCTCAAACGACGAAAAAAAAACCGACCAAAGTCTAATCGAAGGTCTTAACCTGACGCTCAATGAGATCCTGCGGGTTTTTGAAAAATTCAACGTCAAACCCATAGAAGCGCGAGGTAAGGCCTTTGATCCCGCTTTCCACGAAGCTGTCATGCGGGAAGAAACCGACGATTTTCCTGAAAACACCGTAATCAGCGAATTTCAAAAGGGGTACCTGATCCATGACCGGCTGTTAAGACCGGCCATGGTGGTGGTTGCCGTACCGAAAACAACAACCCTGAAAGATAAAAAGGCCTAAATAAACAGGTTAACAGACATATAAATTCAGATGACATAAAAGATTTGGAAAGGTAAGGAGGTAATCGAAAATGGCTAAGGTTATTGGAATTGATCTCGGCACCACGAACTCGTGTGTTGCAATCATGGAAGGTGGTGACGCCAAGATCATCACAAATCCGGAAGGTGGGCGAACGACACCTTCAATTGTTGCGATTTCGGAAAGTGATGAGCGTTTGGTGGGCCAAATCGCAAAGCGGCAGGCAATCACAAATCCGGAAAATACGGTTTTCGGGGTCAAGCGACTCATCGGGCGCAAATTTAAATCAAAAGAGGTCCAAGATGATGCCAAGATCCTGCCTTACAAGATTGATGAAGCGTCCAACGGCGATATCCGCATCAATATCAAAGGTAAAAAGTACAGTCCGGCGGAAATCTCCTCCTTTGTGCTGGCCGATATCAAACATTCAGCAGAGGAATATCTTGGAGAAAAAGTGACGGATGCCGTCATTACGGTACCGGCTTATTTTGATGACAGCCAGCGCCAGGCGACCAAGGATGCCGGCAAAATTGCCGGCCTCAATGTATTACGAATTATCAATGAACCCACGGCGGCATCGCTGGCTTACGGTCTGGACAAAAAAGGCGAGGAAAAAATCGCCGTTTTCGATCTGGGTGGGGGTACCTTTGATATTTCCATTCTCGAAATCGGCGAAGGCGTTTTTGAGGTTAAAGCCACCCATGGCGACACCCATCTCGGTGGGGAAGATTTCGATTTGCGACTCATTGATTACCTAGCAGATGAATTTAAGAAGGATCAGGGCATTGATCTGCGAGGTGACAAAATGGCGCTGCAGCGGCTTAAAGAGGCCGCCGAAAAAGCCAAAATGGAACTGTCGACATCAATGGAAACCGATATCAATCTGCCCTTTATCACCGCCGATGCCAGCGGTCCCAAACACCTGAACATTAAACTCACCCGAGCCAAACTGGAAGCATTGGTCAGCGATCTGTTGGACAAACTCGAACTGCCCTGCCGAACAGCCATGAAAGATGCCGGTCTGAGTGCCAAAGATATCGATGAGGTGATTCTGGTCGGCGGCATGATCCGTATGCCGGCGGTCCAGGAACGCGTCAAGAAAATTTTTGAAAAAGACCCGCATAAAGGTGTCAACCCCGATGAAGTCGTTGCACTCGGTGCTGCTATCCAGGGCGGGGTGCTGAAAGGGGATGTCAAAGATGTCCTGTTGCTGGATGTGACGCCGCTTTCTTTAGGTATTGAAACGCTTGGCGGCGTCTTGACCCGTCTGATTGACAAGAACACCACCATCCCGACCAAAAAAAGTCAGATATTTTCAACAGCGGCGGACAGTCAGCCGGCAGTATCGATTCACGTGCTGCAGGGCGAACGAGAAATGGCGGCCAACAATAAAACCCTGGGCCGCTTCGAACTGGTGGGCATACCGCCCGCCCCGAGGGGCGTGCCCCAGATCGAGGTTACCTTTGACATTGACGCCAACGGGATTGTCAACGTCTCGGCAAAAGACCAGGCTACGGGAAAAGAACAATCCATCCAGATTACGGCTTCCTCCGGCCTAGCCCAGGAAGAAATTGACAAGCTGGTCAAGGATGCCGAGATGCATGCCGAAGATGATAAGAAGAAAAGGGAACTGGTCGAAGCCCGCAATTCAGCCGATGCGTTGATTTATTCAACCGAAAAATCAATCAAGGACCTGGGCGATAAAGTCGACAGCGACACCAGGAGCAAAGTTGAAGAATCCATTACGGCGCTGCGAAAGGCCATGGAAGGCGAAGATGCCGCCGAGATTAAACGGATCAATGATGAGCTTACCCAGGCCTCCCATAAACTGGCTGAAGCCATGTATCAACAGGCCTCTCAAAGCGAGCAACAGGCCGGAGCCGGTGCTGATGAATCCACCGAACAGGCTGACGGTGGAGCGGATGAGGATGTGGTCGACGCCGATTTTGAAGAGGTCAAAGACGAAGACAAAAAATAAAGCGTTCCGCAGCAACCGGCCCATTAGATGAGCAGCTCCGCTGAGATCATCAAAGAAGGAGAAATGCGCATGGAAGTCAAAAAGATACTCTGGCCGACTGACTTTTCAAACAGTGCGGAAAAGGCATTGCCGTATGTGACTTCACTAACTCAAAAATATCAGTCCGAAATCCATGTCCTTTACGTAATCGAGGATATTGCCCACCATGGATCCTGGTATGGTGATTTTGATCGCTCGCATGTGGATAAATTAATGGAATGGGCGGATAAATCAGCCACCAAGAGGCTGGAACAGGTTTGTGAAAAATATCTGGACGGCTGTCCGCTGTATATCAAGCATATCGCTGTCGGCGATCCGGCCCAGGAAATCTTAAAACTGATCGACAGTGAAAAAGTGGATATGGTCGTCATGGCCAGCCATGGGGAGAAAGGGCATTATCGCTTTGGCAGTGTAACTGAAAAAGTGGTCAAAAACTCCCCGATTCCGGTCACCACCATTCCTATTGAAGCGCGGTAACCGCGCTTCAAGGTGTCAGTGTTCAGTGTTCAGGTGTCAGAATTGAACGGGCTGAAACGCTGGAAGGTCGGATGCTGACACCTGAAACCTAACACCTGACACCCGGATCTATCCGCCCGAGGTCTGTGGAAAGGCCGTATTGGTGTACAGATATTCCATCTTCTCTTTATGTTTCAACTCTTCGTTGGCCATTTTCGACAGCATTTCCCGCAGGTCTCCTTCAGCATGCAGGTTGGCCAGCTCGCTATAAAAGTGATGGGCTCTGAGTTCCCTGTGAGAAGCCAGCAGATAGATCTCCTCGGGTTTCGAATTTTCATCTACCTCGGGTTCTTCTAAATACTCTGCAATTTTATAATCAACCACATCGCTCATCCTCAAAGCCTTCGTGCCAAAATTGCCGTCGCGATAACTCACTAAAAAGGCCTTATGCTTCTTTTCCTCGCCAGCGATAAATTCCAGAGTGTCTTTGACACCCGGGTCAACAACCTTTGAATGGATGTCCATATAGAAATCGTACGCGTCTTCCTCCCTTTTGATGGCAATCTCAATAATATCGGAAACTCGTTTGTCCATTGGTGTGCCTCCTCTTTTCATCATTCTAATTAATCCGCCCTGAAAAATAGCATATTTAGGGTTGCAAATTGTTCTTTGAAAACTGAAGTAAGTTGTTAGATCGAAGGTTCGGCGGATTAATTATTTTATGCTGCGCATTTTTTTATGCTTTTTTGGGCTTTTTAATTTCATCCCAAGATCAATCAATTTTCTCTATTTTGAATATCGAATATCGAACAAGGAATTTCGAATGCTGAAGTTTTCTTTCCCTTCGACATTCATTATTCCTTGTTCGGTGTTCTGCGGTTCTCTGTTTTCTGACGGCAGACACCTGAAACCTATTTGAGGCCAGAAACCAGTTGCCAGAAGCAAGGAGCCAGCAGCCAGAACCCTTACGGTTGATTCATAACATAAAAATAGATATAAATAAAATTACGTCAACTCCCAAGAAGTGGTTTCAAAACCCCAGATCAGGTCCAAGGGCCCCGCTAAGCGGGATTACATGTCTGATCTAAACAGATTAATGTATGCATCAAGGCTTCAGGCCGATCGAGAAAGCGCAGCATACATATGTATGTGAGCATTTATCGGAGTCTGTGCTGCACCCTAATTTATAAAATCAGATGCGAATCCCGCTTGCGGGGTAAAGCAGCCATTGGGCCTTAGATGGGATTTTGAAACTGCTTCTAACAATTGAGAGGGCAACACCCATGGATAAAAACATAAAAATGTCGACCGCGATTTTGGAGGCTTTTGATGACGGCATTTATGTCATGAATCAGGATCTGGTGGTTGAATATATGAACAGCGCCATGATTACGGAATTTGGCGATGGTATCGGCAAAAAATGCCATGAACTGGTCAATCAAACGGATGAAAAATGTCCCTGGTGCCGATCAGATGAAATATTTGAAGGTAAAAAAATCAGTCGGGAAGTATATGTTCCTGTGGTTGATAAGACCTACTATCTAACAGAACTCCCTTTCGAGAATGAAGATGGAAGCATCTTAAAGCTGAGTGTTTATCGTGACATCACTGAAAGGAAAAACCGCGAAGAAATGCTGCGGGCCTCGGAGGAGGATTTTACCAATTTATTTGAACATGTCGCCTGCGGGGTGTTCATCAGCAGCAAAGAAGGAAAATTTCTAAATGCCAACCGCGCACTTTTGGATATGCTGGGTTATGGTAATAAAGATGAATTTCTGAACATTGATATCGCCAACGATCTGTATGTCAAGCCGGGAGAACGCCAAAAATTCAAAGAAATGATCGAACGCGACGGCCGGGTAATTGATTACGAAGTCGAATTTAAACGCAAAGACGGCAGCACGGTCCCCGCCTTGCTCACCGGTCACGTCCGTTATGATCAACAGGGGAATGTGATCGGTTATGAAGGACTGAATATCGATATCACCGCAAGAAAGTTGATGGAGCGCCAGCTGAAGGAAGCCCATGACTTTATCAATAAAATCATTCAAAGCTCACCCAATGCCATCACGGCCACCGATATGAAGGGCAATATCCTGATTTGGAATCGCGCGGCCGAAGAAACCATCGGGTATAAGGCGGCCGATGTCATCGGGAAAATGAATATCCAAAAGATTTATCCCGATGAGAAGGCGCGCAAGGTCATGCAGATGCTGCGCAAACCGGAGCATGGCGGGGTCGGTCGGCTGAATGCCTATCCCATGTTATATGTACGGCAGGACGGTGCGGTCACTGAAGGCAATCTTTCAGCGGCCATAATTTATGACTCCAGCGGCAAAGAGATCGCGACGGTAGGTTCATTTGTTGATCTGAAGGAACGCCTGGAAATGGAACGTGCGCTGCGGCGAACCCAAGAGCAATTGCTGCAGTCCGAGAAGCTGGCCGCCATGGGACGGTTGACCTCCCAGATTGCGCATGAGTTAAATAACCCGCTTTATGGAATCATGAACACCCTTGAACTGCTCAAGACCGAGATTTCCCCCGAGAGCAAGCGCCGCAAAATACTGGAAATGGCACTGTCTGAAACCGTCAGACTCAGCGATTTGCTGCGTAAAATGCTTTCGTTTTCCAAACCCGGCCAGGAAGAAAAGCAGGCCGTCGACATCAATACGGTTCTGGATGAAATTCTGCTACTGCACGAAAAACAACTGCAGGAAAACGACATCAAAATCAAAACATCTTTCGCAGAAGCGCTTCCGCAAATCAGCGCCTCAAAAGATCAGTTGCGGCAGGTTTTTCTGAATTTAGTGGCCAACGCCCGCGACGCCATGCCCGACGGCGGTACGCTGAGTGTGATAACCGGTTGCGACCCTGAAAATGTCAGAATCGAAATAACCGATACCGGTGTCGGCATCCAAAAAGAGCACCTGAAAAAGATTTTTGATAGTTTTTTTACCACCAAGGACAGCGTTAAAGACGTGGGTCTGGGCTTATCGGTCTGTTACGGTTTCATCAAGGATCATGGCGGTGGTATTCAGGTCAAAAGCAAGGTGAATGAAGGCACAACCTTTAGCATTGCTTTTCCCGTCTATAAAGAATCAACCGAGGATAGTGAAACTGTTGAATTTTGAGACTCACAAATAAGCGCAGGTTTTGAAAAGTGTCAAAAGGAATTTTTCTTGACATTTAGATACATTTTCAAATATTTAAATGCTAAGCATTTGCTCGCTTGGGGTTCAATTTCAAGCTTCGCGCTCGATCTCATAATCAACTCACACGACTATTCATATTCGCCCGCGGAAATGTTTCTCAACGTCTAATTTTTTCTCCCTCAAGTAGACACTGGTTTCCCCTAAATATTGGCTGAAAAAATCACGAAAAGTTAAATAGCATAACGGCTTTAAATACAGGTTTTCAAGAATACTATCCTAAATGGTGTTAGGAGAAAGGAGGGAATTCAACATGTCGAATCAGAATAAGGGTTGGGAAATGCACATTACGGAAATGGACCTTTTTACAGGTCTAGATTTGAATGTAATGGGAGAGATTGCCGATACTTGCTGCATTGAGGAGAATTTTGCGAAAGGTACTGTGATCTTTAAAGAGGGGGATGAAGCCAAATCCCTTTACATCTTGGTGAATGGAACAGTGGATCTTAAAATCAAAGGTGAGACAACCGTCTACAGCCTGACAGAGCAAAGTGATATTTTGGGTTGGTCGAGTATGGTTGAAAATTCGCAATATACCGCCACCGCGGTATGTAAGAAGGATATTAAGGTAATCAAGATCGATACGCGTCGATTAAACAGGCTATTTAATGAAAATCCTATCTTCGGGCTTACGGTTTACCGAAGACTTTGCGGTGTATTCAATAAAAGACTCTCAAGCATTTATCAAAGGTTTTTATCCGTCAAATAAATGGAACAACCCGCAAATGCGTTTTCGGCTTCCAGAATCGGGCAGTCGAGGAGTGCACTTCTGCATAAATCACAAGATTAATTAAGCTGTTGATTTTGATAACGAAATTAAAACATTTTTAGTAAAAAACCCCACGCAACATATGTTGTTTTAGAAAGCATATAAAATCTTTATATCGATTTACACATCTGTTTTATCCCTTCCAAATAGTCCTACAGTGAGAAGTGAGCTGGCCCTCCAAATTACGAAATAAAGTACAGAAATCTAAGTAAATAATTTCCAAAGGCGGGGAGTTTTAATGATAGTTGAAGAGAAGCGTTTGCGGAATTTTATAAATTAATCTGAAAAATCTATAAAAACTGAAATTTATGAATTTTTTTTAAAGGATTTATTTGATTAATTTATAATATACTAAAAATACTGTGAAAAATTGATTTAAAAAAATACTTGACAAACAGATAAAACTATATTTACTATAAAAACTGTAATAACTGAAATGTACCGAAATGCGGAATAGGGGTATAAGTGGTTGTAGAAAAAAACGGTTGAATACCGCTACGTTTTTTGACAACCACTAAATACCGCTTTCCATAATAATGTACCGAAATACGGAATAGGGGCATAAGCGCGTGTACGGTTTTAGAAAAAACCGTTTGAATACCGCAACGTCTTTTTGACAACCACTAAAACGGAAAGGAGCGTTCCAATGGAAGACGTATTGACCGTTTTCAAGGCCAGCCAAATCTGCAGTGTGTCGGCCAAAACCATTATCAATTGGATCGAGTCCGGTCATATTAAGGCGTACAAAACCGTCGGCGGACACCGCCGCATCAACCGCTCGGATCTGGAATATTTTATGAAAAAACAAGGCATTCCGATTCCGGCGCCGGAAATGGACGGCTTTAAAAAGAAGATCCTGGTGGTCGACGATGACCCCATCATTGTTGAAACCATCGTGCAGGCGCTGGAAGAGGACAAATTTGATTATGAGGTTATTTCAGCTTCCGATGGATTTGAAGCCGGGCTGCAGATCAATCATTTTGCACCCCATCTGCTGATACTGGATATTATGATGCCGGATATTAAAGGCTATGAAGTGTGTAAAAAAATTAAGGACAACCCCGCCACGGCAGACACCAAAATAATCGTACTGTCCGCCTATCTGGACGAAGATAAGTTTAAAAAAATGAAACAATACGGAGCGGATGCCTGTTTTTCCAAACCGTTTCCGTTACCCCAGCTAAAAGAAGAAGTGGCCCGACTTCTGGGCCTTCACTAATTGATGATTGACGAATTAAAATAATAGCCCTCCAGGAGGCACCATGAAACTAAAGGAAGCCTTGAAAAAAAAACAATTTGTCGTGACCTCAGAAATCCAGGCGCCCATCGATCAGGAACCGGAAGATCTGATCCAGAGTCTATCCAAGGTTCGCGGGCGCGTTGATGGCGTTTCACTGTCTGAAGTAGAATTTGAAGGGGTCGTCGGAGATACGATAAAAACCTGCCGGCTTTTAGATCAAAATCAATTCGAGCCCATATACCAGACCACAACCCGGGATAAAAATCGCCTGCAGCTGCAAAAAGATCTTGTTGACGCCCACGAGGCCGGAATTGAAAATCTGCTGGTTTTTACAGAAGATTACCGCATCACCGGCGACAGCTTGCAGGAAATGATGTTTTTCCATGTTGATGCCGGCAAACTGCAATCCGTACTGCAGCATATTAAAGAGGGACAGACCGTAGAAGGCGATTCCCTGAAGTCCAAAGCCGATTTTCTGGTGGGCTCCGGCGTGGAATCTTCCTGGGGCAAAAATGTCCCCGATCTGGAAATGAAGGAAATGGAGGAAATGACCAAACTCGGCACCGGGTATTTTCTGACGACTCCGATTTTTAATGTCGACCAATTCGCAAAATTTATCAAACGGGTCGATACATTTCATGTGCCGGTAATCGCCGAGGTCATGATCCTGCGGACCGCCGGCATGGGACGTTTTCTCAACCGGCATCTGAAATCCGGGCTGGTGCCGGAGTGGATAATCCAAAAATTGGCCCAGGCCCCTGACAAACAAAAAGCCAGCACTGAAATATTTGCGGATATCGTCAGCGCCCTGAAGGATCTCTGTCAGGGGGTTCACATCATCACCATCGGTGGTGAAGAAAAGCTGAAATATTATTTGGATGCAGCCAAGTTGAGGTAGTCATCCGACGCAAAAAGGAGTCAGCCGCTTGGAAAACATTGTTTTAACCATTGATGACAAAAAGATCAGCTGTCCACCCGGGACTTCAATATTGGAAGCTGCTGCGCGAAATAACATTAAAATCCCTCACCTGTGTTATCACCCGGACCTGAAACCCTTTGGCGCCTGCCGGCTGTGCCTGGTGGAAGATGAAAAAACCGGACGGCTGATGGCCTCCTGTGTCACGCCGGTTGCCCCTGAAATGACCATTCGAACCAAAACCGCGCGCATTCTCAGGCATCGCCGCAACATTGTGCGCCTGATGATCGCCGAACATCCGGAGTCCTGTATCGTCTGCAGCAAGGGCAACCGCTGTCAGCTGCGCTGGGTCGCTGCTCAAATGGGCGTTGGCGAAACGGATCTTTATTCGATGCCCAATTACAAACCCCTGGAGCAGGCTAATCCGTTTATTATCCGGGATCTGAGCAAATGCATCCTGTGCGGAAAATGCATTCGGGCAGACCATGAACTCGTTGGGGTTGGTGCCATCGATTACAACCTGAGAGGCTTTGCCTCCCGCCCGGCGACCGTTCATGAACAGGGACTTGAGCAATCAAACTGCACTTTCTGCGGCACCTGCGTTTCCATGTGTCCCACCGGTGCGCTCTCCGCTAAAAGCACCCAGTACGTCGGCAGCCCGGAGAAAGAATCATTTTCGATCTGCGGCTTTTGCGGCGTCGGTTGCTGCCTGGCAATGGGTCAATCGGCCGGCAAAATTATCGACGTCAACCCTGCGCATTTAGCGGATACCGTCAATAAAGCCACCCTGTGTGTGCGCGGCCATTTCGCCCATGATTTTTTGAATTCAGCGGACCGGTTAATCGCGCCTTTGATGCCCAAAAAGGGCGAAGATGAAAGCATCCAGATGGCGCCGGTTGCCTGGGAAGAGGCCCTGGATGAGGTGACCGAGCGCTTGAATCAAATTAAAGATGAAAACGGCCCCCAGAGCATCGCCTTTATGGGTTCATCAAAGTGCAGCAATGAAGAAAATTATCTATTTCAAAAAATCGCCCGGGTGTTTATCGGAACAAACAATATCGATAACGGCGGATATATCTCCGGGCAGTTTCTGTCGACATTTTTCGATCAAAAAACCGGCGGTGGGTATCGTTTAAATCCGCTCAGCGACCTCGAAAAAGCAGACGTTATTCTGGTCCTGGGTGCCGATCCCAACCACTCCCTTCCGGTGGTCAGCTACTATCTTAAACGCGCGGCTAAACAAGGCACACCGCTGATCGTAGTCGACCCGCGCAAAACAGAGCTGGTCAGTTTCGCAGCGCTGTGGCTGCGCATCAACCCCCGCACCGATCTGGAACTGCTCAACGCCCTGGCGGCTTTGCTGCATGAAAAAAATGCCTACGACTCTGAATTCATCGATCGGTATGCAGAGGGATTCAGCATCTTCACTTACGGCCTGTCTTCGCTCGATGCGGATAAGGTCAGCCGCGTCACCGGCCTGGAGATGCAACGCTTGAATGCAACCGCCGAACTTTTAAAAGGAAAGCGAATCGCCTTTGTCATCGGCCATGGTATTTTGCAGCAACGATACGGCATTCATACCATGGGCGCGATTCTCAATCTGTCATTGATGACCGGAAGCCTGGGAACTGAAGGTGCCGGTATTTATGTCCTTGCCAGAGAAAACAACCAGGCCGGAGCCATGGACATGGGCACGGTCCCGAATCTGCTTCCCGGTCGGATGCCCTTGGATGAAGATGCGGCCAGAAAAACCTGGGAGAAGAACTGGAAGGTAAAAATTTCGCCGGATCCCGGCCTCAATATGAGGGGCGTCATTGAAGCGGCCGAAAGCGGTCGGCTCAAAGCGCTGTATATCATGGGCGAAAACCCGCTGCGGTCTTTGCCTCAACCTGAACGGGTTAAGGCCGCGCTTGAAAAACTGGAGTTTGTCGTGGTGCAGGATATTCTCAATAATGAGATCGTCAAACTGGCTGATGTGGCCTTACCCGGGGCCGCGGCCAGTGAAAAGAGCGGCTCCTTTACAAATATGGAAGGCCGAATCCAGAGTTTTTCGCCGGTGGTGCCGCCGCCCGGTACGGCAAAGCCCGACTGGGAGATTTTGGATCTGCTGGCCACCCGGCTGGGGGCTCCTGAACCCTACGGTACCGTGGAAAAAATCCGCGAAGAGATTTGCCGTCTGGTTCCGCCCTATGCCCAAATGAATGGTGCCGGGCAGAGCTGGCTCAAAGCATCCAGCCCGATGGCCGCCTTTCACGCTGACGGCGCCGAAGAAATGATATCCTTTTCACCGGTGGTTTCAACCGCAGATGAAAAAAGCGACGCCGACTATCCGTTCAAGGCGATATTGGGATCTTTGCGCTACCATTTGGGAAGCGGTACCCGTACGAATGCTTCCGGGCGCATTCGCGATTTTGATTTAAGCGCTGAGGTGGCCATATGTGAAAAGGATGCAGACCGGCTCAAATTAAAAGCGGGTGATACCGTACAGGTAGAATCCCGCTGGGGTGTGATCAAACGAAAACTCGGCTGCAGCAACCGCATCGGACCCGGACAGCTTTTTGTTCCGCTGGCGGTCAACGCCAATGATGCCATGAACCTCATCGACTTGAGCGACCTGGCCGACCCGAACTCAGCCGGCTGGAAAACCTGTGCGGTCAGATTAAAAAAAATATAGCGTAAAAATTGAGCGCTCTGTGAAAACAGAGCTTAAAGAGCGGCCCCTTGGGTCTTGATGAGCAGCTCTTCGAGCTTTTAGGTTGGAGGATAAAAAAAGCAAACTTTGCCCTCAAACCTCAAGCGAAGCGGTCCTCAAACGAAGCGCAGGCACTAAGCGGGGTGCTCTTCTAGTATCGCAGGATGCGAGACGATCTTCAGTATCATGAACCCTGAACCTTGAACTCTGAACCCTGAACCTTGAACTTAGGACACACAATATGAAACCACCGGAGATTGATTGGAACAAGATCCACGAAATCATTGAGAAGCATAAAGGTAACAAATGGGGTCTCATTCCCCTGCTGCAGGAAATACAGGAGCATACCGGCTATATTCCGCCTGAATCGATCGAACCGATCGCCGAGGCCATGAATCTGTTCCCGTCTGAAGTTCAGGGGGTCATCACGTTTTATTCTGGATTTACCCTGAAGCCCAAAGGGAAATATGTTCTGAGGGTCTGCCGCGGCACGGCCTGCCACGTCAAGGGCAGCCGCAGTGTTCTCCGATTGATGCAAAAAGAGCTGGGACTCAAAGAAGGTGAAACCAGCCCGGACTATCAATTTACACTGGAAACGGTTGCCTGTCTGGGGGCCTGTTTTCTGGCACCCACCATGATGATCAACCGGGATTATTTCGGAAAACTTTCCCCGACCAAGGTAACCAGCGTCCTGGGGGAGTATCAAAAAAAATGAAGCTCTCCGTCTGCTGCAGGCAGATCTGAGGTAGACGGAATATCCGAGCGAAATCGCATTGAAGCATACCGCGCCGAAGCTCAAAAGAGCGAAGGCGAATAAGGGAGAAAGTGCAATATGGAGAAGCTTTCATCCATTGGAAAGCTGGAGTGGCTCCGCAACAAGATATTGTCCCGCAAAAAAGAAGGGACCATCGAAGTGCATGTATGTATGACCGGCTGCCGGGCATACGGTGCTGCCGGAGTGCTGGAATCTTTAAAAGACGAAGTCAAGAACCAGAAGTTCTCCGGCCAGGTGGAAATCCGTGCCACCGGCTGTCATGGGTTTTGCGCCAAGGCGCCGGTAATTGCCATTGAACCCATGGGGGTTCAATACCAGGAAGTGGAACCGGATGATGCAGCCGAGATCGTCGCTCAGACCTTGAAACGCGGCCAGCTCATCGACCGCCTGGCCTATCGCCAGCCCAAAACCTTGCAGCCGATATTTTACCGCAACCAGATCCCCTTTTATGCCAAACAGGAGCGCCGGGTGCTGGCCAACTGCGGCCGTATCGATCCCACCCGCATCGAACATTACATTGCCGCCGACGGCTATCAGGCGTTGGTCAAAGCATTGTCGAAGCTGTCGCCCGAACAGGTGATCGATGAGGTTCAGGCGGCAAAACTGAGAGGCCGCGGTGGCGCCGGATTCCCCACCGGCCTCAAATGGAAATTCGCCCGCCAGGCCGACGGTCGACCCAAGTATACCGTCTGCAACGCGGACGAAGGTGATCCCGGCGCATTTATGGACCGCGCCATTTTAGAAGGCGACCCCCATGCCGTGGTAGAAGGCATGTTGCTCGGCGCCTACGCCATGGGCAGCGAATACGGTTACATTTATGTCCGCGAAGAGTATCCAATTGCGATCGATCATTTAACCCTGGCCATCGAACAGGCCTGTGAGCTCGGGCTTCTGGGCGAAAACATTCTGGGCACCGGTTTTAACTTCGATCTTTCGCTGCGACTGGGCGCCGGCGCTTTTGTGTGCGGCGAGGAAACCGCCCTGATGGCCTCCATCGAGGGCAAGCGCGGCATGCCCCGGGCTCGACCGCCCTTTCCTGCGAAGGCCGGCATCGACGCCAAACCCACCAACATCAATAACGTGGAAACCTGGGCCAATGTCCCGTTGATCATCAAAAATGGAGCGGACTGGTACGGTGAAGTGGGTACCCAAGACAGCAAGGGCACCAAAATCTTTTCCCTGGCCGGCAAGGTCAATAACACCGGACTGGTAGAAGTCCCCATCGGATCCACTGTCAAAGAGGTCATCTATGATATCGGCGGCGGCATACCCAAGGGCCGGGCCTTTAAAGCGGTCCAGATGGGCGGACCCGCCGGCGGCTGTGTGCCCCCCCAGTTTTTGAATCTGTCCATAGATTACGACACGGTCCAGCGTATCGGGGCCATCATGGGATCGGGTGGTATGGTGGTCATGGATGAAAACAACTGCATGGTGGAAATCGCACGATTCTTTTTGAGTTTTACCCAGTCAGAATCCTGCGGCAAATGCGCACCCTGCCGCCTGGGAACGACCCAGCTGCTGGAAATCCTTACGCGCATCAGCAGCGGCGAAGGCCGCATGCAGGATATTGACACCATCCGCGAGCTGGGGGAGACCATAACCGAGGCGTCCCTGTGCGGCCTGGGACAGGCCTGCTCCAAACCGGCCCTTTCCACCCTGCAATATTTCCTCAAAGAATATGAGGACCACATCAAGGAGCATCGCTGTGCCGGGGCGGTGTGCGATTCGATGGTCATCTCCGCCTGTCAGCATGCCTGCCCGGCCGGCATTGATGTGCCCAACTATGT
>Ga0255055_10000144_pt1 | contig 51909 bp, 41 predicted proteins | sample JV7_2_27_MG_FD_188633 | JGI IMG/M metagenome (GOLD analysis project Ga0255055, IMG submission 188633) | Seawater microbial communities from Jervis Inlet, British Columbia, Canada - JV7_2_27 | ecosystem: Environmental > Aquatic > Marine > Inlet | place: Canada: British Columbia | collected... | reverse complement strand
AGAAAATCCGCTGCCCCATCAAGCGGCTTCATGTTGGCGATGGCGGCCTGGATATCCTGCAGCTTCAGCCCATGTTGCTTTAAAATGGCCAGGCGCTTTTTCATCAAAACATCATAATCGGAAATATCGCGGGTTGTCAGCCTAAGTTCATTTATGCCTGTAATCGCAGCTACCTTGATCCATATTTCAGGGGTAAAAATACCTTCCATATCTGCGCAAACAATGTACATGATTCTCTCTTCCGCTTAATCGAGTTTTTCATCTTCAATCCGAATCAGGACCGGCACATCGCTTACCACATCCAGATTGTTGATATCCGCTAATGCTTTTTGAACATTCGCCTCCCTGGCCAGATGACTCACCATAACGACCGGCACCGATCCGTCGGTTTTCCTTCCTTTCTGTTGAACCGACTGAATGCTGATATCATGATTGCCTAGAACGCCGGATATTTTTGAGAGAACTCCGGGACGGTCGAGTGCCGCAAATCGAAAATAGTAATGCGTCACGATTTCATCCATCGACATAATTTTTTTGTTTTGAATATGATCCCTTTGAAATGAGAGGGCAGGAATTCTGCGTGTTGTTCCAGCCATTAGATTACGGGCAATATCAACCACATCACTGATCACAGCACTGGCTGTCGGCATCATACCGGCCCCCCTGCCATACAGCATGATTTCGCCTACCGCATCACCGCAAAGCATGACCGCATTTATCGTACCGTTGACATTGGAAAGAAGGTTGCCAAAAGGGATCATGGTCGGATGTACTCGCGCTTCTATTTTGTCGCCCCGGTTTTTACTGATCGCCAACAGCTTGATGCGATAACCGAAATGCTCAGCAAACGCGACGTCCAGCGCCGTGACCTTTGTGATGCCCTCAATATACACATCCGGTAAATTAATTTCCATGCCATAGGCAAGCGCCGTCAAGATGGCGATCTTATGGGCCGTGTCGATACCTTCGACATCCAGGGTCGGATCCGCCTCGGCATAGCCTTTATTCTGTGCTTCCGTAAGGGCATCGCTGAATGCGCTTTTTTCGTCCGTAATTTTGGTTAGAATATAATTGCAGGTTCCATTCAATATGCCGGTCATCGATTGGATGCGATTGGCAACCAACGATTCCCGCATGGATTTGATAATCGGCATGCACCCGCCTACGGAGGCCTCAAAGGCGAGATCCACACCTTTTTCTGCTGCGGCTTTAAACAGCGTATTGCCCTGGCTGGCCAAAAGCGCCTTGTTGGCCGTGATGACCTGCTTGCCGTTTTCGATGGCTTTTAAAATAAGTTCTTTGGCAGTTCCTTCTCCGCCGATCATTTCAATGACAATGTCGATATCCGGATCATTTACAACCGCGTTCGCATCGGTGATCAGCACACCTTTATCAAATTGGATGCCTCTATCTGTCTCGATGTCGATATCGGCAACTCGTTTGAGGTTCAAAATTGCGCCCAGGCGTGCGCCAATTAACTGTCGGCTGTCTACAAGAAGTTTTGCAACACCGGTACCTACCGTGCCGCATCCGAGTAAACCTACGTTGATCTGTTTCATTTGCTCAAATCTCCTCTCAATCTTACCAATTTGTAAATCGCCTTCAGGATTCAAAATGGCATCAATGGAGCGATTCATATTTTGGATTTTAGATCTCGGATTTTGGATTTAACGACCGACTAAACGGCTGAGCATCAACTTCCAGCAGTTTTAATCCGAAATCTAAATTCCAAAATCCAAAATCAAGATCTCGTCGACACTCCATTTGTACCAAATTACATTATCTTCCTGATTCCCCTGATGGCCTGATTAATCCGCATGGGGTTTTCGATCAATGCAAAGCGAACATACTCGTCTCCGTATTCTCCAAAACCCAAGCCCGGTGATACGGCAACCTGGGCCTCCGCTATGAGCAATTTAGCGAATTCCACCGAGCGCATTTGAATAAATTTTTCAGGAATCTTTGCCCACACAAACATGGTACCTTTGGGACTTTTGATATTCCAGCCGATGCGGTTTAATCCATTTACCAGCGCATCTCTTCTCTCTTTGTATGTGTCGCGGATTTGTTCAACACAGTCATAGCCCCCATTTAACGCAATTATAGAGGCAATCTGGATGGGCTGAAAAATTCCATAATCGAGGTAGCTTTTTATGCGGCGTAAAGCCGCAACGATTTGTGCGTTGCCTGCGCAAAAGCCCACTCGCCATCCCGGCATGCTGTAGCTTTTGGATAAAGAGAAAAACTCAACACCGACGTCTTTAGCCCCTTTTGCCTGAAGAAAACTTGGCGCTTTATACCCGTCGAATACCAGGTCCGCATAAGCGAAGTCATGTATGACCATAATGTCATGTTCCTTGGCATAATCGACGATTTTTTGAAAAAAAGTTAAATCAACCACCTCAGTGGTGGGGTTGTGGGGGTAGCTGATAATTAATACTTTAGGCCTTGGCCATGTTGTTTTGGTTGCGGATAGAAGATTTTCAAAAAAGTCGGCTTCCGGACCCAACGGTATCCCTCTTACATCCCCGCCGGCGATGATGGCTGAATAAGGATGAATCGGGTAGGTCGGATTGGGGGTGAAAACAACATCTCCCGGCCGAATCGTCACCAGTATTAAATGCGACATCCCTTCTTTGACTCCGATGGTTGCAATTGCTTCTTTGTCCGGATCGATGGAAACTCCGAATCTGCGATCATACCAGCTGGCGATGGCCATTCGCAGTTTGGTAATCCCCATCGAAGCCGAGTAGCGGTGATTATGCGGCTTTTGAGCGGCCTCAATAAGTTTGTCGACGATATGTTGCGGGGTACCCAGATCCGGATTCCCCATTCCCAGGTCAATGATGTCTTGACCCGCCCGTCGAGCCTCCATTTTAATTTCGTTGACCGTCGCAAATACATAAGGCGGCAGGCGATCGAGTCTGGCAAACGTAAACATATGCTTCTCCAATTTGAGTTCCCAAAAATTGTTTTGACTTTTATGCCGGATCAGATTAATTTTTAAGGGTTTTTCTTATAAATTGTAAACCTTATCAAAACACGATATTCTCAATCGCAAACGTTCGGACCTTACATTGACTTTAGATTAGGGTCTAAATTCAGAATTCAGGAGATCAATATGAAGGAGTCCTTTACATATGCCGATGCCGGTGTCGATATTCAGAAGGCCAATAAGCTGGTGGATACCATCGGTAAGATTGCAAAACAGACTTTCCGTTCCGGTGTTATCGGCGAGATCGGTGGATTTGGCGGCCTTTTTTCGCTCAATCTTGCAAACCTGGATAGACCGGTATTGGTCAGTTCGACCGATGGGGTTGGAACCAAGCTTAAGATCGCATTTATGCTGGATAAACACGATACGGTTGGCATCGATCTGGTGGCAATGTGCGTCAACGATATCATAGTTCAGGGTGCAAAGCCACTTTTCTTTCTCGACTATCTTTCGATGGGAAATCTCGACAATCAGCGCGCTGTGAATATTATTAAAGGGATTGCCGAAGGATGCAAGCAATCTCAATGTGCGTTGATAGGTGGCGAAACCGCTGAAATGCCCGGTTTTTACCAGACCAATGAATATGATCTGGCCGGGTTCGCTGTCGGAGTTGTGGACAACAGCAAAATTATCGATGGGACCGAAATACGTGTGGGGCATAAACTTATCGGCATCGCCTCCAGCGGCTTACACAGCAACGGGTATTCGCTGGTTCGCAAAATTTGTTTTGAGCTACTCAAACTAAAACTCGACCAGAACATACCGGAGCTTGGTAAAACCGTTGGCGAAGAATTGCTGACACCGACAAAAATTTACGCCGCAACAATAAATGGTCTTCTAAAAGACCTTCCGATCCATGGAATTGCGCATATCACCGGTGGTGGCATTTCTGAAAATCTCGTTCGGATTGTGCCGCAAGCGTGTAGTATTTTAATTCGTGACGAGAGCTGGGATGTTCCGCCCATTTTTTCTTTTTTGCAGCAGGCTGGGAAAATATCCGAAAAGGAAATGGTGCGAACATTTAATATGGGGCTCGGAATGATAGTTGTTGTGCCTGATCACGCAGCTTTAGATGTTTTGCAGCGGATCGAAGCGATGAATGAACGCGCATTTGTTATCGGTGAAATTGGTGATTGCAAAGCGACCGGCAAGCGCTTAATATGGGAGTAATGTACATCTTAGGCATAGAAACATCTTGCGATGAAACCGCGGCGGCCGTAGTTCAAAACGGAACCGATATTTTGTCGTCCATGGTTTCTTCGCAGGTCGAAGTGCATCATCGTTACGGTGGCGTTGTTCCTGAGTTGGCTTCAAGAAAACATATTGAAGCGATTGTGCCGGTCGTTACCGAAGCGATCAATGATTCCGGGTTAGAAGCAAAACAGATCGATGCCATTGCTGCCACACGTGGGCCGGGCTTGGTCGGGGCGTTGCTGGTGGGGTATTCGTTTGCCAAAGCTTACGCCTATACCATAGGTGTTCCGTTGATCGGGGTGAATCATCTGGAAGGTCATATCAACTCGGTGTTCCTGGAACCGGGACCCCCACCATTTCCATTTGTGGCGCTGCTGGCATCCGGCGGTCACACGGGTATTTATCATGTGACTTCCCACACCGCAATTGAGCTGATGGGGCAGACTCGAGATGATGCGGCCGGGGAAGCATTTGATAAAGTCGCAAAATTGCTTGGTTTGGGCTATCCCGGCGGGAGTGTCATTGATAAGCTTTCAAAAGAAGGTAACCCGACAAAAATTGCTTTTACGCGTCCATATCTGAATAAATCCGACTTTGATTTTAGTTTTAGCGGGATCAAAACAGCCGTGAGTCTTTATGTTGGCAGGCATCCATCAGATTATAAAAACCGTTTGGCGGATATAGCTGCCGGATTTCAAGAAGCCGTCGTTGAGGTGTTGGCTTATAAAGTAATCAATGCCGCTCGAAAAAAAAGCTGTGAGCATATTGCTGTAGTTGGCGGGGTGGCCGCCAACAGCGGTTTAAGGCACCAGGTCCGGCTTCAAGCTGAACGCCAGGGGCTTGAAGTTCACATTCCCTCTATCCAACTGTGCGGAGATAATGCTGCGATGATTGCAGCAGCAGGCTATCACTACCTGAATGCCGGAATTCGAGGGAAGCTAAGCGATGACGTGTTCTCTAAATCAAAATAGGACCCCTATATACTGCTTTTTTAAATCCATGATTCTTTCCACCGATTTGATACCTTTTGCCTTGAGTTCCGGAGAATCTTTTAAGTTCCGTAAAATTTCTTTGTAGGCAGTTTCAATATTGGGGCCTTTGTGACAGATTAGGGTCATATCGATATCCGCCAGAAGGATCTGCCGGATGGCTGTTTTCACGTCATAATGCTTTTTTATTGCCCCCATATCCAGATCATCTGTCAGAGAGAGCCCTGAAAATTGCATACGTTCCCGCAAAAGCTTTGCGACGAGACGCTGTGAAAGACTGGCCGGCCATTGAGGGTCAATTTTTTTATATATAATATGAGATAACATAATACCGGCGACCCCACAGTCGACACAGGCTTCAAACGGCACAAGATCGCAGGATTCCAGCTCCGCCAAATCACCCTCAAAGGCTGGAAGATCCAAATGAGAATCAGAGACGGTTCTACCGATGCCCGGAAAGTGTTTGGCAACCGCCATTATGTTATTCTGTTGTAAATGCGAAATTACGGCCACACCCAATTTTGAAACCCAGGCAGGGTCGTGACCAAATGATCTGCCGGCCATTATACTGTTGATTTCTTTTGACGCAACATCCATGACGGGAGCCAGGTTCATGTTAATACCGGCTTGAACCAATTCGGCTGCTGTCGTTTCGGCAAAATAGATGGCATCTTCAACACTCTTCATGGAAGCATTCCCCGGAAATTGCGTAAATGGCTTCTTAAGCCTTGCCACCTGTCCTCCCTCCTGATCAATGGCGATCATCAAGGGCGGTTGCCCATTTACGCGCGCACACTCTTGAACCGATCCGCAGAGCTTTTTGACTTGACTCGGCGTCTCGGTATTTTGAGAAAAAAGGATAATTCCACCAACTTTAAGGTCCCGGATGAGAAATTGCAAATCCTCATTAAACCGCTTGCCTTCAAAGCCGACCATCAGACGTTGGCCGGCCAGCTGTTCATCTGAAAAGTCTCTGATATTCATAGGATACAGTGGAGTTGCCTCGATTTTGGATTTTGGAATTTGGATTTCGGATTGAAGACGCTGAGGATTTGAAACGCAACTTTCTAGTCTACACTTAAATCTAAAATCTAAATTCCAAATTATATTAGACCATTACTCCAGTGCTTGTAATTCGTCAACCGTTGCTTTGATTATAGCATATTTGTGCCGATAGGATGAGATGGGTCTAGTTCGACAGCATCGCGGGCAGAGAAAGACAGGCATCCGGATCTTCTTGAGATACCTGCAGTATATTGACAATAAGTTTGTTGACATTGGGTTTGCTTAGCGGTTTTGAAAACAGATAACCCTGACCGAATTGACAGTTCATCTCCAGCAGAATGGCCAATTGCTCCTCTGTTTCTACACCTTCAGCCACCACGGTCATGTTCAGCCGATGGGCCAGCGAAATAATCGCTTCGACGATATTGCGGTTGCCGTCCGGTTCATTTTTTATTCTTGAGACAAAACTGCGATCCACCTTCAGGGCATCAATGGGGAGGCGTTGCAGATAACTTAATGAAGAATAGCCGGTCCCAAAGTCGTCAATGACCAGCTTTATACCAAAGTCTTTTAAGCGGTGAACCAGCCGAATGGTTTCGTCAGCATCCTCCATGAGGGCTGTTTCGGTAATTTCTAATTTCAGCTGTTCGGGCGGCATGCCGGTTTTGCCAAGAATTTCCTTGATCTCATCCAGCAGGGTGGGGGATTGAAAATGCTTGCTGGATATATTGATATTCATTGTAAGTTTTAGCTGATCCTTTAACTGTTTTTGCCAGTGACATAAATCTTCACAGGCCTGTTGGACAATCAGCTGGGTGATCGGAACAATAAGCCCGGTTTCTTCAGCAATGGAAATAAATGAATCCGGATAAATAAGGCCCAGTTGCGGGTGGTTCCAGCGGATGAGCGACTCGAAGCCCATAAGGGATGATGTTCGCAAATCCACAATGGGTTGGTAATGATTTTCAAATTCATTTCTGTGGATTGATTTGCGTAAATCCGTTTCTCTTTGCAGCAGGTGCGATGCTTTTTTGTGTAATGTCTTATCGAAAACCTTATATTGGGCTTTGCCGTTTTCTTTGGCGTGATACATTGCCGCATCGGAGTCCCGGATGATGTCTTCAGGCTGATTATAGTCTTTGGTATTGAGTACTACCCCAAAACTGGCCGGTGCAAAAACCTCTTTACCTTCAACCATAAAAGGGCGTTTTAATTCCTGCTGAAGCCTATCGGCCACGCCGCTGGCATATTCGCTATTTTCGATATCTTCAAGCAGGATGACAAATTCATCCCCCCCAAAGCGTGCGAGTGTATCAACGTCTCTGAGGGACGCCTGTATGCGGCTGGCAAAGGCTCCCAGAAGACTGTCGCCAACACTATGGCCGAGACTGTCATTTACCAGCTTGAAGCGGTCAATATCCATATAAAGAACCGCAAAGCGATAATCATCACGACGCTTGGCACGCTTAACCGCCATGGTTAAATGCTCCATAAACAGGGCCCGATTCGGTAAATTGGTGAGGGTGTCATGGAAAGCCTGATGAGAAATTTGACGCTCGGCTTCTTTGAGTTCGGTAATATCGGTCAGGGAGACAACACTTTTATCAGAACCCGGGATCGTGGCCAAGGTGCATAGCATATCTTTTTGAATACTGTCTTTATCTATGAATTTGCAGTCGAAATTTGGAACAATTTGGCCGGGTTCGAACTGATCCGGAACGACCTCGCCGTTGCGTATTTTACGTTGACTCTTCTCATCGATAAAATGCAGCCAGGATTTTATATGTTCAATTTCATTTTTTTCAAAGCCTGATATATTTACAAATTCGGAATTTGCCAGAGATATGATCATATTATTTTCAACGATGATGGTTGCCGCCCCGGTGTTTTCAAAAATCGTTCGATATTTCATCTCAGATTCACGAAGCTCAGCGGTGCGCTCCCTGACTTTTAATTCGAGGGTTTCATTGGCTTCCCGCAGGGCGTTTTTGGATCTAGTGACATTGTTAACCAGCAATTGAGTAAAAAAGCTTATCCATAAAATAATTCCGATCGTAATGAAAATGGTGAGATTTTGGCTGGCAAAAATGGTCTTTTCAAAATAATAATAGAAGAAAGAAACCCCTGTTCCGATAATGAGCAGGCCCATATTATCCAGATTGATAAAACGCTTTTTTTTATTCATTTCCCGCCTCTGAAGGATACAAGTATCTGGTATTATTAGATTAAATGCGATTTTTACGGATTAATTTGTCGCTGGATCGCTATCAATGCTCTTGCGATCAAATCAAAAGATATACCAGATATATATCGGCCATTTTTTGTTAAAACTTAAGATAGCCGGTACCGATCTGAAAGCAGGCTTTTTATCCTTTGCGAGACTCATAACAGTGGCGCTCAAAATAGGTTGCCGTGGCATCATCAAATATGGCTTCATTTTCATGGATATATTTTGGTTTGCCTTCCCACGCCCCACAGGCCAGGACGACCGGCTCACCTAAAGTAAACTTTCTACCACAGGCCGGGCATCCTTCATCATTAAGGCTATTCAGCTTTTCAAGATTAATGATGGTCTTTAATCGATTCTTTGCAGAGGCTGCCATAAAATCCTCCTCTTCTTTTTCAATTCGAAGCACGATATTGGGTTACCCTGATCTATAACCTAAATTCCCGGTGTCGGCATGTCAAGCTGACGATGCAGCTCTGCATTAGGTTATAGAAATTCCGAGATGTTTATTAAGAACAGGTTCTAACGTCGGAGCTGGTACTTTCGAACGGCTTGATTATGATCTTTTAAATTGGTTGAGAACTGATGGGTGCTGTTTTTTTTCGAAACAAAGTATATGTATTTTGTGTCAGCCGGATATAGGGCGGCTTTTAGGGACTCTTGCCCTGGATTTGCGATCGGACCGGGGGGGAGTGCTCTGATTTTGTAAGTGTTATAAGGCGTAAAGGTTTCAAGGTGTTTGCGATTCAGATTGCCATCGAAGTTCTTCAGTCCGTAAATAACCGTCGGATCCGACTCCAGACGCATTTTCTTTTTTAAACGATTGTGGAAAACCGAGGAAATCAGGGGGCGCTCAAAAGGTGCACCGGTTTCCTTTTCAATGATCGATGCCAGTGTTACCACCTGATGAATTGAAAACCCAAGTTGTTTGCTGCGTTCTTTCCACTCCGATCTAAAAACCAGCCAGAAACGCTTGACCATGGAAGATATGATCGTTTTTGTGCTCACATCTTTTGGGAAATAGTAGGTCTCCGGATACAGGTAGCCCTCAAAAGTTCCAGCGGTTATGCCGGATGCACGTGCAAAAGCGGCATCGGTGGCACTCTCAATAAAAACGCTTTGTTCCCCAAATCCTTCTTTGGCAACAAGTCCGGCAATCTGGTAGATATTGAGCCCTTCGGGTATAGTGAGCTTGTATAGCTTGACCGTGCCTTTAACCAGTTTTTCCAGTATTTTAATGGGTGGCATCGAGGCAGACAATATATATTCGCCGGCTTTAAGCTGCTTATCATATCCTTTCAGACGGGCAACCATGTTGAACTTAAACGGATTTTTGATAATACCCGCTTTGAAAAGGATATCTGTTGTGACGCTAAATGTTTGCCCGGATGGTATATTGACCACCCTATTTTTTGTTTCAAGGCCGGCGGGTTGGTCGGCATAGTGTCGTAAATTAAGAATGAAAACCGCAAGGCCACAGAGGCTTATGAATACAAGGACTGCTAAAATGAGGAGGATTTTTTTCAATTTTTTATAATCTCTACGTATGCTTGGGCCCGAATATCTGTTTCTTACTATTTTTGAGATAGGTTCTAGCATAATAAAAATGACCGCCCGTTGTCAAAGAAGGATTACATCTGTTGCCTAAATCTTATTCGGCCGTAAAGAGAAATGACTTTTGCACCCAATCGTGGTATAAAAACATTCTGACGAGCGCTTCATTTTCCACATGAACGACAGGCATCTTGCCAAATATGGCAATTGCGTGCTATCAGCAAGCGTTGCGAAAATTCAATCTGGATATAAGGAGAAATCGTGAAATATTGGCGGCAACCCTTAGACAGGGACCGCATTCAGGTACCCTGCGGCATCATCCATATAATCGAGGAACGCTGTAAAGGTTGCGGATTCTGCGTTGAATTCTGCCCGCGTGGGGTGTTTGTTATATCAAAGCGGACCAATCCTAAAGGGTATCATCCGCCTGAAATTACCGATAGTTCCCAATGTGCCGACTGCGGATTATGTGCATTGCTTTGCCCCGATTTTGCCATATATGTTGAAAGTAGCCAGATGCCTGCGAAAGACCGTGACGTGACCGACGAGTAGAATTGAGGGAATACAATGAGTGATCAGGGCCTGTTGACCGGAGAACATTTTCTGTTGGGAGACTATGCTGCTGCTGAAGGAGCCATTCTGGCCGGCTGCCGCTTCTTTGCCGGCTACCCTATCACGCCTGCAACCGAGATAGCCGAGCGAATGTCGACCCGGCTGCCACAGGTTGACGGCATTTATATACAGATGGAAGATGAACTGGCTTCTATGAATGCCATATTAGGGGCTTCATGGGCCGGTGCCAAATCCATGACGGCCACCAGTGGGCCCGGATTTTCATTAATGATGGAAAATCTTGGATTAGGGATTATGCTGGAAACCCCATGTGTGCTGGTCAATGTACAGCGGGGGGGACCTTCCACCGGATTACCCACTTTAGTGGGTCAACAAGATATGATGCAGGCCCGCTGGGGGTCCCACGGCGATTACGAAATCATTGCGCTTTGTCCCTCTTCCCCGCAAGAACTTTTCGATTTGACCATACGCGCTTTTAATTTGGCTGAAAAATTCCGCACACCGGTGCTGGTAATGACCGATGCTGAGATTGGTCATATGACGGAAAGGGTTGTCATCCCTCAGCCCGAAGAGATCGAAATCATTAACCGACCTCAGGTTCGAAAAGGAGATGTGGAGCCGGACCATTTTCGGATATACCGCGATACGGACACAGACGGCATAGAGGGCACCGTATCGCCCATGGCAATTGCCGGAGAGGGCTATCGCTTCCACGTAACCGGCCTGACCCACGATGAGCTTGGCTATCCAGCCATGAATGCCGAATCCAGCGAGTGGAACATTAAGCGCTTGGTCAATAAAATACGTGCACATCGCGATGAGATCATCCAACTGGTAGAACAAAACTTAGACGATGCTGAAATTATCGTGGTATCTTACGGAATTTCAGCGCGGACTTCCCAATGGCCAATTGAGCAAGCACGCAAAGAAGGCATCCGGGTGGGCTACCTGAGGCTAATCACCATATGGCCTTTCCCTGAAAAGCGGATTCTAGAGCTGGCAAAAAGAATCCGAGCCTTCGTTGTACCCGAGATCAACATGGGGCAAATTTGCCTTGAAGTGGAGCGCTGCGCTGTCGGTCAGGCACAGGTACTCGGTGTTAACCGGTTGGGGGGCGATATTCTGGAACCTCAACAGGTGCTGAGTGCAATACGCAAAGCAGCCGGCCGCTCGGATCAACCACAAACAGATCTTCAGAACCGACAAACGGAGAGATAGGCACAATGGCCGAAAGCGACATGCGGTTGGAACACTCCGGGCATGAGCCCGATTCTCAAAGCGATTGGGTAACCGGTCTGCATCCAATGGACGTACTTTTGCGCGGCGAGCGGTTGCCTCACATTTGGTGTCAGGGCTGCGGACTGGGTACGGCGTTAACCACATTCATCGGAGCGCTGCAGTGGTTGGAAAAAAATCAGAATTGGGACCTGGACAAGGTATCTGTGGTTTCCGGTATTGGCTGTACCGGGCGTATTGCCGGTTATATTCGCCTGGATTCCTTTCATACCACCCACGGCCGGGCCATTCCGTTTGCCACGGGTCTTAAACTTGCCAACAGCGAGTTGAAAGTCGTTGTCATTTCCGGGGATGGGGATATTGCCGGGATCGGCGGCAATCATTTTATCCATGCGGCCAGACGCAATCTAGATATTACCGTTATTTGCGTTAATAACTTTAATTACGGCATGACGGGCGGTCAGTCGGGACCGACAACACCCCACGGTGCCAGGGCGGTTACCGCCCAATACGGTAATTTTGAGCATCCTTTTAACCTGCCATATCTGGCGGCAGCCGGAGGGGCATCTTTTGTGGCGCGCTGGACGGTACTCCATGCCCGGCGCCTGGAGTGGACCCTGCGCGAGGCCATGATGCATTCCGGATTCAGTTTTGTTGAAATCATCGCGCCCTGTTCCACATCCTATGCGCGTTGGAATCTTGAGGGCCGGGGACTGGATCCGCAGAAACTTGGCCGACGTGGCTTGGAAGTTATGAAGCATTACCAGCAGGTGGGCAAAATTGCCCACGATACCCATCCCAAAGACGCGGCTATTAAAGTAAATGAAAAGGGTGAGATCAACGCGATTGTTGAAGGTGTATTTCTAAACGAGCCCAAACCTGAATTTCGGGCGGCAATTAAACACAAAACCCAGATAGCCAAAGAGCGATGGAGCGCGGCTAAAAAAGTGCTGGACGCACGCCTGAAATTACCCGGCCGGAACGATGTCGTTGAACGAACCGAAGTTCAACTCGGTGGCTTTGGCGGCCAGGGCATTATGAGCGCTGGTCGGATCATCGGCCAGGCGGCCACCCTATATGACAAGATAGAAGCCTGTTTTACGCAGAGCTATGGTCCGGAAGCAAGGGGCGGAGCTGCAGGATCACAGGTCGTCGTTGCAGGTGAACCGATCCATCACCCCCACCTTATCGCACCTACCAGCGCCATTATCATGTCGCAGGAAGCTTACGTCAAATATGTCGCCAATCTTATCTCCAATGGAACCCTGCTGATTGACGATGGGCTGGTGACGTTGCCGGAAGACCACCGTCAGGATCTGAAAACCTATGGGATTCCAGCAACTCAGATTGCTGAGGAATTGGGTAATGCCCGGGCGGCCAATTCGGCAATGCTTGGTTTTTGGGCGGCGATCGTTGGAGCTGTTAGCCAAGCGGCTATGCGGCAGTCCTTGACGGATTCGGTGCCACCCAAAACTTTGGAAGCCAATCTAAAAGTGTTTGATGTTGGCTTTGATAAGGGTCTTGAGGTTTTGAAATGACCTCTAATGTTATGTCCCTCAAGTAATTTACAAAATACGGATTGAGTTTATTAATGTTAATTCGTTTTATTTTAGGTGTCAGGAATAAGTAGGTTTCGGGTGACAGGTGTCAGCCCCGCCGCTGGCCTGAAAAGCGGCCAGTCTAATCTTAAAAGAAACTTTGCCCTTAGATAGTTTCATATGACGGGTTAACTAAAAAATGAACATCAAACATTGAACGTCCAACATCGAATAATGTATTCTGTCGATTTAAAAATAGACTGAGCAACACGCGGCGCACACGCCGCGCAAGCGCTGGCGCTGCGGGAGCGCCTGCGCTGCACGAGCGAAGCAACCCTACGAAATTCGATTCGACTGAGCTCGTCGCAGGCTGCGGTTCGCTTGTTTTAAAATCGATAAAGCGTAGCGTCATCAACAGCTGTTAACATAGAGGTAATTTTCTTTGAGCAGAAGTGCTCTCATTCTAGGTGGCAGCCCGGCAGGACTTCAAGCAGCTCTGGATCTTGCCGATTGCGGCATTCAGGTCCACCTAATTGAGCCATCTCCCTTTTTAGGAAATGGAGGCAGCACCAGGGTGCCCGGTCACCTGTTAAGTGCCAGGATGCTGGAAGTGGCCAAGCATCTGCGCATTACCATGTGGACCAATACGCGTCTGCAAAGCGCGAAGTTGCAGACGGGTTCTTTACATGTACAATTGCAGCAGCATCCGCGCTACGTCGATTTAGCCAAATGTACCGGATGCGGTGATTGCGTTGAAGTCTGTCCTGTGATGGTGCCTGGGAACGAACGCAAGGCCATATACTTGATGGACGGCATCCAACCGGGGTGCGCGGCTATCGATAAAATGGGGAAGGCCCCATGCGCAAGTGTTTGCCCCGGCGGTATTCATGCCCAGGGTTACGTAGCCCTCATTGCTCAAGGGCGATTTCAGGAAGCGCTGGATCTCATTCGAGAGGCCATTCCATTTCCGGGCATCATCGGACGCATTTGTACCCATCCTTGTGAGTTGAACTGCCGTCGGTCTGAAATAGATACCCCCGTATCTATTCGTTTGCTCAAGCGCTTTGTGGCTGATTGGGAGCTTAACGATTCCGGTAAACGCGGGACCCCCGTAACACCTGAAAAAATAATCGCAGATGACGCCCGCAAAGTGGCGGTTGTCGGCTCCGGTCCGGCGGGCATGACGGTAGCCGATCGTCTGGCACGGCAGGGGTATCGGGTTGCCGTATTCGAAAAGCTGCCAGTTATTGCCGGAATGTTATCCGTTGGCATTCCTGCCTATCGGCTACCGCGGCAAGTCATTGCTCGCGAGTATCGCCGCATTGAGGCCTTGGGCGTCAAAATCCAGCTCAATACCCCCATCGGACCCGATGGTGATCATACTCTGGATGACTTATTTAAAATGGGGTATGACGCCGTCTGTTTGTCTATTGGGGCGCACAAAAGCCTTTCTCTGAGCATACCCGGTGAAGAGCTGCACGGCGTGATCCAGGGTATAGAGCTCTTAAAAACCATCAATTTAAGCCAAAGACTTGATGCGGTCGTGTACAAGGCTGCTCTGAAACGCTTGCTTCCCTCCGGCACAAAGACTCGGGCAGTCGTATTGGGCGGAGGTAACACGGCGATGGATGTTGCCCGGACGCTTAAGCGTGTAAGTGTTCAGGATGTCTGTATAGCCTATCGCCGCACCCGTGCCGAGATGCCGGCTTTAGAAGAGGAGATCGATGATGCCGAACAAGAAGGTATCGCGATTGAGTATTTAACAGCGCCGTGCCGTATCATCGCAGATTCTGAAAGTAATGTGACCGGTTTGGAATGCATACGCATGAAGCTGGGAGAGCCGGATGAAAGTGGTCGTCGCCGGCCGGTTCCCATAAGCGGCAGCGAATTTACGATGCCAGTGGAACTGGTGGTGCCGGCCATCGGGCAGGTGCCCGATATCAAAAGCCTGGAACCGGATGATAGGATCACCATGACCCGTGATCAGCGGATTCAGGTGAACCGTGTCACTTTTGCGACCAACCGGCCGGGCGTTTTTGCAACCGGCGATGCCGTAACCCGGGAAAAAATGTCGGCTATTGAGGCCATCGGCATGGGGAAAAAAGCGGCGGCTGAAATTGATGCATACCTCAGCGGTAAAGCGGCCGTTGAAGACTCAGCTGAGGTCAATGAGATCCCAGTCGCACGCAGGGAAATGAGCGACACGGAGCTATTGCCCAAACCGCGTATTCCAGTGCCAAACCTATCAATGGAAAAACGCCTGTGCAGTTTTGCAGAGGTCGAAGTGGGATATTCCCAGGAACAGGCAATGGCTGAAGCCCAGCGCTGCCTGATGTGCGGTCCCTGCAGTGAATGTTTGGCCTGTGTAAAGGTCTGTGGGCCGGAGGCGATCGTACAAAATAATCAAACAACCCTAATGGATCTGGAAGTGGGGGCGATTATCTGCGCTGATGATCAGGCCCACGCGCTAAATGACTTGCCTGAAAATAGCACAAGGGTTTACCGCGTTCCTGCGGAAGATGCGCTAATGGGATCGGCTGCCGCAGCCCATGTTATGTCTCGTCTGACGCCGGTGCAATCAGTCGAGCCTTCTATTACCTTTGTGACACCGCCTGCAGCTGGTGTACGTATGGGGGTCTTTATCTGTCAGTGTGACCACTTTATTTCTGAGATAGTAGACACCGAAGCACTTCGTGAACGGGCAACGACCTGGCCCACTGTCGTACACGCCCAGGTGCTGCCATTTTCCTGTACGGCTGAGGCGCAGGCGACAATTCAGAAAAAAGTGCAGGAGCTTAATTTAAATCAGATTACGCTTGGCGCTTGCGTTTGCTGTTCACTGGACCAGGTTTGCTATAGCTGCACCTATCAGCGCGTTCGATGCAAGGCCAATCTTGGCTTGTTTAAGTTCCGGGAGAATAATACGCAAGCAGGAGGCGATTTAAAGGCCGGTTATCTGCCGCCGTCGGCGGTTGAGTTTGTCAACATACGGGAGCAATGCGCCTGGGCCCACCGGGAAAATCCTAACGAGGCGACCGCAAAAGCAATGGCGCTGATATCAGCAGCCGTCGCCAAGAATCGGACGGCTGCCGGCAAACTACCGGAATATCAGCCTCCCGAGCGTTCGGTGCTGATTTTGGGCAGCGGCCGTGCTGCCCAGACTTGCCGGGACCTTCTTCGCATCCAGGGTATTGCGATACACGATTTGGTCGAACCGCCGTCGCGCATCCGAAGGGTCAATGGCTGTTATTCCGTGACCCAAAACGGCGAGGAATGGACGGCTGCAGGGATGGTATTGGCGCCATGCGATTCTACGGAGGCGGACAGATTACGGATTGCCTTCGGAGATCCACCTTATCGACCGCGTCCACGCTCCCTCCGGCAAGGATTGGAAACCACCCGACCGGGCGTTTATTACTGCGATTCAGCCCTCGATAGTTCAACGGTAGGTGCGGCGGCATCGGCGAGGGTGTCCGCTTGGTTGGGCCAATGTTCAAAAACCCCTGAATCCCACAGCGCGGTAGTGGATCCTCACCGCTGCCGGGCCTGCCATACATGCGTTGAAGTCTGCGAGTTCGGCGCACCCCAGTTGATGGGTACAGAGCCCAACCGATTTTCCTGGATTGATCCTCTCATCTGTCAGGGCTGCGGATCTTGTGCAGCCCAATGCCCGTCGGGAGCCATTGCCGCAGGGTATGCAACCGATACACAATTGGAAAACATGTTAAAGGCGATTTGGGATAAGCAAGACAGGATCGATCAAAAACAGATCGTGTTGGTATTTATATGTAATTGGCATCCTTACAGCGGGATGGAAACGGCGGGGGTCGAAGAACGGCTATCCTATTCTGCGCGAGTGTATCCGATTAGAGTTATGTGCCTGGGGCGACTTCGACCGGGGATTATTCTTAAGGCATTTGAACGGGGGGCACACGGCGTTCTTTTGTTGGGTTGCCCGCAAGATGAATGTCGTTATGAATTCGGGGGCCGCCGCGCGGAAGAGACTTTTGCAGTTGCCAGAGATTTGGTTCGGACAATGGGCTATTCGGATCAATGGCTTAAAATGGATAGGGTAGCGGCCGGTGATGGCAAAGCCTGGGTTAATAAAATACAAACCTTTGTAGCGGGGTTGAACGGGAATCAGGGATAATTATGGGCAATCTGCAGGATATCATCAATCAGAACCGCGCCTGGTACTGTTTGGAATGCGGCAAATGCAGTGCGGTTTGCCCGATCACCTATTGGGAGACGCGCGCCTATTGCAGCCCGCGCCTGCTGATTGAGAAAGCCCTTAATAGCCCTTCAGCTGATGTTTATGAAGACCCACTGTTTTGGTCATGCTTGACGTGCAAAAGGTGCAGCGAGTTGTGTCCGTCGGATGTGTTATTTTCAGAGTTTATTCGGGATACACGCGCTTTGGCAAGAAACGACGGCCTGTCAGGGGATTGCACTCACGGTGAAGTCATCCAAGCCTGGGGCCAAATGATGACTGATCCTGACCTTGATCAAAACAGACTCGAATGGCTCGACCGTGATTTGAGAGTCTCGCAGGATTCAGAAGTTTTGTATTTTGTCGGCTGCCTGCCATACTATCAGGTACAGTTTAAAAACCTGGGCATTGAAGGCCTGGAGATTGCCAGGGCAGCCGTGAGGATTCTGAACCATCTTGGAATCGAGCCGCAGGTGTTATCCGACGAGCGCTGCTGTGGTCACGACCAGATATGGCAAGGCGATATAGTGACATTTGACGCTCTGGCGCGCCTTAATCTTGAACGTATTAAAGCCACCAAGGCCAAGCAAATTATAACCACCTGCCCCGAATGCGCCCGGACGCTTGGATTGGACTACCCGAACCGGGTTGGGGAGCATGGGATGGAGGTATTACACCTCACCCAACTCATCAGCCGGCAGCCGGCTGCTTCCATGCTGGATTGGGATTCGGAAAAAAGGAAATGTAAGGCAACCTATCAAGATGCCTGCCGGCTGAGCCGACATCTGGGGGTTTACGAGGAGCCCCGTGCGTTATTGCATGCTTCAGGGTTGGAATTAGTTGAGATGGAAAGGACCCACCGAAGCAGTCTATGTTGCGGAACCAGCTGCTGGACCGCATGCGGCAAAGTCAGTAAAAATATACAGGTAGAACGGTTAAAAGAGGCCAAGGCCACCGGTGCTGAGCTGCTGATTACAACTTGCATTAAATGTCAGATCCATTTTAAATGTGCTCAGCAGGATCCTACCCTGGAGGATGATATCGCTATTCCGATTCGCGACCTGGCGACGGTACTGGCTGATCGATTGTAGCGGTCAGGAAAGAGCCCTGTTTACCCGTACCTGTGTATCAAAACAAAAATGTGCTTTACTGCGACGGGACGAGTATGGTGGCGAACCAATCAACACCGGCCGGAATTCTGGATCCGGATTTTCTACAAGGCGTTGTCCGGCAAGCAAGTTACCAATGCCGTGCTGACGGCAGCTGCTTTTACCTGTGGGATTCGGAAAAGGAGCGGATGTCACTAGTGGCTACCCATAACCTGCAGCACGTACCCTGGGATGATGGACTGCCAGGCCGTGTGATGAGCTCCAGGGAAACCATGACTGAGATCTGTCCTGATCGTTCCGTAGCTTTGGCGGCTCCATTGATCTGGCGGGATGCCGCTCGAGGCGTGCTCATTGTGTTCGATGGAGATCCAAAGCGGATCTTTCGGGAGCGGGACGCTGCACTGCTTCAGTCGCTGGCGGACATGACGGCGTCGGTGGCTCAGCAAAACGAGCGGCTCGCACGCATGACCACCCAGTTCCGGACGTTGCATACGATCGACGTGGCGCTTAGCTCCAGCCTGGAATTAGAGCGCGTTTTGGATATGATTCTTGAAAAGGCGGCAGAACTGGTTGGCGCCGAACACGGTTCATTGCGGCAATTGGATCCCGAGTCTGGAAAACTGGTTCTCAAGGCCCATTATGGAGACGGTTGGACGTCCGACAAACTTGCTTATACCCCCCGCATTGGGCAGGGGATAGCCCGGTGGGTGGCAGAGAACCGGCGACCCTACTTGAGTCCCGATGTCCGTGATGATCCACTAAACGTCGTCCTTTTTGAAGACATGCGCTCAAACATTTCGGTTCCGTTGCAATACGGACTGCAAGATCCATCTAAACCGGACTCGCTTTTAGGCGTTTTGCTTTTGGAAAGTTCACGGGTGGCCGCCTTTGATCAACAGGATGTCGAGCTTCTGGAAGCGCTGGCCCAAGAAGCGGTCATTGCCATTCAAAACGCCAGCCAACATCAAAAACTTCTGGCTGAGCAGGAAAAACGGTTGGCTGCCGAGAAATGGGCCATGATGGGTCAAGCCGCTACGGCGTTGGCACATCGGATTAATAATTTAATGGGCATTGTGCCGGTCAGTGCCAGGGAGACCATGCGATCCCTGGCCAAATTGGAGACGCCGGATTCAGAACGACTATGGATTGAAGGCAATTTAGAACGCATCGAGCGCAACGCGCGATTTGTTCTTAAACTCAGCGAAGCGTTGTTTCGGCCTTTCAAGCACTCCGGTCCCACGGCACGGCTGGATGTCAACCACCTGTTGGATGAAGCCCTGGAGGCCGCCGATCTGTCGGAACAAATTGAGGTAATCCGGGATTTTGAAAAGCAATTGCCCATGGTAAATTGCAGCCTGCTTTTATTGGATATTTTCCTCGAGTTAATAACCAATGCGCGTAAAGCCATGGAAGATCAGGATCAGCGGCGGCTGCAGGTGAGCACACGTTCAGATCAAGATGATGCCGGCCTCTGGGTGGTCGTTGAAATCAAGGATACGGGCAGGGGTATTCCCCCGGGGCAGAGGGTCCATTTGTGGGATATGTTTCAACAAAGTGAAGATGGATTAGGATTTGGGCTGTGGTGGTTGCGTACATTTATTGAACGTCAGGGGGGATCGATTAAATGCCATAGCGAACCGGGTAAAGGAGCAAGGTTTATTGTCAGGCTACCTGTGTAAATACCTGGGTTCAAAGGTTCAACGTTCAAAGGTTCAGAGGTTAGATAACAGAGAACAGATGTCAGAAAACAGAAGTCAGATGACAGAAGACAGCGACCAGCAGACAGAATTCCTGAACCTTTGAACGCAGAACCCAGAACCTTTGAACCTCAGACCCTGAACCTTTTAACACTTGAGGGAGAAAAAAATGCGAGGTAAAGTCCTGATTGTAGATGACTATTCCGATTGGCGTGACATGCTAAGCGGTTTGATCGAGCGGGAGGGACATTTGGTCGAAGCGGTGGGCACCAGTGAGGCCGCCCTGGCCTATATTGATGAAAACAAAGATCTGGATCTGGTGATATTGGATATCCGCTTGGTAGAGACCGAAGAAAACAATCAAGACGGCATGCGTTTGCTGGCTGAAATCCGTAAAAGGCTTTCCTTTACACGGGTCATCATGGTCACCGGATATGGAACCATGGAGACCCAGCGCAAGGCCTTTAAAGAGTTTCAGGCCTTTGATTTTTTCAGCAAAGCCCAGTTTGATTCGGATGAGTTCAGACGCGCATTTCAAGACGCAATCGAACATACTGTACGCGATCGTAAAACTTGGAAAGATAAAGAATTTATTCGCGATCAAAATTATGAAATATGGCAGCGTGACAAAACCGATCCGGTTCGATAATCCCATGCAGTTCGTAGATCGCGACCGTCGATGATGACAATTTTTGTTTCGGCTTGCGTCCGTAAGACAGGCGCTGCCTGATTTTAGACAAGGAGGTTAACGTTGGTAAAAGAAGATTTACGTATTGGGGTTTTTGTGTGCGATTGTGGCTCAAATATTGCCGGGTTTGTAGACACCGAGGTAGTGCGCAAGTTTGCTGAGAGCCTGCCGGATGTTGTTGTATCGGTTCGCAATAAATATACCTGTGCGGATCCGGGACAGCAGGAGATTCAGCGCACGATTTTTGAGCATCGGCTCAACCGGATCGTCGTCGCATCATGCTCACCATCGTCATATGAGCCGATCTTCCGGCAGTGCATTCAGGGGGCCGGACTCAATCAATACCTGCTAGAGATGGCCAACATTCGCGAGCACTGCTCATGGGTGACCCCGGACCCCGAGAAAGCGACCGTAAAGGCCAAGGATATTGTTAAAGTGGCGGTTTCACGAGCCAGGTGGCTTTTCCCGCAGGATGAAGAGCAAATTCCGGTCATCGATGCGGCCCTGATTATCGGCGGTGGAGTGGCCGGCATGCAGGCAGCGTTGGATTTGGCGGATGCGGGGCATCAGGTATATCTGGTTGAAAAAAAGCCATCGATTGGCGGTATTATGGCGCAGCTTGATAAAGTCTACCCGGATATTGAGTGCAGTATCTGAATACTTGGCCCCAAGATGATGGATGTCGGTCGACATCCCAAAATTGAATTGCTGACCCACTCAGAATTAGAAGACATAACGGGATATGTAGGTAATTTCAAAGCCCGCATTCGTAAAAAAGCCCGCTATGTTGACGAGCAGGACTGCGTCTCCTGCGGTGACTGCACAGCTGTCTGCCCGGTCGTTGTTGCCGACGAATTCCAAATGGGCTTGAGCAGTCGCAGGGCGATATATATTCCTTTTCCACAGGCTGTCCCCTCCGCTTATTTGATCTCGGCGGAAGATTGTTTAGGTGAGAACCCGATCGCTTGTGGAAAGTGTCTCGAAGTTTGCGATAAAAAATGTATTGATTTTGATCAGGAAGATAAACTTCTCGAAATTGAGGTCGGCGCAATTATTGTGGCCACCGGTATGGACGTGTATGATCCCACGGCGCTCGATGAATACGGCTATACGCGTTTTGTCAACGTGGTTACCAGCATCGAATTTGAACGACTGATCTCCACCGGTGGGCCTTTGGGGGGGCACCTGGGTCGGCCCAGTGACAAAGCAAGGCCTCATCGCATTGGATTTATTCAATGTGTCGGGTCACGGACCCAGGATCCCAAACGGGGTAATCCCTATTGCTCGAGTATTTGTTGTATGAACACCATCAAAGACGCGCAACACCTTATGGATAACTATCCCGATACCGAAGTTACGGTCTTTTATATCGACCTGCGGGCTTACGGTAAGGGTTTTGAAGAACTTTTGATGCGTACGCGAGGCAGTGGTGTGCGCTATGTCCGGGGTTTGCCGGGTGATGTTCGTGAAGATCCCGGCACCCGTAACCTAATGGTAACCGTTGAAAATACGATCGAAAAACGCCTTGAGAACCACGAATTTGATATGGTGGTCCTGGCCGTGGGTGCTGCACCGGCAATCGAAACAGAAACCATTCGGCAAATGGTGAGCATTTCTAAATCACCGAACGGTTTTTTAAAGGAAGCCCATGCAAAACTGCGCCCGGTAGAGACGCCTACCAAGGGCGTGTTCATTGCCGGCGCTGCAGAAAGCCCCAAGGACGTTCGCGAGAGTGTTACCCAGGCAAGCGCTTCAAGCTCACATGCTTCTATCCTGTTGAGTAAAGATCGATTTGCGGTAGAAGCCATCACGGCCGCTGTGTATGAAGAGGCCTGCACAAAATGCGGACAATGCGCTCGCGTCTGTCCTTTTGGTGCGATCACCTGGCAAAAGAAACACATCCCTCAAATAATCAGTGCGGCTTGTGCAGGGTGCGGGACTTGCGCTGGCGAATGCAAATTTGGTGCAATTGAAATGCGGCACTTCTCGGACCAGGCAATTTATGCCCAGATTGATGCTATCCTGGAAGCAGATCCTCTGGAAAAAATCGTAACGTTTGCTTGTAACTGGTGCTCATATGCCGGGGCAGATACGGCCGGAGTGAGCCGTTTGGAATACCCAGCCAATGCGCGTATTATCCGAACGATGTGTTCGGGTCGTGTGAATCCGGAATTTGTATGGTATTCATTTCAAAAGGGCGCGCCGGTCGTCCTCGTTTCTGGTTGCCACTACGTCGACTGCCATTACATAGACGCTAACCGCAGCACAGTACGACGTTTAGACGGGCTCTGGGACGGCCTGGAAAAATCTGAAATTCGCCCTGACCGTCTTTTGCTGGAATGGTGTTCCGCTGCCGAGGGTGCACGCTGGCAAACCATTATGCACGCAGCAGAGAAAAAACGACAGATGGTGACCCCGGAAGAGTTGGAACTCACTCGAGGCGTTTTGGCAAAGGCACGGGTGCCGCGTCCTCACAACCCCAAGCCTGCCGACGAGGAACAGGAGACCGAATTTGCGTGCATGCGCTGCGGACATCGTTGGGGCAGTGTTTTCAGTGTGAACCGGGAACGGACCTGCCCTGAATGCCGATCCAATAGCGTGCACTGGCTGCAACAAAGTAATTAAGATCACATTCTAGTGTTGCGTCCCGCAAGTAATTTACAAAACACGGATTGATTTAAGGTGTCGGGTGTTAGCCCCGCCGCTGGCTTGAAAAGTTTACCCGCCTTGGAGGGCGGCCAGTCTAATCTTAAAAGAAACTTTGTCCTTGGCTAGTTTCATATGACGGGTTAACTAAAAAATGAACATCGAACATCGAACATTGAACGTCCAACATCGAATAATGTATTCTGGCGATTTAAAAAAAGACTGAGCAACACGCGGCGCACACGCCGCGCAAGCGCTGGCGCTGCGGGAGCGCCTGCGCTGCACGAGCGAAGCTACTCTTCGAAATTCTGCGGTTCACTTGTTTAAAATCGATAAAGCGTAGCGTCACCAATATTGGACGTTCGATGTTGGGCGTTCGATGCTCGACGTTCAATCTGTTCACTGTTCCGGCCAGGCGGAGTTTCATACGAGGTGTCAGACCCCTGGGTTCTTGCTTCTGGTCACCGGCTTAGACTTCTTAAGAACGCAACTGGACTAAAATATGCCGGCCGACTTTTGCAATATATTTGTGGGACACTACACTATCCGCAAGAAAGCACTTACGGGGCCTTGTTTTTCTTGACATTCATACCTAAAGTCAATATTGAGCCCTTTTACTGGAATCCGAGGAATTTTAGATGGCCAAACCAAAACTAAAAAAGCATCATATAAACCGGGATTGGTGCAAGGGATGTGGAATATGTGTTGAGCTTTGCCCGAAAAAGGTCCTGGAATTAGACGATCAAGACAAGGTCTCGGCGTTGCGACCACAAGACTGTATCTGTTGTAGGCTTTGTGAGCTTCGCTGCCCGGATTTTGCAATAGAAATCGAAATTAAAGAATAGGCGTATGATATGAGCGACAACCTAAAATTTGTCCAAGGCAACGAGGCCTGCGCTGAAGCGGCCTTGTATGCCGGGCTTGATTTTTATGCTGGCTATCCGATTACACCGTCGTCAGAAATTACCGAATATCTAGCCTATCGCCTGCCACAAATTGGCGGGAAATTTCTGCAGATGGAAGATGAGATTGCATCGCTGTGTGCCATTATCGGCGCATCGCTAACCGGCCGCAAAGTTATGACGGCCACCAGCGGGCCGGGTTTTTCACTGATGCAGGAAGCTCTAGGGTATGCGATTATGGCGGAAATTCCGTGTGTAATTGTTGATGTGCAGCGGGGCGGGCCATCCACCGGTCTTCCAACCCACGGCAGCCAGGCAGATGTCAATCAGGCCCGTTGGGGGACTCACGGCGATCATGCCATCATTGCGCTCACGGCTTCCAACCACCAGGATGTGTTTTCAATTACAGTGGAGGCCTTTAATTTAGCCGAAATTTACCGAACACCGGTGATCCTGCTGCTTGATGAACTCATTGCCCATATGCGAGAGCGGATCGTGATCCCGGAACCCGGGAAAATACCGTTGGTCGATCGACTGAAAACATCCGTCAAAGAAGGTGTTGATTATCATCCATATTTGCCCAGGGAGGATGGTCGCTTACCGATGTCTGATTTTGGCGGAGTTCACCGCTTCAATGTCACCGGGCTGTTTCATGACATGTGGGGATTTCCATCCAGTGAGCCCGGCATTGTTCATGGCTTGTTGCGTCATCTGGTCGATAAACTCGAAAACCGGGCCCATCAGCTGGCCTGCTACAAGGAGTATTATACAGAAGATGCGGAACAATTGCTGCTGTCTTACGGATCTGCCGCCCGTTCAGCTCTTCATACTGTAGAAAATAGAAGAAAGCGGGGCGAACGTCTGGGGCTGCTGGAACTCCAAACCCTTTGGCCGTTTCCAGAGGACATTGTGCGAGAAAAATGTGCTGAAATGAAGTCGGTTATTGTGGTGGAACAGAACATGGGTCAGGTTCTTCAGGCTGTTAAGCTGGCTGTAGATGAACCCGCGAAGGTATTTTTGGCCAATCGAATCGACGGGGTTTTTATCACACCGGCGGATATACTGAATATTCTGCGGCTGATCCAGGGAAAGGGGGTTTAACTCATGGCCATAAAGGATTATTTGCGAGAACGGTTTTTCCCTCATTTGTGGTGTCCCGGATGCGGTCACGGGATGGTTTTAAACGGCCTTCTCAGAGCCATTGAAAAACTGGGTATGAGCAAAAATGAGATTGTTATGGTATCCGGCATCGGCTGTTCGTCCAGGATCACCGGCTATGTCGACTTTCACACCCTGCACACGATCCATGGCCGCGCTTTAGCTTTTGCCACCGGTGTAAAGATGGCGCGCCCGGAACTCAATCTCATCGTTCCCATGGGCGATGGCGATGCCCTGGCAATTGGCGGAAATCATTTCATCCATGCGGCTCGCAGAAACATTGATATCACCGCAATTGTCATGAACAACCGTATCTACGGGATGACCGGCGGGCAGTTTTCGCCGCTTTCGGGCGAGAACATCCGCGCGACGACGGCGCCGTATTTGACCATCGATCCCAGCTTTGATGTCGTGAAGCTGGCAAAAGCCGCTGGTGCCACTTTTGTGGCGAGAACGACGACCTATCACATACAACAGGTGACCGACATCATCGGCAAAGCGATTCTGCACGAAGGCTTTTCAGTGGTGGAGGTTTTGTCACAGTGTCCGACCTATTTCGGGCGCAAAAACAAAGAGGGCGATGCTGTGGATATGGTCCAGCATTTCAAGAAAAATACCACCTCGATAGGATCAAAGGCCAAACAGGAAAATCCTGACTTAATTGAACGCGGGATATTTGTGCAAACAGAATTGCCGGAATATTGCAGTGAATATGAAAAGATGGTTCAAAGGGCAATGAAAGGGCAATAAATATGGAGAAATGCAGATTGGTATTTTCAGGTTCGGGAGGGCAGGGTGTCATCACCGCAGCCATTATTTTGGCAGAAGCTGCCGTGCTCTTTGAAAATCTGAATGCCGTGCAATCTCAATCATATGGTGCTGAAGCCAGAGGAGGGGCAACCCGTTCAGATATTATCATATCAGATTCCGCAATCCATTATCCAAAAGTGATTCAACCCAATGTGCTGGTTTGTCTGACCCAGGATGCATATAATAAGTTTTATCAGGTAATCCGGCCTGGTGGATTGCTGATTGCCGATACCCGCTATGTCAAAACTGGAAAAAAGGTCGATGCGCAACAAAAAGAAATTGCGATGTTTGAAACCATAATGGATAGGGTCGGCAAACCCATTGCGTTCAACATTTGCATGCTCGGGGTGGTGATCAGTTTAACCGAATTGGTCAAACCCGAATCCATTATGAAAGTACTGGAACGACGAATTCCGGCTGACTTTTTGGATATGAATCGCACGGCTCTGGATATCGGAATCAAATTAGGGGAGGCGGCGTTAACGTAATTACTGGATTCACCTTTATTCTTTTCTGTGCAACAAGAGTTAATTGATCACTGGAGCTATTTATATTTTGGATGATAATATTTGCTGAAAATTTACTGCCTCAACAAATTAACATACCAGGCCATCAATTGGGGTCCAAAAAAAATGTAAGCGATACTGCCGATAGCCAGGAAAGGACCGAATGGAACCGCAAGCTTCATGGTTTTGCGGGTTTTTAGCATGATGAGCATACCTGAGACCGTTCCGACCGCTGAAGCTACAAATATCGTAAACAGAACACCTTTCCACCCTATAATTGCGCCCATCATACCCAAAAGCTTAATGTCTCCCCCGCCCATGCCTTCTTTTTTGGTGAGCAGATGATACAGCCAGGCAACCATAAACAAGCTTCCGCCCCCAATCAATATTCCCATGATGGACTCAATATAGGTAATATGCGGCAGGGCAAAACTGGCCACAAAACAGATGGGGATGCCCGGCAGGGTGATAACATCGGGAATGATCTGGTGATCAATGTCAATAAACGTTATCACCAGCAAAGTGGCAATAAAGGCATAATATATGGCTGCTTCAAGCGAGATTCCATATTTAAGAAATACGCCCACAGCAAATAAACCGCTTAGCAATTCCACAACGGGGTACCGAAATGAGATCGGCGCTTGGCAGTGGCGACACTTTCCTCTGAGCAGAAGGTAGCTTAAGATGGGCAAATTATCGTAAAACCGGATGAGTGTCCCGCATTCTGGACACATAGACCGGGGATGAACAATTGATTTTGATTCCGGAAGCCGATATATGCATACATTTAAAAAACTTCCGATACACAAACTAAAAATAAAGACCCATACTTCAGTAAAATAATTTATCATGATAGTTTCTCTATCCTATGACTTTAGTGGGTGCTTTTTAAGGAGTAGCCACCATCAGCGCCCAATTTTTTGTCGGCTTTGGGTTCGAATCGAACGTGATAGGGATTGATTTTTCATACCCTTTATTTTGACATGTTTCATAAAAAAATTATATGGATATTGTCAAAGAAAAATTATGTCTTATTATAGATCGGTCTACCTTTTCTGACTGGCAGTTGGGTACTATAATTTCAATTTCGGTCAAATAGCGTAGATCTTAAGTCGTGGGGCGACCCACAGGAGATAAAATGGCACGAAGCGATAAAGATGATCTGATCAGCCTCATTGAAGAAAATGGTGCGAGCGCTGAAATCCCGACTTCCCTCCCGTTATTACCGGTTCGAGATATTGTTATTTTTTGCGATATGGTCCTGCCGTTGTTTATCGGGCGTGAAAAGTCAATTCGAGCTGTGGAAGAAGGCCTTGCCAAAGATGGGTTTTTGATGTTAGCCACGCAGAAGGATCCCGCAATAGAGAACCCCGGAACCGACGACATTTACACCATCGGCACTGTTGGCCGCATTTTACGGATGTTGAAACTTCCCGATGGTAGCGTTAAAGCACTGGTGCAGGCATCCGCCAAGGCGAGAATTACGAACTACCTAAGAAAACGGTCATCTTATCGGGTAAAAATAGAGCTTGTTGAAGAAAAACCCGTTGAAGAAATTAGCCTGGAAATAGAGGCTTTAATGAGAACCGTCGGGGAGAATTCAGAGAAGATCCTGTCTTTGCGGGGGGAGATGTCAGGAGATATCAGCACGATTTTAGAGAGTATTGAAGAACCCGGCAAACTAGCCGATCTGGTCGCATCCAATTTGAAGCTTAAAATCCAGGAATCCCAAACACTGCTGGAATTAAGTGATCCGGTAGAACGACTTAAAAAAGTAAACGACCTGCTCTCGCGTGAACTTGAACTTTCAACTGTGCAGGCCAAAATCGAGTCTGATGTAAAAGATGAAATCTCAAAATCACAGCGCGATTATTTTTTGCGCGAACAGGTAAGAGCTATTTACAAAGAACTCGGAGAACACGACGAAAAGGCGCTTGAGATTGAAGATTACCGCAAAAAGATCAAGCGTGCCAAAATGCCTAAAGATGCCGACCAAGAAGCCATCAAGCAACTGAAACGCCTTGAGCAGATGCACCCCGACTCGTCCGAAGCAACGGTTTCACGGACCTATCTAGACTGGTTAGTGTCCATGCCCTGGCGCAAGGACTCCAAGGAAAGTTTCGATATTCAAAAAGCTAAAACCATATTGGATACCGACCATTATGGTTTAAAAAAGGTAAAAGACCGTATCCTCGAATATCTGGGCGTTCGTAAATTGAATCCGAAAATGAAAGGGCCGATTCTTTGCTTTGTGGGTCCCCCCGGTGTTGGCAAAACTTCTTTGGGCCAATCGATTGCCCGGGCCATGAAGCGCAAATTTATTCGGATTTCGTTAGGCGGAATCCGTGATGAAGCTGAAATCAGAGGTCATCGTCGAACGTACATTGGTGCCATGCCGGGGCGGATATTGCAGGGGTTGAAGCAATGTGGCAGCAATAATCCGGTTTTTATGATGGATGAAATTGACAAACTGGGCGCTGATTTCAGGGGAGATCCTTCCTCGGCTCTTCTGGAGGCACTGGATCCAGAGCAGAATTCTGCATTCAGCGACCATTTTCTCAACTTACCCTTTGATCTATCGAAAGTGGTGTTTATTCTAACAGCCAATTTAACAGATACGATTCCGTCAGCTTTACTGGATAGGATGGAAATCATCACGCTTTCCGGTTATACAGAGGAGGAAAAAATGATGATTGCTCAAAACTATCTTATTCCGCGGCAAATCAAAGAAAATGGGCTAAAGCTCCGATCTGTTTCCATCAGTTCGGGTGCCCTGCAGCAGATCATCTCAGAATATACATCTGAAGCCGGATTGCGTAATCTTGAAAGGGAGATCGGCGCCATCTGCCGTAAAGTTGCGCGTAAAATCGCTGAGGGTGAAAAAGAGCCATTTGGGATTACCAAGAATAGCCTGCCGAAATACCTGGGGGTTCCAAAATATGGTCCGGAAATGGATCAGGAAGAAAGCCAAGTGGGCCTGGCCACTGGCCTGGCCTGGACCCATGTCGGAGGCGAAGTTTTGTATGTCGAAGCATCTTTAATCGGGGGAAAGGGCGATTTGATTGTTACCGGTCAGCTTGGAGATGTCATGCAAGAGTCGGCAAGGGCAGCGGTGAGCTATGCGCGGGCGAATCTGGCTTCGTTGGGTTTGGGAGAAAAGAAATTTGAAAATTTGGATATCCATATTCATGTGCCGGCCGGCGCGATACCGAAGGATGGTCCCTCTGCCGGCATCGCTATGGCGACCGCTCTTATTTCTGCACTAACCCACAAATCCGTACGCAATGATGTGGCAATGACCGGCGAAATTACTCTGAGGGGGCGTGTTCTTCCCATTGGCGGCTTGAAAGAAAAGGCACTGGGTGCCATGCGTGCCGGGATTCGAACCGTCATTATACCCGAGAAAAACAGAAAAGATCTGGCTGAGATTCCGCGACACCTCAAGCGCAAGATCAAATTTGTTCCGGCAAAGCATATGGATGAAGTTTTGTATCAGGCGATTATAGGAATGAAGTCAAAGGGAAAACCAAAGCGGGTAAAAGCCAAGCGCAATTAACTTCAGTTTCGCACCTCATTAATTGAATCCAAAATCCCATTTAAAATATGAGAATCCTTGCCGTAGATACCGCAGCTAAAAGCTGCAGCGTTGCCATAATGGCTGCCGGGTCTTTATCTGCCGAGTTGATAACCCTGAAAGACGAGACGCACTCAAAACATTTAATGGAATTAATCCATAAAGTGCTGGGAATGGCCGGTTTTAGGGTCGGCGAGCTGGATGGCCTGGCCGTTACGATCGGACCGGGTTCATTTACGGGGCTGCGTATCGGGGTCAGTACCGTTAAAGGGTTGGCCCACGCCCTGAATAAGCCGGTTGTCGGTGTATCAAGTCTGGATGCCCTTGCCTGGCAATGTGCCGATCGTTCTCATCTGATATGTGCGTTGCTGGATGCCCGCAAAGGCGAAGTCTATTCAGCCACCTATCGATTCGAAAATGACACCTTAACCCAAAAAAGTCTCGAAAATGTAACCGCCCCTGAAGCAGCAGTTGAGGGACTCAAAGAACCCTGCGTGTTCATTGGAAGTGGTGCGCAGCTTTATCGTAGAAATATAACCAATGTACTGGGCAATCTGGCCAATTTCGCGCCTGAAGACCAAAACATCATCCGGGCATCGAGCGTTGGGTTTCTCAGCATGGAAAAATTTAAGACCCACGATACCAGTGAGGCTGCCGGTCTGGTTCCTCACTATATTCGGAAATCAGATGCGGAATTAAAGTTTTGACAATATATAGTCAGGTTGATATAAAAACAGTTTTAAATTTAATACGTGTTTATTGCGTTAACCAGATCTGTTTTTTAAGATCTTAGAAATTATTTTTGTGCATTTTGTGGCAAAACATTTACGCCACTAAGACGCAAAGATGAATATTAACCAAAGGTTTTGCTTTGTGTCTTGGTGCCTTTGTGGCAATTTGTTCCGGTTTATCCGGGTTAGGCATAGCGGTTCCATGGAAAAATATTCTGGGTCTGATCCAAATGGCCAGACGGCCTTCCCGGTGGCAAAAGCGGGCTATCCGTTGATATTTAGCGCTGCTTTTGTGACCTTGATTTTAGCTTTACTGGGAATGACTTATCTGACTTTAGTTGGCCTTGTCATAACCTTTTTTCTTTGTGGGTTTTTCAGGGATCCGGATCGGGTCATTCCAAATAAAAGCGGTGCCATCGTTTCTCCTGCCGATGGAAAAGTAATTTTGGTCGAAAATATCAATGATAGTGCTTTTTATGAGGGTAGCTGCACCAAGATCAGCATCTTTATGTCCGTGTTTAATGTGCATGTTAATCGTATCCCTTTTGCCGGCACTGTAAAGAAGGTTAGTTATTATCCCGGCAAATTTTTTGCGGCAAATCTGGATAAAGCGTCTTTGCAAAATGAACACAATGCGGTTTTTCTTGAAACCGAAGACGGAAAAAGCATATGTGTGGTCCAGGTGGCAGGGTTGATTGCCAGACGAATCATCTGTAAAGTTCGGTCCGGGGATGATTTGCTTCGAGGGCAGCGTTACGGTCTCATTTGCTTTGGTTCTCGACTCGATGTATATCTGCCCGGAGATGTAGAAATTAAAGTGTCTGTCGGTGATAAAACAAAGGCGGGATCTTCACTTATCGGACAATTCAGATAGCTGAAAAACCGTTTCATAAAGAAAGAATAGGTAGCGATCGGAATTAAATCCGATTACCAAATCGCCGGATTTCAGCCAAGCCCCAGCGAAACGGCGGTTTTTTATAGCTCGAATAAAACGCGTTCGCTTAACTGAGTGTGCATATGAAAAAAAACTATGAAATAGCCGTAATCCCGGGTGACGGGACCGGGCCGGAGGTTGTTGCCGAGGGTATTAAGGTTCTTGAAACCGTGGCCGCTAAATGTAATTTTGATTATCATTTTTCCACCTACGATATTGGCGGCGAACGATACTTAAAGACCGGGGAAACCATATCCGAAGAACTGCTTGAATGCCTCGGTCAAAAGGATGCCATCTATTTAGGGGCTATCGGCCATCCGGAGGTCAAACCCGGAATCCTAGAGCAGGGTATCCTGCTGAAAACCCGTTTTTCTTTGGATCAATATATCAACCTGAGACCGGTTAAGCTATACGAAGGTGTTTATACGCCTATCAAAGACAAACTGCCCGAACATGTTGATTTTGTTGTCGTACGTGAAAATACGGAAGGCCTTTATGTAGGGGCTGGCGGCTGCCTAAAGCGCGGCACTCCCGATGAGGTTGCAATCCAGGAATCCATCAACACCCGCAAAGGAGTGGAACGTTGCATACGCTATGCTTTCGATTATTGCAAAAAAAGAAACAAGGCCAAAAAACTGACACTCTGCGGTAAAACCAATGTACTCACCTATGCTTTTGATCTTTGGGAGCGAACATTTAATGAGGTCGCTATTGAGTATCCGGATATTGAAACTGACTATGCGCATGTCGATGCGTTGTGCATGTGGATGGTAAAAAATCCGGAGTGGTTCGACGTTATTGTTACAGACAATATGTTTGGGGATGTCATTACCGATTTAGGAGCCATGATTCAGGGTGGCATGGGTATCGCCGCTGGCGCCAATATCAACCCGGATGGGGTTTCAATGTTTGAACCCATTGGGGGTTCGGCTCCAAAATATACCGGTCAGCAGAAAATAAATCCAATTGCAGCCATTTTGGCTGCCCAGCTGATGCTGGAAACCATCGGCGAGCAAAAAGCGGCGTCGTTTATTGAAGCCAGTGTGGAGAAAGTCCTGCGAGAGAATATCAAAGATGTAGCCGCCGGTAAGATGGGGCATACCACCCAGGAGATCGGTGATCTAGTGGTAGATTATATCGTAAAAAACTGCTAAGAAGTGGGTTCAAAATCCCATCTAACGTCCGATAGCTGCGTTGTCCCGCGAATTGAAATACTCACGTACTTACGTGTACGCTCCGTTTTCAATCCGCAAGACGCTTGTTGAACACATTAATTTATTAAATCAAGATGTGAAATCCCGCTTCTGTTTAGCGGGGCTCTCGGACGCGATCTGAGATTTTGAAACCACTTCAAGGTGTACCACAAAAAATAATAGGCATTATTGGCCTGACCGGCTCTTATTTTGCAAGTTATTTCTGGGAGGGCACACGATCGATTCGGCAAGATACTTTTGCGGTATAGTATACCGATTTCATTTTTTCGCTTATACCGCTTTTCATAATAATGTTCCGAATTACGGAATTGCGGCATAAGTGGTTGTAGAAAAAAACGTTTGAATACCGGAACGTTTTTTTGACAATCACTATATCAGGGTGAACACAGTATGGCTCAGAAAAAATTCAACATTGCTGTTGCCGGTGCCACCGGTGCGGTGGGAAATCAGATGATTCGCTGTCTGGAAGAGATGAATTTCCCGGCCAACTCAATACAATTACTGGCCTCGAGCCGTTCTGTGGGACGTCAGCTGAGATTTAAGGGTGACCTGGTCGATGTTAAAGAGCTCAAGGAGAATTCCTTTAAAGGTGTGGATATTGCACTTTTTTCTGCCGGCGGAGGTACCAGTGAAAAATTTGCCCCCTTTGCTGCTAAAGACGGGTGTGTGGTCGTTGATAATTCAAGTGCCTGGCGCATGGATCCGCAGGTTCCGTTGGTGGTGCCTGAGGTAAACCCCCACGCAATTGCACAGCATACCGAAAAAGGCATAATTGCTAATCCGAATTGTTCCACAATTCAGATGGTTGTTGCGTTAAATCCGATTCATAAGAAATATGGTATCAAACGGATTGTGGTTTCCACCTATCAGGCGGTGTCAGGAACGGGCAAAAAAGCCATTGATGAACTCTTTGATCAAACCCGGGCCATAATTAACTTTTTGAATTATGAGACCAGCGTCTATCCGCATCGTATTGCTTTTAACTGTTTGCCCCACATCGATACATTTCTGGATAACGGGTATACAAAAGAAGAGATGAAAATGGTAAACGAAACTCGTAAAATAATGGAGGACGATTCTATCGGTGTCACGGCAACAACTGTTCGGGTGCCCGTATTTTTCGGCCATTGTGAATCTGTTAATATTGAAACAATCGAGCCTGTTTCTGCCGCGGATGTTAAGGTGTTGCTTGAAAATACTCCGGGGGTTCGCGTTATTGATGATCCCAAAAAGAATATGTATCCGTTAGCAATAGATGCGGCCGGGCAGGACTTAACGCTGGTGGGACGGATTCGCAATGATGAATCAATCCCCAATGGCATCAACATGTGGATTGTTGCAGACAATATCAGAAAAGGAGCGGCTACCAACACGGTGCAGATTGCTCGAATTTTAACTGATGAATATTTGTAGGAGTTATCAAATTGGATCGAATCCCAGTTACGCGACAGGGTTTTGAAGCTCTAAAGAAAGAGCTCGAAAATTTAAAAAGGATCGAACGGCCCCAAAATATAAAGGCAATTGAAGAAGCCCGTGCTCACGGCGACTTAAGCGAAAATGCAGAATATGAGGCAGCCAAAGATCGTCAGGGGTTTATTGAGGGGCGCATCAATGATTTGGGATTTAAACTGGCAAACGTGGATGTTATTGCAACCGACAAGCTTCCAAAAGATCGGGCTGTTTTTGGCAGCAAAGTTGTCCTTGAAAATATCGAAACCGGGGAAGATGTCGTTTACCAGCTGGTGGGCCCGGATGAGTCGGACATTGAAAATGGTCGCATATCCATTTCCTCGCCTCTGGGAAAAGCCATTATCGGCCGAAAACCGGGTGATGAACTCACCCTTCAGGTGCCCGCTGGCAAACGCAGTTATGAACTCATAGAGATATTGTAGATTGTTTGATTCGTTCGATTGGTTGGATTGGTTCAATTGGTTTAGTTCTCTACTCAATTATTGATGTTCACAGAACCTGACCAATAAAACAAATTTAAACGAATTAAACCAATAAAACACATCTAATGGAGGTTATATTCGTGGCACGAATTACGATTGAGGATTGTTTAAAAAGAGTTTCTAATCGGTTTTTATTGGTAAACATGGTGGCCAAACGCGTCAGACAGATCCGGGAAGGTTCTGATTACCTGGTCAGTTCACCGAAAAATGAAGATGTTGTCGTTGCGCTGCGCGAAATTGCTGCCGGTAAAATAATAAAAGTCGAATCAGACGAAGAAAAGAAAAATGAAGAGGAAATTAAAACCTCGTAAATCTTACATCATTATGAATTAATTCCGGTCCACATCGATCCGGGATTTGAGGGGGGCTTCAGCGAATCACTTGAAACCCACTGCGAAAATTCCGGCTTCGTTTTAGGAGTTGAGCATACCGATTTAAGATGAAAGACACACAAAATCAGCGCGATTATCGCAACATTCCCATTGATAAGGTCGGCATCAAGAATTTACGATATCCGATAACGGTTCGTGACCGCCGTGATGGCTCTCAAAATACGGTCGCCACGATCAATATGTACGTCGATTTGCCGCATGAATATAAAGGTACCCACATGAGTCGGTTTGTCGAGATGCTGCATCTCCTGAAGCCGGAGGTTTCTTTGCAGAAATTTTCTGAAATTCTGGAAAATATGAAAAAACACCTCTATGCTGCCTCCGCCCATATTGAAGTCACATTTCCCTACTTTATCGAAAAGAAGGCTCCCGTCAGCGCCTCCCGGGGTTTGATGGATTACACCTGCAGTATCGTAGGATCCAGCGATCCGTCCGGGAAAATCGACCTGGTTTCAGAGGTCGTTGTACCCATTTCATCTGTCTGTCCTTGCTCATTGGAAATCAGTGACCATGGGGCTCACAATCAGCGTGGCGAAGTGCAGCTGGCAACGCGCTTTAAAAAATTCATCTGGATGGAAGATATGATTGAGCTGGTGGAAGCCGCCGCTTCAACGGACGTGTATTCCGTTTTAAAGCGCGTGGATGAAAAGAGTGTAACCGAAGCAGCGTTTTCAAACCCGAAGTTTGTGGAAGATATTGTGCGCGATATTGCCAAAAAGCTGGAAGAAGATGATAATATCGTCTGGTTTTCCGTTAGTGCCGAGAATTTCGAATCCATCCACAATCACAGTGCTTACGCGCATATCACCAGCGGCTAGTTAAAACTCGGCTTCGTAAAATGCCCATCTGCTGTGTTGTGCTTCGTCTTTCGTCAGTCCAGCGTACTCACAGTACGCCTCCTCGTGACCCCCTGGCCGCCATCGCGAGCGCTCCATTCGGCCCGAGTGTTCGGCCGAGCTACATTCAGCCTGAGCTCATGTCGAAGGCACGCTAAGGGCTCATGGCCGAGGGCAAGCGAGGCTGGCAGGCTTGTACGGCTTGTTGAACACATTAATAGAAACGCCAATCCGCTTTTCACTCAGTCTAAACGGCCTTGTCGTAATACTTTACAAATTCTTCAACAATGTAGTCGTGAATCTGCTTCCTGGTGTCCTCAGTGAGATTGTTAAAAGCCAGCCCCGTTAACAGAACCTGTTTTTTATTGGTGGGTTTCTTTGCCCAATCCAATCTACAGTTGATCCATGCGGGTTTTACGAAAAATTCTACGCTACTGTTCAGTATTGAGGCTTCTATATTTATACTCGAATTTTCTCTGGTAGCGGAGAGCTTTTCAATCAGTTCTTTTTGGTTCTTGGGAACCTCTATGCACAGGCCGCCATGGCTTATATTTTTAGTGTTTACAGTATAAGTTTTATCCGGTTGATCTCCGGAAAACCTGAGCCGGACTGTTAAGGCTTTATTAAGCCGAACATAGGCTCTTCGCTCTTTGCCGTTGAATCTATCCTTCGCCATCTTTTTTCCTTTCTATCGGTATTTGCAAGTGATGCCTTTTAGCTTTGCATTGACCTCTCAAAGCCAGTACCAGGCTACTATAGAACCTTGATTACCACCAATGTTATGTCGTCTTCCGTCTCTAGCGGAAAGCGGAAATGCTCCAATGTATCAATCACGGTGTCTATGATTTCTTTTGCCGATTTTTGGGCGTTATTCCGTATAATTTTCTTTAAACGGTTTTTTCCGAACATTTCTCCCTTTGCGTTGCAGGTTTCCTTTATGCCATCGGTCCCGACCAAAATAACTTGCCCTGGGTTAATGTGTTTTACTGATTCCTCGTAAACAGCATCTTCTGATACACCTAATGGCAATCCCTGACCCGTTAAATCTTCAAACGATTCCCTGTTAGAGTCATAAAGAATAGCCGGTTCATGGCCAGCACGCACCCAGCGGAAGTATTTACTTTTTACATCAATCTCAGCATAAAACAGTGTTATAAAAAAGCCTAATTCCCCCGTGTCCCGGACAATGCGTTTGTTAACATCGGGGATAACACAAGCCGGACCCCCTTCACCAAGGATGCGCTCTCTGAGAGATGCCCGTGCCGTGGTCATCAATAAGGCGGATGAAACGCCATGGCCCGAGACATCTCCGACAACAATTCCGATTTTTCCCTGGTCCCATTCTCCGCACTCTATAAAATCGTAATAGTCACCGCCGGTTTCATCGCACCAGATGGTTTTTCCGGCGAAATCAAAACCGTCGGCTACAGGAGCAGCGGCTGGTATGAGTGTTCGCTGGACCTCCCCGGCATAGGCCAACGAATCTTTGACCTTATTCAATTGCATATGGCCCCGGATAGTTTTTCGATACTTTTCCAGGCCTGTCTTTATCGCCTGCCCCAGAATGTCTGCCGAACAGGGTTTTAGGTGAAATTGGAAAATATTTCCCTCATTTACCGCTTTTATCGCAGTTTTCATATCGGAGGACCCTGTTAGCATCATGCGCACTGTCTCAGGGCTGGTATCTCTCACCCTGGAAAGCAATTCAATGCCGTTCATCACGGGCATCAAAAAGTCTGATACGACCACCGCATAGGGACCGTTTGTCTCAATTATTTTTAAAGCCTCTTTTCCACTCAAGGCGGTCTCGATGTTAAATTGGTTTCTCAACTGACGCTTCAGCCCTGATAGGACCATGACATCGTCATCAACAAAAAGAATCTTATCATCCATCGCTGTCTCCTTGCTTATCGATAGCCAGCTATTCTGGCGCCAACCCGGCACTGGATGTATCGCCTAAGGCTTATCAAAAGGCAGATTAAACCTATAAAAATACCAACCAGACCATTCGGCTTTTTTCTGAGATTCATTGCCCGGAACCTTTTCAGGAATCCGGCAATTAAATTGGCGAAACTACATTATTTTTAAACTGGTCAGAGTGATTTTTTGTTTGACAAGAGGGCTATGTATCATTGGGAGAGATATCCAGAATAGCATTCCAGTTTTAAATCAAGAGATGTGTTCCATTTTTTTCAATAAAAATTTGCACAAGATAGCAGTAAGCGTAACCGAAACGGCAGCAGGAATAAGTCTCTACATGAACTTTAAATCAGTTTATGCCCTATTGATCCATAAAATCCATTCCTTCCCGATTAAATCATCACCTTTTTCCATTCATTAAAATTAGGAAATGTCTAATTTATATATCGGCTGAAAGCTGAAAGGCTTTAATTGGAATTGCGAAAATAATAAGAAATTTCAGCATATTACCACAATGTGGTATTTAGGCGGGATTATAGCATGGAATAATATGTTGATTTCAAACAGTTTTCTATGGAGTTGAGTGTTGATCAGACACTTCGACATACTGAGGATGGCCGAATTGATTGCTGCGAATTAATCCAGGATTCGCAGGAGCCTTAGAATCAGTGAATCGGTAGATTTGCCCGGGGAGTTGAGCATTATGACATAGCGGCAGATTTCTCCATTGTTCCTTTTAATATAACCGGCACGGGTACTGATACCGTAAAGGGTGCCGGTCTTGTAAAATTCTCTTCCTTCCCGGCGCATCAGATAGTGGTAGGGTAAAAACTCCTGCAGGGCACGATCCATTTGCAGGGCCGACACTTGGTTATCTCGTGATATTCCGGAGCCTTCAACAATCTCCATATTTTCGATGGCTAACTCATTTTTTGCATAATCTGATGCGATGGTCACCCCTTTGGCAAGTGTGCCCGGAGCACCGAGGATTTCAGCACCGGTGGCGATGAGCAGCTGGTTGGTCGTAAAGTTGTTGGAGTGTTCCAGGAGCTTCGCTACAATCTGCTCCAGCGAAGATACGGAATCGTATCTGAATATCAGTCTGTCGGTATTGGCATTTATGCGCCCCAGTTTGATCTTTCCTGTGAAACGGATCCCTTGTTTTTCGAGGAAATGTTGGAATAGTTTACCCGCGTAAATTGTAATTTCATTTTTATTATGAGAGAAAACGATGCGGCCTTTTTTTAATTTCGATGCTCTTATTTTCTTGATCACAAACGGCAGCAGTGGTGTTTGCGGTTCGGCACTGACATAACCCTGTGATGTGTGTTTAAAGTTGACGGTATTAAAATTGACGCATAGCGCACCATTGGGCGCATCATAGGGCTGTGAGGACGATGTAATGCCGGGAATCGTGAGCGGCTGACTAAAATATGAATCATCTAAAATCAGGTTATTCATGGGTTGTGAATTTTTCAAGAGCACCGCAAGGACCTGCGATATTTTTAAAATTGTCTCTGAGACCAGGAGTGGATCGCCATAGCCTTTGATTTTCAGATTTGATTGTTTGTCCAGATAAAATTCGGTCGGAAAGCGGTAATCTTTACCGAGATAATGCAGGGCCACAAGGGATGTGAAGATTTTTAAAATCGAAGCCGGAATCAGTTTTTTATCGGCATTTTTTGCCAATAAAATTTGCTCCTGGGTGCTGGTTACGAGTATTGAATCTTTCCTGCCGATAAAACGATGCAGTTCATCAAGATCCTGGGCCATGAGGTGCAACGGGTTGGTCAGGCTGCCCACAAAAATTCCTAGCAAAAATAGCCACTTGATGATTTTTTGTTTGGGATGGTGTTGCCAATTAGAAACAAAAATGTGCTTTAGCTGAAATCGCATCAGTATGAAATGATAGACACCGTGTTGTGACATTAATTCGGCCAGGTTAGGGGCATTTGTGATATGATGCCGGTTATTAGAACCCATCTCAAAAAGGTGGATTAGGGTTCAGGGCAAGGCGCAAATCGATTCGAAAGCGGAGCATACACGGTAGTATGTGAGCATTTTGAATCGGTTTGCAACACCGCCATGGACACTTAGACGCATTTTTGAGATGGGTTCTAGCGGCTTTCGACGATTATCGTCACCGGGCCGTCATTGACCAGCGCAACTTCCATCATTGCGCGAAAACGACCGGTTTGAACTCCGACGCCCTTCTCGCGCACCATGTTTACAAACCTCTCGTAAAGGTCGGTGGCTTTTTCGGGTTCAGCGGCTTCTATAAACGAGGGGCGTCTGCCCTTGCGGCAATCCGCCAACAGCGTAAATTGAGAAACAGCCAGCAGTTCACCGCCCGTTTCGAGCAAGGATCGGTTCATTTTTCCGTCTTGGTCTTCAAATATCCGCAGGTTGATGATTTTGTTGGCCAGATAATCCACATCCTTGGCAGTGTCGCCTTTGGCGACTCCCAGCAATACCAGGAGGCCTTTTCCAATTTGGCCCACAATTTCATCACCGGTTTTGACGGAACTGCTTTTGACTCTTTGAACAACAGCACGCATAAGATGACATCCTACCAAGCCTTTATAATCGCTATGCCCTATAAAAAAGTCGCCAGACAAAGTCAAGCTGAAGTTCATTGAGGCGGAAACTCATCGGCATCTCGGAACATTATTATGGAAAACGGTATAAAACGGCTTATGATCTATTTTGGTTGAAGAATAGTCGTTTTTATAATATAAATAAATTACGTATTTAATTAAAGTTTTTTCTTTTGATTTTATAGAAGAGCCAATCGCCAAGATAATTCATCTAAATAAGGATTTCCCTTCTAGACACCTCGCATGATCTAAATTCAGGAGTAAGCTGAACTTGAGGGGCCGATTGGCTGGGAGATATTTTTTTGAAGAAAAAAAATCTATATACAAAGCTTAATTTAATTTTTGGTCTCTTCTTTTTCTTTCCAGTTTTAGGATTTATTTTCTTTAGCATTAAATATGACATGCTAAAAGATAAGTATGTCCCCTTATTCTTTCTGGGCATCCTGGTCTTCTCATTTGTCGGATTTACCATACTCAAAAATCTGTTTGACAAGATCGCCCGTATTTCTGAGCAAATGTCAGCCGATTATCTTGATGAACTGCCAGATGATCAGCTCTCTGCCGGAACCGATGAGCTACAAAACATTGTCCATTCATTTACGGCTATCGAAAGTCGCTTTAGCACAACATTCAATGAGCTTGAAAAGAAGGCGTCCGAGATATCCATCCTCAAGGATCTTTCAGAGCTTTGCTATGTCACTTTTGACTCGGAGGAGATTCTTCATATAACCCTTGAGCGCGCCTTAATGTTGACCAACTCAGATCTCGGCTCAATCCTGACTCTCAAAAAAAGCGAACCCAAGTCATTTGTCGTTAAGGCGACTGTCGGCCTCGGAAAATTTGTCAAGGCCGGGGACCACATCGATTTTGAAACAAGCATCGCCAAATATGCGGTAATTAATAAATCGCCCCTTGTTGTTGAGGATATCGAAACAGACAATCGCTTTGGGAGGGCCAATCTGGAGCACTACGGGACGAAATCTTTTGTCTGTATGCCGATTAAAACCAGCAAAGATATTTTTGGGGTCTTAACGATTTCATCGCGAAATTTTGATCGAATATATTCTAAAGATGATGTGGAAGTGTTGACCCCTCTTCTGAGTAATGCCGCTTTTACTTATGAAAATCTTCGTCTGATAAAAGAAAACGAACGAAACAGGATACACCTGCGGTCCATTGAAAAAATATTTAAAATTTTAACTTCAAGCTTTAGAGATACCGAACTATTGCATGCGGTGCTCAATGAACTTCAAAGCGTAGTTCCATTTGAGCTTGCCTTTGTGTTGACCGAAGATGAAACTAAAACCGGGCACTTAAAAATTTTTGATCTGCTCATCAGCGGCCCCTCAAACCTCAATAAAGGCGCCAGTTATCCTTACAAAGGGTCCATCATTGAAAAGGTTTTTAAACAGGAAACCAGTCTGACCGTGGACAATACCTGTTCAAGTACCAACGCGGTGGACCGCGAGCTATTTGCTGAGCATGGATGCACGTCCTGTCTGCTTGCGCCGTTGAAAACCGATGGGATCGTTACCGGTGTTTTAGCATTGACAGCAAAAGAAATCGGTATTTTTTATAATGCTCAAAAGCTCATCACGTGGATCGCAAACGGTCTTTCACTGGCGATTGAACGCAATCGGCTTTCCGCGGCAGTTGTTAAACGAAATCGTGAATTGGATACGATCCGCCAAGTCGGCAGCGCACTGGCTTCGTCCACATTTGATATCAGTAAAGTGCTTAAATACACTATGGATATGATCCGTGAGGTGATGAACGTCGAAGCGGGTTCACTTTTGTTTCTTGAAGAAGACGAACTTGAGATTGCAGTGGCATTTAATATTAAAATTAGATCCATGAAAAAATTCCGCCTTAAGATCGGCCAGGGAATTGCCGGTTACGTGGCTGCCAGGGGCAAATCGATCATGGTCAATGATATTGAGAAATCGCCCCATTTCTTCCCAATGGTTGATCAGTCATCGGGTTTTGCAACCCAATCGGCATTGTGCGTGCCGATGGTATCCCAGGGAAAAGTGATCGGCGTAATCGAGGTGCTCAATAAAATCAACGGTGAATTTGATACAAATGATAAGGACCTCTTACAGTCCATTGCGACGTCCGTATGTATTGCTCTTGAAAACGCCCGTCTCTACAAAGAAACCGTTTCTATGGCCGAACAGGAACGCGATATCCGTCATATGTTTCAAAAATTTGTCCCCAAAGAAGTTTTGGATAAAATCATTTATGATTCTGAAAACGACAAGCCGGTGGTTGAAGAATTGAAAACTCTTACTTTGCTCAATATTGACATCCGTGATTTTTCGGATCTTTCCCGCCAGATCGGTGCTCAAAAAACAGTCACGCTTCTAAACAGCTTTTTTTCAGTGATGGGCGGTATAGTGTTCAAGCACCATGGGATTGTCGATAAATATCTGGGAGATGGGTTTTTAGCCTTATTCGGTGCACCGGTATCAAGTACCGAGGACGCTGATAATGCGATCGTTGCTGGTTTTGAGATGAAAAAATCTCTTGATGCAGTGAATCGATTTCTGGAAAGGAAATTCGGCGCGACTGTCCAAATGGGGATTAGTATTCACACAGGCGAAGTTGTGGTTGGAAATATTGGCTTTGAAAAGAAAATGGACTACACGGTGATCGGTGATCCCGTAAATACAGTTTTCAGACTGCAGAATCTTACCAAATCATTTCCGAATGGAATCTTAATTAGCGAAAACACCCTGCGGGCAACACGGTCGTGCCCCGATGTCGGCGAAATTAAAATATCAGCCGACCTTGATAAAGAACTCGGCGGCATGAAAGTATTCGAGTTGCTCGAACGAAAAACAGGCAAACCTTACATTGTGGCTGCCAATTAGAAGCTGTCTCAACGCGGGATTATGACGGAGGAAGATATGGAAACGGGATATCCAGGGACTCTAAAAGGACAGTTTCTTCTATCTATGCCGAGTTTGGTGGACCCCAATTTCCACCAAACGGTGACATGTATGTGTGAACACAACTCAGAAGGTGCCATGGGACTGGTGGTCAACCGTGTCCATGATGAGTTGACGGCAAAGGATATTTTTGAGGAGCTGAAAATTGACTATACGACGGGGATGGAATCCGTCCCGATCCATATCGGCGGTCCGGTTCACATCGCAGAATTATTTGTGCTTCATGGCCCTCCCTTTGGCTGGGAGGCGTGTTTAAAGATTACCCCAACCCTTGCGATGAGCAACACCAAGGATGTTATAGAGTCGATTGCCTTGGGGAAAGGACCGGAATCATTTATAATAACTCTCGGTTGCGCCGGCTGGGGCCCAGGGCAACTGGAAGCCGAAATTAAGGAAAATGCCTGGCTGACCTTTCCAATTTTCGAAGAGAATATTTTTGAGATGCCGGTTGAAACACGTTGGGAGGGGGCGGTGAAGAAAATGGGAATCAATCCCACGTTTCTTTCGGATACTGCGGGTCATGCTTAATCAGGGTTTTCTTTAGGTTACGCGTTTGACTTTGCTTTCGCTTTAGGTTTCTTTTTCTTCAAACAAACTTTATCTTTTTTGACAAAGGCACACAGCTTCGGATTATAGTATTCCTTACAATTGAGTGGATTATAAAGCGGACATTCAGGATGCTTTTCGGACATAAACAATTGTTCCCTTCTTAAATTAAATTCCCGAGGCCGAAACGGCGTTTTTGTACCACAAAATCTTTGGCTTTACAAGGTATTATATCATATTTCACCCCCTACTGAAAGGCACACTTTGATTGGTTGTTTTCAAACCGCAACGTTTAAAGCACTGAAGTGCTTTTGCCTTTCCGGCCTATGGCCGAAGATTCAAGCCACCCGCTATGCGGGTGGTCGTTGACCCCGCCTGGGCGAATCCCGCAGCTTCGCTTCCCGATTCTGAATTTCGGCGTAGGATCGGGGTGCACCCAGATTCCCTGCGCGATGCAACACCTCATAATCCGCTATATCCAGGGGAATGCGTCAAAATTTTTATCGGAAAATCCATTTTGTGTTTGACATCTCCCACCTGTCAATGTAGTCACATTGTAGCTAAAATATAATTACAATTACCTTAACTTTAGGCACTTTCAACTTTAGGCATTTTAGGCATTTCACTTCTAGGGAGGTTGACAAAATGATAACAGCAGGAATCGATTGTGGTGCCAAAAACACCAAAGCCATTCTCATGAAGGACGGGGAGATTGTCGGCAAAGGCATGCTCCTGACAGGTTTTGATCAAGAAAAAGCCGTCGAGGAATCCCTGGGCCAGGCCCTAAAAGATGCCGGTATTTACAAAGATGACGTTCAAAAAATTTATGGTACCGGTTCCGGTCAAAAAGCCGCTAAAATAGCAGACGATTCGGTCAATGAAATCAAGGCCATGTCAAAAGGCGCCAATTTTTTCTTTCCCAATGCGCGCACGGTAATCGATGTGGGTGCCGAAGAGGGACGGGCTGCCAAAATAGATGAAAAGGGCAACCCGATTGATTTTGCGATTAATGAAAAATGTGCTGCCGGCGCCGGCGCTTTTATTGAAGCTATGGCACGGGCACTTGAGGTCACCATTGAAGAAATGGGTCCGTTATGTTTGGAGTCCGACAAGAAAATTCCGATGAATGCCCAGTGCGTCGTTTTTGCAGAATCAGAAGTCGTCGGACTGATACATGCCAAAACCGACAAGCCCGATATCAGCAAGGCCATCCATGATTCAATGGCCAGCCGAATCGTATCCATAATTCGACGCATTGACGTTAATGAAGATATTGTAATGATCGGAGGTGTCGGCTACAACCCGGGTTTTATGACAGCGCTGCAGCAGGAATTGAAAGTCGAAAAAGTTTATATTCCGGATGAGCCGGAATATGGTGTCGCCGTCGGAGCAGCGGTCGTGGCCGCTGAAGAAGCATAAGAGCTGTTTCGCTTGAGGTTGTCAATATGGCTGAAGAACAAAAACAAGAGTTCTGGCGCTGGACCGAGTCCAACTGGAAAAATCCCGATATTAACTGGAATTCTGCCAAGTTCATCACCGTAGGTATTGATGTGGGTTCCGTCAGTTCTCAAGCCGTCATTATGGCGGATGGGCAAATTTTTGCCTATGCTAACATGCGCACCGGTTCGGACAGTCCGGACAGTGCCCGCAATGCGCTCAAATTTGCATTGGAGGCCACGAATATGCCCGAAGATCGCATGGATTATTGTGTCGGCACCGGTTACGGCCGGGTCAATGTGCCGTTTGCAGATCGATCGATTACCGAAATCGCCTGCCATGCACGCGGTGCCAATTTCATTTACGGCAATGAAGTTCGGACCGTTTTGGACGTCGGTGGACAGGATATTAAGGCCATCCAGTGCGACGAAAAGGGCAAAGTCACCAATTTTTTGATGAATGATAAATGCGCAGCCGGCACGGGGCGCGGCATGGAAGTATTTTCCGACCTGCTGGGCGTGCCGATTAATGATGTCGGTGACCGGTCTTTTGAATTTAAGGGCGAAGAACCCGGTGCCGTTTCCAGCACCTGCGTGGTTTACGCTAAATCTGAGGCTGCCGGTCTGCTGCGCAAAGGCTGGAGTAAAGAAGAAGTTCTGGCAGCCTATTGCAAGGCCATGGCCGAGAGGATCTACTCGCTTATCGAACGCGTCGGCGTAAAACCGGAATTTGCGGTTACCGGCGGAATGGCCAAAAACCGTGGGGTTATGGATCGCCTGATGCCCATGGTCGGCCTTGAACGAATGCGAACCGAATGGGATACTCAGATTGCCGGTGCAGCCGGTGCGGCTCTGTTCGGGTATGCAATGTGTCAGAAGGGTAAAGGGCGCAAGAAGTAGATTGTTATTGGTTATCAGTTGAAATAGGAGTCAGGTGTCAGGTATTTCTCAGGAATCAATAGGTTTCAGGTGTCAGGTGTCAGTGTTCAGCATCTGACCCGGCGAAGTGTCTGCTCGATCAATTCTGACACCTGAACACTGACACCTGAAACCTGCATATTTGTGACACCTGACACCTGACACCTGACACCAGGGGATACCTGAAAATGAATACTATAAATTTAACCATTGATGGACAGCAGGTGCAGGTACCTGCTGGAACGATCATTCTGGAAGCTGCCCGCAAAGCAGATATTTATATTCCGAGTCTGTGCTACCATCCGGACCTGTCGCCTGCCAAGGACTACCCCGCGGTTCAAGCCGTTTTCCATGGCGAACACAAAATAGAAAATGCCATGCCAGAACAACCCGGTGAAGGCTGCGGCATCTGTGTGGTGGAGGTAGAGGGTCTGGGCGATCTGGTTGGATCCTGTGCAACCGAAGCGGCAGACGGGATGGTCGTGATTACCCAAAATGATCGCATAAAAGACAAACGTCAGGAAAACCTGGTGCCCATCATGGCGCGGCATCGGCATGCCTGTCTAACCTGTGCCCAGCAGGAAGGATGCCCCTGTACCCAGTGTTCGTCCAACGTGCCGGAAAATGAACGCTGCTGCCCACAGTTCGGGCATTGTGAGCTGCAAAATATTGCCAATTATGTCGGTATCTCGGATGCCACACCCAAATGGGTGCCCACTGATTTCGAGATATTCAAAGATCATCCCTTGTTTGAAAGAGATTATAATCTGTGCATCGGCTGCACCCGCTGCGTGCGTGCCTGCCGTGACATGCGGGGTATTGAGGCGCTTGGGTTTGTCTTTGATGGTGACGGGCAGATTCAGGTCGGCACTGTCGCCGAAACCCTGGAAGACTCAGGCTGTAAATTTTGTACGGCCTGTGTTGAAGTGTGTCCCACCGGGGCTCTGGTGGATAAATGCGTGGAGCCGGCAACCCGGGAAGCCGATCTGGTTCCGTGCAAGGCCGCATGCCCGGCGCATATTGATGTCCCCGGTTACCTGAGAATGTGTGCCCGGGGCAAGCGGGATGAAGCCAACGCCATCATCAGGGAAAAAGTGCCGTTTCCCGGCATACTCGGCCGGGTATGTATTCATCCCTGTGAAGATGCTTGCCGGCGCGGCGAGGTCAATGAATCTATATCAATTTGCGCGTTGAAACGATATGCCGCCGACGGTGATAAGGGCTTATGGAAAAATGAAAACCGTATAGCAGCCGATACGAGTAAGAAGGTTGCCATTGTCGGAGCCGGACCTGCCGGACTTGCAGCGGCCTTTTACCTTCGCAAAAAAGGGCATGCGGTTACTATTTTCGATGCCAGCAAAGCTGCCGGTGGCATGATGCGCTATGGAATCCCCGAATATCGTCTGCCCGGAGAAATTTTGGATAAGGAAATTAATGAAATTTTAGACCTCGGAATCGATCTGAAACCCGGCCAGGTACTGGGAAAAGACATTACGCTGGATCAGCTGACCAACGACGGCTACAATGCCGTCTTTTTGGGTGTCGGTGCCCAGAACAGCCGTCGCATTCTCCTGGAGGGCTGCAATGTTCCCGATGTGCTCTGGGGTGTCGAATTTTTGCGCCGGGTTGCCGCAGGCGAAAAAATCAAGCTTAAGGATAACGTGGTGGTCATTGGCGGCGGCAATATAGCCGTGGATGTGGCCATGACAGCGCTCAGATGTGGTGCCAGCGATGTAAAAATGGCCTGCCTGGAATGTCTGGATGAAATGCCCGCCAGTCCGTGGGAGCTGGAAGAAGCCAGAGCTGAAGGCGTGGAGATTATGCCGTCCTGGGGGCCTGATCGCGTGATCAGTGCGGACGGTAAAGTGGCCAGCATGGATCTGGTGGAATGTACATGCGTATTTGACGAGCAGGGCCAGTTTTGTCCTGAATTCAGTGAGACCAAGGAATGCATCCTGGTGGATCAGGTCATTTTAGCTGTCGGCCAGGCGTCCGATCTGTCGTTTCTGGAAGATAACAGCCGGATAAAGATAGACAGGGGCTTGATTGTTGTCAATGAGGACTCTTTAGAGACCGATATGAAAGGCATTTATGCCGGAGGGGATATTACCAGAGCTCCGGGTGCGATTATTCACGCAATTGCTACCGGCCGGCAGGCCGCTGCGTCTATCGATAAAGCCATAGGAGGTTCCGGCGATATCGATGAAGTGTTATTCCCCCGCGGCAATCCGGATGCCTATTTGGGACGCGACGAAGGGTTTGCGTCCTGGTCCAGAGAAAAGGTGCCCGAGCTTGATGCCGGGATCCGTATAAAAGGCTTCCAGGAAGTTGCATTGGGCTACAGCGATGAACAGGCGGCAAAGGAGGCTAAACGCTGCCTGCAGTGTGATCTGCGGCTCCATTTGAGCTGTAATCCGGTTCCGCCGCAAGATTGGCTTCCTTTCGACGAAGAGAACATCAATCAGGTGCCCTCCGCTGAAGGTGTGTTTCAACTGCTGGATGAGGAACATAATGTTCTGATAATTAAAGGGACAGACAATCTTCGCGAAGAACTCCTGACGGCTCTGGAAGGCGATGATAATGCCGCATGGTTTGAATATGAAGAAGATAAAATGTATTCCCGGCGTGAAAGTGAGTTGATTCAGAAATATCTTCAGGAACATGGTGAGATGCCGGGCGGGGGAGGGGATGATCTGGACGATTTATTCTAGGCTGGCCATCGGCTACTGGCTACTTGCTACTGGTATCTTGTCCCTGGGAATTGTTGCTAGTTATTTCAGGAGTCGGAGAGTTTCTTTTTGTGTAAGGATACAATATAAAAATTGGTATTTGATTAATGTTGGCACTAATTTAAGCATTGGTGTTATATATTTTATATGATATATAATTTTACATTTTATAGTTATATTCCCAATCATGAAAGATAGTAATGGGCAACAGGTGAAAAATGAACGAAAATCGCAATGATAAAAGTACGTTTAGCATTGAATTCAAAGAACCCCAAACTCTTAGGGAACGAATTTATCTACATCTTAGAGAAGCGATTACAAACGGCATGATACTACCTGGTGAACGAATTATAGAAAAAAAAATAGCTGAAGAACTCAAGGTAAGTATTACTCCTGTAAGGGAGGCGCTTCTACAATTAAATGTAGAAGGGTTTGTGGAAATCAAGACACACAGAAATGTTGTTGTCAAACAAATCTCTTTAGCAGATATCAACGAGTTGTACGAAATTCAAGGTGTGTTAGAAGGATATGCAGCGAGACGGGCTTCTCTAAACCTGAATGATCAGGATTTATCAAAAATAAAAAAACTAACAGAAAAAATGGAGAAATATTTTAGATCAAATAATGTTGAGAAGTTCTATGAGAGTAACAAAGAAATTCATGAGATATTCTTAAAAAAGAGTAATAACCAGTCGATTTATGATCTTATTTCTAATCTAAACTTAAGAAAGAAAATGTTCAGATATAGGGTGACCTTTTTAGCAAAAAAGGATGTTATGAAAAAAGCCCTTGATGATCATAAAAAGATTTTAAATGCTTTTTTAGCACGTGACTCGGATACAATTGAGAGATTAATAAGGGAACATTGGATAAGTGATTCACGAATCAGGGAATTTGAAAACGGCTTCAAAAAAGTATAGAATTCTGAGCCTGATGACCAGGATTTATAGAATGGAGTAGATCAGTGGCCGCGCCAATCTCTGCCCCCTCATGAACATATCAATGATTTGTTCTGGGCCATAACGTTTAGGACACATAAAAACCTCCCCATCGTATCGCTTGCGGTTCATCCTGACCGCATTTGCCTGCCAAAATTATACAATAATTTAAAATGAAATAGGGCTCCGGTTTGGAGCAGGAGGGGAAATTTTTGTTGACAGGATATATTATATATAATATATCCTGTATCAATATATATATATATAGAATAGGTGCAATATTTTTGTTTCTAAAATTAAATTACAGCAATTATAAAGTGATGCAGTAAATATGGAAGCGGCATTGATGATAGATATAGGTAGCACTTTTACTAAGGCGTGCTCTGTAGATCTTTTAGATGAAAAAATACTTGCAACTGTATGTACGCCATCAACAGCAAATACAAATGTGTCCGTAGGAATCGATAAAGCTCTTCAACTGCTGGATACTGTTGTTGAAAAAAAAATTGATTATAAGATTCGCCTTGCAACCAGCAGCGCAGCAGGTGGACTTCGAATTGCAGTTGTTGGTTTAGTACCTGAACTTACAGTAAAAGCAGGAAAACTATCTGCATATAACGCTGGGGCAAAGATTGTAGGGACTTACTCCTACAAATTAAATAAATATGAAATAATTGAAATCGCAAAACTAAACCCTGATATTTTATTATTTGTAGGTGGCACTGATGGAGGCAACGAAGAGACTCTATTGTGGAATGCCAATATGATTGCACAATTAGAAATAAATACACCTATAATCTTTGGCGGTAACAAGGTCATAGCAGTAGAAGTAAAAGCAATTTTAGAAGAAAATGGTAAAAATGTATTTATTACTGAAAACGTTCTATCGCAAATAAGTAAAATAAATACATTTGCCGTTAAAGAAGTTATTAGAAGAATATTTATTGAAAGAATAATTATATCAAAAGGAATCGGTAAGGCCAGACGCTATGTAGATAAAGATATTATACCAACACCACTAGCAGTTTTTAATGCTATTAAATTGTTATCTTCCGGAACAGATAATGTTAAAGGGATCGGAGAACTCGTCGCTATAGATATAGGTGGAGCTACTACTGATGTATATTCATCGGCATCGGGTAATCCGACATTGGAAGGAACCACCTTAAAAGGTTTACCTCTGCCCTATGATATGAGAACAGTT
>Ga0255055_10000143_pt1 | contig 52085 bp, 58 predicted proteins | sample JV7_2_27_MG_FD_188633 | JGI IMG/M metagenome (GOLD analysis project Ga0255055, IMG submission 188633) | Seawater microbial communities from Jervis Inlet, British Columbia, Canada - JV7_2_27 | ecosystem: Environmental > Aquatic > Marine > Inlet | place: Canada: British Columbia | collected... | reverse complement strand
CGGGGACAGCGTGGAATTGACGATTGAGCTGATCACTCCGGTGGCGATGGAGAAGGAGCTGCGGTTCGCGATCCGCGAGGGCGGGCGTACCGTGGGAGCCGGCGTCGTCTCGGAAATCGTGGAATAAGTCTAGGAAGAGGGAGATCCCTTCGAGATGGAACACCAGAAGATCCGTATTCGCCTGAAGGCATTCGATTACAAGCTCCTGGACAAGGCTACCAGCGAGATCGTCGAAAAGGCGAAGCAGACCGGAGCGAAGGTGGCGGGCCCGATACCGCTTCCCACGAAGATCGAGAGGTTCACCGTGAACCGGTCGCCTCACGTCGACAAGAAAAGCCGGGAGCAATTCGAGATCCGGACACACAAGCGCGTACTGGACATTCACGAGCCGCCGGCTGCGACGATCGATGCTCTCATGAAGCTCGACCTTCCGGCGGGAGTGGAAGTGGAGATCAAGCTCTAGTGAGAAGGGACATCGGGGACACTCCTGGCAGGCGGGGACACTCCTTGTTTTCTCGACGAAAGAACCAGGAATGTCCCCGGATTAGAGTGTTCCCAGCCATCGCAACTCGATGAATAAGGTGCGACCATGACGACCGGACTATTAGGGAAGAAATTGGGAATGACCCAGGTTTTCGACACGCAGGGGAGAGTCGTTCCCGTGACGGTGATCGAAGCCGGCCCCTGCACCGTTGTCCAGAGGAAGAAGAGACAGAGCGACGGATACGACGCGGTTCAGCTCGGGTTCGGCGAGAAGAAGACGCATCGCGTCAACAAGCCGATGCTCGGCCATTTCCAGCATGCGGGGAAGGGCGCGTTCGGTGCTCTCCGGGAGCTTCACGTCGATTCCGATTCCTCTCTGGAGGTCGGCCAGGAAATCCGGGTCGACATCTTCCGGGAGGGGGATCACGTGGATGTCACGGGACAGACGAAGGGACGGGGATTTGCGGGAGTGGTGAAACGGTGGGGTTTCAAGGGCGGAGGGTCGTCCCACGGTTCGATGCACCACCGTGCCCCCGGCTCCATCGGCGGTTCTTCCTGGCCCTCCCGGGTGTTCAAAAACATGAAGATGGGCGGCCATTACGGGAACGAGCGCGTAACCGTTCTCAACCTTCGGGTCGTCTCCATTCAGCCGGAGAAGAACCTGTTGCTGGTGAGGGGAGCAGTACCGGGGGCGAAAAACGGCCTCGTCTTCGTGCGTCGCGCCATCAAGAAGGGCAACGGACAGTAAGGAGCACGAGATGGCAACCCTGGAACTTTTCGACAAGGATCGGCAAGTCAAGGAAACGGTTGAATTGCCGGAATCGGTCTTCGGGGCGAAGGTGAAGACGCACCTGCTTCATCAGGTGGTCGTCGCTCAGCAGAACGCCCGGCGATCGGGGAGCGCCTCGACGAAGACCCGTAAGGAAGTCGCCGGCGGCGGGAGAAAACCGTATCGCCAGAAAGGAACCGGCCGATCCCGCTCGGGAACCACAAGTTCCCCCTTGCTCCGAGGCGGAGGCACGATCTTCGGACCGCACCCCCGCAGCTACGAACAGAAAGTCAACCGGAAGGCCATGAAGGCAGCGCTCCGATGCGCCTTGAGCGCCCGTGCCAGTGAAAACAGGATTCTCCTTGTGGACGACCTCGACCTTCCTGTTCCGCGAACCAAGGAGTTCCTGAAGGTCGCCGGGAAACTTGGCCTTTCCAACGCCCTGTTGGTGACGGAGGAGCCCAAGAAGACGCTGGATCTGGGGATTCGCAATCTTTCTTCCTTCAAGTCGCTGTCCGTTTCCGCACTCAATGTGGTCGACATCCTCTCGTACGAGCAACTGGTATTCACCCGGCCGGCGCTTGAAATCATCAGCGAGGTGCTGGGGAAATGAACTTCACGGATGTGCTGAAGCGGCCGCTGATCACCGAAAAGGCGACATTGCTCAAGGAGACGTCCAATGCGGTGTCGTTTGCCGTGGACCCCCGGGCGAACAAGAAGCAGATTCAGGAAGCGGTCGAAAAGCTGTTCAAGGTCAAGGTGATCGAGGTCAAGACCATGAACGTCATCGGAAAGACGAAGACCAGGGGGCGCATCGTCGGAAGGCGGCCCTCCTGGAAGAAGGCCCTCGTGGTGCTCAAGCCGGGAGACAAGATCGAGTTTTTCGAAGGCGTGTAACGAGCGAACAGGCAAGGAGCATAGGACATGGGAATCAGAAAATTCAAGCCGACCTCCCCCGGCGTACGAACCAAGACGGTCCTCACGAACGAGGAACTCACCAAGAAGAAACCGGAGAGGAACCTCGTTGAGAAAATGGGAAACCGGGCGGGCCGGAACAACCAGGGGAGGACCACGTCCTGGCACCGCGGGGGAAGGCACAAGAGAAAGTACCGGCTGGTCGATTTCCGGAGGACCAAGAAGGACATCCCCGCCAGGGTCGCCGCGGTCGAATACGACCCGAACCGGTCGGCCCGCATCGCCCTCCTGCATTACGCAGACGGGGAGAAGCGGTACATCCTGTGCCCGGTTGGGCTCTCCGTGGGGGACACGGTTCTTTCCGGCGACAACGCGGATATCAAGCCGGGAAACGCTCTGCCGATTCGTCAGATCCCCATGGGGACGATGGTCCACAACGTGGAGCTCAAGGTCGGAAAGGGAGGACAGCTGGCAAGGGCTGCGGGCAGCGTCGTTCAGATCCTCGCAAAGGAGGGGAAGTATGCCCATCTTCGCCTCGGGTCGGGAGAGGTGAGACTCGTGTCCGTCGATTGCATGGCGACGGTGGGTCAGGTGGGGAACCTGGACCACGAGAAGGTGTCTCTCGGAAAGGCCGGGAGAAACCGCTGGCTCGGCAGGCGGCCGACGGTCAGGGGCGTCGCGATGAACCCGGTCGACCACCCGCTCGGGGGAGGGGAGGGGAAAGCCTCCGGCGGGAGGCACCCGTGCACCCCTTGGGGGAAACCGACCAAGGGGCACAAGACGCGGAAGAACAAGACTTCCGACCCGTATATTGTAAAGCGTCGTAAATAAACGATAAAGGGGCATAATCCGTGGCGCGATCGATCAAGAAGGGGCCGTATGTCGAGGAAAGCCTGGCGCGGAAATTTCGCAGGGCGGTTGAGCAGGGAGACAGGAAAGTCATCAAGACCTGGTCCAGGCGCTCCACCATCATTCCGGACATGGTGGGCTTCACATTCGCCGTCCACAACGGAAGGAAATTCATGCCCGTTTTCATCACGGAGAACATGGTGGGCCACAAGCTCGGGGAGTTTTCGCCGACCCGCACCTTTCACGGCCACTCGGGAGACCGGAAGGCCAAGGTGAAGAGGTAGGACGGAGAAGGAGACAGGCGATGGAAGCGAGAGCGACGGCAAGGTTCATGCGCGTCTCCCCGAGGAAGGCGCGGCTCGTGGTGGACCTGATCCGGGGGAAGAACATCTCCGATGCGCAGACGGTCCTGAAGCTGGCGAACAAGGCGTGCGCCAAAACGGTGAAGAAGGTGCTCGATTCCGCCGTTGCGAACGCCGCCCAGACCGGCGTGATCGACACGGGGATCCTTTTCGTGAAGAAGGCGTACGTGGATGAAGGCGCATCCCTGAAGAGGTTCCGCCCCGTGCCGATGGGTCGGGCGCACCGTTATCGGAGGCGGACAAGCCATATCACCGTCGTGGTCGACGAGAAGTAAAAAGACAGAGACGATTCGAAGGGAGGCAACGTTTGGGACAGAAGGTACATCCGTACGGGTTTCGCCTGGGGATCATCAAGACCTGGCGATCGCGATGGTATTCCGAGAAGGAGTACGCCGCGAACCTTCAGGAGGACCTGCGCATCCGGGGCTATGTCAAGAGGCGACTCACCCACGCCGGTGTGTCCGCGGTGGAGATCGAGCGCAAGTCCAGCCGCGTGCACGTCATCATTCACACGGCGAGGCCCGGGATCGTCATCGGGAAAAAGGGCGCCGAGATCGAGAACCTCAAGAAGGATCTGCAGGGGTTCACCAAGAAGGAGGTCTCGATCACGATTCAGGAAATCCGGCGCCCGGAGACCGATGCCCAACTGACCGCCGAGAACGTTGCCATGCAACTCGAGCGACGCATCGCCTTCCGGCGGGCGATGAAAAAGACCGTTCTTTCCTCGATGAAGCTCGGAGCCAAAGGGATCAAGATCCACGTGGCCGGGCGCCTGGGGGGTGCGGAAATGGCCCGTTCGGAATGGTACCGTGAGGGGAGAGTCCCCCTTCATACCCTGCGGGCGGACATCGACTACGGGTTCGCCGAGGCGAACACCACATACGGAAAGATCGGGGTGAAGGTCTGGATCTACAAGGGAGAAGTCCTGCCGTCCTCTTCCCGCGAGTCCAAGGGCGAATAGGAGAACCTTAAGGTATGCTTGCGCCGAAACGAGTGAAATACCGGAAGATGCAAAAAGGGCGGAGAAGGGGAGCGGCCCAGGCGGGAAATTCCCTCAATTTCGGGGACTACGGGGTGAAGGCGACTACCGCGGGATGGATCACCTCCCGGCAGATCGAGGCAGCCCGCGTGGCGATGACGCGGTTCGTGAAGCGCGGCGGGAAGATCTGGATCCGGATTTTCCCCGACAAGCCCGTCACCAAGAAAGCCGCCGAAACCCGTATGGGAAAAGGGAAAGGGGCTCCCGAGGAATGGGTTTGCGTGGTGCGTCCGGGCCTTGTGCTTTACGAAATCGAGGGAGTGGACGAATCGACAGCACGGGAAGCCTTCCGTCTTGCGGGGCACAAGCTCCCCGTGAAGACGAAGTTCCTTTCGAGGGAGAGGTAGGCGGCCATGAAGAAGAGGGAGATCCAGGACCTCGCCGTCGAGGAACTGCGGCACAAGGAGGTGGAAATGCGGGAAGAGATCTTCCGCCTGAGGATGAAGCGGACGACTTCCTCCCTGGACAACACGATGCTCATCCGGAACCGGCGAAAGGAACTGGCGCGGATCGTCACGTTCCTCCGCCAAAAGCAGGGAGGGGAGACGAAGTAAGATGGCGACGGAAAGAAACAAGGAAGAGCGCGGAATTCGCAAGACGAAGGTCGGGGTCATCATGAGCGACCGCATGAACAAGACGGTCGTCGTTCGCGTGGAACGGTTCGTCATCCACCCGAGGTACAAGAAGTACACGAGGCGCTGGTCCACCTACAAGGCCCACGATGAGCAGAACGAATACCGCAGCGGCGACACGGTGGAAATCATCGAAACCAGGCCGCTCAGCAAGGAAAAGTGCTGGCGAGTCTCACGTCTCATCGGAAGGCCCGAAGTCCGTTAACAATTCGAGCGGAGAACGAATGCCATGATCCAAATGCAGACAATGCTGGACGCCGCCGACAATTCCGGGGCAAAGCGTCTTTGCTGCATCAAGGTGCTCGGAGGCAGCAAACGGAGGTACGCCAGCGTCGGCGACATCATCGTGGTCAGCGTGAAAGAGGCGATTCCCCGCGGGAAGGTAAAAAAGGGCGATGTGTACAAGGCGGTGGTGGTCCGGACCGCCAAGGAAATCGGCAGGGCCGACGGGAGTTTCCTCCGGTTCGACCAGAATTCGGCCGTTCTCATCAACCCGCAGGGGGAGCCGGTCGGGACCCGGATTTTCGGGCCTGTGGCCCGGGAACTCCGTGCCAAGAAATTCATGAAGATCATATCCCTGGCTCCGGAAGTTCTTTAGGGAGAGAGACATGGCGGAAGCGACGCTCCAGATACGGAAGAACGACATCATAAGGGTCATGGTGGGAAAAGAGAAGGGGAAGGTCGGCAAGGTCCTCAAGGTGGACAGGGACAGGGGACGGGTCATCGTTGAAAAAATCAACATGGTGAAGCGACACGCAAAGCCCGGCAAGACCAACCCCCAGGGAGGGATCATCGAGAAGGAAGCCTCCCTGGCGTACTCCAATGTCATGATCATGTGCGACAAGTGCAACAAACCTACGCGGATATCGATGGTGGTCGAGGATTCCGGGGAGAAGCACCGTTCGTGCAAGCGGTGCGGCGACGTCCTCGAGGCCAGGAAGAAGTAGCGAAGACCAGCCGGGAAGCGGCGGTCCGGAGTGACGGAAAATGGCGAGATTATTCGAGCATTACAAGGACGAGGTCGTTCCGAAGATGAAGGAGAAGTTCCTTTACCGGAATCCCATGCAGGTGCCGAAGGTCGAGAAGGTCATCGTCAACATGGGGCTGGGGGAGGCGATCGACAACATCAAGGTCCTCGACTCGTCCGCGGAGGAGATCGGGGTCATCACCGGCCAGAAGGCGGTGATCACGAAGGCACGCAAGAGCATATCGAATTTCAAGTTGCGGGAAGGTTCCCCGATCGGTGTGAAGGTAACCCTGCGCAGGGACAGGATGTATCACTTCCTCGACAAGCTCATGGGGGTGGCCATGCCGCGATTGCGGGACTTCAGGGGGGTTTCTCCCAACGGGTTCGACGGGCGGGGGAATTACACCCTCGGTATAAGGGAACAGATTATATTTCCAGAGATAAACTACGATAAAATAGACAAAATACGTGGAATGAACATAACGATCGTCACCACGGCCAGCACCGACGAGGAGGGGCTTGAGCTTCTTCGCCTCCTTGGAATGCCGTTCCGGGCCTGACGCATCTTAGAGGAGGACTTTAGGGTGGCAAAAAAATCGATTATCGCGAAATCCAAGAGGACCCCGAAGTTCCGCGTCCGGAACTACAATCGATGCCCGAGATGCGGAAGGCCGAGGGCCTTTTACCGAAAATTCAAGCTCTGCCGGATCTGCTTACGGGAGCTGGCACACCGGGGGGAACTCCCCGGCGTGGTAAAGGCGAGCTGGTAGGAGCGCCAAGATGTCTATCAATGACCATATTTCCAATCTGCTGGCCCGTGTCCGTAATGCGCAGATGGCGAGATTCGACCAGGTCGATCTTCCCTCCACGCGGATACTGGAGAACATCGCATCGATCCTCAAGGACGAGGGGTTCGTCAAGAGCTTCCGCGTTCTTCCCGATCCGAAGCAACCGGTTCTCAGGATCTACCTGAGGAGCGAGCCCGAAACAGGGTACGCGATCAAGGGATTGAAGCGGGTGAGCCGTCCCGGGCGGCGCGTGTACGTGGGGAAGGACGAGATTCCCACTGTGAAGAACGGTTTCGGGATCGCCATCCTTTCGACTTCCCAGGGGGTCATGACGGGAGAGAAGGCGAAGAAATTCGCGATCGGCGGAGAAGTGCTCTGCCAGGTCTGGTAACGGGGCATCAGGTTCCCCTGGGGGAGGTAGGCAATGTCGAGAATCGGAAAAGTGCCGGTGGCGATCCCCGCCGGAGTAACCGTCGAGGCAAAAAGCGGGATTCTTTCCGTCAAAGGGAAAAACGGGACGCTTTCCCGTCCGATCCCCGACAAGGTGATCGTCGAGGTGAAGGACGGTCACGCCATCGTTGCCCTTCGGCCGGGGGAGGAGTCCGCACAGAACCTCTACGGTCTCTACCGGACCTTGCTGGCGAACATGGTGAAAGGTGTCTCCGAGGGGTTCACCAAAACCCTCGAAATCGTGGGAGTGGGATACAAGGCGGAAATCAAGAAGGATGCGCTCCAGATGGCTCTGGGATATTCCCATCCCGTGATCTTTCCCCTTCCCAAGGGCATCAGCGCCGAAGTGGAAGCGAACACGGTGATCAAGGTATCCGGGGCCGACAAGGAACTCGTCGGCCTCACCGCGGCGAAGATCCGCTCCTGCCGGCGACCGGACGTGTACAAGCAGAAGGGAATCCGGTACCGGGGAGAACGTCTTCTGAAGAAAGTCGGAAAGGCTGCCGGAAAGTAACGGGTCCTTAAGGACACGGAAACCTCCAGACGGAGTTCGGACAAAGCCATGAGCAGGAAAAATTTGCGGGAAATTGCAAGGCAGAAGCGAAAGAGAAGAATCCGGAAGAGGATATTCGGGACGGAACAGTGCCCCCGGCTGTCCGTTTTCCGAAGCGCGAAGCACGTATACGCGCAACTTGTGGTCGACACCACGGGATCCACCATTCTCGCCGCCTCCACGCTCAGCCCGGAGATCCGTGTCGAAATCGGTGACCTGAAGAAGGGTGATGCCGCGAAGAAGGTGGGGGAGTGGATCGGCAGGAAAGCCGCCGAGAAGAACATCCGGAGAGTCGTCTTCGACCGGAACGGGTTCCTGTACCATGGGCGTGTCAAGGCGCTGGCGGAAGGAGCTCGGGAGTCCGGGCTGGAATTCTAAAAGAAATAAACGCGAGCGAACAGGGAGGGGCGTTTGAAGAGAGTTAATCCTGAAGGGCTGGACCTCAAGGATCGGGTGATCCACATCAGCCGTGTCGCCAAGGTGGTCAAGGGGGGGCGCAGGTTTTCCTTCACCGCGGTCGTCGTGGTTGGCGACGGCAACGGACACGTCGGCTCGGGGCTGGGAAAGGCGAACGAGGTACCTGAAGCCATCCGGAAGGCGGTTCAGAACGCCAAGCGGGAGCTCCTCCGGGTGCCGGTGGTGGACGGCACGATTCCTTTCGAGGTGATCGGCAAATTCGGCGCAAGCCATGTCGTCATGAGGCCCGCATCCCAGGGTACCGGTGTGATTGCGGGGAGCGGCGTTCGAGCGGTGATCGAGTCCGCGGGAATCGCGAACATCCTGACAAAATCGCTGGGGAGCAACAACCCCCACAACCTCGTAAAGGCTGCGATGGAAGGACTTTCCCAGTTACGGAGACCGGAACAGATGCTCGGGATGCGCGGGCGTAAGGAAGAGGAGGTCCCGGCATGACCGGCGATCTTCGCATCACCCTGGTCCGGAGCCTGAGCGGTCGGACAGAGTATGTGCGGCGTGTTGTCAAAGGGTTGGGACTTACCCGCCTTCACCGCTCCGTAACGAGAAAGAATACCCCCGAAATTCGCGGGATGGTGGAAAAAGCCAAGTTTCTCCTCCGCGTCGAAACAGTGGGAGAATCGGAATGAAGCTTTCCGAGTTGAGGCCGGCAAAGGGGGCAAAAAGCGCAAGCAAGCGCGTCGGGCGTGGAAAGGGCTCGGGCCTGGGGAAAACGGCGGGACGCGGCGATAAAGGTATGGGCTCGCGGAGCGGGAGGGGAAAGCGGCCCGGATACGAAGGCGGGCAGATGCCCCTGCAGAGACGAATTCCCAAGCGCGGGTTCCACAACCCGTTCCGGAAGGAGTACTCCATTGTGAACGTGGGGGATCTCAACCGGTTCGAAGCGGGGGCGGTCGTAGATGTCGATGCCTTGCAAGCAGCCGGTATCGTGAAGAATGTCCGGTACGGGGTTAAGCTGCTGGGAAACGGGGAAGTAAACCGCGCCGTGACGGTAAAGGTGGACAAGGCGAGCAGGGAAGCCGCCCGTAAAGTCGCCGCCGCCGGCGGGACCCTGGAGGAGTCGTCCTCTTGCTGAACGCTTTCCAGAACATCACCAAGGTACCCGAACTCAGAAAGCGTCTTTTCGCGACCGCCATGCTGCTCACGGTCTATCGCATCGGGGTATACATTCCGACCCCGGGGATCGACACGCAGGCCCTGACCGCCCTGTTTAACGCGCAGTCCGGGACCCTCTTCGGGCTGATCGACATGTTCTCGGGAGGAGCGGTAAGCCGATTCTCGATATTCACTCTCGGAATCATGCCTTACATCAGTGCGTCGATTATCATCCAGCTCTTGACAGTAGTCATTCCGCAGCTGGAAAAACTCTCGAAAGAGGGAGAGCTTGGCCGGCGCAAGATCACCCAGTACACGCGGTACGGTACGATCCTTCTTTCGGTGATCCAGGGACTCGGGATTTCCGTGGGGATCGAGCAAGTCACCGGTATCGGGCAGGCCGCTCTCGTATACAACCCGGGGTGGGGATTCCGGCTCATGACCGTCCTTACGCTCACCTCGGGCACCGCGTTCCTCATGTGGCTGGGGGAACAGATCACCGAAAGGGGGATCGGGAACGGAATATCCCTCATTATTTTCGCGGGCATCGTCGCCCGGTTTCCCAGCGGGCTTGTCCGCACGTTCACGCTGATCCGAACCGGGGAAATGGGCATTTTCATCGGCCTGCTGCTCCTCCTGATCATGGTGTCGGTCGTCGCGATCATCATCTACTTCGAGCGAGCGCACCGGCGGATCCCTGTCCAATACGCCAGGCGGATCGTGGGCCGGCGGATCTACGGGGGACAAAGCACCCACCTCCCGCTGAAGGTGAACACCGCCGGGGTCATTCCTCCGATCTTCGCCTCTTCGATACTGCTGTTCCCAGCAACGCTTTCGAACTTCATCAAACACCCGGTGACGCAGAAAATATCCCAGACCCTTACCCCCGGGAACGTCGCGTACGAGTCCCTGTACGTAGCGTTCATCATCTTCTTCTGCTACTTCTACACAGCCGTCACCTTCAACCCGGTCGACGTAGCGGACAACATGAAGAAATACGGGGGGTTCGTCCCCGGGATCCGTCCCGGGAAGAAAACCGCCGAGTATATCGACCGTATCCTGACGCGCATCACGCTGGGCGGCGCGCTGTACGTATCGGCGGTTTGCGTTCTGCCAAGCATTCTCATCTCACGGTTCAACGTCCCGTTCTACTTCGGGGGGACGGGCCTGCTCATCGTCGTCGGCGTGGCCATGGACACAATCCAGCAGATTGAGTCGCATCTGATCACCCGCCACTACGAGGGATTCCTCAAGAAGGGACAATCGAAAGGGAGGAGGGGGTAGCCGATGAGTGGGATCATACTGCTGGGGGCGCCCGGATCCGGAAAGGGAACGCAGGCGAAGAAGCTTACCGAGTCCTTTTCCATCCCCCAGATCTCGACGGGGGACATGCTTCGCGAGGCCGTAAGGAACGACACCGAGATGGGTCGCCAGGCGAAGGCCTTCATGGACCAGGGCGGCCTGGTACCGGACGAGGTCGTCATCGGAATCGTCAAGGAACGGCTTCAGGCGAAGGACTGTGAAAAGGGATTCATCCTGGACGGGTTTCCCCGGACGATCACCCAGGCACAGGCACTCGACCGCGTCGTGAAGGAGCTCGGCAAGGAGATCTCCAGCGTCCTCTCCCTCGAAGTGGACGAGGAAGAGATCATGGAGCGCCTGAGCGGGCGGAGGACCTGTGCCGGGTGCGGTGCCATGTACCACGTGCGATTCAACCCTCCGAAAGAGGAGGGGAGGTGCGACAAGTGCGTCGGTACACTTCTCCAGCGGGATGACGACAAGGAGGAGACGATCCGGACCCGCCTCGTAAACTATAAGAAGTCCACAGAGCCCCTGATCGAGTACTACCGGGGAAGCGGGAAAGTCCATGCGGTCAAGGCGTCCGGAAACATCGATACCATATTTGCGAATATTTCCATACTGTTACAATAGAAGATGATCATCGTAAAATCGTCTCAGGAAATCGAGGCGATGCGCCGAGCGGGCGCCATTGTCGGACAGTTCTTTGAAGAGATCACGAGGCACGTGAAACCGGGAGTCGCGACGCTTCATCTCGAGGAGATTGCGGAGGAATACGTAGCGAAGCAGGGCGTTAAGGGGGCGTTCAAGGGATACCTCGGATACCCTGCCAACCTTTGCACCTCCATCAACGAGGAAGTGGTCCACGGGATCCCGTCCGGTACGCGAGTGCTCCGTGAAGGGGACATCGTGAGCATCGATTTCGGGGTGGTCCTGAACGGCTTCTACGGGGATGCCGCAAGGACCTACGCCGTCGGGAAGATATCCCCCGATTCCGAGAATCTCCTGAAGGCGACCGAACGTGCGCTCGGAAAGGGTATCGGGGCATCCCTGCCGGGGAACCGGCTGGGGGATATTTCCAGTTCCGTCCAGGAGGAAGCGGAAGGCGCAGGATTCTCCGTCGTTCGGGACTTCGTGGGACACGGGATCGGAAGGACGCTGCACGAGGAACCACAGGTCCCCAACTTCGGAACCGCAGGAATCGGTCCGAAGCTCTTGCCGGGAATGGTGCTGGCCATCGAGCCCATGATCAACGAGGGGGGATACGCGGTGGAGGTCCTCCCGGACGGATGGACGGTGGTGACGCGTGACCGAAATCGGTCCGCACACTTTGAACATATGGTTGCGATAACGCCGGAAGGGAACAGAATCCTGAGTCTTCCCTGATGATGTGAGGGAACGGAGAAAAGGAGAACATGCCGAAGGAAGAAGCGATAGAGATTGAGGGAACAGTCATTGAACCGCTTCCGAACGCCATGTTCCGGGTGGAGTTGGACAACAAGATGAAGGTGCTCGCCCACATATCGGGAAAGATGAGGATGCATTTCATCAAGATACTGCCGGGCGACCGTGTCACGGTGCAGCTGACGTCATACGACCTGACGCGGGGCCGGATCGTGTACAGGACAAAGTAGGAGAGGGATGCGATGAAAGTCAGGCCATCGGTCAGGAAGGTGTGCGCAAAATGCAAGGTGATTCGCCGCAAAGGCGTAGTACGCGTAATTTGCGTGAACCCAAAACACAAGCAACGCCAGGGGTAGCAGGGGAAGAGCCCGGGCGGATCGGGAGGAGGACCGTTTGGCACGGATAGCCGGAGTCGACATTCCGAAGACCAAGAAGATCGGGACGGGATTGACCTACATCTACGGGATCGGTCCGATGGCGGCCCAGAAGATTCTGACGGAGGCGAGGGTCTCCCCTGACACGAGGACGAACACCCTCACCGAGGACCAGGTGGCGCGCATCCGGGACGTCATCGATGCCCGCTTCCACGTGGAAGGGGACCTGCGGAAAGAGATCTCGATGAACATCAAGCGCCTGATGGACCTCGGGTCGTACCGGGGCCTGAGGCACCGAAAGGGACTGCCGGTGAGGGGGCAGCGCACCCACACCAACGCCAGGACGAGAAAAGGGCCGCGGAAGGGCGCAGTGGCAAGGAAAAAGGAACCGACGAAGAAGTAGAGACGACGGGATATTACCCTCCCCGCGGGAAGCGGGAATTCGGAGGTACGATGGCGACACCGAGGAAAAAAGGAAAGAGGAAAGTTCGCAAGAACGTTCCGGTGGGAGTGGCCCATATCAAGGCGACCTTCAACAACACCATGATCACGATCACCGACCTGGACGGCAACGCGCTCGCCTGGTGCAGCTCGGGATCGAAGGGGTTCAAGGGGTCCCGGAAGAGCACCCCGTTCGCCGCCACCATGGCCGCCGAGGACGTTGCGAAGAAGGCGATGGAATGCGGGGTCAATTCCCTGACGGTTTTCATCAAGGGGCCCGGTTCGGGACGGGAAGCGGCCCTCCGGACGTTGCAGGCCGCGGGGCTCAAGATCAATTACATCCGCGACGTGACGCCCATTCCGCACAACGGAACCCGCCCTCCGAAACGACGCAGGGTGTGAACGAAGCAAACAGGGACTACAGGAGGATACTCTTTGGCCAGGTACCGAGAAGCAGTATGCCGTCTTTGCAGACGCGAAGGGATCGAGTTGTACCTGAAGGGGGACCGGTGCTTTACCGACAAGTGCGCCATCAAGAGGAGGGGATACCCGCCGGGGCAGCACGGGCAGCGTCGGATGAAAAAACACAGCGACTACGGGGTCCAGCTACGGGAGAAGCAGAAAGCCAGGAGAATTTACGGCCTTCTGGAGAAGCAGTTCCACAACTACTTCGTCAAAGCGGACCGGATGAAGGGGAAGACCGGCGACAACCTGCTGATCCTTCTGGAAAGGCGGCTGGACAATGTGGTGTACAAGCTCGGTTTCGCAGTGACACGCCGCGAGAGCAGGCAATTGGTGGGGCACGGGCACTTTCTCGTGAAAGGACGGAGGGTCAACATTCCTTCCTACCTCGTCCGCCCCGGCGATATCGTGGAAATGCGGGAAAAAAGCAGGAAGATCCCGTCCGTCAACGATTCCCTGGACGCCGTAGCACGGAAGGGCATTCCACCCTGGCTCGAACTGGAACGGGAGAATTTCCGCGGCAATGTCATGACCATCCCCTCCAGAGCAGACATCACGGAACCGATCCAGGAACAGCTGATTGTAGAACTTTACTCGAAGTAGATCCTCCGGTCAGGAGAAGGGGGTAGCATGTTCCAGCGAAATTGGAAGCAGCTGATCAGACCTCGTCGCATCGACGTGGCCACGGACACGGCAACGGGATTTTACGGGAAATTCATGGCGGAACCCCTCGAGAGAGGATTCGGACCCACGGTCGGAAACGCTCTCCGGAGGGTCCTTCTTTCCTCGCTGCAGGGAGCTGCGATTACCACGGTCCGTGTCGAGGGCGTCCAGCACGAATATTCCACGATGGTCGGCGTGGTCGAGGACGTTACCGACATTATCCTCAACCTCAAGGAAATCCGGGTGCGGATGCACTCGCCCGAGCCGCGGGTCATCACGCTCGAGGCGAAAGGCATGAAGCGAGTAGATGCCTCGCACATCAGGACCGATCCGATGGTGGAGATTCTGAACAAGGACCATCACATCGCGGAGTTGTCCGAGAATGCGACCCTGAAGATGGAGATGACCGTTCGAATGGGTAAGGGATACGTCCCCGCCGAGCGTAATCTCGAGGAAGGCGCTCCGATCGGAACGATCCCGATCGACGCAATCTTCTCTCCCGTGAAGAAGGTGAATTTCACGGTTACGAACGCGCGCGTAGGACAACAGACCGATTACGACCGCCTGACCCTGGAAATATGGACCGACGGCGCGATTCTCCCGGCGGACGCTCTCGCCTATGCGGCGAAGATCCTGAAAGACCAGCTGACCGTCTTCATCAACTTCGACGAGGAAGTGGAGATGCCGGAGGAAATCGCAATCCTCGAGGAAGGGGCAATCAACGAAAACCTGTACAAGCCCGTCGAAGAACTCGAGCTTTCCGTGAGGGCGTTCAACTGCCTGAAAAACGCCGAGATCAAATTCATCGGCGAACTGGTCCAGAGGTCGGAGCAGGAGATGCTCAAAACGAAAAATTTCGGAAAAAAGAGCCTGAACGAGATCAAGGACGTGTTGCACGAGATGGGTCTTTCCCTCGGGATGATGCTGGAAGGGTTCACAACGGAGAGGTATACGCCCCCCCGGCAAGAAGACTGACAATTACACGATACGCGAGGACGACATATGCGTCACGCCATAGCCCACAGGAAACTCGGGCGGAATCCCGGCCATCGGAAGGCCCTGTTACGCAATATGATGAACGCGATCGTGCGGTCCGAGAGGATCGAGACCACGGTCGCGAAGGCGAAAGAGGTCCGTAGACTGGCGGACCGTCTGATCACGCTCGGGAAAAAAGACACCACACCCGCGAGAAGGCGTGTTTTCTCCATGCTGAGCGACAAGAAGAACACGGAGAAGATCTTCGCCACGCTCGCATCACGGTTTACGGGACGGGAAGGCGGGTACACCCGGATCGTGAGGACGGGTTACCGCGTCGGGGATGGAGCCGAGATGGCGATTCTCGAGTATCTCCCCGCAGAAAAGAAAACGGTAAAGACGAAAAAGGGGAAGAGGAAGAAAAAGGCTGACACGGGGAAAGAAAAACCGGCGGCCAAAACGACCAAAGCGGCAAAGCCCGCGCGGACTGCGAAAAAGACCACCGGAAAGAAACCACCTTCGGCCCGGGAGAAGAAGGGTGGAACCGAAGGGGAGAAGGGGAAACCCGCGAAAAAAGGAAGGAAGGCAAAAGAAACTTAAAAAACGGGACGGACGATAAAGATCCGGGTAAAAGCAGTCCTTGACGGGCTGCTTTTTTTTATTGATAAACGGACAGATAAGCGAAGATTCTCCTTGACGGGGCGGGCCATCCCCCCCTATTATGATAATGAATTTCAAATTCACTTTGGAGCGTTTTTCCCCCTCTTGGAATCCCTCCTCCAGCGGATCGACCAGGAAATTGTTGCCATCGGCGGGAAGCGAAGCAGAAGCCGGGCACAGGTGATCGAAGTCTTCTTCAGAACGGGGACGCATGTAACTGTCGAAGAACTCACCCATGCCGTCCGGAAGCGGAACCGTTCCGTCGGTTCTGCAACGGTCTACCGCACAGTGAAACTTCTGGCACGGCTTGACTACGCTAAGGAACTCGATTTCGGGGACGGGCTCAAGAGGTACGAAAGCAACCTCGAGGCGCACCACGACCACCTGGTGTGCCAGGAATGCGGAGCGGTTTTCGAATTCAAGGAACCCCGGATCGAAACCCTTCAGGAGCAAGTGGCGAAACAACACGGGTTTTTCCCTACGATGCACAGACTCGATATCTATGGATATTGCCGGAAATGTACGCCCGGCGACAAAAGGAAACGTGACGAATGACGGGACCTCCTGATGTCTCCGCGAAGGGGACCGGAAAGATCGTCCTGGTCGGAAACCCCAACGTCGGCAAGAGCGTGATCTTCGGGCAACTCACGGGCAGATACGTAACCGTTTCCAATTACCCGGGGACCACGGTGGAAGTATCGCGGGGAGAGGTAAAGGATCGCGGCAGGTCACTGGAGGTCATCGATACGCCGGGGGTGTATTCCCTTCTGCCCATGTCGGAGGACGAGCGGGTAACACGCGACATCCTGATGCGCGAGCGAGGTGCCCGTATCCTGCAGGTGTGCGATGCCAAGAACATGAGGCGATCCCTCATGATCACCATTCAGCTTGCGGAGATGAGCGTTCCCTTCATTCTGGCCGTAAACATGGCGGACGAAGCCCGGAACCGCGGGGTCATGCCGAAACTGGAGGGCCTGGAAAGCAGATTCGGGGTGCCGATCGTGCCTACGGTCGCCGTCCGGAAGAAGGGGGTCGACCGCCTCTTGCCGCTTCTGGAAAACGCGGTTGTGTCTCCCGCCCGTCTCGACTACGGGAGATCGATCGAACACGCCATCTCCCGGATGGAAAGTCTGTTGCCGGATTCGACCCCGATCGGCAAGCGGGCTCTTTCCATCATGCTCCTTTGCGGGGATGACTCCCTGGCTCCCTGGCTCGCGGAGAACGTGAGCGGGGAGAATATCCGGGAGATGAACGCCGTGCGAAACCGCGTCGTGGAGGAAAACGGGGAAGACATATCCTACCGGGTAAACCAGGGCCGCCTCGCCTGGATCGACGCCCTTCTTTCCGAACTGGGAGAGGAGCAATCCGAACCTGCGGGAAAGAATTGGGCGGACATATTCGGGAAGTACTCCATGGATCCCCTGTTCGGCATCCCGATCCTTCTCTTCGTCCTGTTCCTGGCGTACGAGTTCGTCGGAGTTCTCGGGGCGGGCATCCTCGTGGATTTCCTCGAAGAGGGCGTGTTCGGGAAAGGGATCGTTCCGGCAGTCGCGTGGATCGTGGAGAAGACGATACCCTGGGAATTTTTCAAGGACATGCTTGTAGGTCCTTACGGGGTCGTCTCCATGGCGCTCTCCTACGCGATCGCCATCGTGCTTCCGATCGTGGGGACCTTTTTCCTGGGATTCGGCATCCTGGAGGACTCCGGCTATCTTCCCCGCCTCGCGGTCATGGTGGACCGGATTTTCAAGAGAATAGGCTGCAACGGGAAGGCTGTTCTCCCCATGATTCTGGGTCTTGGCTGCGACACCATGGCCACGCTTACGACCCGGATCCTCGAAACCCGGAAAGAACGCCTGATCGTAACCCTCCTTCTCGCCCTCGGCATCCCCTGTTCCGCCCAGCTTGGCGTCATCCTCGGGATGCTCTCGGACATCGGTTTCGCAGCGACAACGGCATGGATGGGGATCATCATCGGGGTGATCCTTCTGGTGGGGTATCTCGCATCCAAGGTCATCCCGGGAGACTCTTCCGATTTCATCCTCGAGATCCCGCCGATCCGGATGCCCCAAATGTCCAATCTTGTCATCAAGACGATGGCCCGCATCGAGTGGTATCTCCGGGAGGCCGTACCCCTCTTCGTGATCGGAACCCTCATCCTCTTCGTCGCGGATCGCATGGGGTGGCTCCTGTGGATGCAAAAGGTCGCCGAGCCAATCGTCGTCGGGGCACTGGACCTGCCCCCCAAAACCACCGAGGCGTTCCTGATCGGATTCCTGAGGAGAGATTACGGCGCCGCGGGACTGTTCGATATGGCGCGGGCGGGGCTTTTGACCAACCTCCAGGTTGTCGTGAGCCTCGTCACGATAACCCTGTTCATTCCCTGCCTCGCGAATTTTCTCGTCATCATCAAGGAACAGGGGGGGAAAGTGGCGGCGGGGATGGCCTTGTTCATCTTCCCTTTCGCTGTAATCATCGGTGCGGTCGTCAACTTCGCATCCCGTGCCTTAGGCATTCTGTTTTAGGGGAGAGATGATAACTTGATAATCCGGTGCCCCCTTTGCCAATATGAGATTGACACCGACGATCGCGGGTGCCATACAGCGTGTCCTCTGGGAAAAGAGTGCTCCCTGGTCTGTTGCCCCCGCTGCCATTATTCGTTTCCCGTGCCCGAGTCGAAGGTGGTGAATTTCGTACGATCCCTTATTTCGAAAGGATCAAAGCGATGACCGAATACGGACAGGATGAAATCCTCGAGCTGGTTTGGACCCTTCGCGAAGAAGGGAGTGCGACCAGGACACAGCTCCTTCGGAGGACGGAGGAGGATGAACCGGAGAAGATTCTCGAAGAACTCTCCACCGCGGGTCTGCTGGAAGCATCCGGCGACATGGTCAGGCTCACCAGGCCCGGGGAAGACCGGGCCCGGGTGATCATACGAAGACACCGCCTGGCGGAGGTGCTGCTCAACAACCTCTTCGAGCTCGACAACAGCCAGATGGAGAGCACTGCCTGCAAATTCGAGCATATCCTCACGAAAGCCGTGACGGAAAGCGTGTGCACGTTCCTGGGGCATCCGCCGGTCTGCCCTCACGGGAGGCCGATTCCCCGGGGGGAATGTTGCGACAAGATCCGCACCGAGATCAAACCTCTCGTGACCCGACTCTCGGATGCCGTCCTGAGCGAAGAAATCCGGATCGTGTTTATCACCCCGAAATCCAGAAAGCGTCTCGATAAGCTGAGTGCTCTCGGAATCGTCCCCGGCAGCAGGATACGCCTCCTGCAGAGAAATCCCTCCTTCGTCATGGAAATCGGCGAGACCACCGTTGCCGTCGACAAGGAAATCACGGATGAGATTTACGTCAAGAGGGCGTAAGTCCCTTGCCCTCCTTCTTTCCGTAATCCTGGTAAGGAGCACGGGAGGGGCGCCATTCGCTTTGGCGAAATCTCCTCCCGAACCCTGTATCCTGCTGAAGGTGTCCGCCGCGTCGATTCCCACGGAGGAGGCGAAAGACAGACTGGACGCGATGCAGACCCTTTTGGAGGACGGTCTCCACGTCCGGTGGGTGTCGTCGAAATCGGTCGAACATGTCGCAGAGGAGGCGCCGGAGGCGTTTCCCGTTGCCGACGAAGAAGCCCTTGAGGCGATCTCGAAAAGTCTGGGGGAAGCGATTCGTCACATGGACAGGATGGAAACGGAAGCGGCGGCCGCAGGACTGGCCGATACGGAAGAACGGGCACGATCCTTCCGGTTCGGGGAATCCACGCGGCCGTACCTTGCAGAAGTGTTCCTCCGGCGGGGAATCCTGTTCCTGTGGGAAGGATATCCGGGGAAGGCGGAAGAAACGCTCGCACGCTCCCGGGCGCTCCGGCCGGGGTTCTCTCCGGACCCTGCCATGTTTTCTCCCCCGTTCCTCGATGCATGGGAACGCGCAGGCTTGCGCCCGCCACCGCAGGCGGAACTTCTCGTCACCTCCCTCCCCCCGGGGGCGAAGATCTATCTGGACGGGGCGGAGGCCGGGACAACACCGGCCAGGGTCCACGTATCCGATCCGGGTCCCGTGCACATACAGGTTCTCGCGGAAGGGTACCTTCGGGGCGAAAGGACGGGTCAATGGCTTCCCGGTGATTTCGACTCCCTGGAATTTCCCCTTGTGCCCGACAGGAACGCCGTTCTGGCGGAGATCCTCTCCTCTTCCCCAGACGGAAAAGAGGCGGGGCCGATTCTTTCCCGGATGATCGTCGAAACGGGTGCGAGGAGGGTCGCACTGCTTCTGCTTGAGGAGGGGAAAGGAGGTCCGGTGTTGCGCGTCGTCTCGCAGGACCGGGAGCAGGACGTGCCTGCCGTGCTCGGAACAGTCAAGTGGAACGGAGAAAACGAAGGAACCGGCCAGGTCGCCGCATCCACCATCGAAATGCTGCAAAAAGCGGGTTGGCCGGCCCAACCCGGGACAGACGTTGCGCTATCCCCGTGGTACCATAAATGGTGGTTCTGGACGCTGGTGGGAGTGGCCGCAGTGGGCGTTGCGGCCGGCATCGGGGGGAGCGGAGGGGGAGAGAGTTCCGGAAGCTCCTCGGGAACGATCGGGGTCGATTTCTAGTTTACTTTTCGGGTGACGTCGGAATGGATCACGAAAAGAAATCGTGGCTGAAGAGGAGTTGGCCGGTCCTGGTCCTCAGCGGGATGGTTTTGGTCGCCCTCCTCTTTTCCACCTTCGGGGAAGTGGGGATCATAAGCACACTCAACCTGAATGCAAAGGAGAAACAACTTATCGCCGAGAACGCCAAACTGCGCGAAGAGAACGAGCAGCTCCGGCAGGAGGTGGAACAACTCCGTTCCAACCCTTCCTACATCGAGGAGATCGCCCGCGGGGAGCTCGGACTCATGGGGAAAAAGGAAATCGTCATCCCAGTCGACCGGAAAAAGGATGCAGCTACCCCTCCCGCCCAAAGCGGCGGAACGGGCCGCCCGTAATTTATTTCTTCCCGTTCTCGCGTTTCTTCACCTTTCGTCGTTGCTCCTATTCCGTTTCGGGGCCTTGCGGGATTGGACAACGGGCTGGGCGGCATCCGCTTTCATCGCAGCCGGGCTTCTCCTTTTTCGCGATCTGGCGACCTCCCGGAAAGAGCACCGTCTTCCCGACGTGCTCTCCCTGACCGCATGGGGTGCGGCGGCCCTCCTGGAACTCCATAGCCTGTCTTCCGTTGTGGCGTTTTCCCAAGTCGTTCCCGCGGTTGTTTTTTCGGGGATTTCTTTTTTCCTCCCCGCACTGCCTGCCGTGGTGTACGCATTTTTCTCGCTCGCCTGGCTTCTCTTTTCTCCATCTGTCGGATTCGCCGGGACCGGAACGTCCGCCTCCATCGTTGCAATGGCGGCCTTAGGGGTAGTGGCGGGGCGGGTTGTCCGGTGGAGGCTTACGGCAGCATCAGGGGAGATCCTTTCCCGGAGACCGACCGGCCAGGCCGGATCGCTCGTTTCCCCGCAAGAGCATTCCGAACAACCCGGCGCGGGAGGGTTCGATGGATTTCCGGAGGGGGAGAACTTTCTCGCAAGACGCGAGGAGGAACTGGGGGAGGGAATCCAAAGAGTACTGGAAGGGATTCTTCCGATTTCCGGGGGGGACCGGATCATGTATGTGTCTTCCTCTCATGGTCACGGGAGCCCGCTCGTGGCACGTTACGTCACACCTCCGGAGGAGGAGATCCACTGGCGCGGTCGGGAGTTACCGGATGCCTACGTGCCCTTGCGGGAAGCGATCGTTTTCCGCAGAGAGTTTTTCGCCGAAGGGGAGGAATCCTCCCGATGGGGACTTCCGCGAGAGGGGAGTCGGGAGCAGCCGTCGGGAATCGCAGCCGTCCCTGTCCTCTTTGACGGAACGGAGGAGGGAGCGGTTCTCGCGTTCCGGTTCGGAGAGGGGCGTTGGACGGAACCGGTCGTGCAGGTACTGGAGATGGGGGCGTTTTTCATCGGGAGGGAGGTTGCCGAGACACGGCGAAGATACCGGAACGACAGGTTCCTCGAAAGCCAGATCGGTGTCGGCCGGCTCGCCCGGACGATCGCGGAAGCGGCGGAAAAGAGCGGGGGGGAAGGGGTAGAGGTAGAGAGCGCATCTCCCCGCCGGGAAGTCTACAAGACGGCCACGGAGCAGATCCGGTTTCAACTCAGGGCCGACCGGGTTTTGCTGGTGGAGGCGGAGGCGAAAAAGAAGCGCGGACGGGTGGCGTGGGAGGCGACGGAGGAAGGGGAAAAGGAAACGGATCCCGGACGACATAAGAAAGATGCCTGGGTGAAGCTTGCCGGGACATACGCGGAATGGGTGCTGCTGAACAACGTGCACAGAATCTTCTCCGGCGTCCGGAAGTCACCCGCCAGGCATCCCGTTCTCCCGGAAAAATGGGAACGGGAGGATGAGGATAGCTACCTGCTTGTTCCTGTGGATGGAGGGGGATTCCGTGGGGTTCTCGTGTGCGCCTCCCGGGAGGAGAATCGCAACTATCACAAAAGGGACGTGGAAATGGTCAAGGAGGTCATCACGATCATGCGCATGGGGATATCCCACGCGCACCACATCGAAACGCTGGAGGAACGGGCTACGAGCGACGGTCTGACGGGCCTCCTGAACCAGAGGACATTCAGGCAAAGGCTGACGACCGACCTGTCGAGGCTCGACAGCCGGTATGGATGCGCCGTGGTCATGGCGGACATCGACCATTTCAAGCGCGTGAACGACACCTACGGACACCAGGCGGGAGACGAGGTCCTGAAGAAAATCGCGAACATCATACAGAAAACGATCCGGAAAATGGATATGGCGGCGAGATACGGAGGAGAGGAATTCGTCATGTACCTTCATCATGTGGACAGGGAGAAAGCCAAACAGATGGCGGAACGGCTGCGGCTTATCATCGAACAGACGAGATTCGAATTCGGCGGCAAGGAGGTGGGGGTTACCACGTCCCTTGGAGTCGCATGCTACCCGTCCGACGGGAGAGAAACCCGGGACCTCCTGGAGCGGGCCGACGAAGCCCTGTATCGATCGAAGCAGGGGGGAAGAAACCGTACGACCGTATACCGGGATCCTGCCTGAACATTCGTATATTCGATACTGTTTATTGACACGTCATTTCCTCCTGTGATATCTCAAGGTATATCAAGGGGCTTTTGGGAGGCCGTTGTCGATGAAGCACACCGGGACGGTGAAGTGGTTCAACGAGACGAAGGGGTACGGGTTCATCGAGCAGGACGGAGGCAAGGACGTTTTCGTTCATTACACGGCCATCAGGATGGACGGGTACCGGACCCTCAAGGAGGGGCAGGCGGTTCAGTACATCGTGACGGAAACCCCGAAAGGCCTTCAGGCGGCCGAGGTTGTCTGCACGCAGTAGCCTGACAGACCAGATACGCTGTCCGGAAGACTTAGGATTTGCCCCGCCACACTGCGGGGCTTTTTTTACGCACGGGCAAGGGGGAAGGATCGTACAGATCGAAAGAGGAAGAAAGGTCCCTTTTTGCACCGGCGGGAAGAGCGCGTTAGGCGTTGACTTCCCTCTCGGCTGGCTATAACCTATTACCTTTAAAGTCATTTTTGCATTTTCGGGGAGTCCGTTGGACGTCCGCAGGATTACCGAATCCCTCATCCAGACAGGAATAAAACGGAAATTGGAAAAGTGGGGGGTTCCCGAGGAGATCTCCGTTTCGGTGGAGGTCCCGAGGCAGGAAGAACACGGGGATTTCTCTACGAACGCGGCTTTGCAACTGGCAGGCCACATGAAGAGGAAACCCAGGGACGTGGCGATGGAACTCCTGGGTTCCATTCGACGGGCGGACGAGAGAGGATGGTTCCGGGATCTCACCGTGGCCGGGCCGGGGTTCATCAATGTCGTTCTGTCCGACGGCGCCTGGCAGGAAGCTCTGGCCATCGCTCTTACGAAGGGGGAACGTTTCGGAGCCGTCGACCAGAGGGAGGGAGAAAGGGTGCTCCTCGAGTTCGTCTCGGCAAATCCCACAGGGCCTCTCCACGTGGGGCACGGCAGGGGAGCGGTCGTGGGGGATGCGCTGGCGAGAATTCTTGCCTTTACCGGGTGCCAGGTGACAACCGAATATTACGTAAACGACGTGGGAAACCAGATCGACAGCCTCGGTAAGTCCCTGTACGCGCGTTACCTGCAGCTGTGCGGGAGGAGAGCCGAGTTGCCGGAGGACGGGTATCGCGGGGAGTACCTGGTCGATCTCGCACGGGAGTTCCGCGAAGAAGTGGGCGACAGGTACCTGCCGGTCGAGGAGGAGGAAGCGTTCCCCGTTTTCCGGGAAGTAGCATGCGACCGGATCCTCGACGGCATACGGAAAGACCTCGAGAAGTTCCACGTGCATATCGACCGATGGTTCCGGGAAGGAAGTCTGCACGAAAGCGGTTCCGTTGCGGCCGTCGTGGACGAACTGCGCGAACGCGGGCAACTGTACGAGTCCGAAGGGGCGGTGTACTTCAAAAGCGAATCCCACGGGGACGAGAAGGACAGGGTCCTGGTGCGTGCCGACGGCCGGACGACCTACTTCGCCTCCGATCTCGCCTACCACCGGGCAAAGCTCAGGCAGGGGTTTACGAAGCTGATCGACATTTGGGGAGCCGACCACCACGGGTATGCTCCCAGGCTCTCCGCGGCGCTTAAGGGGCTCGGGGAAAGCGACAGCCGACTCGAGATCCTGCTCGTACAGTTCGTATCGTTGGTCCGGGATGGAAAGGCAGTGCAAATGTCTACTCGTTCCGGTGAGTTTGCAACATTGCATGAAGTAATAGACGAGGTTGGTGTCGATGCCGCCCGCTTCTTCTACCTGCTCCGGAGTTTCCGTTCCCATCTCGATTTCGATCTCACTCTGGCCAGCAAGAAGTCGAACGAGAATCCCGTGTATTACATCCAGTACGTGCACGCAAGGATTTGCAGCATCTTCCGGGAAGCTGCCGATCGCGGGATCGTTCTGTCGGATGCACCACCTCTGTCCATACTCTCCTTGCCGGACGAGACGAACCTGATGAAGAAAGTTGCTCGGTTTCCCGATGTCGTCTCCGAATCCGGGAGAGCTCGGGAGCCGCACCGGATCCCTTTCTACCTTTTGGACCTCGCCCGGGAATTCCACGCGTTCTACCACAACCATCGGTTTCTGGGAGAAACTCCCGAGCGCACCCAGGGAAGGCTGGCTCTTGCCACGGCGGTCAGGAATGTCGTCTCCACCGGACTATCCCTGCTTGGTGTCTCGGCGCCGGAGCGAATGTGAGATACCTGTACAACAAGAAACGGCGATTACGCAGTACGGAAGGGGAGAGGTTCCAGTTCGCCTTCTTCGTGGTCGGAGTGGTCGTCCTGCTTGCGGTGGCATTCGTTCTCGGCCTCCAGGTGGGCAGAATCGTGGAGAAGAACGCGGAGGATCGCAGAAACGAGGCGAACAAATTCGGGGGACCCATCGAAATCGGGGAGGAAACCGGATCGGAGATCCGAAAGGATCTCGGGGTCTTTTCGGAGGAGGCGGCAAAGGTTCCTCCCGTGACTCCCCCGAGCCCCGACGCACACCTGAGCGAGACCGAAAAAAGCCTTACCTTCCGTGAAACCCTGGCGAAGAAGGAGCCCGAGCCCATCCTCCTCGTGAAACCTGCTCCCGGGAAGAAGGCGAAGGAGAAGCCCGCCGCCCGGTCCAAGCCTTCGGGGAAGCTGTTGGTTCAGGTTGCCGCTTTCCGGGACAGGGGGGCGGCCGGGAATTTCCTGAAGCGGCTGCGAAAAGACGGATTCAATGCGGTCATCGTGCAAAAGGGAGGCTACCACAAGGTTATCGTCGGGCCGTATCCGGACAAAGATGCCGCGAACCGGGCAATTCGGAAACTGAAATCGGATTGGAAAGTGAACCCTTTCCTTGTTCGGAGATGAAGCGGCGATGAGTACGCACCCGACAGAGGAGTTTTTCCTTTCCCAGGCGGGCCCCGGGTCGGTCATCCCCGTCTGGCAGGAGTTCCACGCTGATCTGGAAACGCCCGTGTCGGCATACCTGAAAATTGCGGCCCGGTTCCCCGACGACCATTTCCTGCTGGAAAGCGTCGAGGGAGGGGAGAAATGGGCCAGGTTCTCCTTCATCGGCTTCGACCCGTACATCCGGTTTCGCGTGGACCGAAAAACCGTGACGATCACCAGGGGAGGAAAAACCGAGGTGCGCACGGTGACGAACGACCCGATGATAGAACTCGAGGGGATTCTCTCGGGGATCCGGTATGTGCGGGCAGAGGGGCTCCCGAGACTGTCAGGGGGCGCCGTGGGGTTCATCGGCTATGACTACGTCCGGAACATCGAGAGGATCCCGGACACCCATCCCGATGAAGGCACACCAGACGCCCTGTTCCTCTTCCCCTCGCGTCTCGTGATTTTCGACAACGTGAAGCACACGATACGGATAGTGGTTCACGGCCAGGCCGGGGAAGCCCGGCCCGATTCCGAAGAGTACTTGCGGTGCGTCCACGCCATCGAGGAGGTGAAGTCGGTCCTCCAGAGCCCCCTCCGGTGGACGGATATTCCCGAAGAGGGGTCTGGCGAGGCACCGCCTGACTTCGAGGTCTCCCGGGAGACTTTCCTTGCCGCCGTCAGGAAGGCGAAGGAGTATATCCGGGACGGGGAGATCATCCAGGCGGTCCTTTCCAACCGCTCCCGGGTCCGGACAGGGCGATCCCCGTCGGAGGTGTACCGGGTACTCAGGTCGGAGAACCCTTCCCCCTACATGTTCCTGCTGAAATTCGGCGACCTTGCACTGGTGGGATCCTCTCCGGAGATCCTGGTCAGGCTGGAGGAAGATCTCGTGCATCTAAGGCCGATCGCCGGGACGCGTCCCCGGGGGGCGACGACAGAGGAAGACCGTCGCATGGAGGCCGAACTTCTTTCCGACCCGAAGGAACTTGCCGAGCACGTGATGCTCGTGGATCTCGGGAGGAACGACGTAGGCCGGGTGTCGGAGTGGGGGACGGTCAGGGTGGACGAGCAGATGGTGGTGGAGAGGTATTCACACGTGATGCACATCGTGTCCAACGTCATCGGGAAACTCCGCGCGGAGATGACCGCCTTCGACGTTCTCCGCGCATCTTTCCCGGCGGGAACGGTCACGGGAGCCCCGAAGGTCAGGGCGATGGAGATCATCGAGGAGCTGGAACCGTTCCGGCGGGGGATCTATGCGGGGTCGGTGGGGTATTTCGACCTGCAGGGGAGTATGGACTTCTGCATCACCATCCGTACGATCGTGATGAGGGGAGACGAGGCACTGATCCAGGCGGGCGCGGGAATCGTCGCCGATTCGGACCCCGAGAAGGAGTGGGAGGAGATCCACAGCAAGGCCCGGATTCTCTTCCGGGCAGCGGGTGCGAAAGATCGGGCGGAGACGATCCGGTGATTGCAGTAATCGACAACTACGATTCGTTCACCTATAACCTCGTCCAGTATCTGGGCGAACTGGGGGCGGACGTCAAGGTATTTCGGAATGACGCCGTCTCGGTGGCGGACCTAGGCCGTCTTTCTCCCGACGGCCTCGTCATCTCCCCCGGCCCGGGCGGACCGGAGAGCGCTGGAATATCCCTCGATGCGGTCCGCGCGTTTTCGGACCGGATTCCCATACTGGGTGTGTGCCTTGGACATCAGTGCATAGGGCAGGCCTACGGAGGCAAGGTTGTGCATGCGAGCACCCTCATGCACGGAAAGACCTCGCAGATCCGGCACAACGGGAAGGGGATCTTCTCCATGATCGAGAACCCGTTTACGGCGACGCGGTACCATTCGCTCGCGATGGAGCGGGAGTCGCTCCCACCAGACCTCGAGGTGTGCGCCGACTCGGAAGACGGCGAGGTTATGGGAATCCGGCATGTTGCACGCCCCGTTTTCGGGGTCCAGTTCCACCCCGAGTCGATTCTGACGCAGTACGGAATGAGAATTCTTGAGAATTTTCTCTCGCTCATAGACCCGCGGCAGCCGGTTCGTCTTTGCTTCGGCAACATGCGCGAAGCGATCTCTCAGGTGGCGTCGGGTAAGGACCTTCCCCCGGACGGAATGCGGGACGCCATGAACATGATGATGGAGGGAGAGGCGACACCCGCGCAGATATCCTCGTTCCTTTCCTGTCTGGCGATGAAAGGGGAGACGACGGAGGAAATCACGGCCGCGGTCGAGGTAATGCGGAAGAAAGCGGCGAAAATAGCGGCTCCTTTGGGAGAGCCCCTTCTCGACACATGCGGCACCGGGGGGGACAGGTCCGGCACCTTCAACATCTCCACAACGGTGGCTTTCGTGGCGGCAGGCGCGGGGATTCGCGTCGCCAAGCACGGGAACCGGTCGGTCACGAGCCGTTCCGGAAGCGCCGACGTCCTCGAATGCCTCGGAATGGACCTCGGGGCGTCGTTTGCTAACGTCCAGCGTGCCCTGGACGAGGCCGGCGTCACCTTCATGTTCGCGCCGAAGTTTCATGCGGCCATGAAATACGCGATCGGTCCCCGCCGCGAGATCGGTATCCGGACGATATTCAACATCCTGGGCCCCTTGAGCAACCCCGCCGGGGCAAACAGACAGGTCGTCGGCGTATTCAGCGAAGAACTGGGGGAACCGTATGCCCGGGTACTGGCGGAACTGGGACACCGTCGGTCCTTCGTCGTCCACGGGTCCGACGGCATGGACGAGGTGACTCTTGCCGCCCCGACGATCGTGTGGGACGTCCAGGATGGACAGGTAAGGAGATCTATGTTCGACCCTAGGTCGGCAGGATTCGAGTACGCCTCTTCCCGGGAGATCCAGGGAGGGGACGCTGCGACGAACGCACGGATACTCAAGGAGATTCTTGCCGGTGCACCTGGTCCCGCAAGGGAAGCGGTCCTCGTCAATGCGGCATTCGCCATCATCGCGGGGGGAAAAGCCGAAGAGATGCGGGAAGGAGTCGCGTTGGCCGCGCGATCGATCGACTCGGGCGACGCGATGGATCGGCTCCAGGCGTTTCTGGCCATCCTGGGAACCGGAGGAAAGAAGTGACCCTGGCGCACCATCTCCGACAGATCGTCTCTGCCGTCCAGGAGGGGCTTACGGAGAGGAAGGCCGCCGTGCCGTTCCCGGAAATCTCGGCATTGGCAAAGGAAAACCGACGCTCCGGGAACATTCGGGATTTTCTGGGAGAGGGTCCCGGCATCATCGCGGAGATCAAGAGGGCGTCCCCGTCCCGGGGATGGATCCGGAAGGACCTCGACGCGGCGGAGACAGCCAGGTCCTATGCGGAGGGGGGGGCTTGCGCGGTGTCGGTGCTGACAGAGAACCACTTCTTCGGGGGGACGTTGCGGGACCTCTCCGAGGCGAGAGCGGCCTGCGGGGATCTGCCCGTCCTCCGGAAGGATTTCGTGCTGGACGAGTACATGGTCGCCGAATCGCGCGCGCACGGCGCCGACCTCGTGCTGCTGATCGTCGCGGTGCTCGGGGGGAAAACGCCCGAGATGGTTCGCATGGTACAGGGGTACGGCATGGAAGCCCTTGTGGAAGTCCACAATGAGGAAGAGATGGAGATAGCAGCCGGCAGCGGGGCGACGATCGTGGGCATCAACAACCGGGACCTCACTACGCTCCGGGTCGACCTGAACACGGCGGCCCGGCTGCTCCCGCAGGCTCCGCCCGGAACGGTCAAGGTCGTCGAGAGCGGTATTTCCTCCCCTACGGATGTGACGAGATTCCACGATATCGGGGCGGATGCTTTTCTGGTGGGGGAGGTGATCGTCAGGTCCCCGGACGCGGCGGAGGCGATCCGAAAGCTCAAGCAGGGTGTGTACAATAAAGACCAAGAAAAGGAGCCAGTCGAATGGAAACGAAGATCACCCTGAAGGACTCGGAAATCCCGAAGACGTGGTACAACATCATGGCAGATATGCCCAACCCCCCGGAAGCGGTTATCCACCCGGGAACCGGCAAACCGATCACGCCGGACGATCTTTCTCCTCTTTTCCCGATGTCTCTCATCGAACAGGAGGTCGCGACGCAGCGTTTCATCCCGATTCCCGACGAGGTCCGGAAGATCTACGCACTCTGGAGGCCCTCGCCCATGTACCGCGCCAAGCGGTTGGAAGAGGCGATCGGAACCCGGTCCCGGATCTATTATAAATACGAGGGAGTAAGCCCTGCCGGCAGCCACAAGCCGAACACTTCCATCCCGCAGGCCTATTACAACAAGATGGCGGGAAGGAAGCGTATCGCCACCGAGACGGGAGCGGGGCAGTGGGGATCGGCGCTTGCGCTCGGAACCAGCTTCTTCGGCCTCGAGTCCAAGGTGTACATGGTGAAGGTCAGCTACCATCAGAAGCCGTATCGACGGATGCTGATGGAAACGTTCGGCGCAAAGGTCGTCCCCTCTCCGAGCGAGGACACGCAGTGCGGCAGACAGATTCTCGCCAACGACCCGGATTCGCCGGGGTCGCTCGGGATCGCGATCAGCGAGGCGGTAGAGGATGCCGCCACCCGGGAGGACACGAGCTACTCGCTGGGCTCGGTGCTGAACCACGTCGTGCTCCACCAGACCGTGGTCGGCCTCGAGTGCGTGGAGCAGATGAAGATCGCCAACGATTACCCGGACGTGGTGATTGGTTGCTGCGGCGGAGGGAGCAATATGGGCGGAATCAGTTTCCCGTTTCTCCGCGACAAGATCGCGGGAAGCAGGAATCCGCGCGTGATTGCCGTGGAACCGGCATCCTGCCCGACCCTGACCAAGGGAGTGTACGCCTATGATTTCGGCGACACGGCCCGGCTGACACCGCTTGTGAAGATGTACACGCTCGGACACGATTTCATCCCTGCGGGGATCCATGCGGGGGGATTGCGATACCACGGAGATTCTCCCCTGGTCAGCCAGCTCTGCCACGAAGGGCTGATCGAGGCGCAGGCCTATCACCAGTTGGTGGTGTTCAAGAGCTCGCTTTCCTTTGCACAGGCGGAAGGGATACTTCCCGCTCCCGAATCGGCACACGCCATCCATTCGGCGATCGTCGAGGCGAAAAAGGCGGACGAGGAAGGGAAGGAGAAGGCGATCCTGTTCAACCTGAGCGGACACGGCTTTTTCGACCTCGCCGCGTATGACGATTACCTGTCGGGAAAGCTCGTCGACCACGAGCACCCGGAAAGCCAGATCCAGGAAGCGCTCTCTCACCTGCCGAAGGTGTGAGCATAAGGAGGGAGATGTTCCGGATCAAGGTGTGCGGAGTGACATCTGCCGATGACGCGGCCTTGGCCGTGGAGGCAGGCGCGGATGCGGTGGGGATCAATTTCTTTCGGGGATCGATCCGGTATGTCCCCCCGCTTTCGGCTGCGCCGATCGTGGAGGCGGTACGGGGGAGGGCAGCGGCAGTAGCCGTCTTCGTAGACGAGGCTCTGGAGACGATTGCGGAGATCTGCGGGGAGTTGGGGATCGGGGTGGTTCAGCTTTCGGGGCGCGAGCCTGCAGACAGCGCCGCCCGGATCCGTTTTCCGGTGATCAAGGCTGTGCACATGGTGGGCGGATCAAGCATCGAGCTGTTTCGGAACTACCCGTGCAGGTCGTTTCTTCTCGATGCGGCCGTCCCCGGAAAATACGGGGGAACCGGCATCCCCCTCGACTGGGGGGACCTCGGAAGAACGATCGGGGGACCCCACGTCCGGTTCGGGAGTGACGGCTTGTCCAACCCGGGCCGGCCATGGATGCTCGCCGGGGGGCTGACCCCGGGGAATGTGACAGAGGCGATCATGACGGCGCGCCCTTTCGGTGTGGATGTGGCTTCCGGTGTCGAGGCGACTCCCGGGAAAAAGGATCGGAAAAAAATGAAGGATTTTGTGGATAACGCGAAGGAGGGCTTTAAGGGTTGCGGGAATTGAAAGGCAGTCGGTGGCCCGACCGGTCGGGACATTTCGGACCCTTCGGGGGGCGGTACGTGGCGGAGACGCTGATGACCGCTCTCATCGACCTGGAGAGGGCATACCGGAAGGCGATAAATGACAAGCGATTCCGGGAGGAACTTGGCGGCATGCTCCGGGAGTACGCCGGCCGGCCCACTCCCCTCTACTTCGCGCGTCGTCTCACCGAAAAGGGAAAAGGGGCGAGAATATTCCTCAAGCGGGAAGATCTTGCCTTTACGGGTTCCCACAAGATCAACAATACGCTCGGGCAGGTCCTTCTTGCAGAAAGGTCGGGGAAACGCAGGATCATCGCGGAAACGGGGGCGGGACAGCACGGCGTGGCCACCGCGACGGTGTGTGCGAACCGGGGAATTCCCTGCGTTGTCTACATGGGGTCGGAAGACATCCGACGCCAGGAGACAAACGTCATACGGATGCGGCTCCTCGGGGCGGAGGTGACGAAGGTCCTCTCCGGGAGCAGGACCCTGAAGGACGCGATGAACGAAGCGCTCCGGGACTGGGTCACCAACGTCCGGACTACCCATTACCTCATCGGATCCACGGCAGGTCCCCACCCATACCCGATGATGGTGCGCGATTTCCAGTCCGTGATCGGGAAAGAGTGCATACGGCAATATCGGAAGACCGAGCGGGGTCTACCCGCGGCGGTGGTGGCCTGCGTGGGAGGGGGGAGCAACGCCCTGGGGATCTTCACCCCTTTCCTCGGCCACAAAAAGGTGAAACTCATCGGTGTGGAGGCCGGAGGACTGGGACTGGCAACAGGCAGGCACGGGGCACCACTTTGCCGGGGGCGCGTGGGTGTCCTGCACGGAAGCAAGTCCTTCGTTCTACAAGATCAAAACGGCCAGATCCGCGAAGCCCACTCCGTTTCGGCAGGCCTTGACTACCCGGGAGTGGGACCCGAGCACGCTTTCCTTAAAGCCACCGGGCGGGCCGCCTACGTTACGGTCACGGACCAGGAGGCACTCGAGGGATTTAACCTTATCACGCGATGCGAAGGAATCCTGCCGGCCCTCGAATCCGCCCACGCGGTCGCGTACGGCTTTCGCCTTGCACGGAAAATGCGGAAGAGCGAGTCGGTCATCATCAATCTTTCCGGCAGGGGGGACAAGGACATCGGCATTGTTGCGGATAGGAGGGGGGCAGGCCGTGTCCCGCATTGAAAAGACGTTCGTAAGCCTGGGGAAAACCGGGGAAAAGGGACTGGTGGTCTATCTCACCGCCGGAGACCCGAACCCGCGCGACTTTCTCGCATACCTGCACGGGGCGGCCGATGGGGGAGCGGACATCCTCGAAGTCGGAATCCCGTTCTCCGACCCGATGGCGGACGGACCTGTGATCCAGGGGGCGTTCCGGCGCGCCCTCGGGGGGGGGATGACGACCGGGCGAGCACTTTCCCTCGTGTCCTCTTTCCGGAAGAAACATGATACGCCGGTGGTGATATTCGGATACTATAACCCCTTCCTCCGGTACGGCGTCCGGGGATTCTGCCGGGACGCCCGTTCCGCCGGCGCGGACGGAGTCCTGGTGGTGGACCTCCCCCCGGAGGAAGCACGGGAGATGGCCCCGGAAGCAGGAAAAGCGGGGCTTGACTGGATCCCGCTCGTTTCTCCGACCAGCGGTGCGGACCGGATCCGGAACGCGACTGCCATCGGGTCCGGCTTCCTGTACCTGATTTCGGTGACCGGGATCACGGGGGTCAGGAAATCGTTTCCCCCCAGGCTTGTGAAGTGGACGCGGGAGGTGAAGACGCAGTCCCGCCTTCCTGTCGCGGTCGGTTTCGGGATTTCCCGCCCCGCCATGGCAAGGGAGGCGACCTGCCACGCAGACGCTGCGGTCGTGGGGAGCGCATGCGTCAAGGTGGTGGAACATCACGGGACCTCGCGGAAAGGGCCGGTCGCCCTCCGACGGTTCGTGCAGTCCCTTAAAAAAGCAATGAGGTGACGAAGCGATGGCGATGCGACTGTTTCGGAGGAAGGAAGAAGGGGAGAGAAAGATCAAGACCCCCGAGGGGATGTGGATCAAGTGCGCTGCCTGCCTCGAAATCATTTACAAGACCGAGGTCGAGCGGAACCTCAACGTCTGCACCAAGTGCAACCACCACTTCCGGATACCCGCACTGGAGAGAATCCGCTCCGTCGTGGACGAGGGAACCTTCCAGGAGTTCGGGGCGGATCTCGAGTCCGTCGACATGCTCGTCTTCACGGACACGAAAAAATACACCGATCGCCTGAAGGAGGCGAAGAAGAAAACGTCGCGCAAGGAGGCGGTGATCACGGGAAACGCCAGGATCAACGGAATCGATATCGTACTCGGTGTTCTCGATTTCGAATTTCTTGGAGGGTCGATGGGTTGCGTGGTAGGGGAGAAGATCGCCTTTGCGGCGGAGCAAGCCCTCGAACTCAGGCGTCCCCTGATCATCTTCAGCGCGTCCGGCGGGGCGAGGATGCAGGAGGGTACCTTGTCCCTGATGCAGATGGCGAAGACCAGCGCGGCGCTGGCAAGACTGTCCGACGCGAGACTTCCCTTCATCAGCGTGATGACCGACCCCACCACGGGGGGCGTCGCAGCGAGTTTTGCCATGCTGGGGGACATCATCATATCGGAGCCCGGGGCTCTTATCGGGTTCGCCGGCCCCCGCGTCATCGAGCAGACGATCAAGCAGAAACTCCCGGAGGGATTTCAGCGCGCCGAGTTTCTCCTGGAACACGGGATGGTGGATATGATCGTCGAGCGGACGAAGCTCAAACCCACGCTGACGCAGATTCTCCGGTTCCTGGAGTCCCCCGCCGGGAAATGAAAATCCCAGGGGGGCCCCGGGGCCCGGAAAGGATTCGCCCGGGACTCGAACGCATTCTCGCGGCATTCGAGGGGACGGGGCACCCCGAACGCGCTTTCCGGACGATTCACATATCAGGGACGAACGGAAAGGGGTCGACCGCCTGCTTCACGGACGCGATCCTTCACCGGATGCTGGAAGAACCGGTCGGCCTGTATACGTCCCCCCACCTCCTTTTCCCGGAAGAAAGGATACGGGTGGCCGGGGAGAAGATCCCCCCCGATGATTTCGCCCGGTTAACCTCGAGAGTCACCGCGCTGTCCCGGAATGTCGCCGCGACGGTCGGGGAACCCCTTTCCTATTTCGAGGAGATGACCTGGATTGCCTGCGAGTGGTTCGCCTCGCGGAGAGCATCTCTTGCCGTCATGGAGACAGGACTCGGAGGACGATGGGATGCGACGAACCTTTGCATCCCTGTGGTATCCGTCATCACGAACATCGGAATGGACCACGCGGATTGGCTCGGAAGGTCCCTTAAGCGCATCGCCTTCGAGAAAGCGGGGATCCTTCGGGAAAACACCCCCGCGATATTGGGAAGAATCGCGCCGTCCGCCCGGAAAGTCGTCCTGGGTGTTGCGCAGGAGAAGGGGTGCCGGGTCCTGGAGATCGACCGGGACCTTCGATGGGAGGAATGCCCGGGCGCGCGCGTCTCCTTCCACATACCAGAAATGTCCCTGGCACGAATGAGGATCCGTATGCAAGGAGAGTTCCAGCGCCACAACGCCCTTCTCGCCCTGGCCGCCTCGTGGGTCGTAGCGAAGTCCCGGGGCGTTGCGGGAGTCGATTTTGCGCGCGCTGCACGTTTTGCCCTGGGAGAGGCAAAATGGCCCGGGCGGTATACGCCCTTGCCAGGAAGGCGAAATGCCGGTGCCTGGGTCGACGGAGCCCACAATCCGGAAGCCGCCGGAGCCCTCGCCCGGGAGTTGGCAAAACGGAAGAAGACCGGAAACGCGGAAAGGATCGTGGCCCTCTGGAGCATGCTCGAAGGCAAGGACGTCGCCGGTTTCGCAAGAGAGATCGCCCCCGTCGTGGACGGCGTCGTCGCCTACCCCATGGAGCAGGACCGGGCGGCCCCGCTGTCCGTCCTGTCCCCCGCGCTGAAAAAGGCGGGGATTCGATACCGGGAGGCTAGGACCTTCTCCGACGGATGGGAAATCGCGCGGAGGTGGGCGGGGAAAGGCGGGATGATCATCGTGTGCGGTTCCCTGATGGCGGCGGCGGACGCCTACCGGTTTCGCGGCGGGGTGGTTGCGTGAAAATCCGGAAGTGGGGAACGCCCGCAATTCTTGCGATCGCAGCGATATCGGCCTGTTTCGCCTGGGGGGTGCAGCCGGCGCAATCCGAAAGCGCCGGAATCCTTTCCGGGATCATCCCGAAGCTGGGGGAAGGAGTTCCCCTGGAGGCTCCCGTGACCCTTTCCGCGGACACGGTATCCTTTGACGAGGAAGCCGGGGTCGCTCTTGCCGAAGGAAACGTCGAAGTCGGGTTCGGTACCCGGACGATCAGGGCGGACCGGATCCGCTACGACATGAAGTCGGGGGAAGCGGAGTTCGTCGGTCGGGTTCATTACGAGAATGAGGGGAACGAATTCTCGTTCGACAGGATCGTGCTGAATATCAAGACGGAACTCGGCGCGATGTACAACGGGAGAATCCGGATCCGTTCGAACAACTACCAGATTTCGAGTGAAGTGATGGAGAAAACCGGGGAGCGGTCCTTTTTCCTCCGGAAGGGTGAGCTCACGACCTGTCCCTGCGAACCCGAACCTGACTGGAAATTCGGAGTCGGCAAGACGAAGGTGACGCTCGACGGATACGCCTTCGCGCGGAACGTGACGTTCCGCATCCGGGACGTTCCCGTTTTGTGGTTTCCGTGGATGGCATTTCCCGTAAAGCTTTCAAGGCAAAGCGGCTTTTTGCTCCCCTCGTTTTCGCAAAGTTCCTCGCGCGGGTATTCGATCCAATTGCCTTACTACTGGGCGATCAACCGGTGGAGCGACGCCACATTCACCCTGGACGCGATGACGAAAAGGGGATACAGGCCGGAGGCGGAGTACCGCTTCGTGCTCAACAACGCCTCGGAAGGGGCCGTACGGGGAACCCTGTTCCACGACAAGGAGACGAACGACACGAGATACCGGTATTATGGAGAAAACCGATTCCGGTATTCGGAGCATTTTTTCACAAACGCCCGGTGGGACATTCCATCCGACGACCAGTATTACGTCGACCTGGTGGAGGAGGACCTCCTGAGGACGGCCCGGTATGTCCCCTCGCGCGGTTTCGGTGCATGGAAAGGATCCGGCGATTCACAGGCCCTCTCCGTGGTCTGGGTGGAAGATCTCCAGGGGATCCCCGACGACAATACCGTCCAGAGGCTTCCGGAATACACGGGCACGATTCTCCCCCGTTCTCTCGGGAAAACCGGACTTGCTGCCGGGGGTGAGGCCCAGGCCACGTACTTCTATCGACGCGCAGGAGACCAGGAAGTCCGGGGAAGGGGGGACGCGGAGATCTCGCGGGCATTCACCCTTTATCCGTCGGTTTTCTTCACCCCTTTCCTTTCCCTGGACTTTCTCGGTTCGGCCCCCACAAAGGACGAGACCGGTACACGGAACGGAGGGCGCGTCGTGCCCAACGCAGGGGCGACCCTGGAATTGGATTTCCGGGGAGAATTCCGGGGGAAGGGGGAAAGGAAACTCGTCCATATCATCAGTCCGGTGGTTGAATTCCGTTGGGTGCCCGATGTCGACCAGAGCAATATTCCCATCTATGACATGTGGGACCGGGTCAGGCCGCAGCAGCAAGTCCTCCTTTCCCTCTACCAGCGGATGCTTCGCGTTGACGAGAAGGGCCCATCGGAAGTCGCGTTTCTCGAACTGTCCTGGGCCTTCGAAACAGGAGATCGAAACCCTTCAGAGTCCCCGTACGTCGACCCGCTGTCGCCCTTCGTACGAACGTTACGAGACCAGATCGACATTGCTGTCGGCCAGGAGAAAAGGGAGGAATCACGCTCCTCGGATGTCTTCGGCCGGATTGGCGTCGTGCCGGCACCGAACTGGAGACTATTCGGAGAGATTCTTTTCGATCCCTCGGAGAGCCAGTTCACCACTTCCTGGGCGGGAGGAGAGTGGAGATCAGACGAAGGGAACCGGGCGTTGCTGGAGTACCGAAGCACGCGAACCCTGGCGGAAGACGTTCACGCCGCCGCCAAGTTCCGTCCTCTCCGGCTGATGGAGCTGGAGACCTCGGCGAATTATTCGATTAAAAACGGAGAGTTGACGGAAGGGGAGGCGGCGGTCACACTGTTCCCACGAAGCGAATGCTGGAGCGTGGGATTCGTGGTAAACAGGAAGTCAAGACCCGATGAGACGAGCTTCCGGCTCACATTCGGCCTGGGCGGAATCGGGAAGGTTGGCCTGTAGGGTGGAAGACGGGGCCGGGATGCACAGGGCGCCGCACACGCGCACCGCACGGACGGGAAGGATGCTGATCACCGGGGCAAACGGCCTGCTCGGGAAGGAGATCACTCGTTATTTTTCAAATGGATTTGAAGTTTACCCGACCGACCTGGCAGAGTGCGACGTGACCAGTGCGAAAGAATGCATGCAGATCGTCGGGGGATTTCGTCCCGAGGTGGTCGTCCATTGCGCCGCCTACACGGCCGTGGATCGGGCGGAACGGGAGGAGAAGGCCGCCTTCGCGCTGAACGCCGACGGGACACGAAACGTGGCCCTTGCGTGCCGGGAACATCGGTCCTTGCTCGTCACCTTCAGTACGGACTACGTGTTCGACGGCGCGTCGGAACGTCCCTATGCGGAAGATGACCCCGTAGATCCGTTGTCCGTGTACGGCAGGAGCAAACTCGCTGCCGAGGAAGCTGTCCGGGAGGTCGCACCGGATTTTCTTCTCCTCCGCACGCAGTGGCTGTTCGGGGCCCACGGAAGGAGTTTCGTTTCCTCCATTCTCGAACGCGCCGAAAAGGGGGAAGAGTTTAAGGTCGTGTCCGACCAGAAGGGGTCCCCGACCTACACCCGGGACCTGGCCGACGCAGTGAGGCGGTTGCTGGATACGGGCGCACGGGGGGTATTCCATTTCTCCAACGAGGGGGAAACGTCGTTCTTCGAGTACGCGGCGTTCCTGCTTGCGCATACCGGATGGGGTGAAACTAACGTCACGGCCATATCCACGTCGGACATCCCGCGGGACCTGTACCCTGCGCCCCGTCCCCTCAATGCCCTGCTCAGCAAGGAGAAATACCGAAAGGAAACGGGGGTTTCCCCGAGGCATTGGGAGGATGCCATTCTCGATTTCTTGCGAACCGGAATCGAAGGAAGTCGTGCGTGATGGCAGGCCGTAAAGGGCAAGAGCCCCTTGCCACGTTTGCCGGATCCGGCGAAGGAGGAGACTCGTGAAGATTCTACTGACCGGGGGTGCCGGGTTCATCGGATCGAACATCGCCGATGCCTACGTTTTTTCCGGGCACGAGGTTCTCGTCATCGACGACCTTTCCTCCGGCAAGAAGGGGAACGTCCCTCCCGCCGCCCGGTTCGTCCTCTGCGACATCGGCTCGGACACGGCGGTGGAGGCGATCCGGACCTTTCGCCCCGAAGTCGTCAACCACCACGCGGCCCAGATCAACGTGCGGGCATCCGTTGCGGACCCGATGTTCGACGCGCAGGCGAACATTCTCGGGTCGATACGGCTCCTGGAGGCTTGCAGACAGAACGGAGTGCGAAAATTCATCTTCGCTTCTTCGGGCGGGGCCGGGTACGGCGAACAGGAATCCTTTCCCGCCGACGAGAGCCACCCCACCAGGCCATTGAGCCCTTACGGCGCGGCGAAGATCGCAGCCGAGCTCTATATGAATTTCTACCGGGCCGAGTACGGACTGGACTACACCGCACTGCGGTACTCGAACGTGTACGGGCCGAGGCAGGACCCGCACGGCGAGGCGGGTGTCGTCGCCATCTTCTGTGAACGGTTTCTCAAGGGACAGACGGCAGTCGTGAACGGCGACGGGGAACAGACGCGGGACTATGTTTACGTGGAAGACGTCGTCCGGGCAAACATCGCGGCACTGGAGCGGGGAGGAGGACGGTCGGTAAACATCGGCACCGGGATCGAAACGAACGTGAACACGATATTCCGGATCCTCCGCGATCTCTCGGGAAACACCCAGGAGGAGATCCACGGGCCTTCCATGCCGGGAGAGCAGCGCAGGTCCTGTCTGGAAAACCTTCTGGCATTGGAGGAACTCGGGTGGTATCCTGAGTTCTCATTGGAGGAAGGACTCGCCCGGACGCTTTCTTTCTTCCGAGAAAAGATCCAAATTCCCGGCACGTGGTAAGGATGCGCACAGAACACATCCGCAATTTTTCCATCATCGCCCATATCGACCACGGGAAATCCACTCTCGCCGACAGGCTGATGGAGGTAACGGGAACCCTCACAAGCAGGGAGAGGGTGGACCAGTTTCTCGACAAGATGGATATCGAGCGGGAGAGGGGGATCACCATCAAGGCCCAGACCGTCCGGATGAACTATCGGGCGAAGGACGGCAGGGAATACGTGTTCAACCTGATCGATACCCCCGGTCACGTCGATTTCTCCTATGAGGTGTCCCGGAGTCTAAGCGCATGCGAGGGAGCCGTCCTGGTCGTCGACGTCTCCCAGGGGGTGGAGGCACAGACCCTCGCCAACGTGTACATGGCGCTGGAACAGAACCTGGAGATCATCACGGTGCTGAACAAGATCGACCTTCCCAACGCCGAGCCCGATCGCGCCCGGCAGGAGATCGAGGATGTGATCGGCCTCGACACCCAAGAAATCGTCTCGGCCAGCGCCAAGCTGGGCACGGGTGTGGAGGACATCCTCGAGGCCGTGGTGCAACGCGTTCCGCCCCCTTCCGGGGACGAGAAGGCTCCCGTGAAAGGCCTGATCATCGATTCCTGGTTCGACAACTACCAGGGGGTGATCGTTCTGGCCCGGATGTTCGACGGCAGGATCTCTCCCGGGCAGAAGATCGCCCTCATGTCCACGGGAAGTACGTTTGAAATCCAGAAAATCGGCGTATTCTCCCCGCACCCGAAAGTAGTGGACTCCCTTGGGCCCGGCGAAGTGGGGTTCGTGATCGCCAACATCAAGGACGTCATGGAAACCAAGGTGGGCGACACGATCACCGACGCAAAGATTCCCGCAGCGGTACCCCTGCCCGGTTTCAAGGTGATCCGCCCGATGGTGTTCGCAGGGTTCTATCCCATCGTCCCGGACCATTACGGCCAGTTGCGCAGCGCGATCGAAAAACTTCGTCTGAACGACTCCTCGTTCACCTCCGAGCCGGAAACCTCCGTGGCTCTCGGGTTCGGATTCCGTTGCGGCTTCCTTGGCCTTCTCCACCTGGAAATCATCCAGGAGCGCCTGGAGCGGGAGTACGGTGTGGAACTCATCACGACCGCGCCGACTGTCGGGTACCGGGCCATCCTGCGGGACGGAAGCGTGGTGGAAGTAGACAGCCCGGCGAGGCTTCCCGAGCCCCTCGAGCTCGACAAGATCGAGGAGCCCGTAATCCTCGCCACCATCCACCTGCCGTCGGAGCACCTTGGAGCGATCATCAAACTTTGCGAGGAGCGGCGGGGGGTCCAGCGGCAGATGAAGTTTCTCTCGTCGAACCGCGTTATTCTCGAGTACGAGTTGCCCCTGAACGAGATCGTCCTCGACTTTTACGACAAGCTGAAGACCGCTTCGCGCGGCTACGCTTCCATGGATTACGAATTGCTCGAGTTTCGCCCATCCAACCTCGTGAAGCTCGACATCCTGATCAACGGGGAGAAGGTCGATGCCCTTTCGCTCATCATTCACCGCGACCAGTCCTATTACAAGGGACGTGACGTGGCCGAGCGCTTGCGGAAACTCATTCCCCGGCAGCTTTTCGAGGTGGTGATCCAGGCCGCCATCGGCTCGAAGGTGATTGCCCGGGAGACGGTGAGGGCAATCACCAAGAACGTCATCGCGAAGTGCTACGGGGGGGATATCACCCGGAAGAGGAAGCTGCTGGAAAAACAGAAGGAGGGGAAGAAGAGGATGAAGCAGGTGGGAACCGTAGAGATCCCCCAGGAGGCCTTCCTCTCCATCCTGAAGGTAAAGGAATGATGGGAAGGAAAAAGGGCAGAGGCGCAGGAACGAACGAACCGCCGGCATCCGCTGCGGAGAGGGCGGCCCCTCCCCTTGGAGAGACGGGCCAGGAAGTGCGGCAAAAAGGGAAACTGCGCGAGTACGTCGAAGCGTTCGCCATTGCGCTCCTGATCGCCCTCCTGGTACGGACATTCGTCATCCAGGCGTTCAAGATACCGTCGGGTTCGATGGAGAACACGCTGCTCGTCGGCGATCACATCTTCGTCAACAAGTTCCTTTACGGGTACCACGTACCGTACACGAAGGGGAGGGTCTTTGCATTTTCCACCCCCAAGCGGGAGGACATCGTCGTATTCGTCTTCCCCGAGGACCCCAGCAAGGATTTCATCAAACGCGTCATCGCCGTCCCGGGAGACACCCTGGAGATCCGGGAGAAGGTGGTGATCATCAACGGGGAGCCCCTCCAGGAGAAATATACGAAGTTCGCCGACGGGAATGCCATGAACGGGATCGTGCAGAGCAGGGACAACATGCCCCCGGTTACGGTTCCGAAAGGGAACTATTTCGTCATGGGGGACAACCGCGATCGATCCTACGATTCCCGGTTCTGGGGCTTCGTCGACGAGGAGGCGATCGTCGGAAAAGCCCTGTTTATCTACTTCTCCCTGGACTGGAGTGCCGACCCACGCTGGTACGAGGTCTGGCGCTACCCGGAGCTCGTGCGGTGGGACCGCATCGGGGATATTTTGAAATAATGGATTTTTCCCTTGCTGTTGACGAAACGCCTGGGCGGAGGTATGATCGCAATAACCTTTTAAGCTAATCCCGTGAGGTTAGCAAAGGATGGTAACTTGTGACAGCATCGGCAGACACCGCCTCTCCGTTTGATCGGGGGGGTTTTTTTTTACCCTCCCTAACAACCCGCCGCGATCCCAAGAAGAGGGCAAAAGAGATGAAAAAAAGCGAAAAGAAGCTGATCCTGGACGCAAAGGGAGTGGACCGGGTGCTCTCGCGTCTGACCCACGAGATTATCGAAAAGAACAAGGGGGCAGAGGAGATCGCCCTCGTCGGGATCTGCTCCGGGGGAGTACCCCTGTCCCGGGTCGTCCAGAGCAAGATCCGTTCGATCGAAGGGCTCGACGTGCCGTCCGGCTACGTGGACATCACCCTCTATCGTGACGATCTCTCGCGGGCGGGATACCAGTCAAGGCTGAAAAGGACGGAGATCCCCTTCTCGATAGACGAAAAGAGAGTTGTCCTCGTAGACGATGTTCTCTTCACGGGAAGGACGATACGGGCAGCGATGGACGCCCTGATCGATTTCGGGCGCCCCAAGAATATCCAGCTCGCCGTCCTGATCGACCGGGGGCACCGCGAGTTGCCCATCCGGGCCGACTACGTGGGAAGGAACGTCCCCACTGCGCGCAACGAAACCGTCGAGGTCATCGTGGAGGGGGAACCGGAAGAGTGGAAGGTGATGCTTCGGGAGAGCGCCCCCGGGAAAGGGGAATAAGTCCCATGGAATGGAGGCGCAGGCACGTACTCGGGCTGGCGGATTTCAGCACGGAGGAGATCGAGTTCGTAATCGACACCGCCCGATCGATGGAGGATGTGCTGACAAGAGACATCAAGAAGGTGCCCGCACTTCGGGGAAAGACGGTCGTCAACCTCTTCTTCGAGCCGAGCACACGGACCCGGACTTCCTTCGAGATCGCGGGGAAGCGCCTTTCGGCGGATGTGGTGAATTTCAGCTCCACGGTCTCGAGTGTCTCTAAGGGTGAGTCCCTCCTGGACACGGCAAGGAATATCGACGCGATGAAGCCGGGTATCATCGTCATGCGGCATCCGGCTTCCGGAGCAGCTCATTTCCTTTCCCGTCACGTCTCGTGCTCGGTCATAAACGCGGGGGACGGGTCGAACGAACACCCGACACAGGGGCTTCTCGACCTGTACACGGTACTTAAAGTAAAAAATAAGGTTAAAGGGATTAAAATAGCTATCATAGGGGATATATTACACAGCAGAGTAGTGCGTTCCAACCTGCATGCCCTGGGACGGATGGGAGCGGACCTGTGGCTTTGCGGTCCGGCCACCCTCTTGCCAAGAGAGATGGCAAGGTCCGGGGCAAACGTGACGAACGATATTCGTGAGGCGGTTCGGGATGCGGATGTGGTGATGATGCTCAGGATTCAGCTGGAAAGACAGCAAACTGCCTATTTCCCGTCTCTTCGGGAATATTCCCGCAAATACGGGTTGAACAGCGAGGTCTTTTCCCTGGCCAGGAAAGATGCCGTGATCATGCATCCGGGTCCGATCAACCGGGGGGTGGAATTGTCCGATGAACTGGCCAACAGTGCGCAGTCGATCATTCTGAACCAGGTGGAGTCGGGTGTCGCCATTCGCATGGCGCTCCTGTACCTTCTCGCGGGAGGGCACCATGCTGCTCATTAGGCAAGGGCGCGTGATCGATCCCGAATCGGGAAAGGACGAAACGGGAAGCATCGTGATCTCGGATGGGAAGATCGCGGATTTTCTTCCCGGCGAGGCTCCGAAAATTTTCGACGGAAAGGTGATCGACGCGGCAGGGCACTGGGTCCTCCCGGGCCTGATCGACATGCATGTCCACTTGCGCGACCCCGGATTCGAGTGGAAAGAGGACATCCGGTCGGGAACGGTTGCCGCCGCCTCCGGGGGATTTTCCTCCGTTGCATGCATGGCGAACACCAGCCCGGTGAACGATCACGCGGAAGTGACGCGGTTCATCCGGGAAAAAGCCGCCTCCCAGGGGGCTGCGAACGTATTCCCCGTGGCAGCGGTTACGCGCGGGATGGAAGGCAAGGAGATGACCGACTTCGCTGAACTTTTCGAGGCCGGGGCGATCGCATTCTCCGACGACGGGAAACCGGTACGGAACGCGTTGGTCTTACGGCGTGCGCTCGAATACGCAAGGGCTTTCGATTTCCTGATCATGGAACACGCGGAAGACCACGACCTGTCCGAAGGGGGAGCCGCAAACGAGGGGTGGGCGGCCCTTAGGCTCGGGATTCCCGGCATCCCTTCTGCCGCCGAGGAGGTCGCCATCGCACGGGACATCCTCCTTGCGCGGCTCACGGGCGGGCGCATTCACATCCAGCACATCAGTACCAAGATGGGGGTCGATCTCCTCCGGATGGCGAAAAGGGCGGGGCTTCGCGTAACCGGCGAAACCGCACCGCATTACTTCACGCTCACCGACGCCGCGATCGAAGGGTTCAACACGAACGCAAAGATGAACCCTCCTCTCCGGGGAGAAGAGGACAGGATGGCGATCCTCGAAGGGATCGTGGACGGGACGATCGACGCCATCGCGAGCGATCATGCCCCGCACGACGATTTCACGAAGCGGTGCGAATTCGTCGCGGCGTCCAACGGAATCATCGGCCTGGAGACCGCACTTCCCCTGTCGATGTCGCTCCTCGCGGGAGGAAAAGTCACTCCGGGGCGTCTCGTGGAGCTCCTGAGCGTAAACCCCGCCCGCATCCTCGGAATCAAGGGGAAAGGATCCCTCCGGAAGGGGGCCGACGCCGACGTCACGATCGTGGACCCGGAAGACGAGTGGGAGTTCCGGGAGTCGGACGTCCGGTCGAAATCACGCAACAGCCCGTTCTACGGGTGGATGATGAAGGGCCGCGCCGCCGCCGTCCTTTGCGGTGGACGTGTCACACATTCCCTCCTAAGCGATGTCGCCGCGGATGTCTGAACGGAAGGCGATCCTGACCCTTGCCGACGGCACCGTATACCACGGGACCTCTTTCGGGCACATCGGCGAAGGCGGCGGGGAGGTTGTCTTCAACACCGGGATGACCGGGTACCAGGAGGTGCTCACGGACCCTTCCTACAGGGGGCAGATGGTGACGATGACCTACCCCGAGATCGGGAACACGGGGATCAACCCGGACGACGTGGAGTCCACCCGCCCCTGGGTGGAAGGGTTCATCGTGCGGGAGGTGTGGCGCCTCCCCTCGAACTGGCGCCATGTGGAATCCCTCGACGGATACCTGCGCCGGCATCACATCTGCGGGATATCGGGAATCGACACACGGGCCCTGACGAGACGTCTCCGCGACGGGGGCTCGCAGATGGGAATCATCTCCTCCGTGGATTTCGAGGAAAAACGGCTCGTGGAAAAGGCGCGGGAACTCCCTCCGATCGTCGGCCGAGACCTCGTCCGGGAAGTCACGTCGAACCGGGAAACCCGGTGGGAGTTAGGCGACTGGGACCTCATGAAAGGGTACCTCCCCGCCTCCGAGTACCGGTCCCGGTTCGGAAAGGTTCCGAGGGTCGTGGCGATCGACTACGGGATCAAGCAGAACATCCTTCGGATGCTCGTCTCCCACGGCATGGAGGTGACGCTGGTCCCTTCGGAGACCACCGCATCCGCGATCCTGGCGCGCCGACCCGACGGCGTCTTCCTCTCCAACGGCCCCGGAGATCCCGAAGGCGTCCCGTACGCAATCCAAACCGTCCGGGAGTTGCTGGGGAAGGTACCGATCTTCGGAATCTGCCTCGGTCATCAAATCATGGGACTCGCCCTCGGGGGTACGACGTTCAAGCTGAAATTCGGGCACCACGGGTGCAACCAGCCGGTGATGGACCTGGCCACCGGAAAAGTCGAGATCACGAGCCAGAACCACAATTTTTCAGTGGACGCTGCGTCCCTTGGGGACAGGGCACGGATCACCCATGTCAATCTGAACGACAGGACGGTGGAGGGTTTTTACGTTCCGTCGATGCGCTGCTTCTCGGTGCAGTACCATCCGGAAGCATCCCCGGGCCCCCACGACTCCCGCTACCTGTTCACACGATTCTACCGGGTTCTCATCGGGGAAGAGGAACTGTAGGTGGCGATCGAAGGATTGCACATGTTCCTCCGGGAGATCTAGTGCCGAAACGTACCGATATCCGGAAAATCCTCCTCATCGGCTCCGGCCCCATCATCATCGGCCAGGCGTGCGAGTTCGACTACTCCGGGACCCAGGCGTGCAAGGCGCTGAAGGAAGAGGGGTACACGGTCGTGCTGGTCAACAGCAACCCCGCAACCATCATGACCGACACCGATTTCGCCGACAGCACCTACATCGAGCCGATCACCCCGGAGATGGTGGCGAAGATCATCGAGCGGGAGCGACCCGACGCGCTTCTCCCTACAATCGGCGGACAGACGGGCCTGAACATCGCCGTCTCTTTGCACGAGATGGGGACCCTTCAGAAGTATGGTGTGGAGCTAATCGGTGCCAACTTCGACGCCATCCTGAAAGCCGAGGACCGGGACCGGTTCCGGAAGGCGATGGAGAAGCTTGGTCTCGTCGTCCCCCGGTCCGGCTACATCCGTTCCCTGGACGAGGCGCTTGAGGTCATCCCGAAAATCGGGTACCCGGCCATCATCCGGCCCTCCTTCACCCTCGGGGGCACGGGCGCAGGGATAGCCTACAACAAGGAAGAGTACGAAAACGCGGTTCGATGGGCCCTGGATGCCTCTCCGAAACGGACCGTCCTCATCGAGCAGTCGGTCATCGGGTGGAAAGAGTTCGAGCTCGAGGTGATGCGCGACCTGAAAGACAACGTGGTGATTATCTGCTCGATCGAAAACCTCGACCCGATGGGAATCCATACCGGCGACTCGATCACGGTCGCTCCCGCGCAGACGCTCACCGACAAGGAATACCAGCTGATGCGCAATGCCGCCATCGCCATCATCCGGGAAATCGGCGTGGACACGGGAGGAAGCAACATCCAGTTCGCCGTTCACCCCGACACGGGGGAAATGGTGATCATCGAGATGAACCCCCGCGTTTCCCGGTCCTCCGCCCTGGCGTCCAAGGCGACCGGGTTCCCCATCGCTAAAATCGCCGCGAAACTCGCGGTCGGCTATACCCTCGACGAAATCCCCAACGACATCACCCGGGAGACACCTGCTTCCTTCGAGCCCACCATCGACTACGTCGTGACCAAGATCCCCCGGTTCACCTTCGAGAAGTTCCCCCAGACGGAGGACGTTCTCGGCACGCAGATGAAATCGGTGGGAGAGGTGATGGCGATCGGCAGGACCTTCAAGGAATCCCTTCAGAAAGCGCTCCGTTCCCTCGAGATCGACGTGTACGGGTTCGCCCCGGTGCTCCCGCCCGAGTCCGCGGATACGCGAAAGAAGGCGATCGCGGAGAACCTGCGAAGGCCAAATTCCCAGCGGTTGCTGTACATCGGGGAAGCCATCCGGGAGGGTTTTCGGATCGAGGAGATAAGCGGGATGACCGGGATCGACATCTGGTTCCTCGAGAACATCCGCCAGATCATCGCGGAGGAGGAAAGCCTTAAAGAATGGGGAGACCGGTTCCGGGCGCTTGCGGAGGCCGGGGAGATCGCCCGTGAGGAGACGGGCAAACTCCTGCGCGCGAAGTCGATGGGGTTTTCCGACAGGAGACTCGCGGGACTTTTCGGGATGACCGAAGATTCGGTCCGGAATTTCCGGCTTCGCGCAGGGGTAAGGCCCGGGTTCAAGAGGGTGGATACGTGCGGCGCGGAGTTCGAGGCGTACACCCCTTACTTGTATTCCTCCTACGACGAGGAGAACGAGGCAATGCCATCCTCCCGGAAGAAGGTGGTGATCCTCGGAGGCGGCCCCAACCGGATCGGGCAAGGGATCGAGTTCGACTACTGCTGCGTGCACGGCGTCTTCGCCTTGCGAGAGGAAGGGTTCGAGACGATCATGGTCAACTGCAATCCCGAGACGGTTTCCACCGACTACGACACCTCGGATCGGCTCTACTTTGAACCGCTTACCAAAGAGGACGTTCTCGCGATCATCGAGGAAGAGAAGCCCGCAGGCGTCATCGTCCAGTTCGGCGGCCAGACACCGCTGAAGCTCGCGATCCCCCTCCAAAAGGAGGGGGTGCCGATCATCGGGACCTCCCCCGACAGCATCGACCGGGCGGAGGACCGGGAACGCTTCAAGGAGCTCCTCGAAATTCTGGCCCTTAAGCAGCCGCCTAACGGAATCGCCAGGTCCGCCGAGGAGGCGGAAACCATCGCCTCGCGGATCGGATACCCCGTGCTCCTCAGGCCGTCCTATGTCCTGGGGGGACGCGCCATGGAAATCGTCCACGACGAGGAAGGGCTCAGGAAATACCTGGAGCAAGCGGTCCAGGCGTCCGAGGAAAAGCCCGTGCTGATCGACAAGTTTCTCGAGGACGCAATCGAGATCGACGTCGACGCGATCGCCGACGGGGAGACCGTCGTAATCGGCGGAGTGATGGAGCACATCGAGGAGGCGGGGGTTCACTCGGGCGACTCCGCATGCTCCCTCCCGCCGCACTCGATTTCCCGCGAGATCACGCACGAGATCATCAGCCAGACGAAGGCCCTCGCGACGGAACTGGGTGTGGTAGGCCTGATGAACGTGCAGTTCGCCGTCAAGAAGGGGGAGATCTTCCTCCTGGAAGTAAACCCCCGCGCCTCCCGTACCATCCCTTTTGTGAGCAAGGCGATCGGGGTCCCCCTGGCGAAACTGGCGGCCAAGGTCATGGTGGGCCAGAAGCTTACCGACCTCGGGTTCACGGAGTACATCGTCCCGGATCACATAAGCGTCAAGGAGGCGGTGTTTCCCTTCATCAAGTTTCCGGACGTCGACACGCTTCTCGGCCCCGAGATGAAGTCCACCGGCGAGGTGATGGGGATCGACGCCAAGTTCGGAAGGGCGTTCGCCAAGTCGCAGATCGCCGCGGGGATGATGCTTCCGAGGGAAGGCAAGGTGTTCGTAAGCATCCGCGACGCCGACAAGTCCGGGGTACTTGGTCCCGCCCGGATGCTTCACGAGTGCGGATTCCGGATCGCGGCCACCGGGGGCACCGCCGATTTCCTGACCCGTCACAACATCCCGGCGGAGCCCGTCCTGAAGATCAAAGAGGGACGTCCCCATGTCGCCGACCTCATCAAGAACGGGGAGATCGACCTCGTCATCAATACGCCGCTCGGGGCGCAGTCCAAAGCCGACTCGTATTACATCCGCCGGACCGCGCTCATCTACAATATCCCTTACGTCACGACGCTCGCCGCGGCAAGGGCAGTGGCCCACGCGATCCTCCACCTGACCGAAGAAGACCTCTCCGTCCGGAGTCTGCAGGAATACCACGGGGCACGGGAACGGCAGGCCCGGGGCCGGGCACAGGGCGGCGGAACCGGGCGATAAGGGTGTCGGATACCCACTCCATCCAGTTCGTCAAGGGGGTGGGACCCCGGTTTGCCGAGAAACTTGCCGCGCGCGGGATCCGGACACCGCACGACGCCCTCTTCTTCTTCCCGAGGGGATACGAGGACAGGCGGCGGATCCTCCCCCTGCGATCGGTAAGACCCGGGATGACGGTACCGGTGAAGGGGCAGGTTCTTGCGGTGCAAGGAAGCGGCCGGGGGTGGTGGGGAAGGCGCCTGCTCGAGGTGGTCATCTCCGACGGAACCGGCCGTCTTTCCGCAAAGTGGTTCCACTACCGGCCGTCGCTCGCGGAGAGGTTTCGGATCGGGGAAACCATCTTCCTGTGCGGTGCTGCGAGGCTCTTTCAGTTCCGGCTAGAGATGCACCACCCCGAGATTCTCGGGGTCGCAGAGGAGTTCGACCCCGTGAACATGGGACGGATCGTGCCGGTGTACCCCTCTGTCGAGGGGATCCCCCCGCGCACGCTCCGGAAGATCCAGTGGGAGGTCGTACGGAAATACGCCGCCGCGGAGAAGGAGTTCTTTCCCCGGTGGATCCTCGATGCCGCAGGTGTTCCTCCGGTCCACGAATCGCTCGAGAAACTGCATTTTCCTCCTCCGGAATCGGACGCGGAAACGCTCCTCTCCTTTTCCTCCCCTCCCCAGCAGCGCCTCATCTTCGGAGAACTTTTCTACATCCAGTGGGCCCTGGCCATGCGGCGGTCCGGGGTGATGAAGGAAGCCGCGGAACCGTTGCCGTGGGACAGGGAGATCGTGGAGGAGATCAAGCGAAGGCTTCCCTTCCGGCTGACGGACGCGCAGCGCAGGGTCTTAAACGAGATACTGAAGGACATGTCCCTTCCCCACCCGATGCACCGGCTTCTGCAAGGGGACGTGGGGAGCGGAAAGACGATCGTCGCCTGGGTAGCATCGATGGTGGCCTGGAGAAAGGGATCCCAAACGGCGCTCATGGCTCCCACCGAAATCCTTGTGGAGCAGCATTTCAACCGGTTTTCCTCCCTGTGCCGAGACCTTCCTTTGCGGATCGTCCTTCTCACGTCCTCGCTTTCCGCAAAAGAAAGGGAAAGAGTCAGGGAGGAGATCCGGGAGGGTAGAGCGGACGTGGTGATCGGGACGCACGCCATCATCCAGGAAGGGGTCGAGTTCAAGAAGATGGCATTGGGGATTATCGACGAACAGCACAGGTTCGGCGTCCTGCAGCGGGCGGCCCTCCGGGGAAAGGGGAGGGTCTCCCCCCATCTCCTCGTGATGACAGCGACCCCGATCCCCCGGACGCTGGCAATGACTTTGTACGGAGATCTGGACGTCTCCGTCATCGACGAGATGCCTCCCGGCCGGATCCCGGTGGAAACGAAGGTCGTGACGGAGGACCGGAGGAGGGAGGCCCGGGACCGGTTGCGCAGGGAACTTGCGACGGGAGGGCGTGCATACATCATCCTTCCGCTCGTGGAGGAGTCGGAAAAGCTCTCGTTGCGCGATGCCAAGAGGACGTTCGAACAGGTCCGAAAGGAATACCCCGGCACCGGGGTCGGCCTCCTGCACGGCCGGATGAAGGCCGTAGAGAAGGATACCGTGATGAGACGCTTCCAGGAGGGGGAGATCCGGATTCTCGTCTCCACGACCGTCGTCGAGGTGGGGGTGGACGTCCCGGAGGCCACGGTGATGATGGTGGAGCACGCAGAGCGGTTCGGACTCTCCCAGCTCCATCAGCTCCGCGGGCGCGTGGGGAGGAGGAGCAGCCCTTCCGTCTGTCTGCTGATGGTCGGGGGAGAGCAGGGGGAGGAGGCGGCCGCGCGTCTTTCCGTGATGGAAAGGACGAACGACGGCTTCCGGATCGCCGAGGAGGACCTGAAGATCCGCGGCCCCGGGGATTTCGCCGGAGTCCGGCAATCCGGCATTCCCGACCTCGTGTTCTCCGACATCGTCCGGGACGCCCGGATCCTCGCCAAGTCCCGGGAGATCGCCAACCTGCTCCTGGTCCGGGACCCGGACCTCATCCACCCCGAGCACGCGGCTCTGAAATCGTGGCTGCAAAGCAGGGAATCGGCGACCTCACTCATCACCTCGGGATGATGCGTTTCAGGGCGCCCGGAGACCGGACGGTGAGGTTAAGCTTAAGCCGTGCGGTTGCATCGTACGGCGAGCCACGAACGGAGCCCCCCTCCGACGAAGTCCCCCGGAGCAGCGGTATACCGCTGCGGATGGGGGAGGCTGCGAAGCCGGTAACTAAGGACCCGGTGCGCAGTGGGGGGTGTGCGGGGACACTCCTTGGGGGGACATTCCTATCGAGTCAG
>Ga0255055_10000142_pt1 | contig 52248 bp, 42 predicted proteins | sample JV7_2_27_MG_FD_188633 | JGI IMG/M metagenome (GOLD analysis project Ga0255055, IMG submission 188633) | Seawater microbial communities from Jervis Inlet, British Columbia, Canada - JV7_2_27 | ecosystem: Environmental > Aquatic > Marine > Inlet | place: Canada: British Columbia | collected... | reverse complement strand
AAGTGAGTTCAAAGGATAATTTGCTTTTTATACTAGGAGATCAAAGTGGTGATCTACTAAGAAATAACGAATTGAAGAAGTTGAATTTGACAAATGTGAGCCTTGGAAATCGCTCTTACCTTGCTTCGTCTACGATTAGATTAGTTAAAATGAATTTGCAATTATTAATATGAAAAATTTTTTATTTTACAGTACTTTTAAATTTAACGATCATCAAAACTTATTTAGGCATCGGTATTGAGCAAAATAGAACAAGCAAATATTAAAAGGAATAATCAAAGAAGATTTCTAGACAAATTTGTTGATGTTCCGGTTAAGATGTTAATTAAATATGGATTTACACCAAACATACTCTCATTTGGTGGTTTTTTCTGTTCTATTGCTGTTGCTTTTTTACTTTCAATAGGTGGCCTCCATTTTCCTTTTCCTATAGCGTGGATTGTTCCTTTTTTTATGTTCTGGGCGGGTGCTTTTGATGTGTTCGACGGTGAAATCGCGAGAAGAACAGAATCAATTTCTAAATCTGGAGCTTTTATAGATTCTAACTTAGATAGACTTTCAGATGCTACGGTGTTAATAGGTTTAATTTTAGGTAATTATATACATTATGTTTTAGGGTTCATCCTCTTATTTTTAGTTATTATGATTTCTTATATTCGCGCCAGAGCTGAAAATGAAGGTATTGATATGAAAGGAGTCGGTCTCATGGAAAGAGCTGAGAGATTAATTATATTGTGGTTTGCGTTTATCGCTGAATTTTGGATTTTTTTTCTTTCAAATTTAATCTATGGAACTCCTCTTACAATCTTTTTTCCAATATTCATAATAATCTTCACAGGGTTACTTATTTTAACTATAGTTCAAAGACTAATATTTTCTTTTAAGTCATTAAGCAAAATTGAAACGCAGAAGAAATAATAACCATTTCTCCTCGTAAGAAAACCTTAAGGAAGTGAATGATCGTTAATCTTCTAAGTGAAAGAATAAATTTTTTAAAGTTTGCCCTATTTCTAAGAAATAGAACATATAGAAAAAAAAACATATAGAAAAAAAAAGCTGATTTTTTATTCCTAAGAAGAGAAGAAGTGGCGGTAAAACCGGCTCAAGTAAGGGAAGTTATAGCAATGTTCAATGCAGTAAATGTGGCCGTTCTGTTCCTCGAAGTAAGGCTAAGGCAGTAACTAGGCGAACTTCTTTAGTTGATGGTAGAATGTATGCTGAACTGAAAAAAACTGGGACGATTATTCAATCCCCAACTACGAAAAAATATTATTGTATAAGTTGCGCTGTTCATAGCCATCAAGTAAGCCAAAGAAGCAAAGCTTCAAGAAAGTTTTAAGTTATATGTTGAGAGCTTTAAAAAAAGAAGGTAAACTGTAAATTATTTCAGCTTCATCTTTAGCCACAACTTCGATAATCGCTCTGATTAAATAAGTATCTCTCAACGCTTCGCTGGGGTTGTAAATTTTAACTTTAGATGTAGGCTTAAATTTTAAGGTGTAGTTTTCTGCGATTCCTGTAACAGTTTCATCAGTTTTTAGAATAATTCCTAACAAGCCTAATTCGTAATGAGAAACTATGAAAAGATACTTAGAGACCTCTTTACTTTTCAACTTTTCAAAGTGAACTACTTCTAAGTAATCATCTTGAAGCTCTTTAGGAAGTTTGATGTAAGGAATTATTTTTTTTTTCCCAGTGATGTACGGAAAAGGGGTGTAGAACAGAACATTAAACATGGAAATCTTCTTGATTTGTTCGTTGTATTTTTCTACGTCTTTAACTGAATAAGCTTTATTAAGTAAGACATCTAATTTATCAACCATAATATCTTCTGTAGAGTATCCATTCAGAACGGTTGCGATATAAGATCTCTTTAATTTTTCTATTAATATATCGCTTCTAATTTTCAATTTGTAGTCGATACTAATTTCTAACGCTTCGTTGTAAAGATTTGCAGCTAATTGTGAGTGCCCTAAAGCTAAGAAATAATCACCGAGCTCGCTAAAAACGATAATTGCATCTAGGAAATTCTCTTCCATATCCATATTGGCAATTTCATCCATAATCGCCATTGCGGTCTCACTATCCTCACCTTTAATATAAAGCGCTATACTCTTCCCAATAGTGCATTTAAGTTTAAGACGCTTATCGTTATAGATATCAGCGAGCTCTTCCGTAAAGTTATAAGCCATAATTGCGTTATCATATAATCCATGAAACAAAAGGATTAAAGCTTTTACATAATTTAAAGTTAAACATGTTTGATGATTATGAATTATTGTAGAGAAAAGCGCTGCTCTTTCCAAGGAATCTATGGCATTATTTACTCTTCCTAAAGAAATTAAAATAAAGGCTCTTAAGAATTCCATTTTTGAAATTTCGCTACATATTAACTTTTCTACAATTTCGTAATCCTTTAACGTAGTTAATTGACCAGAGGCTATTTGTAAAAGTGAAATCAAGAAACCATTCCCCTTCTTTAAGTATTTCACCGCGTTCTTAGAATCGTGTTTTTCAATCGCTTTACGGGCTTGTTTTATGTATTCGCGAGATATTTTTAAATTTTCAAGGAAATTCATTATTCCAGATACGAGTTCCTCTTCGCTATTCGCAAGTTTTTGATTTTCAATGAATTTTTCAGAAATTGTAATTTCTTGCTCAAATTTGCTTGCTCCAATCTCAAACTTAACGGGTTCCTTTTGACTATTTACATAATGAGCATCTTGGGTTACTATTGAATCTTGGGTAACCATGATTGCCCTTTCAATTAACCAAGTTATCTTTTCTTCAGCGGGATAAATCTTAGAACGCTCTATCATATAAGAGAGGGTGTAGTTTAAACTTCTCTTCCATGTGTTTTTGAAATAGCCCCGTAGTTGCTTATTAGAAATTGTTCTATGAATTTTTAATAAAAAACTGGAAAGAGATAAAATATTTATCTGTCCACGGAAGAACAAATTAGCGTTTTTAACGAGTTTAAAATCGTCAGATACTAAATTGATAGAAAGATTAGTATCTTTATCGAGCAATTTCTGCGACAACGATAGCAAGGATAAATCCGGATCTTGAGCAGGGAAACGAATCCCTTGTTTACTAAGATCGTTTTTAATGGATTCAATTTCTAAACTATCAATCTTTTCAACATTTATTATTTTTTGAAATTTATCTCGAAAGGTAGTAGGCGCTTTAATTTCTTCAAATACAACGGCGCTTATGTAATATTTAAAACCTAAATCTGAACCAGCTTTTTCTAAATTTCCCAGAATGTTTTTTGCTCTAATAGAGTTCATGCAAATAAAGAAGTTTGCATCGAACACGATTATTTCATTTTTCGCAGACATAATTATACGAAATTTTTTCTTTCATCTAAAGTAAAGTTAATTCTTTTAAAGTTAATTCTTTAACACTTTTTAGATATTATTAATTATATTAAATCTCTAGTATTTTTTAAAAACTAAGATTCGGTGGTTTCTTATGAAAATCATTAGTGTAATTGGGTATTCTGGAAGCGGGAAGACATACTTTATTGAAAAAATTATAAGGAAATTGAAGTTTGAACTAGACCTTGAAGTAGGTGTAATAAAATATATACACGAACATCGAGTTGACGAAAAAGGAAAAGATTCGTTTAGGTTCTCTGAATCAGGCGCAGTATTTTCCATTATAAAAAATAAATTTGATGAAATCGCCATATTTCTAAAAAAAGAAATCAATTTAGATGCGTTAATAACATGGCTTGATAAAAGTCCTTTCAAGATGGAAATTATCTTTTTTGAGAGCTTTAGGAATTTACCTTATCCTACTGTTTTATGTGTAAAAGAATTTAAAGATATAAAAGAGCAATTAAGTGAGAATGTTATAATGATATCAGGTTTAATTACAAAGAGTGAATTTGCTCAAAATGAAGAATTAGATATACCTGTGATTGATATCGATAAAGATTTCAAAGAATTTTGTAAAATCTTTAAAATCAATTGAGTTAATCCAATATTCAAGGGGTTTAATTCGATTTTCCCCAAAAATCCGAGATTTGTTGGCAAATAAAATCTAATTCTTGAATCTTTTCGATTACTTTTGTGTTTGCTATAAGATAATCTCTTATTATTTCATAAACCTCAGAATTATTATCACTTTCTTTTATTAGACTGTTAATTTTTATAATAAAATTATTTATTGGAATAATAATTCCGCTTATTAACCAGTCTTCGAATCCTAGCTGATTAGTTGAAGACTTAAAATTAAAAGTGACTACAAACCTCACGATATCTTCATATTGATAAAAGCGGTTATCCGGTATTTTTATATGGTAATTCTCTAAATCTTTTGATAATGCATCCTTGTTCATACTAATGATATAGTCAGGCCAGACGTCATCTGACACATTTAAGTCGCTGAATATAAACAATTCTAAAACTCTTAAAGCAATATTCCTCCCAATATATCGGCTTCTCGGATCAATAAAGTTTTTAGACGCTTGCCCTGGAAGTTTTCTAATAAAAATCTTATCAATCAAAGTGTACAGCATCCTACAGATATGATCAACAACTATTTTAAAAGTCAAAGTATCATTATTTGGGTTTTCTTCTAAGGTTTTGTTTTCACTTTCAATTAAACGCTTAATGCTCGTGTTCAAACTATGTAAGAAAGCTCTAAAGAAGTCGTAATTAAGCTCAGAAATATCCTTATTAAATATTAGTTTGAAAAACAGATTTGGGTCTTCTAAATTCGAAACAATTGAGAAATTATCCAAAAATTCTTGAATATCTTTTATTGTATTAGCACTAATATGATTTTCTATTTTTTCATTAGTTTTATTCAACGCAATTTTAAAGTCCTCCGGTAAAAACAACAGATCGCCAACTTCCAAAGCTTCTAAAGATCCACTACCAAAGAAATATTTTGTATACAATAAAAACAAATTAAATTGAGCCTTTGAAGAGGGTAAATTATTTGCTTGAAACGTCGAGTACAAAGTCGATTTTTTATCTATGTTATCAAAAATTCTAAGGAGGGAGTTCTTCTTTTCATCAGTATAATCAAAGTTCTGCAAAAATTCTTTTCTTATGATATCAAGCTTAGGGAAAACAGAGTCTTCAACTCGACTACAGACGAAATTCATGAAATCTAAGAGCGGTGAGAAGTTTTGGAGTAGATTACACTTCTTATAGAAGTAATATAATAGATCGACGAGCTTTTCTTTGGCAAAAGAATATTCGTTAAGTGCGATTTTGTATACTCTTTCTCTGCCATCTAATAGCTTATCTAAATATGTTTGTGGAACATCTTTAAAGTATTTCAAAAAGTAATATAAATACATATAGTAGTAGTTGTCATACAACTGGTCGTGACTATTTTTGATTACGATTAGGAATTTTAAAGTATTATTATTTTCTCCATTTTTTAATACAGCTCCATCTAAAACAATATAAAATTTTTCTTCCAGTAGCTTTCTCAGGATTACACCTAAAATCGCGACTACCAGATAAAGATATCCGAATGGTGAAGTGATTCCATCTGCACTATCGTTAAAAGCCTCGCTGAATTCCTTAAAATAATCCTGTTCTTCGGGAGATAAGTAATAGCTGTATTCTAAAAATAATTGGTCGTCAGATATCTTTTCTTTGATTAATAATTCTAAGGAATTTGTATCAAATCCACAAAAATTTTGTAGATAATATTCAAAATACTTGTGAAAATAGCTGAAAAAAAAGGTGCTATAGGTTTTCTTGATTATTCTATTTTGATTATTAACTTTGAACTGTTCCCATTTTTTTTTTATTTCTTCTTTAAATTCTTTAAAGGAATTGTTTTTAGATTCTAAAATATCAAAAAATACGTGGGAATTCATTTTAAGCGTTAATTCTTTCCCTTTCGCTTTTTCTCCGATGGATTTAAGTATCGAAACTAATTCCTTATTTACCATTATAAATCTAAATTTACTCGTATCTTAGTTAAAACAACCCTTAATTAAAAAAATATAAAATACCCGTATATTAGAAATAAAAGTTTAAAAATAAAAATCTTAGTAAATGCAAATTTGATATCTTTTACTTAAAAATTACATAATTTTAGTAATTTCGTCTACTTCAGTATAAGTCATTTGCAATTTCTTATGATTTTCATCGAGAATTAAATATACCCCTTTTTCTGAAGTAAAATTTCCAATGACTTCAGAACTAATCCCATTCTTTCTTAAGAAATTAATTAAATCTTTCGCGAATTCGTTATTGATTGAAATTAAGAGAGAGCCAGAAGAAATTGTGCTATATGGATTTATTTTAAAAATTTTACTCAATTCCAATGGTTCTGGTAAAACATTTATATCGTTCTTTTCGATTAAAACCCCTAAATTCGAGGCAATTGCCATTTCTGCGATACCACAAAATAGACCGCCTTCCGTAGGGTCGTGCATAGAATTAATTTCGAAATTATCGTTAGATAATAAGGCTTCATTATAGATGCTGATACCTGGATTGTAAAGATATTTTTTACATTTTTCTATAAATTCATTATCATAACCTTTTTGTTTTAATAAATCTTCTTTTTCCCGAGCTATAATAGACGTACCTTCAATAAAAATTCCCTTGGTTAGGATAATTGAATCGTTAGCATTTGCTCCTGATGATAATACTAGTTTTTCTTTTTCAACTTCGCCAAGAAGAGAACCAATTACTATTGGTCTATCAAGACCCGCTGTAATTTCTGTGTGACCACCAACAACTTCGATTCCAAGAGATTTACACGTGTCATGGATGTTTTTAAAGATGTATTCAATTAAATCTTCATCAGTTAACCCAGCCGGTAATAATATAGTTGATTGAAACCATTTTGGAGTAGCCCCCGTGCAAACTACATCGTTCACATTTACATTTACGGCGTAGTATCCAATTTCGTCAGTTACAAACGTTATTGGATCGGTTTTAGCGACTAAATATTTATCACCCATATCTATTACAGCAGCATCTTCTCCTATTTGTGAGCCAACCACGACTCTACTGTCTTTTAAATGGGTAGTTGATGCAAAATTTTCCAACATCTTATTGAGAAATTTATGCTTTAATTTACCAATAAGAAATTTATTTTGATTCTCTCTCATAGCCTTAAGTTATAATTAGAAATATTAATTATTTAAATATAGGAGAAACTACAAAAAATTTGTGAAATTTACCAATTCAAGACTTTTTTCAATTAAATTTATAAAAATTAGTATAATTCGACATTAAAAATTGGACTTAAATAAATTTATATAACTTTTACATTCTATTTTATACATAGTATTTATTAATTAAATTGAAAATATAATTTGTAAAAAAAGGTTGATTAAGATCGGATTAGGTAAGGCGCTAGGTTTCAGTTTACTAGCTTTTATTGGTTTAAATTTTCTGTTCATTATAATAGCAGATACTGTTGGTGGTGGTTTAGAACCTCTTTTTTCCGCTATAAGTAGCGATCCATTAATCATAATAACTATACTTTTCGCACCTATTATGTATTTGCCTGGGAATCTTATAACTTCTCTATATGCTCAAATTTCTCTTGGAATTATTGATGCCTCGTTAATTCGAAGCATTGGATTCATAGTTTCTCCCTTTGTTGCGGCATTAGTGGCGGGACGTACTGGGGGAAGTAAAGGAGGTAGTTTTGGAGGCTGGATGATTACTGCGTTAATTGGTTCTGCGGCTTGGAGTGTTTTAGCTTTTGTTTATCTCGCCCCAAATCCCATGGTGGTGAGCGTTGGATATTTCTTAAATGGCCTCGTATACGGCGTCTTTTACGGATGTTTCGCGCTATTATTTACGAAGACAGAAATGTACTAAGCAATTAATTCTCTGTTTTTTTTTTCTTTTTATGTTTGTGAGCAAAAATTGAATGAATTCCAAAAAGTAGATTAAAGAAAACAAAGATTGTAAACAAACCTCCTGCTTGTAGGATTTGCATCTCTTCTGTAACAAAATTTGGAGCGATTTTTGAAACTTGGACGTATATTTTCATGATTATAAGAAACAGTGCTATGGTATCTACTTTGAGAAACTTCAATTTTGTTTGAATATAATCAACTCTATCGTAAACCGTTCCTAATATATATAAAAACAAAAATAAATCAACGAAAAATGAGATTACTACATAAAATGCATCTCCTGATTCAGAGCTGAAGTAAGCACCATATAGATAATCAATAAGAATATATAATGCGTAAAATAGAGTTAACAAGAAAAATAGAGAAATGTAAGCCGAAAACTTTTTAATAACAATTAACCGAATTAAAACAATTACCAGTAAGACCACATTTATCAAAAACATAATTACTAACATACGGAACACAACAAAGAGTAATGCTGGAGATGTATGGATGAACAAATTTAGGGTAAGTCTGATAAACCACAAATTTAAAAAACCAAAAACGCAAAATTCAACGATACGAGTTACTATCCGAGATTTCTCTTTTTTATACAAATAGTCATCTATCTTTGTAGCAGAGTCCATACATAGTCTAAAAGCAAAAAATGCGGTAAAAAATTGATTTATGGTTAGGAGAATAATAAAAAATAAACTTGATGTGGGGAAAAAGATTGTAGGGTATAAAATAAATGTTAAAATTATCGAAAACACATAAATAATTGCGAAAAACCACCATTTCATCTCGTTAATTTGCTTAATAAAGGATACGATGAATAGTATCAAGACAAAAAATAATAAACTTCCACCAAATATAAATACAGATAAGACAAGCAATCCGCTGGCTAAAAATTTATTACTGATAATCAATATCCAGGTTAGAGTAAATGAGCAAATAATAAAAATAAATAATGGTTTTTTAAACACGCCCTTAAGTCCAGCTATAAATCCCATATCATATCCCTGATTTTAATAGATTTTATTGGAAGTTTTTCCAATCCAATTTACTTTAACTATTACTTTCTCTATTATTTTAGATTTTAGTTGGGTATTATTAATCCATTAACATGTCGAAAAGCTCTTAGTTTAATAGTAGAAAAACAATAATATATGCAAAATTGAGATTATAGCCCTAACTACCCTCAAAAATAGACAATTTAGTAGGTATTATTGTAGATTATCGACAAAATTAGGAACAGCACTACAGTTACAAAAACAACGGGGTTTAATTATATAAATTTAAAATTCTAAGTGTTAAAAATTGAGTTCGGGAAAAGCGGATACTAACTATACTATGGAAATATTAGAGAAATTAGAATCTTATGATTTCTCACGTGGACCAGTTTTCGAAAAATTAGATATTAACAGTATTTCTACGACATATTATGACAAAAAGATAACCAAATTTTATGGTAAAATCATAAATATTCACTTCTTTTTATCTAACAATAAAGAATTAACTAATAATCAAAAATTAGATTATTGTACTATTGAAAGATATTTTATGAAGCTCTATTTAAGAGAAATGATGAAGAAAAGATAGAATTTTTATCCTTCTTAGCTTAAAATTTCATAATTGTGTGATTTTAAGAATTCAATGTAATTACAATAAAGAGATAAGCTTTTCGCAGCATCTCTTAACGATAGAAAGTAGAGTACTCGCTCTTCATGAAGTATTTTTTTAACTGTTGAAAACTGTTGCGCAAGTTCGGAAGAGTCGGCAATGCTCGGCATGCAAAAAGCAAATGGTTTTAAAGTAGATTTCTGGATTTGTATCATGCGTTTAAATACATGAGTATAGATAAAATGCGGCCATAAGGGAACAACAATTATATCAATGTTAGGGTCAGCAACTACAATTTCAATACATTTTACGAATACATCTACGACAAAACCAAGGGCGCCTAAATCCACAGGATTCTTCACATTTACATTTTCATATGGAAGTATTTCGCTAAGTTTCTTTTGTGAATCTAAAGTTAATTCCGGAATGTTTAAACTTTGAAAATTAAATAAGTCTGTTGTATTCACGCTAGATCCGCCCCCAGGAGTAATTATTCCTACGTTTCTACTTTGAGGGACATGTTTTGGAAATAGCAATTCAAATGTCTTAATAGCGTTCCAAAATTCTTCGTTATCTTTAACTATGGTTGCACCGGTTTGCTTGGCCATTGAATGCCATAACCTTAAATCACTTGCTATGGCACCAGTGTGAGAAAATGCTGCTCTCGAGCCATCATCAGTATAACCTCCTTTCCATATAATAACTGGTTTGTTTTTTGTAGTTTTTTTCAGCTCTAAAAAGAATTCGTGGCCCGTAGCAGCCCCAAATGACTCTAAGTAGGCTGCGATTATTTGAGTTGTGGAATCCTTGTTATAGTGTTTCAGGAAATCAATGCAATTCAGGTCTATTTGATTACCAAATGACACACCATACTTAAACCTCATATCTCTTTTATAACCAATATCTAATAACTGGCTCATATGACCTCCAGACTGAGACATGAACGAGACTTGCCCAGGAGTATTCTTTTTTGCGCTGAATGTAAATGCCATCCCTTCACTAGCGCTAAATGGGCCAATACAATTCGGACCTATAATTCTTGTGTTTGACCCCTTTATTATTTTTTTTATTTCTTTTTCTAACTCTAATCCAGACAAGTCGCCCGTTTCAGAAAAACCGGAAGAAAAGATAATTACCCAGGGGATTTCTTTTTCTACGCACTCTTTTAATACTTTTACAACATTTTTAGTCTTTACTGAAATATAAGTTGTATCTATAGGATAGGGGATGTCAAGGACTGAAGAATAGCACTTCCAATCGAGTACTTTATCGTATTTTGGATTTACCGGATAGAATGTGTCTTTCCATTTCGAAGTTTTAAAGGCTGTTAAATATAACATAGCCCCAAAAGCTGATTTCTCGCTAGCTCCTATGAATGCAATGTGTTTTGGGTGAAATAATTTGTCGAACTTTTCAAAATCGAGATCTTTGACGACCATTCATGTAAGAAAAAATATCAACTGATTTATTATTTTTGATATTTTAGATTTTATTACCCTTTACAAGTTTGTCTCAGTGTTTAGGAACAAAAACAAATATTAATATGGGGAACTATGTATCTAAATCGTAATTCTTTTTTCCAAAAAACAAATCAGGATACACCGGTTCAAAATTCTCGTTAAACAATTTATGGTTCCGCCATCTCTTGTCTTTATCGTTCCAAAGTAGGTTGGTTAAAGGGTTGTATGTCTCTAAAAAATTTAATCCATTGAATGTTGATTTTATTAAATTCTCTCCGTCAACTAAATCGTTTAAGATTAGATAGTGATCAATTTCCATGTATTCAAAAAGCAAATCGAAAAGTTTCAAGAATTCATCTATTTGGCAATCGGGGAAATATAGTTTAATCATTACACCATTCTCGAATTTCTCTACTTCCTCAAAACCTTGAATGTAATATTCGCCTTCCATTTCGTAAATGAACCCGATGTTGAAAAAGCTAAAAATCTTAAGAATTACCTGGTTATGTGCTTTTTTAACATTTGGTAAAATGATGGTAATCTCTTCCACTACATCTAAATTCTTTAAAGATATAAACGGTTGAATTAATCCTTTTTTTAACAATTCTGTTATACTTGTATTTATTTTAAAATAGCGCCTCGTTAAGTAAGATTTAATGTCCAACGATTTCCAGCCATATATTTGAGATAGCGCTTTAAATTCAGAGGAATTAGGTCCAAGGTAATTTGAACTGTCTAAATCACCAATGTTGAACTCCTTTAAGTCAGGAATTTGGATTTTATAATCAGGATTAAACAATATATTTTGGAAATATATTTTAAAACGATTTGGGTCAAGATCCCAACCTTCAGAGCTCAGATTGTAATTGAAATGCAAAATTTGATAGAACTTCTTAATGAAAAATAAGCAATATTCTCTGACGATTTTTTTCGACTTAGTCAACCAATTCAAATATGATTTTACACCTGGATTACGATACGGATAAATATATTGGATCAAAAATGAATTAGAATTATCAATCTGTGCGGGATACCTAATTGATTGGAAAGAATTGTTCAATAAAAGTTTAAAATCAATTTGATTTATATTGGTAGGATAGAAATAAAGTGAATACGAGCTCAACCCGAAATCCTTAAATGAGGGGATAATCTTGATAGCATTTACATAATTTTTAAAAAAATGCTCCTCTTGAGAGCGTTTAAATTTGTCAATGTTTAATATATTCTCTTCTAATTCTGTGTTAAACTCAAGGACATTTTGTAAATTAGTTATATTTAAATCAATATTTTCGCGTCTAATACGATCCTCAACTTGTTTAATTAAAACTGTAATGTTTTCCTCTTTTAGCCAAAAATTTTCGGGAGTTCTATTTGGAAATTCAATAATTTTATTCGAGATATCACATAAAGTTTTTTTTAAGTAGATAAAATATTGTTCAAAAAGGTCTTTGGTATAAAAAAACACCTTACGTTCAAAATCGAAGAAATCTTTTCTTGTAAATGCCTCTACAAACCCACTCCAGTAATATCTTTTAAAACTGACAATACTTTTTTTAAATAAATTAAAAATTATTGCATATAGTAATTGTTTCTCCTCATTCTTTAGATTAGGACTATAAATTTCTATAAATAAAAGCTCATCTTGACTTTTTATGTCTGAAATCTCGATAATCATAATTTTTGGAAACAGAAATTTTATATGGTTGAGTTTTTCTAATGTTTCAGAATTACGCTTAATAATTAAAACGGGAATATTACTTTGAGGCGTCTTTATCGTGCTTATAAGGAATGGTTGAATTATAGGTGGATCGTGATAAATGAATTTATCTAAGATTGTATTGAAAATCTGATTTGTTATATTATAATTCGTATAATTTTCGTACGAATTTCTTAATTTTTCTTCTTTTGATTTGTATATGTTTTCTATTATTTTCTTATCCTCTAGCATTGTTTTTATTGCGTTTAAATTGAATATTTTTAAATCATAGCAAGATTTAAAAACCTTTGAAATTTTAGAAAATTCCTCGACTAATTCAAGAAATTTTGGTTGCGACTTGAGATACAAGGGTATGAATTCATTAACGAAATCATTTTTGATTTTTTTATCTGAAAAAAGGATATTGTCTTCTATTGATTTGGAAGCAAAATTATTATTAAGAACTTCACTTAGTTGGTATCTAGTTTTAACATCACCATGATCAATTAAAAGCTTCTTAAATAACCCAAAAACAGTTATATACTCATTTAAGATATTTTTTATGTAGAAGAAGCCAAACTTTTCATTATTCTTGATGAAATTTAAAATTTTTTCTTTTAAACCTAATGAAGAATGAATTCGCTTTAGATTTATTTTTAATTCACTAATTAAAGCTTGTTGACTAATTATTTCATTTATTAGATCAGATTTTAAGAGGTTTAAATTCTTATCTCTTTTTTCAAAACCAAAGCCTGTAATTGAAAAATATCTAACCCTATCAATTAAAAGCCATTCTAACATTGATAATTTTGACTCAAATAGTTCGTTTCCATATTCTATTTGAAATTGAATTTCATACTTCTTTTCATACTGTTTATTTAGGGTATTAATCAAACCTTTTTTTTTTTGAAAAACTTCTAAAATAATTTAAATTCGCAATTTCTTGAATCTTATCATAACTATATATTTCCATTTGGATAACATATTTGGAATTTTCTAATTTTCTAAGGAATTTAACCAAATCTTCATAATAACATTTAGGAAGGAGAAAGTAACCTAAAATATCATAACCAAAATTAGCCCTGGAGTATTTCGGTATAAGAAAGAAGGGTAAATTGTTTATTACATTATTAATATTTTTTAAGGGAATTAAGGGATTAAACCTTATATGGCAAAGTAGGAGATTCAAATTCAATAATTTCCAGTTAATTTTGTAATTTGGAGCAATTGGAAGATATTTAGAAATCCATTGTACATTTTCGGTAAAATTTTTTAGGTTTAAATCAGTCTTTATAACTCCTTTTCTTACATAATCTTTGAAGAAATTTTGATAATCTAGAAAAGTTTTATATTGTTTAGTTTCATAGAACAGAATAATAAGAATTCTTAGCGTTTCTACAATATCGTCATTAAAAAGAGTTTTTGATGTTTTTATTAAATATTCTTCAAATAATTTATCGTAAAACTTATCTCTATTTTCCCCAATAAGTTGAAGATTTTTCCTGACAAATTTAAAAAAGAATTGAAAAGGACTATCGTATAATTCTGTGCTTTCCCGCTTTAAGAATTTTTCTAATCTATCAAATTCAGCTATTCTAAATTCGTAATTAATTGTTTTCTTCTTAATTAGAGATTCCCAGTGTTTTATTGAAGGTAGCTTTTGAAGATCGCTAATTAATCTCTGCGTTATAAAAATATGTATTGTCTCTTCTTCCTCTAAACTATCTGGAATAAAACATTTGTAAGCTTCTCTTAGTAGTATTTCCTTTAAATATTTCTTATAGTTTTTAAAAATAGTTATATTGACAAAATTATTAGTTTTTGTTCTCTCAACACCAATCTCATAAAATGTTTCTTTTGAATTGATTGAATGAGCATTTTGGTCGTTATAAGTCATCTTAAAATTAACCGCTTCTAATTTAATATTAAGATATATTTCAATTTCTTGAATTAAATCTTTAAAAATTGAATCTAGATTTTTTATTATATCTTCTATTGATGAATTTATTAACCTGTCAAAGTTTAAGTTTTTCATTTATAATGTAGTAGTTATTAGATGATTGTTTAATTTAAGAGGAAACCAATTAAACCTATTAAAATATTTTAATTCCTCAATTTAAAGTTATTAATAGTCTTATTAATTTTTAATTTAATAATTCTTTCGAATAATTGCTTTTTTCTGTATTTACAATTTAAAATTATCTTGATTTTTTAAATATATTTTTTACACTTATTTTTTTTTTTGTTGAGTTTTTAAAGCAGAATTTAATATTATTAATAACCATGTGAAATGATCAAGATAATTTTATTAAAGAGGGATTTAAATTGGTTACTGGAGGTGACAACTTCAATATGCCTGGCCAATGTGGAACAAGTCCATAAGATCATGAGGTCAGAGTGCGTATTTTACCTTCCTTTTTTTTTGAAACATTTTCACCCCCCTATTGATTGATTTACCTAAAAGTTCAGTTCATACCTTTTGATCAAAGGATATTGGTTATATTCTATTTTTAGCTATTGGTTATTAAAATTCTATTTGATAGAATCTCAAAATACCTCAGAATAAGATTAAGCCATATAATCAGTATAGATAAAAAACTATTTGTTAAATTCTTTAATTTTTTTGATTTTATTTACCAATACGAGAGTTAACTGAATTCCGCAAGAAAAAGCCAATAAGATTGAAGAAAGAGAAATCAAGATTTCCACACGGATATAAGCAGATAACGATGTTCCTAAAGGGGTAAACACTATATTTGCGATTGATTGGGACATTAATAATATCTGATATACAAAAGTTTTATATCGTGTGTTCACTGAAATAGTTTGAGCTATACTTACATACATATAATTAGCTATATAACCGGCAAATGCAAGACCACATTGAATCACTAAAAACATTGGAAAATTCGAGAATGGTAAAAGAACAAGGAAAAATAAATAAAAGCAGCAAAATATAAAGAGAAGAAAATGATTACTTATTCTTTTAGCGATTTTTGAAGCAAAATAATACCCAAGAAGAGCAAATATCGTTATTACATAATACAAGGAAATGAAAATTCTTAACGAAGACTCATTATATCTCGTTAAAACCCACGAACTAACTAACGATAAAAAGATTAAATCGGAGGACGCTAAAAAGAAAGCAATAAATAAGAAAACAGCACCCCATAAAACCCTTTTCTGGCTCGTTTTTTTAATACTTTTACTTTCAATATCTTCATTACTATTTTTTGAACTTTGATCGCTGAATATTGTGTTATTTCTCAAAAACAGGACTATAGAGAGCAATGGTAATGTCAACATCCAACCGATCATGAAGAACAATTCCCATTGTAATATAGAGTAAACATTTTTAATAATAAAATCGAAAACCAAAGATACTAAAAGAAAACTAACGCCTCTTGCCCCGTTTACTATTAATATCATATGGTGTTTAATCTTTGGCGATTCCACGCTAAGCGTGAGGAAAATCTTAACCATAATTGTACGAATAAACATCCTGCTAAGAAAATATACTCCCAAAAAAAATCCATACAATAATAGGATGTTTTTATTAATTAGAAAGATTGAGAAGCACGAACATAGCAAAATAACGCAAAGAAATACAAAAATTTTATGATTTCGTTCAGATTTTATATGAGCATCAAACATATAAGCAAAAACAGGTGTGAATATTAACGACAGATACCCGAAAAATTGGATGAATGCTAAACTGTTTCGATTAACAGCTAAAATCTCATAATAAAACAACGGAATGTACAACACAAAGTAAGCTTCAAACACACCCAATGTGAAATATACTAAGAAAAAAATTCCATACATCTTTTTAACATTCATCTATAGACCCTTAACTTCTTTTTCTAATTTTCTAACTAGATTAGATAGATATCTTAATTTTAGGATTACGATATTTAAAGAAAAAGGTTTTATAACTTTAAATGAAAGAAGCTTGGAAAGGGAATGTGCCCTTTATCGGTAACATATTGGACGATATTAAATATTAAAAATTTCGAAGTTTAAATATTTTTTAATTAAAAATATATTGTCCATCATCTCCCCTTATTTTGAGAGAGGGAACTGCGAGAAGATTTGAGCTCAATATTGTATTATTTCGTAAAAGTTTATTCTTTCTATAAAATCAATCTTCTCACTAGTTCTCTCATTATATTATTAGGGTTTTAAAATTTTGGTTTGGTTCAATTTTAGTAATTATATTAATTTTGTAGTGGTAGTCTTTATATCAAACAAAATTGCGTCGAATTTTAAAAAAACAAGTTTTTAATGTAAATTTAAACTACACAAACTATAAAAAAATAATAAATAATTATTTAAAATGGGACAATTTAAAATTTAGGAGAAAGTAAAATGGGTAGGCCTAGTCCATTAGAAATTTATGCTCTTTTAGATAAAAGTAACTGTCGAGAATGTGGTAGAGACACTTGTATGGCATTTGCTACAGATTTACTCGAAAGGAAAGTTACCGTTCAAGATTGCACTCATCTGATGCAGGATCCAAAACAAGCAAAAAAACGCGAAAAATTAATCGCACTTGTTACTCCACCGCAAAAATCGGTTATAGTAGGAGTTGGCGAACGCCAATGTAAATTTGGTGGCGAAGAGGTGCTTAATCGTCATCAACTTACGTATTATAACGAAACAGCAATATTCATGGAAATTGCAGACGATGACCCTGATCTGGAAAAGACAGCTAAATATTTAACCGACCTTAAAATCGAAAGAATGGGGGATGTTCTTAGAGTTAACGGTATTGCGCTAAGATGCGTATCTGGTGACACCGATCAATTCAAACTCGCGGCAAAGAAGCTTACAGGGGTATCAAAACTCCCAGTAATGCTAGCCTGTATGAATCCAGAGATTTTACTCGCTGGTGCTGCAGAAATTAAAGAATTAAAACCTTTACTTTATGCTGCAACTAAAGATTCGTGGGAACAAGTAGGCAAATTTGCGGTTGAAAACAATCTACCTGTAGTAGTGGTTTCAAATGAATTGGATGAATTGATGTCACTTAGTGCTACCTTACAGAAGTTTGGGGTAAAAGATATAGTACTAGACTCTATGACTGTTTTTGGCCCTGGAAATGTAGCTTTGACCTACGATAACATAATGAAATTGAGAATTGCCGCAATTGATAAGGAAGACGCAAACGCAGGTTTCCCTGTTATGGGAGTTCCCGCTGCTTATTGGAGTCAAGTTAAGACTGACGACGGTAAGAAGCTTTGGGAACATCAATATCAAGAAATCATTATGGCAGCAATTATGGGATCTATAGATACAAGCCTTATCGTTCTCCACAGTGGAAAGAGGAAAGAAGATATTTGGGCTTTACTAGCAATTATGACCTTAAGACAAAGCGTATTCAGCGATCCTCGAATTTACCCAACAACAGATCCTGGTTGTTATCAAATAGGAGAACCGGGTAAAATGGCACCTATTTTTGTAACTTCAAATTATCGGTTAACAAAGATTCCTGTAGAAATAGATATTAAAGGAGCAAATGTAGATGCATGGCTCTTAGTTGTAGATTCAGAGGGTATTGGTATTGAATCTGCAGTAGCAGGCGGGCAATTTTCGGCAGGATCGATCGCGGAAGCAGTAAAAGAATTTGGCGCCTTCGATAAAGTAGATCACCGTATATTAATTATACCAGGTATGGCTGCACGCTTGAGTGGGGCTTTAGAAGACGAAGCTGATGCTTACGTTGTAGTTGGACCGCGAGATAGCTCTGGAATTGGTAAATATATGACTGAACTATGGAAACCTGAAGAATTTATGGAGCAATACGAAGACCTGAAAGAATAAATTAATCCTTTTCCGCTTTTTTTATTATTTTCAATTTACTTACATTTTATAACAACGAATAAATCAAATTAGGATTTAACTCCTTAACGCTATTTACTATTACTGTTTTTACTTTTGAATTTTGCTGCAATTCTTCAGCAGCATGGTTTCCTGTTAACACTCCTATGAATGGTGCGAGTAGACTTTCAGCGAGAGCTTTATCTTTAGGGTGATCGCCTATGATTATGATTTTATAGTCTTTATATTTATTTAATAAATATTTTTTGAGATTAGGGTCTAATTTACTCTTGATATTTTCGCTTTCGCCCAAGATATAATCGAAATAGCTATAAATTCCTAAATATTTTGTAATTCTGACGGCCATTTCATGCTTTTTAGATGTAATTACACCTAAAGGAAAGGATTTTTTTTTTAATTCTTCTAATTTTTCTTTGACGCCAGGGAGTAAGCTGGCTTGGTATATACCTTTTTCACCGTAATATTCACGGAAAACTGAAGATAATGTTTGTGGATTAATATCAGATACTTCTTTAAACATGTCATCTAAAGGAGTTCCAATCATTTTTTCAATCACCAACCCTTTGAGAATCGGGATTTTATATCTTTTCAGAGCGTAATTGAATGAGTTAACGATTCCTTCTTTATTATTAATTAGTGTATTATCTAGATCAAAACTTAAAAGAATATTCTTATCCTTCATACTTTATCATAATCCTAAGAATTTATACTTTTAAAATATGATTAGATTAAAAATAGAAAAAATAAAAATGTTTAATTTAAGACATTTTAAATTGTTAATAGTGGATCTCCTAAGAGGGTCATCCCAATTGAATCTGGATCGCTAGGACCGTGGAGAGGATTCCAATACCATAACCTCATTGCTTCACCAAAAACTTTGCCTTGATTTAGTGGGGTGTAGAAATAACTGTTCATAGTCATACCACCTTCTTTCGAGGAGCCAACTACTGCAAGAGTGTTATTTGAAAAAAGGTATTGGTTCGCTAGGTTGTTTGTATAACTGAAGTTTGCAGCTGAACACGCAAATAGATTATAAAAGAGGGCTTTTGTATCAATGTTTAAAATATCCGTGTAATTAACTTTTCCTTCACCAGATCCGCCTGGACCAAACAAATGCTCGTAAGGCCATGAGTGGACAAAGACATGCACAAATTCGTAAATATGAGTTAAGCGTGTTTTATAGTCTGCAGCTGTTGTTGTCGTAGTAGGAATACTAATACAAGTAATATTTGAATAAGCAGTCATATCACCAAGCCACGCATTTGTCCACGCTGACCAGTCGTCGTCAATATAGACTAATTGTGAGTGAGGACGCGTGAGTTGTCCTGTTCTATAAGCATGATTTCGAGCAAAATAATCTCTATAAGCTGTTAGGTGATTTAAATTATTTAACGATTCTGGACATATCCGACCTAACCATATTTCAGGATAGATGTCACCCGTTCCATTATTGTGAGCGTCAAATAAACCATCTGTAGGATCATTATCGACCCATTGTCCATCTAAGTCAGTAAGAAATAAGTCACAAGGATAAGTTCTATTTTTACTCCAAGGAGCATCATAATATTGTAAGAATGCAGCTGATAGGTCTCCAACCAATACCGCGCCCTTCAATCCTTCAGGTTGCATACTCGCGTTAATCAAATCATTTCTAAGAAGAGTAACATTAGTCTGTGACCAATTAATGACTTGTACGGTATATCCTTGATTTATCACATCTTGTTCATATTGATCGATTTCAGTTGAGATACTATTTGCTATAGATGAGTTTACATAAATTCGCATAACACCTTGATAACTCGTTGTGGGTTGTTTAAAATATGGTAGTACAAAGGTTAGAGTAACTGCTGCAACGAGTAATAATGGTATAATTATCAATATTGCTTTAAATTGTTTTCTCACATTTAAAACCTTGATTGAGTTATAATTCCAATTCTAAGAGAGTATATTCTTATAATTAAATTGCCAACACGATATAATGTTGTTATAAATAAGATAGACTATGACCTATTTATTTATATTGTTTCTATCTTAATAGAAATGGATAGAAATTCGAAGTTTTAAGATTTGTATCCCTTAAAAAATTTTAGAAGAAATAATATTTCTTCGGACCCCTGAAGAATTCGTTGGAATTCGTAAGGAAAGTTATCCAACTCAACTTCTTTTCCCTCAGATACCCATTTAATAATTAATTTAACTATTTCTTTATATTTTTTTACCGTTATTCCTTCTAATTCAATCTCAGAAAGGATTTCCAGCGCTTTTTCAGTTCTACCGTTAAGAATAGAAGAAATGGCAGCCATTACATAAGATTGAACAATGTGCGAATAACCGATTTTTTTAAGGTTAGCAGCTCGATAGTAATACCTGTAGACGTTTTTAACCATTTCGTTAACAAGGAAGTCTTTTGCGGTGTCGAGTTGCTGATAAAATTTTATACTTTCCATAATAAGAGTAGCTGCGGTATAGAACTGCTTATTTTTTAATCCTTCTTTAGCAATTATATTTAAACCTCTAACGATTTGATTGAAAATGCCAAACCTATTATATTCTAAGTTTCCTTCAACAGCAATATCGTACGCGTTTAAATAACACTCTGTTGAATCGTTAACATTCTCAATTTTCCAATAATTATCACCGGCTTTTACATAATGCTTATATGTCATCTCTAAATTGTCTAACTCCTTAAATGTCACCGCTGCATTAAAGAAATTTGGCGCAGCTTCATTGAAATCCTCAATCTTTTCGGAATAATTTCCAGCCAAAACAAAACAAGAAGCAGATTCAATTAGATTATTATGAATTTCTTGATAACATAATGCTGCACCGCGATAATACCGTGCTATTTTATAGTAATTTTCTTTATTTTTTTCTAATCTTTCTGCTAAATTGATATAAGCACCAGCTTCTTTCTTTGAATAGGCAACAAATTGTTCTTCGTCATCGATAATTTGATAGAGCGATTTTAAAACTTGTGATATTTGAGAAATTGCTAGATTTTCATTTTTTTCTTCAAAAGTTTGAAAGAGTAACGAGAAAAACTCAATTCCATCGTAAATTACATTATTAGATTTATCGACCTCGTCTAACTCTTTATAACATGACGAGATTTGTTTATAAGAATAGGATAGTAAATCAAAGTATTGATACTCTTTTGCGATATTAACAACATTTAAATAAAATTTTATTCCGTTTTTAAAATCTTTAAATTTAAGATATAATCCCGCAATATTTTCATAATTTTGAGCCAGCTTTCTTGTCTCGTTAAATTCTTTTAATATCTTGCTTTCTTGTTTTAGATAGTTAATACTTCCTAAGATATTCTTTCTATAAGACTTAGGCTCGTTTAATTTTTCATAAATATCTGCGATTCGTAAGAAAATCTCTGCTACCTCATGTAGTTTTCCTTGGAGCTTAAATGAGCTAATTTGATTATTCCAAAATTTAATAATTAATTTATATAACTTAGCAGATTGAACAGAGGCAATTTTTTCTAATAATTCTGTTATTGAATAGAGAAATTCACCTGCTTCAAAAAGGTCTCCAGAATCAGCGATTTCATTAGCAGATAAAATAGAATTATTTATAGTTTTCTGAATAAGGTTGTTCTTCTCTTTTTCATTTTTATTGGTTCCAATTTGCATTAATGATTCTCTAATATTCTCGAGATTTTCCCCATAATCGCTAAATGAGTCGCCTTGAAGAATCTGAAATCAACCCTATAAATTATACTCAATTATTAAAATTAAAAGACATTAAAAAAAATAATGGTTTTAAGAGAAGAATAGTTAATTTTTTAATTCTAAATTAACAAAATCTGATGTATTCAACGCAACCACAAAATTGAGTTAAATTTAACGATTTAAAATTCTTTAGTATTAAAATTCAACATTAATTGAATTCTTGAATTAATTTTAAATACTAAAAAGGTTTAATTTATAATAGCAATAAATTAACTATAGAAGGTAATCATATTGAAACAAACCTCAGAAATTTTATCAACAGGTATTATTGAAACTTTAGTTCCAGACAGGAAAATGTTAGTTAAGGATTTACTCCGAGAGTTAAATCTGGAAGGGAAATATTTTGGAATTCTTATAAACGGGAAAAAGGCTGACGAAGATACGGAAATCACGCCTGAAGATAATATTACGATACTTCCACACATTGCTGGTGGGAACTAGAAATAATTTTTATCCTTATTTTTCTAAATACTTTTAATCAAGAGATATTCTCATCAGATCAATAGCTAAAAGAGTGTTAGGGAATATTTCTTGGGCATCCTCTAGTAGTTTAACCGCATCCTCTTGGTATCTTGAGGATATGTGAGTTAAAATTAATTGTTTCGCGCCCATTTTTTTTGCATCAATTGCAGCATCAATGGAAGTAGAATGCTTTTTTTCTAGAGCAATATCAGATAGTTCCTTTGAGAATGTTGATTCGTGAATTAAAACATCTGAGTTTTTTCCTAATTCAATTAAGTTTTCGCAGGGGACGGTGTCTCCAGAGTATGTCACTTTACGGCCTGGTCGTTTTGGACCCACAATCCCTTCTTTTAAAGGATCAATTTTTCTCCCTTCAAATTCTATGATCTGCCCCTCTTGTAATTTTTTCCAAAGTCTACTCTCCGGTATTCCAAGTTCATTTGCTATTTCGGGTTTAAATTTGCCATAACGCGGCTTTTCAACGAAAGAATAAGCAAACGTTAATACTGAATGATCTACTTCTGTGTATTTGAGGGTATACTTATCGCTTTCAAAAATCACATTATCCTCTAATAATTTTTCTTCACTAGGGATATCGGAGTCCAAAGTCTCGAAGATTATTAATTTCTTATTATCATTATCGATTTCTACTATTCTTAGGGGATAATTTGCTTTCAGTCCGAGCACTTTCCTATGAACTAATAAGTAGAGAAAAAGGTTTCTCGGTCCAAAAATCGTAAGAGGAGCAGTTCGACTAATGAGGCCGAACCTAAATAAAAGCCCGGGAAGTCCTATGATGTGATCTCCATGAAAATGTGATATTAATATTTTTAAAGGTTTGTTTAACTTTAAACCAGCTTCAATCAGGTTTCTTTGGAGGTCTTCTCCACAATCAAATAGGAGGAGCTCGTTTTTATATTTAAGTGCCGTTGAAGAAAGGTTTCGCTCGCGAACAGGTATTGCGGCTGAGGAACCCAAGATGATGATTTCCATAGAGCTTCATTTATTATTCATTATTTATTTTTTTCTTAATTGAGAGATTTCTAACCTCTGCTGAATATTTTGCTTGTTCAAATCCTCAACCAAACTTTCAAGTTCTTTAAGTCTTAACTTAAATTCGGGCCTTACTGCTTGAGTTGTATTATCTTGAGTTTGAATTTGAATTCTAAGCGAGTCTAAGTCGGTTTTTAAGTCGTTTACTTTTTGTTCCTTTAATTTGAGTTGATTATCCAATTCTTCGTATTTTCTTTTTATTCGTATTGCCTCGTTTTTTATAGTCGCGATTTCTTCTTCTTTCGTTTTTATCGCGTGTTTTGATTCATCTAGTTGTTGTTGTAAAAAACTCGCCATTTCTCTTTGAATTTTTAATTTACCTTCAACATCTCCTTGAGGAAGAGTATCTGTGGTGATATTTTGATTTGCTCTAAGTTGTTGTTGAAGGGTTGTAATTTCCGTTTTTGATTTATTTAATTTTGTTTGTAATTCTTCAACTACTTTTTTCAAGGAATCAGGTCCGGATAAGCTTTCCAAATGTATCGCAGAAGTATTAAGTTTCTCAATTTCTTTATTTTTATATTCCAATTCTCCAGTTAATTGAGATATTTGATCTTCTAGCTCCTGAACATCCTTTTCTTCTTTTTGATCTTTTTTCTTTTTACCCTTTTTTTCGTATTTACCTAATTTCTTCCTTAAATCATCGTTTTGTCTTTTTACTTTATTAAGATTATTCTGTAAATCTTCTAAGAGGCTTTTTGAGATGGCTCCATTAGTTTTCTTGGGTTTTACTTCTACCGGGGTTGGTTTTTTTTCTAAATTTTCCTTTAAATCAGCAATTTGATCAGTAAGCCCTTCAATTTTCTCATCCTTTTCTCGCATTATTTCATTATATTCGTCGCTTCCAATCTCTTTGCTTTTCAATCTCTTAATTATTGATTCTTGCTTGTTAATTTTATCCTGTAATTCTTGGAGGAGGCTGTTCAGAGGCGACCTCTCCTTTTCTCTTATCTCATCTACATTAATGACAGAAGAATTACTAGTTTTTTTAATTTCAAGGTCGAGTTTTTTTTGTAGTTCTATTTTTTCCATCCTTAGAAAACCCATTCTATCTTTCAGTTCCCGAATTTCTCGATCTTTGCCACCTATTTCAAGATTAAATTTTTCTTCCAAAGCTTTTTTCAATTTTTTCTTTGGAGTATTCTCATCGAACATTTCTTCATAGTTCATAATTTCTACTTCAAGGCCTTCGATTTTATCAAGGTATGTATTAAGTTGCTCATCTCTTTTTGTTAATTCTAACTCTAAATCGCTAACTTTCCTCTCTAAGTTATCTTCTTCCGTCATTTTCGCACCTTACAATTTAATTCGAAATAATAATTTATATAAATTATATAAAATCAATTTTTTAATCTTTTACTTTCTGAAAATAAAATTAACACATATCAAAATCCTTGATAGTAAATTTCTTTATTTTCCTAAGAATAGGAAAGAGAGTCAAGTAATTAAAAATTAAAAAAACTACAAAAAGGATTCCACCTATAATAAAGGGAATTGAAATATGAGGTAAATAAGCCCTATTCAATAAAATTACAGAGTTCAATATCATTCCGATGGCTAAACTTAATAAAAGCGAAGGTATAATTATATAAACAGCTTCTAAGAAGAGAATTCTCTTAATAGATTTATTCTGTGACCCAACTGCCCTCATAATTAAGAAATCTTTAGCTTTTTCTAATATATTCCCTTTTTGGTAATTATATAACGATATTATTGAAATAACAGCCATCATAATAATAATAAGAGTGGGATAGAAAGTTAGGTTATTTAGAAATTCGTAGTTATTCTTAAAAGTTTGATTCAAGTTAACAAAGCTGAAATTACTTCCAAGATTTCCATTAATAATCAATTCTATGTCTCCAATGACGTTACTATATTCACCTGATTTAACTTTTAACAAAAGTAGATTTATTTCATTAGAACTAAAATTTAACTCTCCTTGCATAACCTCTAAATCTATATATCCAGAGAACCCACTGTAAAAACTATCTATAACTACGCCAGAAATGTGAAATGAATGACCTAATCCTAAATCAATTCTCATACTCTGGTCTAAAGGATAATCGAAAAAATTATAAGATAATCCATCACCAATCATCATAAAGATTGAATCTGCCTCCTCAAAATAGGTCCCTTCAATTTCGAAGTCTTGTATCATTTTACTTGTATTAACCCCCATAATTGGAAGAACTGTTGAACGTTGTTGTCCAACAACTATATGACCTCCATCCTCAAGATAATGATAGCCATCTAATTCAGTGGCATTGAAAAAATTTATCAAACGCTGGTCTAATTTTTCAATTTCAGAAATGTTATTCAATTCTTCGACAGCACTGAGGTTGAATAAGTAATTTGGATCTAAAAAATCAATGTTATTTTCAGTAATAATAATATCCGGACTTGAGAACATATCATACATTAGAGTATAGTTCTGAATGACGTCCCGATGACCAATAGCGATAACATCTGTTCCTTGAGATTTTTCTATCCATACTTGAGACGAATTTCCTAAAACACTACTACCTAACCCTAATGTAAATATTATTAAGGAAATTATTGAAAAAACAATTAAATACCTCTTGAATTCACCCTTTCTTCTAATTGTATTAATAATGGAGATTTTAAAGTTATATCCAATTGAACTCAACCATCTTGGAATTATTGTAAGCTTTTTTGAAGCGTCATAACTATATGGTATGTCTTTTGAAAACAGTTTAATTGTATTTTGAGTTCCAATTTTCCTTAAAATTACACCTGGAACAACATATATCCCTCCTAAACAGGAAAAAAACAGAATTGGAGTATAGATAAAATCAACTTGGAATGATGAAACGATACCAAAAAATGAAGCTACGATCGCGATGATACCATATGAAATAAATCCGATTATTACTCCGACCAGGAAACCAATTATAAATACAATATAAGCTTCAGTCAAATAAAAACTATATAGTTTCTTGGGTAGCGATCCCAAGGCTTTCATAATAGCAATATCACGCTTTTTGGTAATAATTAAAGTACTAGTAACAATTATCACCACGGCAAAAGCCATAATTAACATCAAGGTAAGAATTAGCGTAGTAAAATCAGTATACACGATACTAATCCCTCCAGAAAAATAATAGGCATTTTCATAACTATAAACTATAAAGCTATTAAGACCGATTGCTGATATAAAATTTATTAAGAAAACTGTGAAAGCAATAACTAAAGCAATCATTAAGGTGTAAGAAAAAGTCGTTTCCCGTTTCCTATAGAAATCTTTTATGGCAAAATCAACCGAAATGTTATGAACACCAGATTTTTATAATTTTAAGTTTTGGAGTTACCTATTTCTTCCCTTATTATTTTTCCATCCTCAAAAGTTATTATGCGATTTGCTAACTCTATTAAATGATCGTCGTGACTAGCAATAATAATTGTCTTATTATCCTTTTTCATGTCTTTAAAAAGATCCCGTATGAATAAGCTTGTTTTTTTGTCTAAATTTGCGGTAGGCTCGTCTGCTAATATAATTGGAGGATCGTTTGCTAATGCTCTCGCTATTGCTACCCTCTGCTGTTCACCTGCAGAAAGCTGGAACGGCAGATGTTCTCTTCTATCTCCTAAACCTACTTGTCTTAAAAGACTTAATGCCCCTTCTCTTTGCTCTTTTAGGTTCATACCAGCTAATTTCATAGGGAACATTACATTTTCCTCAGCAGTTAGAGTGCTAATAAGATTAAAATTTTGAAAAATGAATCCTACATTTATTAACCTGAAAGTGGCAAGAGATTCCTCCTGCAAATTAGTTATTTTAACACCACTTGAATAAACTACTCCCTTATTAGGAGAGTCAAGCCCCCCTATCAAATTTAATAAAGTAGTTTTACCAGCTCCCGATGGACCTTTTATTATTACAAAATCAGATTCCTTTATTCTTAAAGATACGTCATCAACAGCTCTTACAATAAAGTCACCAATTTCATAGTCTTTACCTAAATTATTCGCTAAAATAACAAGGTTGCTCGTTTTAATTTCTTCTAAAAAGCCAATCTCCTCTATATCTTGAGGTTCCTCAAGAAATTCTTTTTCCATCTTAAATCAAATAGCAAATTCTTTGTCGAAATCTTCTTTTTATAATTTTTAGTAATTTAAAATCTTATCCTATAAAATAAGCTAGGAAGTCAATATTAGGTTGAATTAGACGAATTAGACAGAAATTTATATTTCACTTGATCTGTTTCACAAATAAATTTATTACAGTATCGTGCAGAAAAACTCTCTCCGATTAACTCAATCTAAAAAAGAGACAGAGAGAGAAGTCGGAAATCGAACCTCATAATGAGGTATTAAATTTTGGGATAAAATAGTTCCGTACGTTACCATTTAAATTTTTCCATCGTCGGGGAGACCCCGTAGCTAGCACAAAAAACAATATAGGAAATTAGGGGATATTGTAAATTTGCGACTTCCTCTCTAAACTACTTTGTAACGCGGCACTATATAAATTTAACCATCTTGAAACTGAAATTTTTTAAGAATATCTTATAAAAGAAATCTCTCTTTTTAGACGATATTATACATTGTTGTCTTAGTTAAATTAGAAAATATTTATCTTAAGTAAGATATTTTATTATTAAATATTCATAAATCATGTAAAGAGAAATCAGAAATGGATTTTGAGAAATTAACAGAGCTAATAATTGAATTAGAAGTAGACGATATTGAAGCTGCCGTAAAAGAAGCTTTAGAAGTAGATGGAAAGGATCCTTTTGATATTATGAACGCTTTAACAAAAGGAATGGATGAGGTAGGACGCCGCTACGAAGAAAAAGAATATTATCTTACTGAACTCGTACTCGCAGGCGAAACGATGAAGGAAGCATTTAAAGTTCTCCAACCAGCCTTGGCTGCTTCTGATCAATCGCAAGATAAGACAAAAATAATCCTAGGAACTGTAAAGGGCGATAATCATGATATCGGTAAAAACATCTTAGGATCGCTATTATTGAGCAACGGATTTGAACTGTACGACCTTGGAATGGATGTAGATGCAGATGCGATTGTTGAAAAAGTAAAGGAAACTGGAGCTGACATTGTGGCTTTGAGTTCATTGTTAACTATGACCGTTGAACAAATTAAAGTTGTTCACGAAGCTTTAATTGCTGCTGGATTAAGGGATTCTGTAAAACTGATAGTTGGCGGGGCTCCTTTGAACATGGAACTTGCCCGAAGGTTAGGCGCCGATGATTTTGCTGATGATGCGGTTGATGGTGTAAAACACATCAAAAAATTAGCCGGAAAGTAATTTGTTCAATAGTACTTTTATTTCTAAACTTTAACCTTTCAAACTTTATTTTATCAAATCTATAGATTTATAATTTATAAAGTCGCTTTATATGAAGGTGATTTTTCCAATTTTAAATGTCAAAGAAGTTGTTTAAATTATAATAAAAACGTTTAATTTCTTGAGGAAAGTATATCTCATAGGAGAATTATGAATTAATTTAATTTATAATTCTAAAAATCTTTATATAAGATATACAAATAATAGAAGGTTGTTAAAATGTCTGGAGAAAAAAAAGAAATCGAATACGACGAGGAATTGGATACGAGAGGTCTTTTTTGTCCAGAACCACTTTTTGAAGTGCGAACTTTTTCAGAGTCTTTGGATATTGGTCAAACTTTTAAAGTTTTAGCCGATGATCCTGCAGCAGAAGAAGATTTGACAAGATGGGCAAAACGAACTGGGACAGAACTAGTAGAATTCGTAAAAGATGAAGACGATTTGATTTTTTATTTTAGGAAGAATAAATAGCAAAAAAACTGATGTATCATATCTAGAGGGAAAAATTATGAGTATTTATCTTGATAACCAAGCTGCAAAACCTGTAGATGTTAGAGTTATGGCTGAGATGACGTTATATTTCAACGAAAAATTTGCAAATCCAGCTTCTCTTCATTGCGATGGAGATGTTGCTACAGACATTTTAGAAAAATCACGGGAAAAAGTAGCTAATTTTATTAATGCCCCAAATTCATCCGATATCTTATTCACTTCCGGTGCTACTGAATCTAATAATTTGGGAGTAATCGGTGCAGCGAGAAGGCTAAAGAAAAAAGGGAATCACGTAATTATATCTGAAATAGAACATATTTCTATTTTAAACATCGGGAAATACCTTGAAAAAGAAGGTTTTCGAGTTAGCAGGGTAGGGGTTGATAGATTTGGAAAAATTCGATTAGACAAGCTCGAAAGGTTAATTACTGACGAGACAATTTTAATTTCTATATCTACTGCTAGCAATGAAGTTGGAACCTTACAACCAACTGCCGAAATAAGCAAAATTGCTCAAGAAAAAGGAGTTCTGTTCCATACAGACGCAGTATCTAGCGAAAGTGTGATTCCTATTGATGTTCAAGAAGTTCCAATTGATTTGATAACATTATCATCCAACGATATCTATGGTCCTAGAGGAGTTGGTGCGCTCTATTTAAAAAAAGGGGTTCGCGTTAATCCAATGATAATAGGTGGTGGTCAAGAGAGGGGGATGAGATCAGGGTCCGAAAATGTTCCAGGAATAGTTGGATTTGCTAAAGCTGCTGAAATCGCAAAAAAAGAAATGCCCCAAGAATCAGAAAAATTAAAAATTTTAAGAGATAAGCTTATTAAAAATGTTTTAGATACAATTCCAAAATCTTATTTAAACGGTCATGCAGAAAAAAGACTTCCTCACAACGCACACTTCCGGTTTGACTATATTGAGGGAGAATCATTAATATTAACTTTAAAAGAGCATAATATAGCAGCCGCTACTGGCTCGGCGTGTAGTTCAAAAACGTTAGAACCATCCCATACTCTTATTGCAATGGGCTTACTTCACGAAGAGGCACACGGAAGTTTACTGGTTTCTTTAGGAAGAACTACCAGTGAAACTGACATTGACGGTTTATTAGAAGTCTTACCAGATCAGGTAAAAAGGTTGAGAAAGTTGTCGCCGTTAACACCTTCTGATCTACTAAAAAAATATGAAGAGGTAAAATAAAAAGATGAAAAGTACTCAATATTCTGATAAAGTTTTAGATCATTTTAAGAATCCAAGAAATGTAGGTGAAATAGAAGAAGCAGACGGAATTGGTCAAGTTGGGAACCCTGTTTGCGGAGATCTTATGTGGATATATATCAAAGTTGGCAAAAATGACGAAGACGAGGAGATAATTGATGATATTAAATTCAAAACGTTTGGCTGCGGGTCCGCAGTTAGTACATCCTCAATGATAACTGAGATGGCAAAAGGAATGACTCTTGATGAAGCCTATAAAATATCTCGGCAAGACGTAGCTGACGAATTAGACGGGCTACCCCCGATTAAAATGCATTGTTCTAATCTGGCTGCTGATGCTTTACAAGCAGCCATTGATAATTACCGCCTAGGCACAAATCCAGAGGTAGAAATCGTGACTTCATGTCAACTAGGTGTTCGTGTAATATTAGGAGTTGAAAAGTTTTTTGGGAAGGGAGTCTACGATATCGTTCCAGCCGATTTAGAGGAACTTAGAGAAAAACGAGTCATCATAATTGATTCTGGAGATGAATCCTTAGAACTAGCATTGGAGTTAACAAAATATACTGGAAGAGTAATTGTAGTGACCGCCGCTAAATCTATTCCTGGCAATGTCGAAATAAGGAAGAAATTGAAGCATTCAGAAGTTAAAATATTACATGAATCAGATCTTTTAGAAATTAAAGGAGAATTGGATGAAGTCGAAAAGGTAGTAATCCATGATAACGACGAAGATGAGAATTACGAGCTTTTTGTGGATGCAGTTATAATTTTGGATTATAGAGGCTAATTTTTTTCTACAAATTTTCTTATTTTTTAAAGATGCAGGTTGACCTGATACAGAAATCTTAACTTAAAGAGATATATGTCTGAAATTGAGTTATATCATTTTTTTTAGGCTGAGAGTCGGTATTACACAAAATAAAAAGATTTATATAGTCTTTAATTCAAATAATTACAAAATTACGATATTCAAACAAATTATCCTAATTTTAAAGAAACCAAGGACGAGAGAGTTGAAATGACTACAGATAAAACTGAACCCAGTGAAGTAAAGAAAATCCCGAATGATGTCATAAAGAGGCCTCTAAAAAAACCCCTTATTACTGGTGGAATAATTGCCGTTATTGCAATAGCAAGTATTATAGGGGGTACTGTTCTATTGGGGGGAATTGATGAGATTGAGGGAGATACTCTTGTAATTGGTGTCACTGGCCCTATTACCACTATTGATCCGCTTGAAAGTTGGTGGTCTGGGACAGTGTCTTGGATGATACCTCAGATAGTAACTGAAGGACTATTTGCAGTGGAGTTTATAAATAATAGTTCCCGTATTATCCCGAATCTATCAACCGGATATAATTGGAGCGTAAATAAAACAGAATTGACGTGTTATTTAAGAGAAAATGTTGAGTTCCACGACGGAACACCATTTAACGCTACAGCCGTAAAATGGAACATTGACCGGCTTCACAGATTACTTGATACAGTTGGAAGTGATTATGCTTATATATGGCAACTCCCAGATGGTAATTGGATTATTAATGAAACTAAAATATTAGACGAGTTCATTGTTAAATTTGTGTTAAACCAACCATTTGTCCCTCTTCCATCAGTATTGACTACGCCGTCATCATTAATGGTATCTCCATCTTCGACTCCTGATAATGAATACATCAACGGTACAATACCTGGAACATTATCTGGGACAGGAGCTTTTATCTACAGTGCGTACGAAGAAGATGACTATGCAACGTTGTTGTTTAATCCAGATTATTGGGGGGGGAGACCGGCATTTGATAACGTAATTATAAAGTTTTATCCTAATGATACTGTTAGATATGAAGCGATGTTATCTGGAGAACTTTCAATGACATTTTGGTCTGATAGAGACGAGGACCTACTCATAAATACTACAGGTATTGAATTAGAAAAATATCTCTTCCCAGGAATGGATTATATTTATATAAATAACAATTTAATTAATACTACCATGAGAAAGGCAATCTCATATGCGTTTAATTTTTCTGCCTATGCAAATCTTGATCTCATGAATAAGCCTGTATCTCCAATAAGATGTGAATCACCCATAACAAAAGGAATGCCTTTCTCTCACTGGGGAAGCTTTGATGCGCCCTATTATAATATTTCAATAGCACGACAAGCTTTAAAAGACGCTAATTGGCCAGGAACAGAAGGGTTAACTGTAAATGATAATATCACTGCAGGTAACGAGTGGGAAGTGGTCGCAAATAGTTCGACGCCTCTCGCAACATATAATTATACATGGCCAACTGGGTTTTCTGAGGATTACCTTTACTATTTATTAAATGAAAATCTGAAACAGATTGGAGTAAAATTCGAACAAACACCGGGATTGAGTTTTGCGGAATTATTCTTCATATGTAATGATTTATATGGTTATACTAGAAACATGTTAGGACTTTCTAGGTTTTGGTGGAGTGTCGATTATTACGATCCTGTCAGTATGCTCCACCCATTATTCTCAAATAAAGCTGATGGATTCAAGAATGCTGGTCAAGTAAATGATTCGCTGGTACAACAATGGATGGAAGACGCTCTTGAAGAAACAAATGAAACTGTAAGAGATCAACTATACTTTAAAATTGAAGAACGTCTTATTGAAGAAATATACCCCGTTATATGGTTATCCTCGAATGTTGCTTATCACGTTCATGTATCAAATTTACATTGGACACCTGATCTCGGGATATTCACAATTAAAGACTGGTATTTCGACTAGAATGTGTTGATCTTTATGCTTTTTCTATAGTTACCTCATTTTTTTTTCTTCATTCCGAGGTTTGATAAAGTTACATCAAAAATCTAAAATAACAAAAATGAAAAAAATTACACTTTTTTAATAGTTAAAGAGGTGTACTTCATACCCTGCATGATCTAAAAATAAATTATAGTTAGTTATAGCGGGAAAATCTGTGGAAGTCAATTCGTACCCAAATGGGTTCTCTTCTAAATCTTTCAAAACTTCAACATCGAATCCTTCCGTGTCCGATCCGGTAAGGTGTAATGCCCCTATAGTATTATTTAAAGTTATGAATGCGCCAATGTTAGTAGTGTTGTCATAGTAATTTAAAGTGATGTCTCCAAAATTATTACCTATTACTGAGCCAGTGATGTTAGCGTTCATTATTTTATATTGGTTGATATGACTGATATCAATTATGATATCCCCTGCATTGGATTCATATGTCCATATGATGTTCCGAGTATATTCTGGATTATATGCCATTAAATCTATATTTCCCTCATTCGCTATTCCAGTTATGTTACCTTCGAGTATAGAGTATTGAAAATCATACAAAATATTACCCACATTGGTATTGCAATCTACATTATTAATAGTAATCACATTTGCCATTAATTCTATATTTCCCTCATTCGCTATTCCAGTTATGTTACCTTCGAGTGTACAGTATTGAAAATCATATAAAACATCCCCCTCATTAGTATATATATCTACATTATTAGTAGTAACTGCGTATGGCACGATAAGATGAACGTTACCTTTTTCATTTATAGTGATATTAATGTCAAACAAGATATTTGCGTTCAAAGTAATAATTATATCTACGTTTTGCGTTACCAACAGTGAAGGATCAAAACAAGTATCTGATGTACACAACATTGTAAAAGTAGGAGAAGGGCTTGTAATGTTCCACACAACACTAAAATAGTCTGAATATTCTTTTCCAGCGAAAGTTTGACCTTTCAGTTCAATATCTACTTGTATTTTTGCGTAATAATCAACAGGAGTTGTAACATATTTAATTTCAACATCTCCTACATCAACGTTAAGGTTCAATTTTTCTATAGGAGAAGAATTGTCTGGAGCATATTCAAAAGTAAGCAATTCATCAATCGTTCCGTAATTTGAAAGAGCACTTGAAAGAGTAAGAACTGGAATTGAAATGATTAAACTAATGCCTATGAGAATTGCTACAAATATTGCGATTATGCTTTTATTCGCCATTTTTGGATCTATATTAAGATTATTAATTCTCTTATTATTAATTAGATAAGAGAAAGTATTATTTAATTTTTTTTAAGTCAATCCTTCGAACTCGTCATTACGAACAAAATTCTTTTATACTGAATTCTCTTATATGCTAATTATTTAAATTCATGCAGCCTTTAAGGTGAATCCAAAGAGTGTTGTTTATCATCTTAGATCCATTGGAGCGTTTTTTCTCAAGTGTAGCAATTATCGCTTTAATTTTTTGTAGTATTAAATTAAATTAAATTCAGAAAAAGTAACTTTTTAGTTCTGAGATTAATCAATAAATAATAAGAAAGCTCTTTAAATGGAATAATTAATTTTGAAAATTAAAAGTAGTGATATAGTGCATCACGATCACACAACTAAAAATATTTGAGAAAGATATAAAATGAAGAAAGTAATAATTGTTGGAGGGGTAGCGGGTGGAGCTTCAACCGCAGCTAGACTCAGACGGTTAAGAGAAGACTTAGAAATAACAGTGCTTGAAAGAGGACCCTATGTTTCTTTTGCTAATTGCGGTTTACCATATTATATTGGTCATGTTATAAAAGATCAAAGTTTGTTGGAACTGATGACTCCTGAAAATTTCTGGGATCGGTTTAAGATTGATGTTAAAATAAATAATGAAGCAATTTCAATTAATCGAGACAAGAAAACTGTATCAGTTAATAATCTTGAAAAAGATAACACTTTTGAATTAGGTTATGATTATTTGGTACTTTCTCCTGGTGCTTCTCCTATAATGCCACCATTTGAAGGAATAAGTGACGTTCCCGTATTTAGTTTAAGAACGATTCCTGATTCCGTTAAAATAAAGCAATTCACCGAAAATAACGATGTTAAACATGCAACCATCATCGGTGGAGGCTTTATTGGCTTAGAGATGGCGGAAAATTTGAAGCATAAAGGGATTAAAGTAAAGATAGTTGAAATGCTTGATCAAGTTATGGCTCCCTTAGACAAAGAAATTGCGCAATTTGTACATCAAGAACTATTACTAAATGGTGTGTGTTTGCAATTAGAAGACCCAGTTGATTCCTTTAAGCGCGACGATAACAATGACTTCCATGTTATTCCTAAAAGTGGAAAAAGCATTAAAACAGATATGATAATTATGGCAATTGGAGTAAAACCAGAAAATCGATTAGCAGAAGATGCTGGTTTAGAAATTGGTCCACGAGGGCATATTGTAGTTGATGAACAAATGAAAACCTCAGACGCGTCAATCTTTGCGGTAGGTGATGCCGTCCAAGTAAAAAATCTTATAACCAACCAACCAATAGCCATACCTTTAGCTGGTCCAGCAAATAAACAAGGGAGAATAGTTGCTGATGTCATTGCCGGTCGCAACTCAAAATATAATGGGATTTTAGGAGCATCTGTTGTAAAAGTTTTTGATTTAACAGTCTCATCAGTAGGTTTATCTGAAAAACAACTAAAACAATTGGATATTACCTATGAGAAAATATACATTCATCCCAATAACCACGCAGGGTATTACCCTGGAGCAATACCAATAACTATAAAATTGCTATTTGAAGTTCCAGGCGGAAAAATCCTTGGTGCTCAAGCTGTTGGAGGGTCTGGGACAGAAAAAAGGATTGATGTTATATCTACTGTTATAAAATTTAAAGGAACTGTTTTCGATCTAGAAGAGTTAGAACTTACATATGCACCTCCCTACGGTTCTGCCAAAGATCCTGTAAACATGGCGGGTTTTGTTGCATCTAATGTACTTAGAGGCGATATGCCAATCTGGCACTGGCACGAAATCGAGAAAATACGGGCGAATAATAGCTTTTTCCTTGATGTTCGAACATCTGAAGAATATCAAGTTGGAACTATCAAAGGGGCTACCAATATAAGCGATTTAGAGCTGAGAGAGAGGTTAAATGAAGTCCCTAAAGATAAAAATATCTATATTATCTGTGAAGTAGGCTTCAGGGGCTACCTTTCAACAAGATTATTAACCCAAAAAGGATATCACGTTAAAAATTTATCGGGGGGATATAAACTATATAAAACAGCCATAGCTACTACAGAAGAAATCGCCGCGGAATGCGGAGCTTCCGAAGATGTTATAGAAGAAATGATTAAAAGGAAAAGTACAGTAACAGATGATTATATTGAAGTAGATGCGTGTGGGTTATCCTGTCCAGGTCCTTTAAATGCTCTGATTAAATCTCTTGAAACATTGCCAGAAGATAAAAAGTTAAAAATCTACACTACTGATCCTGGTTTTAAAGCCAGTGTTGAAGCTTATGCAGAATTAAATGAAGCGGTTAGATTATTATATCTAGGTAAAGAACAAGGGAAAATTGTTGCCACATTAGAAAAGAGTCCAGTGACTTTTGAAGAAATCGAAGCGCCTATGAAAATTGAGAAGAAAACAAGAAAAGAATTAAGAGGTCCAGACGCCCCAGCGCTATCAAATATAAATGTTAGCGAGTTATTCGAAAGACTTGATTCAGGTGATTCACCAACAATAATGATTGATGTTAGAACACCACAAGAGTATAATGGAAGAGCTGGACACATAAAAGACTCAAAATTAATGCCTTTAGGAGAATTAATGCATAATATTAAATCTTTAGAAGAGTATAAAGATGATGAAATCGTTGTGATTTGTCATAGTGGATCACGCTCGATGATGGCAGCTCAATTATTGGCTAGGGCCGGCTTTAAGGACGTTAGAAACCTAACGGGTGGAATGATGGTTTGGCACCGGAATGGATATCCTGTGATACCACAAAAAGAAGATTATAAAACTTACAATTAAAGCAATAATAAGCTATTTTTCACACTTTTTTTCAATTACTATTATTATCTTAGAGGGTCCCATCTTTCTTTAAATTATAAGTAAAAAAGTTATAATTCGCGAAATAAATATATATTCAAAAACATTCAATTTACTAGGAATTTCCAATAAATTAATGAAAAAAGGTGAGAAAATGAAAAAAACAGTTAAAAACTTATTTGCCGCATTCTTGGGAGAATCTCAAGCGCGAAATAGATATACCTTGTTTTCAAAAATTGCTAAGAAAGAAGGATATATTCTTATATCAAAGATTTTTGAGGAAACTGCAAATCAAGAAAGGGAACACGGTGGTTGGAACTATAAAATGCTCCAGGATCTTAAAAAGGAAGAGAATTTTGGAGAATTAGAGATAAAAGCGAGTGGCCCTACTACTTATGGACCCACAGAAGAGAACCTGAAATCTGCCATTGCGGGTGAAGATTACGAATGGCAGGAGATGTATCCCGGTTTCGCTGACATTGCGGAAAAAGAAGGATATTCAGAAATCGCTAAGAGATTTAGAGCAATTGCCTCCGCAGAAAAACACCATTCAGAGCGGTATGGTAAATTGTTAAAATTAGTAGGCGACGATATCTTCTTTAAACGAGGAGATAAAGTAGTATGGATATGTCTTGAATGCGGTTACCAAGTTGAATTAAACGAACTCCCAGATGACTTTGTGTGTCCAAGCTGTTCACATCCAAGAGATTATTTCAGAAAAAAATGTGAAGAATTCTAAAATTCAGAATTTATCTTATAAAATTTAAACAAAATAATTAAATAATAAACTTGTAGATATTAGAAACAACTATTATATAAACTAACAATAGTGAAAGCATTATGAAACAAAAAACAATTTATAAATGTGAAATTTGTGGTAAAGTAGTCGAGATCCTTAATCCTGGAGTTCCTGAGACGATATGTTGTGGAAAACCCATGATCTTGATGGAGGAAAAAACTGCTGATTGGAAGGGAGAAAAACATGTTCCTAAAATAACAATTGAAGGTAATAAAGTTATTGTTGATGTAGGTATTTCTATGGGAACGCCTCATCCTATGACAGAAGAGCATTATATTATGTGGATTGAGCTAATCTGCAATGATAACTGTTATAAGAGACAGATGTTAGCTCCTGGAATGGAGCCTAAAGCGACATTTGTAGTCGGTGATACTACTGGTTTAATTGCTAGGGAATATTGCAATCTTCACGGATTATGGTCCTCCGAATAAATTCATAATTCTTTTTTTATTTTTTTTAAAAATATATTGTAATCTTTTAGTTAGGTAAAGCGTTTTAAGGTATAGAATATGTTATTATTACTCCAAATTATTGTAATAAGCTGTTTTATCGTTGTAATTATAGCACTTTTTAGGGAAAGGTCCGATTTTCTTTATTATTCTATGGTGGCTATGTTAGTTTCTGCAGTAGCTACTTTTTTATTATCTCCTGGTGTATCAACTGAAGAAGTATTTCTCGCTGTAGATTGGGAAGTTATATTTTTCTTAGTTTCTTTATTTACGATCGTCGCAATACTAGAAGAACAGTGTGTATTTCAAGAGGTAGCGAGAAGGATTACGACGAAATTTAGCACTAATACACGAAAATTTTTCTGGGTAATTTGTCTAATCTCAACTGTAAGTGCTGCGTTCATTGAAGATATCTCAGTTGCAGTTATTTTTGTTCCAATGATAATTAGCACCAGTCAAAAGATGAAAATTAATCCAGCTCCAATACTTTTAGGTATGACTATTTGCATCAATCTTGCATCTACTCTAACTCCATTTGGTTCTGCACAGAATATTCTAATAGCAAATCAGTTTAATCTTTCATCCACATGGTTTTTTACTAATCTTGGTATTTATTTCTTAGTAGGTACACTTTCTACGCTTTTTTTACTAGATAAATTTGTATTAAAGAAACACCTAGGAGATATATGGATCCCACACTGCGAAGAGAACGAGGAACCGCAAGAAATTGAACATTACGAGGATCACGAACTAGTAATCCTAGAAGAACCAATAGATAAAAAAATATTTTACCGGAATATTGTTGGATTAGCTATTTTTTTCATTTTGTTAATTTTTATTCAAAACATTTTATTTGTTGGCCTACTCGGTATGCTTCTTTTTGTATTTATTAATCCACGACTCAATACTGCTGGAAAGAGAAAACCGGATATTTCCTTTTATTTAACAAAGGTAGATTTTAAATTGGTATTTTTTTTTATAAGCCTTTTTGTATTAGTGTTTTCGTTTGAGAAAGCTGGAATAATTACGCTATTGGAGAATTTTGTGCTAGCTATAACACCCTCTAATTTATTTTTGTTATGTGTTATGATATTAATAATTACATCTGTTCTCTCAGGTTTGCTTGATAATGTACCAGTTACAATTCTATTTATTCCAATTTTGGAGGTCTTAACTGAACCCCCCCTTGTATTTTCTTCTATCCCCATGCTAATAGCTTTTATATTAGGGATTAACTTAGGAGGAAATATCTTACCGCAGGGCTCAGCGGCAGATATGATGACCTTAGAACTCTCGAAGAAATATTGCGCTGATGATTTGAATTATAAGAGATTATTAAAAGTTGGAGGTTTATTCGCAATTTACCACATTCTTTTAGGGATTGGATATTTAGCTATAATGATATTTCTATTCTTTTAATTAAGATTAAAGATTAGATTACATTATTCAAGCCATTCAAAATTTAATAATTAAAAAAAGAATCAAGGACTTAAATTAATATGAAAGTGAATTTTGGAAGTGTAGATAGTGGAAAAATTATTATTAAAGTAGTAGCATCTAATAGAACTAGTATGACTTTGCGAACTGAAGATATATACCAAGAAAAAGTAATACATCCTAGACATGACTCATTCGGGACAATGGGTGAACATGGAATCTCAATGACTATCAAAATTGTTGAAGGTGATTCAACTCATCTCATTCTTTTTGATACAGCAGGTTTTATGCAAACTTTAATCAATAATTTTACGCAATTTAAATTACAATTAAAAGAAATTGAAAAAATAATTATTAGTCATGGACATTTAGATCACTTCGGAGCGTTAATACCAATAATGCCTGATTTAAAGAAAGGAAGTGAAATATACCTTAATCCCATCTGTCTCACGAAAGGCTATTACGCTCGAACCGTTTCAGGTTATGATATTCCTTCTGAAGATTTGGGATTGTCATTTAAGAGGTTAAAAAGGGATGGAAAGCTCCAATTTTACAGAAGGAGAAGACCGATAAATAAAAAAATTGTTTATGATCGAGCGAATACTCATGATTTACAAATAGTCGAAACGAGAAAACCTGAAAAATTATATAATGGTGTAATAACCAGCGGAGAGATTGAAATATTTGATGAATCTGAGCTTCCAAAGGGATTATATTTAGGAACAAATAAAACTGAATATGCAAAACATACATATAGAGAAGAGATTGTGCTCTACATTAACGTTAAAGATAAAGGGTTAATTGTTATTACTGGATGCAGTCATACAGGTATTATAAATATTGTAAAACATGGCCAAAAACTAACGGGAGTTGATAGAATTTATGCTCTTATTGGTGGATTTCATAAAGAAATGGAGAGTCGTGAAAATATCGAAGAAATAGTTTCTTTTATAGAAAAATTAAACCCAGAGATTACATGTGGTATGCATTGTACAGGTTTTGAGTTTAATCGAATCATGCATCGTCACCCTTCTCATGTAATGGGAGTTGTTGGAACAGAATTTCATTTATAAAACTATAAAGGAAAGAATTAAAAAATTATTTGTCAAGATTAAACCTTTAATTTTTTGAAAATTTATACTATTTATGAGTACAAGAAAAGCGATTATCCTAGATAGAGATGGTGTTTTGATTGAAGATAAGAATTATTCATATAAAATTGAAGATTTAGAAGTTTTACCGGGAGTTATTGAGGGTTTAAAGCAAATACAGGAAAATTATTTTTTTTTTATAGTGACCAATCAATCTGGTATAGGGAAAGGTTACTATACGTTAGAAGACTTTCACAAATATAACAATCATTTAATATCCATATTAAATGATAACCATATTAAAATTGAAAAAACCTTTTTTTGTCCACATATTAAGGAGGATAATTGTGATTGTCGAAAACCAAATCCAAAATTTATAAAAGAAATAGCTAATCAATGGGATATTGATTTGGAATATTCTTGGATGATAGGTGATCATCCATCTGATGTACAATTCGGGATTAATGGAGGTTGCAAAACAGTGTATCTGATTACTGGACATGGTAAGAAACATTTGCGAGATTTGGAAGTCAATGGAATAATTCCAACTTTAGTTCATTCTAATTTTTTAGAAGCGATTGAAGAAATAAGGAGATTAGAAAAATAAAAAACTCTATTCAGATTATTATTATGTAATTTTTTATGCTCTATGACTTTCTTTGTATTCTTTCCTTTTTTGTTCATGTAGAATCCTTACTTCTTTTTTCATCGTTTCTACAACTTTTCCAGTCAAGGGATAAAATTTTACCCATATTAGTAAACCGATTAGACATACGATACCGGGTAAAAGAGTCATACTGATATTAACGCTTAAAGAAGCTCTGGCCAAACCTTGAGTTGGTGATAATCCATCACCAACAAATATTAACCCAAATGCAGTCATTAAAGCTGGTGGTACCGCTAAGGCGACGCTTATCATGGGTTTGCTAAGTAATGCTCCTACGCCCGCATAAAGCCCCTCTCTCCTCTCTCCCGAAATTTTCCAGTAATCGTAATCTATAGTGTCTGCTCTCATGGGATTATGTTGAATAAATTCTCCGGGAAAACCTAGCATGAATATTGAAAACCCAATCGAAACTAGAATCCAGTTACCTGAAAGTCCAGCGAAAAAGCTAGAGATACCTCCTATGGCTAAAGCTCCAAAATAAAATGAAATAGACGCTTTTGTTGAGTATTTTTTAGCAATTTTAAGAATAATAGGAATTGATATGATTAGGCAAAAAATTGGCCCAATCCAGAAAAGAAGCATGTTTAACCCCACCATTGGTCCTAAAACCCACGTTAAATAGAAGGGTAAACTTACCATCACTAAATTCAAAAACAATACTGAAGCCCCGTCGTAAATTATATATACTCTAAAGGATGGATTTTTAAATGCAAGTTTTATTGATTTAAATAAGGGGGTTTTGTTTTCTGGAATATGCTCACTATGTTCTCGCACATATTTTGATAAAATCAAGTAAGGAAAGATGCCAAAAATAGCGATAATTACTACTAGCACTTGAAATTGAGCTATGCCATCCGGAGTAGGATCTGCTAAGAAAATAATTGGGACAATAAAACCAATTAAAATCGCAGGTAATTGAAATGCGGTACCATATAGTTGTATCTTCTCTCTCTCCCTTTGATTTAAAGTCATTTGAGGGAGCAAAGCAACATAAGCGCACAAAACGAAAGTAAACAAAGTATCATAGGCAACTTGTGTCACAAGATACCATACAAAAAGCCATACTTGAATGGTAAGATTAGAAGTTTGCCCTCTCCACGCAGCTGGTGGAAAAAATACCAAAGCAAAACATAAACTAAAAATTGGAGCCCCATATTTAATATATGGAATATACCTTTGTACTTCTCCTCTTTTTTTATTATAGAACCGAGTGTTTCCAATTACATTGCCAAAAATCGGGTCGTTTACTACGTTCCAAACGGCATACACAATTTGTGCGATAGTTATCCATATAGTTATCAATCCCATCCACGCAAAGTAGAAAGATTGGATTACTCCCATAACTCCACCATAGAATGTGCCCGGCATTTGACCAAAAGCATAGGACAACTTTTCCTTCATAGGAACAATTCCTGAACTTCCATTTTCTAAAAATTTAGATTTCTCAGTAGCTCTACCAGACATGTAATAGTCCCCAATTTCTTAAAGATCTCAAAATATCTAATAAATTAGAAAATGCGAATTGATATTTCAATATTTTGTCTTATAAAACTAACGGTATAAGACCTAATTTGAATATTTTGTAGAAGACAATTCATGTAAATTTTATATATTAGAATTCTTATATTGAAATAAAAAAACTATAAATTTAAGAAAAAGAAGGGACTTTATGAAATCTTATATACATAGACATCCTGTTCTAACATATTTTTTCTTAACATATGTTATAACTTGGACATGTTGGATCACAGTAATTTTGCTGATTGAGCCTTATATCGCAGCACCCGAGTTGGCACCAATAGCACTTCTTATTTTCTTGGAAATTTTAGTAAAGATTGGAGTGTTCGGACCGGGAATTGTTGGTCTCATTCTCACATTAACTCTATATGGAAAAAGTGGACTTCGAGATTTTGTTAACCGAATATTCAAATGGAGGGTTAACCCAATCTATTATTTGTTTGCCTTCTTCATACCGATCGTGATCTACATGATCCCCCTTAGTATTGAGCTCATGTTAGGGGAATCCTTTCCAAACACAATCTCAGCATATGGACTTATAGGCTTCATTTTCCATTATTTGAATAGATTGTTACTAGGTAATTATGAAGAAGAGATAGGGTGGCGAGGATTTGCTCAACATCATCTGCAGAAGAGGCAGAGCCCAATTAAAATGAGTTTGATTATTGGTTTGCCTCATGCTATATGGCATATTCCAATGTTTCTAATTGAGAGTGGTTATATAGATTTGTTAGATTTCTTAATATACACTATTAGGGTTATCATTTTCACACTTTTAGCCACTTGGCTATATAGTAAGACACAGAGTGTCCTTCTCACTGCTTTACTTCATGTAACAGTAAATGAAAGCTCATTATTTCTTGCTGTGAACACGATCCAAGGCACCTTTATCTTAATGGTTATAATTGGAATAATAGGAGTTATACTGATTCTATTCTTCGCAGAGAACAGAACAAATGTAGATGATATTGTAGAACCATAAAAAAATAATAACTATTCGTAATTAGTCGTGTAGTTATATAAAAATAAAAAAGTAAAAAATTGAATGTTTATTTGTTTAGATTTTTGCAAATTCGGTTTTATCACTTCCACAAACCGGACAAAACCAATCATCTGGAATATCTTCAAAAGAAGTTCCGGGAGCTATTCCACTATCAGGATCGCCATTAACAGGGTCGTAAACGTATCCACAAACTACGCACTTATATTTCCCCCCAAGCTCGTCGCTTGTCTTATCTATTTTAACTTTATCCTTTTTAGTTTTTTCTTCCACTTCGATTTCTACTCGATTTATTTCAAATAGATTAGGCATTGCATGCTGGTATTTTTTCATGATAAACCTTGCAATTACTATCCTCTGTATTTCTGACGTACCTTCGTAGATTTGATACAATTTTGCGTCTCTAAACAATTTTTCAACAGGAAAGGTCCTAAGATACCCATATCCTCCAAAAACCTGGATAGCTTCAGTAGTTACTTTCATACATACATCTGAGGCAAAAGCTTTTGCCATAGATGAGGTTAGGTTGCTATCTAACCCCTGATCGCCTTCCCAGGCGGCTTTATATGTTAACAATCTGGCAGCTTCAATATCTTTATACATTTCTGCTAACTTAAATTGAATCCCTTGATAGTTTCCTATTGGTCTTCCAAAGGTCTTTCTTTTCTGAGCATAGTCAATAGCATATTCCATGGCTGATCTTGCACACCCTACAGCAAATGCTGCGACTGCTGGTCTAGTTTTTTGAAAAGTTTGCATAGCTAAAAGAAACCCTCTACCAGGTTTTGCTAATACATTTTCTTCAGGTATTCTTACATCTTTTAATACAACAGAACAAGTATTAGATGCTCGTTGACCCAGTTTTGGTATGTGAGGTCCCGTTTTGACACCTTCATAACTAGTTGGTACAATGAAAGCAGCTATACCACGATGTTTTTTCTCTGGATCAACCGTTGCAAAAACAGTGATATAATCTGCGTATCCTCCATTAGTTATCCAATATTTATTACCGTTTAAAATAAAATCCTTTCCATCTTTTTCAGCGCGACATTGCATTCCAGCAACATCGCTTCCCATCCCAGGTTCGGAGGTAGCAAAGGCGATTAATTTGAAATTTTGGGTTATATCTTTCAGAACTCTATTCTTTTGTTCCTCATTCCCTCCAATTACTATAGGTCCGGAACCTAGATCGTTATCGAACACTGAAGTGGCCGTCCCGGGGCAAGCTGCTGCGATTTCTTCAACAACTATTACTGATTCCATTAAACCATACCCTTGCCCTCCATACTCTTTAGGAATTGCCATATTTGTACATCCATTTTCCCATGCTTTTTTAATGACGTCCATAGGCATAACTTCATGTTCGTCATAACTGAACGAAACGGGTAGAACTTCTTTTACGGCAAATTCTCTAACTCTCTTCTGTAGAGCTAGTTGTTCTTCTGTTAAACTAAAATCCATTTATTTATCCTCCAATATTATTTCATTTTTTCTATTAATTTATCAACAATATCTTTAAAATCTAAATCTTCTGCTTTCGGAACGAATTTAACCTTAATCATCTCGTCCATAACATCTATTCCAGCAGCCTTCATTTGTTCAGCTATTTCTTGTGCAGCTTGACCTGACCACCCATAAGAACCAAAAGCTAATCCAACTTTATTCATAGGTTTCAAGCCTTTTTGATAACATAAATATTCTGCAACAGAGGGGTAAAGTCCATTGTTTAGAGTAGGGCTTCCAATCAATATTGCTTTTGCCTTCATTGCCTCAGTAATGACATCAGAATAATCTGCTTGAGTCAATCTAAATCTTTTTACTGAAATACCTCTATGACGGATTTCTTTCGTTAAAGCTTTAGCAATTTTCGCTGTACTCTCCCACATCGTATCGTAAACGATTAAAACGCTTTTTCCTTCGATCTCTCCGGTTGACCACTTCCTATACTTCTCTAATATCTCTGGAATTTTTTTTCTCCAACAAACTCCATGAGCAGTACATACCACATCAATAGGCAATGCTCCAACTACGGGAAGCGTTTTTGCAATAAGCCCCGATAAGTGAAGTAAAATATTAGCGTAATATTTTTCTGCTTCTTCCATAATCTCGCACATGTCATTTTCATCGTCCCAACGCATTGTGGTTGCAATATGTTGCCCGAAAGCATCGCTAGAAAACAGAATATTTTTCCCATTATCGTCAGTCATAAATGCTACCATAGAATCTGGCCAATGTATCATGGGTATCGGTACGAACGTAAATTTTTTACCATTTCCGATATCCAAAGTGTCTCCATTCTTAACGGCTCGAATTCTATCGAATACTTCTGCGTCAATTTCTTGATGGAAATGGCTCTTTAGAACATCAACCCCTCTAACAGAAGCAATTATTTCTACGTTAGGAAGGTGTTTTAAAATTAACGGGAAAGATCCCGAATGGTCCGGTTCAATGTGATTCATGATTAAATAATCAATTTCTGTGGGATCACATATGTGCTTTATTTTATCCAAAAAATTTTCGAAATACGGACGCTTAACTGTGTCTATTAATACTGTTTTATCTCCGGATTTAACTATATATGCGTTATAGGAGGAACCTCTATGAGTGGAGTATCCGTGAAAATTTCTTACTTCAAAATCTACGTAACCTACATAGTAGACATCTTTCATTAATTCTAAATGAGTCATATTTTTTTTATACCAGTTTTAGGATTAATTATTGTTATTTAAGTTATTTTTTCTTTTGTTTTTAATAAATTTAATTTATTTATCTTATAAATTTTAGAGAATTTTTAAAACAAATTTGAGCTAAAGAATGATTTATCGCTTAATAAAAGAAAAAAAGAAAATTAAAATTAAATGAGGTTAATCTTAGATTTGTGTAAAGAAACTCTTATCAACTCCACAGACTGGGCATACCCAATCATCAGGAAGATCTTCGAATTTGGTGCCTTCTTTCTCTTCGTCGTAAACATAACCGCAAGCGCCACATTCCCATTTAGCCACAATAAACTACCTTTCTTTTAATTTAATTAACTTGTATTTATGGATTTGTTAATTGAATGTATATTAAAAATATTAATTTAATAATTTATAAGAATATTTGATAATTTGATGCTTATTTTCACATGATATTATAAGAAACATCATACTCGACGAATAATTTTTCCAGGTGCTTTCTTATTCTTTTTCCCGTTTTCAATAACGATCACTCCATTTACGATTACATGCGGAATACCTTCGGGAAGCTGATATGGATCTTCAAAAGTTGCAGTATCTCTAATTTTGTCTGGATCTATGATTACTAAATCCGCCCAATTACCTTCAATAATAAGTCCTCTATCTTTAAGACCTAATCGTTGAGCTGGAAACGATGTCATCTTCCTTATTGCTTGTTCCAAGGTTAACAAATTCTCATCTCGCACGTATTTTCCTAGAATTCGAGGATATGTGCCAAAAAAGCGGGGATGGTATGCGCCAGTACTGAATGCAGCCGGAATACCTGCTCCATCAGTTCCGACCATTTGGTATCGGTCCGTCAGAATTCTTCGAATGTCATCCTCAGACATACTTTTAATTGTTACTTGCACACCTAACTCATTTTCTATTAGTAATCGAAAAAAAGTAGTGATATCGTCAGAGATATCCTTTAATTTTGTAATTTCCGTTATATTTTTGCCAGGTGTATCTTTCCAATATTCACTAGTAACTGATGCGATATAAATATTATGAAACCCATTGTTCTGAATCCAAGAATCCCAACCTTCAATCCCAACTTCAATATCTTTTTTAATACGCTCTTGTATTTCTGGGTTCTTTATGCGTTCTAAAATATCGTCATTTGTGCCTTCTCGTACCCATGGTGGAAGAGCAGTCTTTAAGTCTGAGAATCCACGATTATAGGGATATTGGTCACAAGTAATGTTAATTCCTCGTTCATTAGCTTCTCCAATCAACTTTAGAGTATCCTTACTCAAGCCCCAATTAGATTCTCCTGATACTTTATGATGTGCAATTTGTCCTCCAACACAACCAGATTTTTCTACAATTTCTATAACTTCACTTATAGCTTCTAAGATTAGCGAACTTTCATCACGGATATGGGAAAAATATAATCCATGATATTCTGCTACAACTTTAGTCAATTCTATAAGCTCTTCAGTAGTAACAAATAATTGAGGAGCATAAATCAACCCTGTACTCATTCCAAAGGCTCCAGATTCCATTGCTTCTCGTAGGTAGGACTTCATTTGTTCAAGTTCTTCAGGAGTGGCGGGTCTATTTTCACCAGCTTGACCTCCAGCCCATCTTAGATTTCCATATCCTATAACAAATATTAAGTTTGCGGAATTTCTTTTTCTGTCGTTGTAATCTAAATATTCCCTAAATGAATGATAAGGGTAATCCATTTGAGCAAGACCAGGTATCAATACACCCTTTAATTTTTTGAATTCTTCCTCTCTCCCTTCAGGTATCGGAGCCATTCCATCTCCACACATACCAACTACTGTTGTTGTTACTCCTTGATATAAAGTAGATTCTTGGGTCCTGCTAACGGGTAAAATCCAATCAGTGTGGGAGTGAATATCTATGAACCCAGGACAAACCACTAAACGCTTTGCATTTATAACTTTGTTAGCATCATTTTTTATTTTTGGGGCTATTTTAGCTATAATCCCGTCTTTAATTCCGATTTCTCCTGAATACCAGGGATTTCCTGCTCCATCAATTATTCTTCCGTTCTTAATAATTATATCATAATCCATTCTAAACAAACCAATATTTGTAGTTAGTAGATAAATTAAGTGTAAATCAATTTTTACAAATTTTGATTACAATACTCATTCTTTTAATTTAAAATCATATAAAAATTCAGCATATTTAAGAAGTTCAAACTCTACAATTGAAATGGAATGTCCTGTGATATAAAATGGGTTTTCTTCAGTGATTACAATTTCCTCTTTAATGATTTCAATTGCTTTTGCTATTTTTTTTTTTGGAGATACATGCATAGTGTGCAATGGGGAACCCAGGTTTTTGGATTCCATTCTGTTTCAAAATCTTCGAACAGCTCAAAAACATTTTGTTGAATCTCTAAAAGCTCATTACTAGCCTTAGGATTTAAGAATAAAACACTTTTTTCCGAAGGAAAGTAACCAAAGCTACTAATTTGTATTTTAAATTTGTTATAATTTCTACAAAATTGATTTAGTCTTTCTTTAGCTAGCTCTACATCAAAACTATCATAAACTGAGAGAGTAATATGCGGTTTTATCTTGAGATCGTTCATTAAACCCTTATGACTAATTTTCTTTTCCTTAAATCTCTTGAAAACTCTAAATATCGTATCAGAACTTTTTTTATCAAATAGTAAAACAATCGCATATCGCATGTTAATTAATCATCTAATGCTTATTGAAAAAATGAAAAGTTCAATCAAATATATATTTTTTTTAATCAACAAAATTCCTAACAATAGCATAAAAGTTTACTTAGGAGATTGCTTTTTCACGAAGAAATTCTTAGATGTATGACACCTGGGGCATTTATAGTTTTCACCAACCTTTTCAAAAGGGACTTCTTGTTCTTCGTCAATATATACATAATTACATCTTTTACATCTGTGTATTGTCATAATTTTCACTTAAAAATTTATACTTTCTTAAAACCTTCTTTTGAGTGTTTACAATTTGGACATTTCCAATCTTCTGATAAATCTTTGAATAGAAATTCCCTTTTTGTTTCATCATATTCTGCTCCACAATTAGAGCACTTATAGAGATATAGCTCTAGGATATCCATAAGTTCTTCTCGAGTAACATCTTGTTCCATTTTTTTGTAAACAAACGACATAGCTTTATTGTCGCCAAAAAGAATGGCTCCTTTGAGAGTATTATCCTTCAAGATCAACTTCTGATAACAGCAGTCGTCCTTATCTGCTTTTTTTAGAATGTCCCAACCGCCACCTTCTTCTTTTGAAGGATCAAAAATTCCAATGGAAGTAAGCTCTAAACCAACAATTTTCAACGTATTTTTTGGTGTGGTTCCCTTGTATTCTACTTTTTTTAATCCTAACGCAGATGCTGCAACGATTTTTGACTGTTCCATGCAAGCCGGGATGATACCCCAAGTTTGATTTTTGTATTCAACACAATCTCCTACTGCAAAGATATCTTTTTTGCTTGTTTCTAAAAATTGATCAACTATTATGCCTCGATTGGTTTCTAATCCTGAGTTTTTAGCAAGATCGATGGTGGCTCTAATTCCCGCTTGGATTAAAATAATACCAGCTTCAAATATTTGCCCATCTTTTAATTTGATTCCAGTCACAGAACCGTTACCAAGGATTTCTTCAGTTACTGCGTTTAAAACCACTTTAATACCTTTAGTTTCAATTTCTTTCTTGAGCATTAAGCTACATTCGTCATCTAGCTGCCTTGGCAATAATCGGGGAAAGAACTCAACAACGGTAGCATCTAGGTTAGCGTTTTTAATTTGATTGGCTAATTCTAATCCTAGTAGTCCTCCTCCTATAATAATAGCATTTTTAGCTTTGGACTTTTGAATGTATTCTTTGATTTCTAAAGCATCATCGATGGTTCTTAATGTAAATACACCCTTTCCTACCATTTCTCTTGCGTTTCTTATGGGAGGGATATTTGGAACACTACCCAAAGCTAGTATTAATTTATCATAAGACACAGTGTCGTTTTGACCTTCTATAAAGAGAACTTTTTGATCTGGTTCAATTTTGGTAACCTTATTGTTTAGGTATAGTTTTATATTTTTATCCTTATACCAATCATCTTTAAAAACGATTAAATCGTCAATTTGAACTTTATCAGAGATAAGCTCTGGTAAATTAACTCTAGTATAATAGGGATAACTTTCTTGGCTGTAAATTTCTATATTAACATCCTCATTGAGATATCTAATGTTCTGAGCAGAAAAGGTTCCGGCGACATTATTCCCTACGATTACAACTTTCATAGTTTTTATACTTGTATTATCTTATTTTAAAGTTTTTATTATACCATGAAAATTAAAACAATTCAAGCCGAAAAGAACATGTTCGAAATTAAAAATAAATAATCTTTTCTATTTGATCTAAATATGACTGAAATAAAACGTCAAAATAAAGTTGTAAGAAAAATAATTCAAATTGATGAAGAACTCTGTACAGGTTGCGGAAATTGTATTGTAGATTGTGCTGAAGCCGCCCTTGAAATTATCGATGGAAAGGCTAAAGTTGTCAATGAACTTTTCTGTGACGGTTTAGGTGCTTGTATCCAAGGATGTCCTGAAGGTGCGCTTGAAATAATTGAAAGAGAAGCTGTAGAATTTAACGAGGAAGCTGTTGAAAAACGATTAGAATCTTTAAAAAGTAAGGAAGAAGCAGAATTAAAACAAGTGAAACAGATCGTTGCTGAGCATTCACATCAGTGTGGTTGTCAATCATCTCAAACGATGGTTTTTGATGAACAAAGTGATATAAAGCAAGTGAATGAGATCAAAACTGAGAGTTCACACCAATGTGGTTGTCAATCCTCTCAAACGATGGTTTTTGATGAACCTACCGTTCAAAATGAAGCAACTGGAAAAATAACCTCTACTTTACGACAATGGCCAGTTCAAATGCATCTAATCAATCCTAATGCCCCGTATTATCAAGGTGCCGATGTTTTAATTTC
>Ga0255055_10000141_pt1 | contig 52275 bp, 33 predicted proteins | sample JV7_2_27_MG_FD_188633 | JGI IMG/M metagenome (GOLD analysis project Ga0255055, IMG submission 188633) | Seawater microbial communities from Jervis Inlet, British Columbia, Canada - JV7_2_27 | ecosystem: Environmental > Aquatic > Marine > Inlet | place: Canada: British Columbia | collected... | reverse complement strand
ACCGCGACAACCACACGATGGGTCTCGACTCCGGCTGCGTCTACGGCGGCAAGCTCACCGCCTGGTGTCAGGAAGAGGACCGCGTGGTCCAGATTCCCTCGCGGACAGACTCCTAGGGCCGGAAGAGGTAGGAGATCTTCACGAAGGCTCCGTTCGCGTTGTTGAAGCGGTCGTCCACGGGGAAACGATTCCCGTCCTCGTCGATTCCGATCTTGGATTCGTTCGCGTTGTACCCGATGTAGAACGCGGTCCACGGGTTCACGAGATAGGTCAGCAGGAAATCGGCGTTCAGCCCGTCCCGGGGACTCTGGCTTGTCAGGGTCGGATTCGGGTCAGTCTTGTCGTACTGCAGAATGGTGCGCAGGGAGAGCTTGGGGTTGAACTGCCAGTCGAATCGCGTCCGCACGATCTGGTTGGTCAGGATCTCGTCGTTGCTCTCGCGATCGTCGAGCTTGGTATAGAGGTAGTCGGTCTCGATTCGGATCCGACGGCCGAATCGCAAGGTCAGTCTGACATCGGCCGACTGCTCATCAGCCGCCGCGGGAGCCTCACCGGCGACGGGAGAAAAGTTGGCCGTCTTTTCCGACTCGAACTCCAGGTTGAAGTTGACCGCGGCGATGAACTGGGTGCCGAAGAAGAACCCCACTTCGTTGACGTCGAAGTCGATGTCGTCGGCCAGGGGCTGCACGGGGTCGGGAGTGTCGGGATCACAACTGTCGTCGATGTAGTCCTGACACTTGAGTAGCCGCTCCTTTCCGGTCCTGGCGAACACGCCGAAGTTCGTCCGCCGCCGTAGCTCCCAATCGATGTTACCTGAGATCCCCTCGTCCAGACGAACCCCGTCGTGGTTGGTGTTGCGTTGAACAAAAATGTTGGGCGTCCATCGAATCAACGCCTTGCGTTCCGGCCAGAAGTTGTAGTTGAAGTTCGCGTGTGCCTCGCGGATGTCCGTGCGCGGGATGAAGCCCAGCGTGGTTACGAATTCTTCGCCGATGTCCTGGTAATGAATGTGCGTGTTGATCTTCCGTCCGTTGCGGTTGAAGATGATGTCGTAGGCCGGATCGCTCAGGTCCTCGACCTCCAACGTCTCGGGATCGACGACACGGGTCGAGCTGTGAACCGCCTGCAGACGGGTGTCCCAGTTGTCGTCGAACTTGATTCGGGAGTCGAACCCGCCGACCCGGTTGCGGGAATCCTCCAACTGGCGGGCGGTGAACATGAAGCCGACGTTCGACTGCCGGGGCAAGTCGCGGCTCACGCGGAAGATCCCGTTCAGGGCACTCTCGCCGCTCAGCGGGTGATCCGAGGCGACCACCTTCCCCGGAGCTTCGTCGTCGATGACCAGTGTGCCGATCTCATACTTGCCCATCTGCCCCGTCAGACGCGCCCCGAACTCCGGGTCGCGGATACGTCGCGTAAACAGCAAGTTGATCGGCGTTCGAAAGTAGTCCGCATTTTCCAGGAAGAAGGGTCGCCTCTCCGGAAAGAAGACCTCGAAACGTCGGTTCACCGTCACCTGCGCCTCGTCCGATTCCACCTGGGCGAAGTTGGGATTGGCGGTCAGGTCGAGCGCCAGGCTGTCCTTGATCACCCACTTGGCATCCAGACCGACCTGCGCTCGGTCGAATTCGTTGGCCGGCTCGGACGGATCCGGCTGCAGCTCGGATTGCGCCACGGCAAAGTACGGAATCAGCCAGATGTTGCGTCCGGGCGACACGTTGCCAAAGCCGGTCGCGGTCGCGGCCTGATTGAGCCGACCCTCGACGCGACTCGTGACCTGCGGCCAGAACGAGGTCTCGTTGTTGCGCGGGATGTCGCGGACGAAGATGACGCCCCAGGACTGATTCTCGCCGTCGGCCGGAGGCGGGAAACGCAGGCTCTTGAACGGGATGGCCATCCAGACCACGTAGCCCCGCTCCGTCAGCTCGCCGCGGGACTGCCACACCGTGTCCCACGACATGTCGAAGCCTTGGCCCTCGGTCCAGATCGCGTCCCACTGGATGCCGAACGGGTTGGTCAGGAACGAGAAGGCGCGGCGCTCGTCCTCGAAGGTGTCGAGCTGGATCTCGACCGTCTCATCGCTGAACACGTTTTCTCGTCGGCTGATGTGCGCGCGAATCTTCTCCGGCTCCTCGTCGAAGGCCACGAAGATGACGTAGACGAACTGCGAGTCGTAGCCCATGTAGACGTCGGTCTTCTGACTCGCGGGCTGGCCGTCTTCGGGCTCGCGCTGGATGAAACCCGTGACCGGTATCATCACCTCCGCCAGATCGGGCGGAGGATTCATGTCCAGAAAGTCCTCGAGCGTGGGAGGACGATGGAGACGAGGGACTTCGACGCGGGGACGCACGGACCGGCGGGGATCCTGGGTCGGCTCCTCCGCCGTCGAGGTGAGGGACGCGGCCGATACCAGGACCACGCCCAGTATCGCAAGCCAGATCGAAGCCGCCCTCACAACTCGCATTTCACAATGATGCCGCGCCGCGTATCGGCACTACCGCCTGACCTCCCCATTTTGAACGTGGCCAACACGTGGTGCCGTGGGAACCGCCCACTTTTACACATTTTTACAGGAAGTGCAGCGTCCCCCGTGCTCGGGCCTGCCGCTCGCTCGCGCGAGGCTCCCAGAATCCGATAGGATAGACGGTCTGCCCTCGAACGGGACGGCAGACCAAGCATCGACGGTCGGAAGAGGATTCTCGAGATGGCTGAAACCCTGAAGGACGCGCAACAGCGCGAGATCGACGCGCTCGAAGAGCAGGAGTGGCTCGACTCGCTGGACGACGTCATCAAGCGTGGAGGAGAAGGACGCGTTCGCGAGCTGCTGCGCGCCCTGCAGCGCCGTGCGGCCGAGTTCGGCATCTCGCTGCCGTACTCGGCCAACACACCCTATCTCAACACGATCGGTCGTGAGGACCAGCCGCGCTTCCCCGGTCAACGTGCGATCGAGCGCCGGATCAAGAGCATCATCCGCTGGAACGCCATGTCGATGGTCGTGCGCGCCAACCGCGAGGAGAGCGGCATCGGCGGGCACATCTCGACCTACGCCTCGGCCGCGACGCTCTACGAGGTCGGCTTCAATCATTTCTTCAGGGGACGAGACGACGAGAGCGGCGGCGATCAGATCTTCTTCCAAGGGCACGCCTCCCCGGGCATCTACGCCCGCGCGTTTCTCGAGGGGCGCCTGAGCCAGCAACAGCTCGAGAATTTCCGCCGCGAGCTCCGCGACGGAGGCGGTCTTCCGTCCTACCCGCACCCCAGGTCGATGCCCGGTTTCTGGGAGTTCCCGACGGTGTCGATGGGTCTCGGTCCGATCATGGCGATCTACCAGGCGCGCTTCAACCGCTACCTGGAGGACCGCGGGCTGGTCGAGCGCACGGGCCGGGTCTGGGCCTTCCTCGGCGACGGCGAGACGGACGAGCCCGAGAGCCTGGGAGCGATCACCCTCGCCGCTCGCGCCAGACTGGACAACCTGGTTTTCGTCATCAACTGTAACCTGCAGCGGCTGGACGGACCGGTTCGCGGCAACGCGAAGATCGTCCAGGAACTCGAGGCGATCTTCCGTGGCGCGGGTTGGAACGTGATCAAGGTCCTGTGGGGCGACAGTTGGGACCCCCTGCTGGCGCGCGACGAGGACGGGCTGCTGGCCAAGCGCATGGAAGAGGCCGTCGACGGCGACTACCAGAACTACAGCGTCAAGCCCGGATCCTACATTCGCGAGCACTTCTTCGGCGCTCACCCCAAGCTCGGCGCGATGGTCGAGCACCTGACCGACGAGGAGTTGCACAGGCTGCGCCGCGGCGGCCACGATCCCGAAAAAGTCTACGCGGCGTACAAGGCCGCGACCGAGCACAAGGGCGCTCCGACGGTGATCCTGGCCAAAACGATCAAGGGGTACGGCCTGGGCGAAGCCGGCGAAGGCAAAAACATCACGCACCAGCAGAAGAAGCTCAACCTCGAGGAGCTTCGCGAGTTTCGCTCGCGCTTCGGCATCCCGATCTCGGACGACGACGTGGGCGACGCGCCGTTTTACCGGCCCGCCGAGGACAGCCCCGAGATGCGCTACCTGCTCGAGCGCCGCATGAAGCTCGGCGGTGTCGTGCCGTCGCGCAGCGACCAGGCCGATCCGATCGAGGCGCCTCCCGAGTCGCTGTTCGAGGAGTTCTACGCGGGGTCGGAAGAGCGCGAGGCCTCGACCACGATGGTCATGGTGCGCGTGCTGGCCAAGCTGCTCAAGGACAAGACGCTCGGACCGATGATCGTGCCCATCGTCCCCGACGAAGCACGCACCTTCGGTATGGAGTCGCTGTTCCGACAGGTGGGCATCTACTCGCACATCGGCCAGCGCTACGAGCCCGTGGACAGGGAGACTCTCCTCTATTACAAGGAAGCCACCGACGGCCAGATCCTCGAGGAGGGCATCACCGAGGCCGGCTCGATCAGCTCGTTCATCGCGGCGGGCACGTCCTACGCCACGCACGGCGTCAACACCATTCCGCTCTTCATCTTCTACTCGATGTTCGGTTTCCAACGCATCGGCGATTTGGTGTGGGCCGCAGGAGACATGCGCTGCCGCGGCTTTCTCGTCGGCGGCACCGCGGGCCGCACCACGCTTGCCGGCGAGGGACTGCAGCACCAGGACGGACAGAGCCACGTGCTGGCCTACACCCACCCGCACGTCGTGGCCTACGACCCGGCCTTTGCCTACGAGTTGGCGGTCATTGTCCAGGAAGGCATCCGGCGCATGTACGTCGAGCAGGAGAACATCTGCTTCTATCTCACGGTGGAGAACGAACCCTACGCCATGCCGGCGATGCCCGAGGGCGTCAAGGACGGGATCGTCAAGGGCGCCTACCTCTTCCGTAGCGCCGGCAAGAAGACGAAGGCAACCAAGGTCAAGCTGCTCGGGAGCGGGGCGATCCTCAACGAGGTGTTGAAGGCCCAGCAGATGCTGAAGGACGACTACGGCATCGACTCCGAGGCCTGGTCCGTGACAAGTTACCAGCAGCTGCTCCGCGAGGCGCTCGACGTGGCCCGCTGGAACCGCCTCCACCCCGACAAGAAGCCGCGGACGGCCCACGTCGGCTGGTGTTTCGGTGGAAACGACGACGGACTGGTCGTCGCGGCCTCCGACTACATGAAAGCGCTGCCGTACTCGTTGCGCAGCTGGATCGGCGGCGACTTTGTCGGCCTGGGCACCGACGGGTTCGGTCGCAGTGAGAACCGCTCGGCCCTGCGCGACTACTTCGAGGTCGACGCCCGGCACATCGCCTACGCGGCCGTCGAATCGCTCGCCCGGAGGGGCGCAGTCGACGGCAAGCTGCTGAAGAAGGCGATCAAGGAGCTTCAGATCGATCCGGGCAAACCCAACCCGGTCGATCTGTGAGGCGCGAGCCGGTCAACGAGAGAAAAGGGGAGCCCGACGTGGTGGAGCTGAAGCTACCCGAGCTCGGTGAGAATATCGAGACCGTCGAAATCGCCGCCGTACTGGTCAAGGTCGGCGAGCGCGTGGTCAAGGACCAGCCGGTCATCGAGGTCGAGACCGAGAAGGCCAATCTCGAGGTCCCCGCGGCGAGCGACGGCACCGTCGTCGAGTTGCTGGTCAAGGTCGGCGACAAGATCGAGGTGGGTCAGACGATCCTGACGATGGAGACGGGCGAGTCCGCGGACGCCGTCGCCGAGGATCCGGCTGAACAGCCAACGGCGCCTGACGAGGAGGCAACAAAAGAGGTCGCGCCGACCCCAACCGAGAAGTCGGTTATCGAGTTTCCGACGGCCCCCGCCGGTCGCAAACCCGAGATCGGACCGACGGTGCCGGCGTCGCCTTCGGTGCGCCGCCTGGCACGCGAGCTGGGAATCGAGGTCGGCAGCGTGACCGGGAGCGGACCCGGTGGACGGATTTCGCGCGACGACGTCAAGGCGTTCGCAAAGCGCCTCATCACCACCGGCGCCTCCACCGGAGGGGCCGCAGCGGTGGCTGCCGCCGCAGTACCGCTTCCCGATTTCAACCAGTGGGGCGAGATCGAGACGGAGCCGCTGAGCAACATTCGTCGCGCGACGGCGAAGAAGATGACCGCCGCGTGGACCACGGTCCCACACGTCACTCAGTTCGATCGCGCCGACATCACCCAGCTCGAATCGATGCGCAAGCGCGTCAATCAGCGCGACGAGGCCGAGGGGCGCAAGCTGACCATGACGGCGATCGTGATCAAGATGGTCGCCTCGGCGTTGAAGCAGTTCCCCGATTTCAACGCCAGCCTCGACGTGGCCAATGACGCCATCATCCGCAAGAAATACGTCCACATCGGCGTAGCCGTCGACACAGAGCGCGGGCTACTCGTGCCGGTGATCCGCGACGTCGACCGGAAGAGCCTCGTCCAGGTCGCCGCCGGCCTGACCGAGCTGGCCACGAGAGCGCGCGACAAGAAGTTGGGTCTCGACGAGATGGGCGGTGCCAGTTTCACGGTCTCGAACCTCGGCGGTCTCGGTACGACTTACTTTTCGCCGATCGTCAACTGGCCGCAGGTCGCGATTCTCGGCGTCGGCCGCGCCGAGCATCAGGCCGTCTTCGAGGACGGCGAGTTCCAGCCACGCCTGATGATGCCGCTGTCGCTGTCCTACGATCACCGTATCATCGACGGCGCCGATGCCGCGCGTTTCCTGCGCTGGCTGGCCGAGGCCCTCGAGCAACCACTGCTCCTGCTTCTGGACGGGTGAGACCATGACCGAGCAGACGCGCTCCACCGACCGCACCCGGCTGGTCGTCATCGGTGCAGGGCCGGGAGGCTACGCCGCCGCTTTCCTCGCTGCCGACATGGGAATGGACGTTGCCGTCGTCGATCCCGCGCCGAATCCGGGTGGCGTCTGTCTCTACCGTGGTTGCATCCCTTCGAAGGCACTGCTGCACGTTGCGAGGGTCATCGACGAATCGCGCCGGGCGGCCGACTGGGGCGTCAAGTTCGCCGAGCCCGCGATCGACCTGGATCGCATGCGCGCCTGGAAGGACGACGTCGTCGAGAAGCTGACCGGAGGATTGGGGCAGCTGACCCGCCGGCGCAAGATTCGCTACATCCGGGGTCGCGCCGCGTTCGCCGGCGCGACGAGTCTCGAGATCGAGACCGAAGACGGAAAGCGACACGGTCTCGAGTTCGAGCACGCGATTCTGGCCACGGGGTCGCGGCCCGTCGCGCTTTCCGGCTTTCCCGAGAACTCGGACCGGCTGCTCGATTCGACCTCGGCGCTCGATCTTCAAGACGTGCCGCGTCGGCTGCTCGTCGTGGGCGGCGGCTACATCGGCCTCGAGCTCGGCTCGGTCTACGCCGCGCTGGGCAGCAAGGTCACGGTCGTCGAGATGATGCCGAGCCTGTTACCCGGCGTGGACAAGGATCTCGTGCGACCGCTGGCCAAGAAACTGCAGCGCGAGCTCGACGAGATTCTGCTCGAGACCAGGGTCGCCGAGGTCAAGGAGCAGAAGAACGGCCTGAAGGTACGGCTCGACGGCAAGGAAGTCGACAAGCCCGAGCGGCTCTTCGACAAGGTGCTGGTCTCGGTCGGAAGACGACCGAACTCGGAGAATCTCGGCCTCGAGAAAACGAGGATTCGAATCGACGAGGCGGGCTTCGTCCGGGTCGACGAGCGGCTACGAACGGCCGAGCCGACGATCTACGCCATCGGCGATCTCGTCGGCCAGCCGATGCTGGCCCACAAGGCGTCTCACGAGGGCCGTACGGCGGTCGAGGCGATCGCCGGTCACAAGGTCGCGTTCGAGCCGGCGGCGATTCCCGCGGTCGTGTTCACCGACCCGGAAGTCGCCTGGTGCGGTTCGACCGAAGACGAGGCCAAGGCCCAGGGCCGGAAAGTCGCCGTCGCCCGCTTTCCCTGGGCCGCATCGGGTCGCGCGATGACGCTCGGCCGCGACGATGGGCTGACCAAGCTGGTCATCGATCCCGACACCGAACGCATCCTCGGCGTGGGCATCGTCGGTCCCGGGGCGGGGGAGTTGATCGCCGAGGGCGTGCTGGCGGTCGAGATGGCCGCGCTTGCCGGCGACCTGAGGTTGAGCATCCATCCCCACCCGACGTTGTCCGAGACGATGATGGAGGCCGCCGAGGTCTTCTTCGGGCAGAGCACCCACGTCTACAGACCCAAACGTCGCTAGTCAGGAGCCTGTCCGCCCCGGCGACTACCGCTGCTTCGAGCGGACGTAGGCGTCCAGCTCGGCGAACACGCGATCGAGATCGTCGTCCCCTTCCCAGCTGATCCAGAATCTCGACAGTAGGGTGGCCTCGGTGTGCATCCTGCTGCGCACGTCGCCCTCGGAAGTCATCCCGGTCGGGACCCAGTCCTCGCCCCGGGCCTCGCGCACCCGTGCCAGCAAGGTGCGTGAGCGTTCGTCGTCGCGGTTGCGCCAAGCCGTGTAGGCGCGCAGGTAGAAGGCACCGACCGCACGAGGATTGGTCCGGCAGACCCAGCTCAACCGCTCCTCGGCTCTCTCCAGCTCGCCCAGCAGCAGGTCGATCTCGCCCAGCACCAGCAGCGATCCCGTCTCCTCCGGGTTGATCTGCAGCGCGCGCTCGAGCGAGATCGTTGCCCGCTCCAGCTCGGACGGGGACGATGCCCTCATCGCCTGCAGGATGCCCAGCTGCTTGTACGCCCGGTGGCTCTGAGGCTGCACGTCGCTCAGCTTTTCGAGCTGCGCGATGGCCTCGGCCGTTTCTCCGCTCTCGGCGAGGCAGGTCGCCAGGTAGTAGCGAGCGTCTTCGTGGTTCGGCTTCACTTCGAGCGCTTGGCGAAAGAGGGGGATGGCTTTCCCGCATTCGCCGTCGATCTTGAGCGCGTCCATCGCCGCACGCTGCCGTTCCCAGAACAGGGACAGCCGCTCTCTCTCGGTAAGCTTTGTTTCCGCAGTCCTGGCCTCCGATCGCTCGCGGTCTGCCGAGACGGGGTCGGTCCGCCCCTGCACCAGCTCCCAGGTGCTTCCGGCCTGGAGGCCCTCGAAGCTCGACGACGCGCCGTCGGGCCAGCGAATCTCCAGTCGATCGATCCGCGTGGCCTCACCGAGGCCGAAGTGAACCGTGCGGCTGCTCTGTGACAGGTAGGACGCGCTGCTCACCGTACGCCGCAGGATCGCGCCGCCGACACTGGCGACCAACCGCGCCCCGTCACCGCGGCCGAGCGTCTCCCCAGCCACGCCGATCCGGCTACGCAGGCGAATCTTGATCCAGTTGCCCGTCTGCATCTCGTTGCGCAGAAGACGGACGCCCTCACCGTGATCGACGATCAGGATGTCCAGATCGCCGTCCTCGTCGTAGTCCGACACTGCCAGGCCACGACTGACGTGCGGAGCGGCCAGGGCGTCGTTCAACGGTGCCAGATCGTGCAGATGTCTCCCTTGCCGGCTCCAGAAGAGGAAGGATGCCTGTGGCCGGAGTCGCGGAGGCGAGTCCTCGGTCTCGAAGGTGCTGCCGTTGGCGACGGGAAGGTCGAGCCAACCGTCGGCATCGAGATCGAGGAACTCGGCGCCCCAGCCCACGAAACGCAGCGCGATCTGGCCCAATCCTCGTTGATCGGCCACGTCGACGAAGCGGAGGGGGACGGCTTGCGGCGACGACGGCTGCGCGGCGGTCTCTTCGCGGCGTGCGGCCAGCTGGACGAGCTGGGAGTCGTACAGCGCGTTTTCCTGGGCCACCCAGTGGCTGACGAACAGGTCATCGTCGCCGTCACGATCGAAGTCCGCCGCTGCGAGACCCATGGCGCCTCGATAATCGGCAACCCAGGCCGAGTGGCTGATCTCCTCGAAGGATCCGTGCAGGTTGTGAAACAGGACGTTGTCCGAGATGTCGTTGGCCACGTACAGATCGGGCCATCCGTCATCGTCGAAGTCGTGCCAAAGGGCTCCCAAACTACGGCCCCGCAGGTTGTCCACACCCAGCAGGGCCGCAACCTCGGTGAACGAACCGTCGCCTTCGTTACGGAGCAGAAGATTGCGCTCCGGCTCGTAGGACGCCGGATTGAGCGTGTAGGGAACCGAACGCCCGTACTGCAGCGTGGCCCGGGCCCGGCCCGCGTCCCTGGGGACGAATCGCACGTATCCGCATACGTAAAGGTCGAGATCGCCGTCGCGGTCGTAATCGCTCCACGACACACCCGACCAATAGCCGGGCGCGTCGGGAAAGCGTTCATCACGCGCGAGCTTGCCGCCGTCGTTGTGAAAGAGGATCAGGCCGCCGTACGTCGTGACAATCAGGTCCTGCCAGCCGTCCGCATCATAGTCACCCCACGCGGCGCCCATCCCGACTACCCGTGTCTCGGGAAAGTCTGCGTCCCGCCGGAACGTCCCGTCGCCGAGGTTCTCGTACAGCAGGGTCGGAGCGTAGCGGTCCCGCGTGGCGTCGAGCGGCCCTCCGCCGGCCACCAACAACAAATCGTCGTCGCCGTCGTTGTCGTAGTCCCCCCACGCTGCACCGGATCCCATGTCCTCCGGAAGCTGGGACGAACGGGCTCCGGCGAACTGGACGAAGCCGTCCAGTCCGGCCTCCGCCGTGGCGTCGTACAGCGCAGGCCTTGGAGCGTCCTCTGCGATCTTTCCCGACAAGTTGCGGGTGATGTCCCGATGCTCCTCGCCCGGGCGGTAAGGCTGCGGACGGGTCGAGAGGTAGAGCCACGCCGTCGCCGTGCCGGCCAGAACGAAGGCGACGGCAAGAATGATGATCGTCCAGCGGAGTCGATGGGCCCGACGGCCGCGCGAAGCCGTGCTCATTGCGGCGGCGAGCTCGATCGGGCCATCGGGCCCACGTCCTCGCCCCGCTCCCGTGCTTCGTCCTGCGGCACGACCATCACCGTGGCCGTCGCGCTCGACACCCGCGTTCGCGGCGCTGTGATCCCCGAGTCCTCGCCGAAAAGGAAATTCAGCAGGAACTGATCGACCTTGCGGTAATAGAGCGAAGCGTGAATCCGGTACTCTCCGGGCCGTGTCGGCGCGGGTACCGAGAACCTCTCCCGGTCGTCGGACCCACCTGCACTCGCTCCGCCGGGCGGTCCGGTGAGCGCGGGCGCACAGGGCACCGTGTACTCGACCGAATCGGAAAAGCCGGGGAAGAGCGCACGCCGGAATCGAACGCCCACCATCTCCCACAGGTTGTGACGATCGATGAGGTTTCCGGACTGATCAACCGGCTCGGCCTTGAACAGGAACGAGCCGGGCTCGATGAAGTTCTTTTCGTCGACCGTTCCCGAACTGAAGACCACATTGCCTGCGTCATCGGTGACGGTCAGCTCGACCCAGCTCTGAATGATGTCCAGCGGTCCCGTGGGGTAGTCGTGGCCGACCTTGCTCGAGGTCAGGACGACGCGTACCGGGATCGTCCCGCCGGGAGCGATCGCCTCCGGGGCCTCCAACGCGACGTGCACGATCGGACCGTCGGCCCACTTGTCGCGGATCTCCGGGATCTCCACATCGCCCTGAAGCCATCGTTCGGTGAGCTCGACCTGTTCTTCCCAACCGTCAACCTGGAGCATCGCGGGCATCAGCATGTTGGAGGCGATGAATCGGTGGCTACGGTGCCGACCGTCATCCGGCGAGCGGTTGTAGTCGGCGGGATCCCCGGCCGACGGGTCGGTCGATTCGACCAGCGGCATGTGGCATTCGCGGCACTCGATCGTTTTCGTCGGGTCTCCCTCTACGTTCCACATGCTGGCGGCCCAGTTGTCGTACTGATTCTGGAGCTGCACCCAGCCCACACGGTTGATTTCCTCGTCGATGAACTGTTTGTGGCAGGCCGCGCAGTACTTGGGGCTCTTGTACATGCGCTTGCTCAGCCTGTTGTGCTCGTCAGGATAGGTGCGAATGAGGAAGTCGCGCACTACGCGGCCCGCGCCCTCCTCTTTCCACTGCCAGAGGTAGGCGGCAGGCTGCGAGATGACGTAGTTCGCGTTGCCCTGCAGGTCGGTTTCCTGGATCGAGTGGCACGACAGACACGAAACGCCCTCGTTGTAGCCGTGCAGCCCGGTCAGATCCTCGACGAAGATGTTCTTTGAGCCCGAGAACAGCGAGATCGGGTCGTGGCATCCTCCGCAGTAGCGCGTGGATTCCGGTCCGTTCTGCTCGGCCATCACCGATTGGATCCCCTGAAACAGCTTGTCCATCGCCGACCAGCGATGCGCGCTGGACTTCCATTCGTTGACGATCTGCACGTGGCAGCCGCTCGTGCCACAGCTTTCCGACCCCGCTAGTGAAGCCGGGTCGAAGGCGCCGTCGGTCGAGGTGCGCGCCAGGCTCGGCGCGAAGGGCCGGTCCTCGCCGTAGACGTAGCTGTAGTCTTCGGGGAACTCGTTGACGTAGGACTCGCCGCGATACAGGAAGGCCGGCGCCCCGCTGGCCACGACGGCGATCAGCGTAACGATCAACGTCTGCCACACGAACGGTTGCACGGGCCGGGTGTCGCGTCGCCGCCTCATGTGGACGACAGAGAAGACGAGATGCGCGAGGACCGTTCCCAGCGTGACAAAGGTCGAGATCAGATGGATCTGTCGCCACAGCCAGGACATGCGCACGCCGAGCAGACCCTGCCAGGTAACCACGACGCCGGACAGGGTGCAGATGGCGAGGCCGACGAGCCCGACGTAGCCCAGCAACACGACGTGGGACATGGCGTAGCGCTTGTAGTCCAGCCAGTGCGCCACGTAGTACCAGGCGATGGGGAGGAGCGTTGCCACACCGACGAGGGTGTGTACCAGCAGGCTCCATTGAACCGCGGGGTGGAACGGAGCGAAGGTGACGGCCAGTCCCGTCGCGGCCAGGAACAGCAGCGCTACCATGCTGAGTCTAGCCAGAAACGAGGACCAGCCCGTTCGTAGCTGGACCTCGGTGAGGTCGTTCTTGCTCGTCATCTCATGCCGCCTCTCGATCGACCCGGTGGAGTCGGTCAAACATACTCGGGCTCTCGAGAGTCTAAATCGAACCAATGGATCCAAATAGTCGATAGTTGCCAAATCGAGCAGAATTTGCGGATTCCGACCTCGGAAGGAGAGATATCCCCGCCTGGCGCGAGATCGATTACTCCGTCTCGCCCCCTCCAAACCAACTCTGGACATTGTCCTGACCGCGTGCTAAAAAGCCGGCCCCCAAACAGTCGCGGAAGGTGGAGATGGTGGGCAATGCGCCTGGCTCAGGCGGCGTGGTTTGCCGCACCCAACGGAAGAGGCAAAACGGGAGGGAACGATGGCACAGACACGGCGAGCATTCCGCATCGCGAGTCACAGATCGACGCGCGTCAACCGCATCCTGGTCGTTGCGATCGCGGCGGTCATGTTCGCGGCTCCGGCCCTGGCCGAGGACGAGCAGAAAGCCTGGAAGCCCAAACCCCCCATGCCGGAGAAGTTCGATTGGGTCCAACTCACCTCCGGTGAGTGGCTCAAGGGCGAGCTCATCGAAATGTACGACGACAAGCTGGAGTTCGACAGCGACGAGCTGGATCTGTTGAAACTCGACTGGGGAGACGTTCAGCAGTTGAGGACTCCCCGAACCATGCGGGTCGGATTTCTGCGCGGTGTCACTGCCGTCGGCAAGTTGTTCATCGACGGAGAGACCATCCGGGTCATGGGAGACGAGGACCAGGAGTTCAAGCGGTCCGAGCTGATCACGATCGCCGCCGGGGCTCCGAAGGAAATCAACTTCTGGGGCGGTAAGGTCATGATCGGCTTCAATGTGCGTGAAGGCAATACGGATATCGTGGAAACCACCTTCGATGCACGGTTCGTTCGACGTACGGTCAAGAACCGCATCAACATCGACTACATCAGCAACTACAACAGGACGTTTGGCGAGGACGTTGCGAACAACCACCGCTTCACCATGGGATGGAACAAGTTCGTCAGCGATCGACTCTACGTCTCTCCGGTATTCTTCGAGTGGTTCAAGGATCCGTTCCAGAACATCAGCCACAGAGAAACGCTAGGTGCCGGTGTGGGCTATCAGCTAGTCGACACGGCCAAGAGTGAATGGAAAGTAGACGGAGGCCCGGCGTATCAGAGGACGAAGTACGACTCCGTCGAGACCGGCACGTCGAATCCAGACAACACTCCGGCTCTGGTCGCTGGGACGACATACGACAGCGACATCACCAAGTGGCTGGAGTTATTCTTCGAGTATCGATTCCAGATCACGGATGAGGAGGCCGGGAAGTACAACCATCACATGGTGACCAGCTTCGAAACGGACATCACGAAGAGGTTGGACTTCGATGTCACGTTCGTGTGGGATCGCATCGAGGAGCCCCGTGAAAACGCCGACTTCGAAATCCCCGAGAAGGACGATTTCAGATTGACCGTCGGTGTGACGTGGGATTGGTAGGTTCGGGGCGAGCCGTTCCGGCGACCGTGCGTTCTCTTCGCCGCGCGCAGAGTCTACGGGTTCGTTTCAGGGACGCACGCAACGATCGGATCGCCTGGCGTTCGATCTGGCGCACCCTTTCGCGGGACACCCCCATCCGGCCGCCGATCTCGGCCAGGGTGCAAGGAGAAGTACCGTCCAGACCGTAGCGAAGGGTGACCACGGCTCGCTGCCGCTCGTCCAACTCGTCGAGAATTCTCTGTAGGTCCGAAATCAGCTCTTGCTGGTGGATCCTTTGTTCGACCGAATCGCCGTCGGGCTCGGCCAGCCTGTGACGCAGAACGGCTCCGGGGGTACTCTCCAAGGGGTCGTCCAGACTGATTTCAGACCCGCCGTGACTCAGCACTCGCTCGAGATGGTCCACGGTCATCGACAGGTGGCCTGCAAGCTCGCCCCGGCTCGGTTTGCGCCCCAGGTTCCTGCGGAGAGCTTTCTCGGCGAGAACGATCTCCCGTCGCCGCTGAGACTGATAGGCCGGAAGCGAAACGATCCTGGACTGCTCGGCCACTTCCTTGAGGATGGACTTACGAATCCAGAAAGAGGCGTAGGTCGTGAAACGGACGTTTCTGCGGACGTCGAAACGTCGCGCGGCCCCGATCAACCCGAGATTGCCCGCGTTCACCAGATCCTCGAAGGGAACGCTCCTCCAACGATACTCGTTGGCGATCTTGATCACGAACGCGAGATTGCCCTCGACGAGCTCGTTGATCGCTCCGTGTCGGCCGCTGCGGATCTCCCGGGCCACTCGCCTCTCTTGCTCTCGATTCAGCTGTGGGATCTGTCTGATGTCGGCGAGGTATCGATCCAATGCCCCCGTCGTTGCCTGGCTCGTTCTCGCCATGGCTGCTTACCCCTTCATCGACCGTCGGTTCGATCGATGCCCCTTCAGCGGAACCGACCTACTCGCCGGGCGTTGGGTAACGGATGATGCGAGAGCGATGCGGCGAATCGGTGTAGTCGGTCCTGGCAACGCCTAGTCTATGCAGAGACTCTTGCTCTTCCAGCCCCCCGGGGGACGATCCTGCGGTGAGAGAGACAGCAAGCCGGCTCTCGTCCTTGATCGATGGTCCGTCTTCCCCGTTCGTGGGTCGGTTGTCCCGTTTCGCAGGCCAGGGTTCCCGGCTCGTGGCGGAATTGTCCCCGTCTGTGGAGGAGAGCTTCGGAAGTGTAGAATCGGACTGATCAGCGTTGCCGCAACCGTTATGTGACTGAATCGATGCTTGCGGTAACGACAGAGTGTCAACGGTGCAGAAGGGAGAGACGATGACAGCGGAAACGATTCTTGACTTTCTGGCGTGGTGTTTGGTGCTCAACCTCGGGCTGCTGCTTTGGTGGTTCTTGTTCTTCGTGATGGCCCACGACTGGATGTATCGATACCACGGTAAGTGGTTCAAGTTGTCGGTCGAGAAGTTCGATGCCATTCATTACGCGGGAATGGCGGGATTCAAGATCGGGATTCTACTATTCAACTTTGTGCCGTACCTGGTATTGCGCATCTTTGTTTGAGCTCACGTATCGGGCAGCGCATTGGCCCGAACTTGAATCGGGAAGGAAGACCATGGGACTCTTCGGCAAGAAAGAGCCCGAGCCGGTTCAGGTGGCGGGTCTCGCATTGCACTGCGAGATCTGCAAGCACGACCAATTCTGGCAGTGGAAGGTCGGGACCCCGGTGATCGTCATGAGGCGGGGGTCCGGGCAACCTCCAGAAGCACGCGGCCCGGGCCGGCGGTCAGGAAGCGATGGATCTCCTCCGCGGCGACGCGGTTGCCTCGCTCGCTGAAGTGCCCCGTGCCCCCGAAGAACAGCAACTCTTCCTCCGGCGTGTCCGCGATCACGGGGTCGCCGGCGATCCGTCGAAAGGCCGGGGTCAACGAAACCATCGGGATTCGCTTCGCCGCGCAGAATTCCGCCAGTCGGGAGTCGGGATAGTCGCGATCGAACACGCCGGGCTCGTCCGCGACGCGCCGGGCCAACTCCTCCCAGCCATCGTTGTAGATCTGCGTCGGGCTCGGCAGGAGCAGCACGGCCATCTGCGCGCCCGTCCCCGTGATCTCCTCGTGGATCGCTTCGAGTATCCGCTCGGTCAGGGACCACGCTCCCCGCAAGGTCTCGTCGGGCTCGGAGTCGAAGACTCGATCCCGCGGCAGCACGGGTTGGACCGCCTGCCGCGCCCGCCCTGTGGCGCGGTCGGACGCGTACTTTTGCCAGATGTAGAATCTGCTGTAGCTGTTAAGCCAGGCCGACCACCTGAGTCGCTGGCGGCCGCCGGGCTTCTGGACCAGATTGCCCGCCTCGTCCAGCTGGAAGTAGATCCGCGGTACGTTACTCATTTCTGGAGAGTTGTCCGCGAAGTCGTTACCGATGTAGAAGGCCACCAGGACCAGGTCCGGGTCATAGCGCGAAACGATCTCGCGAAACAGTACGATCTGCTGCCCCGTGCTGGAGCCGCTGACCCCGAAGTTCATCACCTCCCAGGTGACCTCAGGATGGCTCCGTTGCAGCAGATCCTGGAGCACGGCGACGCTGGTGTCCGATTCCTCGCAGGCGATGGCCGCGACGAACGAATCGCCGAGGACGGCCACGCGGCGAACGCCTTGCTCCTTCTCGTGGGGCAGGTTCTTTCCGCGGAAACCCTCCCGATTGAAGCGCAGCGATATCTCCCGCCCGGCCTCGTTGACGAAGATCGTGGTCTCGTAGTCGGGACGATAGGTCTTTCCCAGAACGGGATGCCGCAGCCCCAGCGGCGGCTGAATCGTGCTGAACATCCGCGTCGCGATCTCCGCGACGATCAGCAGCAGGACGATCGATACCAGCGAAATGGAGAGCTTCGCCGCGAGGCGCAACAGCCGGACGCGGAGCGACGGCCGGGGCGCCGTCGACGCCGACTTGTGCTCGTCCGTGTGCTTGCGCCTCATCAGCCGATCCAGCGAATTCCCGGCAGTGCGGGGTGACATCGTCCGCGCATGATGGCGCAACCCTTCGCCGCGCGTCAATCGATGGGCGCGGTCAGGAGCTGGCGGCCGGCGGTGTCGCGAGGCTCGACCGCGCCTCGGGCGTAGGATCCAGTTGTCGGACCCAGGACCCAGTGCCGCGCTGATATGAGCTATTCACGGCGATCCTGTAATCCCGCAGGTAGAGCCCGAACTCCGACGCCGCTTCGCCACCGGTCAGGAAGGAGGGCTAAGCAAAACAAGCGACGTTTTCGGGATCGGGTGAAGTATCACATCAGCGTCCGGTATTGGGCGTTATGTCCACTCCCCCGACTCCCTCAACACGGACTCTCGACTACATTACAACACCGTGGCGCCCCAGTGGGTCGGACGCCTGGCTCTATCAGGCAACGTGGAAGACCGAGTCCGGTGAGGTACTGCATCGTCATGAGGGGCGGAAGCGGGAGCGGTTTGTGTGGCATTTCTATCTTTTGTGGGCGACGCCGATCAACCTCGCCACCGTGCCCGCCAGCATAGCGGCAGAAAAAAAGATGTGGCGACGCCTGATCGCCCAGGTCCCGGCGACGAATCCCCTACTCGTGGGGTGACGAACGGGGACGTTGAATCCAGTACCGCGTAGAAGGAACAGACGGAGAGGGGTGAGAAGCCTTGCCCAGACGCACTGACCCCCTCAGAAAATCGCTTAGTCGGCTGCGCAGTCGGTACCGTCGTCCGGTACGGTGCAGTTGCCGGGGGCCTGGACCGCACAGGCCGGAAGGCCGACCGGACGCTCGGCGTTTGCACTATCCTGGCCGTACGAGCCCTCGTTGCCTCCGGCGGTCGGCACGACGAGGTAGTAGTGGTCGCCCGAGCCCGAATTCAGGGTCGCCGTCCGCGCGCCTCCTGTCGAGCACAGGCCGCTCACCGGCGCGTGGCTGTCCCACGCGCCCATCTCGCCTTCGTACACGGCGTAGTCGGTGTCGGCCGGGGAGCAGGACGGCGTCCAACTCAGCGTGATCGAAGGAGCGCCGTTCTTGCTCACCGCGAGCAGGCCGACCTCGCCCCCGGGCACGCCCTCGTGGGGAAGGAACGGCTCGCGCGGAACGAACGCGTCGGCGCTGCCGTCGGCGATCTCGCAGGCCGTGTTGCCGATGCCGAACCCGGGACAGCCGGTCGTCGCCGTGGACGTGTCGAGGGCGACCGGTTCGGAGAAGACGTCCTCGATGGCGCCGTCCGGCGCGAAGTCCAGGTTGAACGCGTCCCGCGCGACCAGCGCGCTGAATCTGAAGTCGTTGCCCGGTCCGAAGCTGCCGCCAAACGCAATCCACGGAATCGCGATCTCCAGGGTGGGCCGGGAACCTTCGGAGGCGCCGGGTGGGAAGATCAAAGGAAAGTCGCAGACCGTCGAGTCGCCGGCAAAATCCGGATCGCATCCGAAAACCGGGTCCCACGCACTGGAAGGATCCACCGACGTGCCCGGCTGCATCAGCAGCACGGGATCTCCGGCGGAAACCAGCCAGTAGGTGAGATCGATCACGAGCAGGTAATCGGCGAGGTCGATCGGGCCGGCGAAAAGGCCCACGCTCGATGCCGCGCCGCCGTCGCCCAGACCGACGCAGGTCTGATCCATCTGGCAGATGTCCTCCGGAATATCCGGATGGCAGCCCGACCCGCAGGTCCGGAGCCGCGTCGACGGGAAAAGCTCCGTGGAGATCGTGCAGAAATGACAGTCGGCGTCCGAAGTGCAGCCGCGATCGGTGGACACGCTGCAGATTCCGGGAGCCGTCAACGCCCCGCGGGGATCGTGCCAGCGACACAGGCCGCCCTCGGTGACGTCGATGGCGAACTCGAAGAAGCCTACCGATACCGGGTCCATGTCCACCCACATCTCGAGGCCGAGATAGAGGTTGTCCGCGTCGTGGGTGAAGGCGATCGTGGCCAGGTCGTTGACGGCGGCGTCGGTGCGGTCGTCCCACCATACGACCTCTTGCTTGCTGGACAAGTTGACGCAAACCCCACCCTGGCCACCGTTGGCGACCGAGCAATCCACGTCGGCGACGCAGGCCTGATCCGTCTCGATGGAGCAGTTGCCGCAGCTCAAGGTGGTCCCGCTATCTTCGACGCGGCCGCCTCCCTCGCCGGTGTTGGAGAACGCACCGACACACCAGTCGGAGAGATTCGCGTCCATCTGGGGGCTGTGGGCATGAGCCACCCTTCCGCTCACGCCCCCCAGCAGAAGAGCGCCGCCGGCCAGAACCGCGCAGGAGGCGCCTCGCACGACGAGGCGAACAACGGGTGACGGCAGCGTGCGCAGCATGACGCTCCTTGCCGGCCCGCGCTCCTCACGGCCCGGCCGCGGTAAAGTGCCTGAGACGCAGGCCTCCGAGGTGTCCGGGCAACCGATACCTCTGGACGCAGGCGCCGGGGCGCCAAACAGGGCCTCCAGGATCAGGTCGATCATCGTGAACAGCGGGTTCACGACATTCTCGAGAGCATTTTCCACGGCCACCTCGAGCGCGGCCACGGTCGAGGGAGTCCGCGGGTTCATCACTTATCGTCGTTAACAGCTTGGCAAGCCGAGCAACAACACGATGCTCGAGAGAACCATCCATCTTGGCTTCTCCATCCTGCACCCCATCCTTGCGGATCGCTGGCGGGTAAGAGAAATTAGCGGTGTTTCTGTCTCGGCCGGAAGTAGGGTGATCCGTCAATGTCCGACAAAACCACCCCATGTCAACCATACCCCCCGCCGCCGGGGTGCATCCCTACCCAGCTTACTCGCTTTTGTACCGACCGAGACAGGGAGATTCAGCACGCGCTACACCCAAACCCGAGTCTTGGGGACGGTTCAGGAGCCGTCGACTCGCCGATTTATCGCGAACGAGGTTTCGGATCCGAAACCTCGAACGGTCGCCAACGGCGGATCTTTCGCTCGATCTTCGTTACGATCTAGCTACGAGGCGAACCGAGATCGCCGACAAGCTCGGATCGGATGTCGATCGTGCGTCCTCTCTCCCGCACCCGGCGCCGATTCGGCGACCGAGACGAGCTTAGGTGTTCTTTGACAATCGAGTGAGACTGGTCCGGCTCACCGGTAGTCCGACAGGCTGGGTCGGGCTACCTCGCGAATGCACCGGTCGCGGGGTGGTCGCGGCTCTCCAGTCGGATCGCGGGGGTTCGTTTCGGCATTTGGGTCGAGCGACCGAATGATTGTTCTCTTCGATGCTCGGTCAACATCGTGTAATTGGCTTTCGGCCGAACGGCAAACGTCTGCGGGTCGGCGCAAGGGGTTGAGACCCGAGCGCCCCCCCCCGGATGACGATCGGCCTGGCGGCAAACGTCTGCGGGTCTGCGCAAGGGGCTGAAACCCGAGTGTCCCTCCGAATGACGATTGACCTGACGGCAAACGTCCGGCGGTGTCGCGAGGCTCGACCGCGCCTCGGGCGTGGGATCCAGCTGTCGGACCCAGGGCCCAATACTGCGCTAATATGACCTAACAGGACCCGCTCTACGCGCTTCAGCTCCACGCGATATACACCGTCCGCAGGGGTTCTGGGTATCCCTGGGGGGCGGTTACGCGGATGGCGGACGCACGACCGTGGGTGGCGAGATCCGAAGCGACGTCCAGCAGAACACCCGCACCGGCGTCCGGGTGGTCTGCCGCTTGAACCGGCGCCAGGGGTTGATGTTCGATTTCTCGACCGGTCTCGCGACCGCGTTCGGCGCCGACGCCGATATCGTCTCCCTTGCCTATCAGTTCATGTGGCGAGGCAAGATGTAAGGTCTTGGACAGCGGAGACGACAGGCCTCTGGAACCGCACACCAAGCTGGAGTTGACATGGCCAAGAGAGAGAAACCAAGAACGGCCAGCTTCCATGTCGCGCTGCTGCGCGGGATCAACGTGGGAGGCAAGAACAAGCTCCCGATGAAGGAGCTGGTCGAGATTTTCACCGACGCCGACGCCCGCGATGTGCTGACCTACATCCAAAGCGGCAACATCGTCTTTCGGGCGAGCGCCGCACTCGCCAGGCGCTTGCCGGCTGTGGTTGCCAAGGCCATCTCGAACCGCTTCGGATTCGAAGTCCCGGTGGTGGTGCGCACGGCCGAGGAGCTCCGCAGGGTCGCGCGCGCGAATCCGTTCTTGCGGGCCGGCAGGAAGGAGGGGGCGTTACTCGTCTCGTTTCTTGCGAGCGAGCCCAGCCCAACCCAGGCCCGCGCGCTCGACCCCGACCGCTCTTCGCCCGACGAGTTCGAGCTACGCGGCCGGGAGATCTATCTCTACTGCCCCAACGGTATCGGCCGCACCAAGCTCACCAACGCTTACTTCGACTCGAAGCTGGCGACGACGAGCACGGTGCGCAACTGGAAGACGGTTCTGAGGCTGGTCGAGTTGTCAGGGGGCTGAGGACGGCACGAGCTCGAGCATCCACGTCACGGGCAGCGACCTCGGCGTATAATCCAGTTGCCCAAAGCGGGATCGTGCCCTGTTCCGTTTGGCAAAGACCGGGGGCGTTCGATGATAAGGCCCCGATACAAGGCTCTTCTCGTGGGAACAGCACTGCTCGGTGTTGTCGTTGCGCAGCCCACCCATGCAAGTTGCGCCAGTTCCCACCTGCTCGATACCCAGAACGAGTACCTCGTATCCAATCCCGACTGGGGTGGTGCGGGTGGTACGGGGAGCTGTGGGTTCCCGTACGGGTGCTATGCGTCCGAGTCCGCTCCGCCCATCAGCAGCGACTTCCTGGGCCATTTCTGGTCTCTCGGAACCGGCTCTCCGACCGTGGGTGCCGGAGACGACAACGGAAGCTTCCACAGCCGGCTCTGGACAAAGGCTCGCTCCGCCAATTTCAACGAGACTTACTACTACCCGGCCTGGATGACTCTGGATCTGCCCGACGATCCGAGCGATGTCCCGGGTGATCCCCCCGACTGGTCCATCGCCGGAGACGGGTGCGTTCTCAACCAGGGAGCGACATCCGGCATCGATGGCACCGAGTGCACCTGCGTCTTGCTCAACGATCAGTGGAACGGGAAAGGGCACTTCGCGGTGCTCTCCGCCCGAGTCGATGGGCCGGGCAATTTCGATCTGTCGACGGGGAACGCCATTCGCTTGTCATCCATACCTCGCCCCAGGGTGTCGGGGACGCGCCGACAACCGAACTTCGACGTCGAGGTCGATCTCTTCATCGATCCGATCACGTCGGGCGTTTTCCAGAAAGACGGGTGTGACTGCGGCATAGGCTACAAGGTTTACGCCTATCTGGGCCCACGCGGTGGACTACCGCCGATCGACCGCTCGGAGGGTTGGCACGAACCCCGGGCAGCCGGCGGCGCTTCCCAATCTGTGATGCCCATCGATCAGCCGACCACAGTGCTCGTCGACTGCGATGAAATCGCGCAGCAAGACTTCTATCTGTCGATTCGTCTATCTACAGACGATGGGTTTGCCACGCGTTACGGCTCTGAGAACTCTTCTCTCATCCTGTGCTCAGCATTCTGTTCTTCGGGAGATAACGACGGTGACGGATTCTCGGAGTGTCAGGGGGACTGCGACGACGACAATTCCCACATTTACCCCGGTGCGCCGCAGTTATGCGATGGTGTCAACAACGATTGTGACAGCTTGCACTGGCCGTCTCTTACGGGCACCAATGAATTCGACGACGATCTCGATTCCGTCAGTGAATGCGAAGGCGACTGCGACGACACGGTTCTTGCGGCACATCCCTTCGCACAGGAAGTCACGTGCGACGGTATCGAGAACGACTGCGATCCACTGACTCCCGACGCACCCGATCGAGACGGCGACAATTTTGACGTGTGCGATCTGACCGACATCGTAAATCCGGATGGACAGGCAACCGATTGCGACGACACGAACGACCAGATCTATCCGGGTGCCCCTCAAGTGTGCGACGGGCTGAACAACGATTGCGGCGATCCGGAGTGGCCGACAGTTCCCGCAAACGAGGCAGACTCGGACAATGACAACTGGAGAATCTGCGCGAACGACTGCAACGACGGGCAGGCCGCGGTAAATCCCGGCGCTACCGAGGTATGCAACTCCACTGACGACAACTGCAACGGCTTCGTTGACGAAGACGAGCTAGGAGAAGACACCGACGGCGACGGTGTCCACAACCTCTGCGACAACTGCCGCGAGGTCGACAATCCCAGTCAGCGCGACATGGACGGCGACGCTGTCGGAGACCGGTGCGACAACTGCGTCTCCGACCGCAATCCCCCGCAGAGCGACTTCGATTCCGACTTTGAGGGCGATCACTGCGACCTGGACGACGGGTTGATTTTGATCCTCATCAGCCAGCCGGAGTACGTGGAGTGGCAGCAGGAGACGGGTTTCACGGCGTGGAACTCCTACCGGGGCGATCTGGCGCTGCTCCGGAGCGATCAGCTCTACACGCAGGATCCGACGACGGTCGATCTCGCCGCCCGGTACTGCGGGCTCGGCAACCCGTGGGTCGTGGACTCAAATCCGCCAGCGGGCGAGGCCGTCTTCTCACTGATCACCGGCATCTTCGAGGGTAGCAACACGGAAAGCAGCCTGGGGACCGACAGCTCCGGAACCGAAAGGCCGAACACCGCTCCGTGTCCGTAGCGCACTGGCCAGGGAGACGCGCTTCGAAGAGATCGAACGCTGGAACGACTAGACCGGGCGCCGGAAAACGAACAGCAGCAATCCCACGGTCAGAGCCACTCCGGCCGCGATCAGGTTGGTGATCGTCGCGCTCGCGGCCAGCCCGACGGTCAGCACGACGGCCGCGATCGGGATTAACGGACCGCCGGGAAGCCGGATCCTGCTTTCGGTGTCCGGCAGCTTGCGACGAAGGACGGGCACCGCCGCCGCGGTGCCGAGATAGGTCACCAGGCGTGCCACGACAGAGAGCTCGGCCAGGGCCACGAAGCTCCCGCTCAGCGCGAGAGGCAAGGCGATGGCCATCTGGAGGATCACGGCGTTGGCCGGCGTGCGGTAGCGCGGGTGGACACGGCTGAGGAAGGCTGGACCGAAGCCGTCTCTGGCCAGAGCGAGCAGGTATCGCGGACCGGCCAGCACCGTGTTGCTGTTCGTTCCGAGGATGGAAAGGGCCGCGCCGAGTGTCATCAGCGCACCAGCCCACGCTCCCAGGAAGATCCCCGCCGAGTCGGCAAGCGGTGTCGAGGATCGCCCCACGTCCGGCAGGGTCCCGAGTGCGACCCACTGCACCGAAACGTAGAGCAGCGTCACGACGGCGATGTTCACCAGAAGCGCGAAGGGCACGTCGCGACGAGGGTTGCGGTACTCGCCGGCGGGGGCCGCGGTGTTCTCGAAGCCGGCGTAGGCGAACAGCAGCAGCAGCGCCGCCTGCGCCAGGCTTCCCTCTCCCGCCGGTTGCCCGACGACCTGTTCCCGTGTCGCCGCGAACAGACCGAAGACGACAAAAAGAACGAGCGGCAGCAGTTTGCTCGCCAGTAGGAAGATCGCAGCGCCGACGCCCGAGCGCACACCGACGACATTGAGCACGGTGAGGGCCACAAGGGGAACCGAGACGGCCAGAGCCTTCGGCAGGCCGGCCTCCATCGCCGGCCACAGATAGCTCAACGCCTGGGAAAACCCGACCGACAGCGAAGCGACCGAGGCCACACGGGCGAGCCAGGTCATCCAGCCGACCTCGAGGCCCACGAGGTCGCCGAATGCAGTGCGCGCGTAAAGATAAGCGCTGCCAGGCTGATCGAAATGGCTCGAGGCCTCGGCGAAGCAGAGCACCAAGAGGAGCACGGCCAGACCTGCGAGCAGGACGGCCCAGATGCTCCAAGGGCCGAGGAGCAATGCAGCGGCCGCCGGCAACAGGTAGACGCCGCTGCCGATGACGTCGTTCAGGGCCAGGCCGACGATCTGCCAGCGGGAGACGACTCGCTGCAGCTGGGGTGTGCTCTGCTCCATCGGCGCTTCTCGCCCCGAACATTAACAGACTCGCCACACGCCCGGACGGTTGGCTGTAACTGAGGCCCGGCTCGGACCAGCGGATATAATCTGACGCCCGTCGCCGAGTTCCGTCCCGCGAGGAGTCGCCCCGTGCCCAAAGATCAAAAGCCGGATCAAGGCAGGTCCCTCGCCGCGCGAATCTGGAGCTCGGTCTTTCGCGGACCGGTCATCCCCGGCAGCGACCGCGATCGAAAGTGGATCGTCTTCAACACGCTGGTGCTTCACCTGCGGCCGATCCGCGTTCCGGCGAGCACGATCCGTTACAGCCACACCTTTGGTCTGGGGGGCATCTCCCTCACGCTGGTCGCGCTGCTGATGGGAACCGGCGCCCTGCTCATGCTCGCCTACGAGCCCTCGCCGGGAGGAGCTCACGCCTCAATTCTGAGCCTCGAGATCGGCGTCCTGTTCGGGCGACTGGTCCGAAGCGTGCACTACTGGAGCGCCAACCTCGTCGTCGTGGTCGTGTTGCTTCACCTCTTACGCGTCTTTCTGACGGGTGCGTACCGCGGCCCGAGACAGTTCAACTGGATCGTGGGTCTCTCGCTGCTGGGCTGCGTGCTGGCGTCGAACTTCACCGGGTACCTGCTGCCCTGGGACCAACGCTCGTACTGGGCGATCACCATCGTCACCGGGATGGTCGAGTACGTTCCCGTGGCGGGGGACTGGCTTCAGCGCGTCATCCGCGGCGGGGCGGAGATCGGGACGTCGACGATCATCACCTTCTACACGTTGCACACGACGCTCGTGCCGGTTGGTCTCATCGTGCTGATGGCCCTGCACTTCTGGCGCGTCCGGAAAGCGGGCGGCGTCGTGCGTCCCGACCCGCCAGACGAGCCCGGCGCGAGCCGGCCCGATCACGTCCTGTTCCTGCCGAACCTCCTGGTACGCGAGGTCGCGGCCGCGCTGACACTGGTCGCCGTGGTCCTCGTCCTCGCCATCGCTTTCCCGGCCACGCTGGGAGACCCGGCCAATCCCGGCATGAGCCCGAACCCGGCGAAGGCCCCGTGGTACTTCATGGGTTTCCAGGAATTGCTCCTGCACTTCGATCCGGTCTTCGCGGTGGTGGTGATTCCCCTCGTAGTGGCGGTAGCCCTCGTGATGCTCCCCTATCTGAGGCACGACGCGGATCTCGAGGGACGCTGGTTTCTGTCGGATACGGGACGCCGAACCGCCATCGCGGCGGCGGCCGTCGGCCTGGTAGCAGCACCGGTCTGGATCGTCATCGACGAATACCTCGTCCATTCCGGGGACTGGCTTGCAGGTATACCACCGGTCCTGAGCTACGGTGTGGTGCCCGGCGCGATCCTGCTGGGCGGGGTGACGGGTTTCTACTTCTTCGTGAAGCGTAGGTACGGTACCGCCGACATCGAGTCGATCCAGGCGGTCTTCGTTCTGCTCGTGGTGGTCTTCGCGATTCTCACGCTGACCGGCGTGTGGTTCCGCGGGACGGGAATGGTACTGACGTGGCCCTGGAATACCTGACATGACCGAGAAGAGATCGAAGCCGACCCCCGATGCTCCGTCGCGCCGACGGTTCCTCATCGGAGTCTGGGTCGGTCTGGTCGGAGTTGTCCTCGCCGAGATGGCGTGGATCGTCATCTCGTTCTTTCGACCGGGTCGGCGGCGCGACGCGCGCAGGCAGAGCGGAGCCCTGGTCGTCGCAGGTCCTGTCGACCGTTTCGAGCCGGGAAGCGTTACGGCGTTTCGTGAGGGGAGGTTCTATCTCGTACGTCTCGACGACGGCGGCTTCCTCGCGCTGCACCGAAAGTGCACGCATCTCGGTTGCACCGTGCCCTGGGTCGCCGAGGAAGGACGGTTCACCTGTCCGTGTCACGCCTCGGTGTTCGACGTCCGGGGGGACGTGCTGAACCCACCCGCGCCTCGCGCCCTCGATCTGTTTCCCGTCCGCATCGAGAACGGCATCGTCAAGGTCGACACCGCCACTCCGGTGAGGCGAGCGGCTTTCGACCCCTCGCAGGTCGTGAGGGTCTGAGCCGCGCCGCCGCAGGGGAGAAGAGCTTGACGCAACCCGATCCACTTCGGTTCTGGAAACGCCTGGCGCTGGGATCGACGATCGTCATCGTCGTTTCCGTCCCGCTGTACGTTTTCCTGGAACTCGGCCCCAGGGCACGCGGCGCGCGCGTCGAGGTGGAGCCGGAGTTCGTCGGCGGCGAAGAATGCCGATCGTGCCACGAGAAGGCCTACGAGGATTGGGAGGGATCGAATCACGATCAGGCGATGGCCGAGGCGAACGAGCAGACCGTGTTGGGCGACTTCGACGACGCGGTTTTCGAACACCGCAGCGTGACTTCGCGATTCTACCGGCGCGACGGAAGGTACTACGTTCACACCGAGGGCCCCGGCGGAGAGATGAGAGAGTTCGAGATCGAGTACACCTTCGGCGTCGAACCGCTCCAACAGTACCTCATCCGGTTTCCCCGCGGGCGGTTACAGGCACTGTCCCTGGCCTGGGATACCGAGCGGAAGGAGTGGTTCCACCTCTATCCCGGCCAGGAGATCCCGCCCGAGGACTGGCTGCACTGGACCCGCCCCGCTCAAAACTGGAACGGCATGTGCGCCGAGTGCCACTCGACCAACCTGCGCAAGGCCTACGACCCCGATACCGACTCGTTCGACACGACCTGGTCGGAGATCGACGTGAGCTGCGAGGCTTGCCACGGGCCCGGATCAGGCCACGTCGCCTGGGCCGAGATACCGCCCATGGCGCGTCCCGACCTCGAGGACTACGGCCTGGTCATCCCGACGGGGGAGGTCACCTCGCAACAACAGGTGGAGCTGTGCGCGCCGTGTCACAGCCGGCGGACCGAGCTTGGTGACTACGACCACACCAGGGTCGCCCTTATGGACAGCCAGCTTCCCGCGCTGCTTCGCGAAGGGCTGTACCACGCCGACGGACAGATCCTGGACGAGGTCTACGTCTGGGGTTCGTTCGTCCAGAGCAAGATGCACCAGAACGACGTGCGTTGCAGCGACTGTCACGATGTGCACAGCTTGAGCCTCCACCGCGAAGGCAACGATCTCTGCCTGCAGTGCCACCGCGCCGACGCCTACGACGCGTACGATCACCACTTTCACAAAAAGGTCCACGAGGGCAAGCCCAGCGACGGCGCGCTGTGCGTCAAGTGCCATATGCCCGAGAGCCTCTACATGGTCGTCGACTGGCGGGCGGATCACAGTCTTCGCATACCCCGGCCGGACCTGTCGCAGGAGATCGGCACCCCCAACGCCTGTACGCAGGGGGGATGCCACGACGACAAGCCGTTGCAGTGGTCGGTCGATGCATTCCAAAAGTGGTACGGGATCGCACGCAAACCGCACTACGGGACGATCCTGGCCGCCGGGCGCGAGGGCGATCCCGGAGCCCGCGAGGGACTGATCCGCCTCGCGGTCAACCCGCTCTTCCCGACGCTCGTGCGCGCCACGGCGCTGTCCCTGCTCGAGCGCTATCCGGGAGACGAGACGAGCGCGGCGCTGCGGAGCGCCTTGCTCGACGACGAAGATCTCCTGCGACACACGGCGGTACAGAGCCTGGCGGTCGCCGACCCGCGGGAGCGCGTCTCCCTGCTCGCCCCGCTGCTGTTCGATCCGGTGAAGGCAGTTCGCCTCGCCGCCGTTTCGCAGCTCGCCGGGACGCCGGAGGATCTGTTCAAGCCATACCAGCTCGAGGCCTACCGCGAGGTCCTGGACGAGTACGTCGCCACGATGGAGCACTCGCTCGACTTCGCCTTCGCGGGACTGAACCTCGGTAACCTCCACGCGGCGCTTGGTCGAGCGGAGGAGGCGAAGTCCTTCTACAGGCGGGCGATCGCGGTCGACGATCTGTTCCTGCCGGCGAAGATCAACCTGGCCGTGCTCCTCAGCGGGGAAGGCAAGAACCGCGAGGCGGAGCAGCTGCTCCGCGAGGTCGTGGCCGCGTATCCGGAAAATCACGAGGCGGCCTACATGCTCGGGCTCTTGCTGGTCGAGCTGCAGCAGCCCGTCGAGGCCCTCGACTGGCTGGAGCGCGCGGCCGAGGGCGCTCCGCGGAACGCGCGCATCCGTTACAACCTCGCTCTGCTGCAACAGTCCGTCGGGCGCGACGCCGAGGCGGAAACCGCATTGCGCGAAGCGCTGGAGCTCGAGCCCGACAATCCCGACTATCTCTACGCGCTCGCCGACCACTACCTGAAACGCGGAAGATTCGAACAGGCCCTCCCGCTCGCCGAGCGTTTGTGCGAGATCCGTCCCGATCTGGAGATCGGCCCCCAGATGAAGGCCTTCATCGAGGCCGAGTTGGCCAAGCGGCGCCGGCCCTGACCACGCGCCGCTGTAACCCCGCGGCGGCTCTGCTTCAGTAATCAATGGGAGCAGGACCGCGCTCGGGAGTAGTCGGCAAATGAACAAGAGACGATCAGCACCGTATCCTTTTCGGCCGACGTGGCCACGACGTCTGGCGGTCATCGCGTTGCTCGGGCTCGGTCTCGCCACGGGCGGCTGCGATGGCAGCATGGCCATCCTGGTCCGGCTGACCACAATCGTTCACGCCGACGGAGGTCTGACCCGGAGCCTAGCCGTGGACGCGTTTCTATCCGAGGAAAATTCCAAGGACGAGAAGTGGATTCGCGACACCTTTCGACTCAGCGTCGCCGAGCCCCGCGCGTGGGATCACGTCCATGAACAAACCGGGCGGCTTCGAGCCGAGGGCTTCTTCGCTTCGGCCGACATGCTGCCGCCGATGTTGGCATTCGATCTCGACGGGGCCCGGAAGACCGACCGGGTGCGAACGACGTTGACGATCGAGGAGCGGACCGTGATGCGCCGCTGGGTCTACCACGAACGTCACGGGGACCTGTTCGGCGACGAGGAAATCCAGCAAGCGATCGACGGGATCGCCCTGTTGATCGAAGAGCTGTTACGCAGCGAGATCCCCCGCGAGATGGGCGAGGACATCGACATGTCGCACGTCGAGGATTTCGTGCACGGCGAGCTGCGCGATCTGGTCGCGGCACTTCTCGATGCCGGCCGGCGGGAGGCCTCGAGGCACCTCGTCGATCGTGGGGACGATTTGAAGGCTCAGGTGCTCGTCGATCGGGGAATCGCCGTACGGGAAGTCGACGAGGACGACGATTTCCTGGAGGCCCACTGGCCGGCGATGGAACGGTGGACCCTGAGCCACTTGGTCGATGCGCTGGCCGCTTCGGGTGTCCGGGTCGAATCGGAAGCGCTGCGGTTCTGGCCTCGCATGGGCGGGGACGACGAGGATGAAGACGAAGGAGAAGACGGCAAAATGTGGTGGAACGAGACCGTGGAGCGTGTCTGGGGCAGCGAAGAGGCCTTCATGGATCGGATCGATCCGCTGATCGCTGCGCTCTCTGGCTATTTCGAGGCTGGCGGCGCACGGGAGTACCGCTTCGAGTGCCGGGTCCGTCTCCCCGGCGTGCTCCTCGAGACGAACGGCACGCCTGAAGGTCAGGACGCGGTCTGGCTGCTGCGCGACGCGGACTTGACTCGCGACCATTTTCTCGACGCCCGGTCCGTGGAAGTGATCGACGACCCATTGAGACGTCTGGGCGCTCGACGTTCCTTCGAGACCGGCGAGTTGATCCAACTCCACGATCTGCTCTGGAACCGGGATCCCGCGGGCATCCTCGACGAGCTGCTCGCCAGCGCGGTAGCCGCCGGCGACCTGGAGCTGCTTCGCGATGGGGACGCGATACCTTCCGGCTACGGGACACGATCGCGAGAGCTGGCCGACCTGCTCGATCCGGACTTCGCTCCACCCGAGCGCTTCTGATCGCCGATCCGGACGCCCACGACGCGGATCCAGGATTCGGCTTTCCCCCGGAGACCTCGGCGGATAGAATCGTCGCGATCCTGGCTGGGTCGCGGGGGAATCTCATGGCGGGAAAGGCGAAGACGAAGACGGGAAAGAACCGGGAAAAGACACGAGCGACGACGACGCGCGGCAAGGCCAAGTTCGCCGGCACGGTCGCGATGACGCCCCCGGATGGCGGGAAGACCAAGGCGGTGACCAGCGGCACGCGGATCGTCGCCAGCGTTGCCGAGCTGAGCGTGGCTCGGCTTCCCGAGAGCGGAAAGAAATCCGAGCTGCAGCTCGATATCCAGGTGCGAACGACGGCAGGCAACGGCAAAGCGGCCAGCCGCTCCTGGTCCTCTGGAATCTACTACTACGTACCCAACGACTCCCGCCTCGGCATCGTCGATGCGGTCATCTTCGACGGTCTCGTCCATCAGCACCTGTCCCTCGATATCTCGCTCGTCGAGCGAGAAATGCCGCAGATGAAGCTCAAGGAAGCCGCCGGGCTGGCCGAGGCGGCGGCAGAGGCGGCGGCGAAGCTGACGGCGGGGTCGGGCGTTCTCGGGACCGCCCTGGAGGCCTTCCCCGGTGTCGTGGGCGGAATTCTCAAGCTCAACGGCGATGATCAGGTGCTCAAGTACACGACGTCGCTGTTCACCAAGGAAGTCAACAGACAGGCCGACAGCCCGCAATACCTAGTCGAGGGGCGGTACCGCTTCGAGAAAAAGCGGGACCCGCGAGCCGAGAAGCCGTGGGTCACGCTCGTGCTCGACTTCAGCGTGGCCGAGACCTGATCACTCTCGTCGGCTACCGGAGGGGACAGACGGCCAACGGCGCGGAGGTTTGACTGTCGCCGGGCGGCGCCCTAACTTCTCCTTGCCTGGCATTCATAACTTGTAGGGGTCGGCGCCGGTGACGACGACGCGTGCGCCGCCGAAGAGAGGTCCGTGGCGTGAGCGAAGATCGAAGCACCGACAATTCGGACAACCAACGCGTACTCGAGGCTCTGAATACGATCGCCCAGGTCGTGGTCGGAGAGGATCTGGACTCGATCCGCGAGTCCGTTACGGAACTAGACTCGAAGCAGTCCGAGCGCATCGAGGCTCTCAACGAGAGAGCCAGCGTCGCGGTCAACGAACTGAAGGAGGACGTGCTCTCGCGGCTCGAGGGACTCGATCGAAAGGTGGCCGAGTCCGAAGAGAGCCACAAGAAGGAGATGCTTCCGCGGTTAGAAGAACTCAGCCAGCGGATCGCCGAGTCCGAAGAGAGCCAGAAGAAAGAGACTCATTCACGGCTCGAAGAGCTCGATCAAAAAGTCGCCGAATCGAAGGAGAGCCAACAGAGGGCAATGAACGACTTCGAGGAAGTGCTCCGAGAGACCTCCGTCGATCTCAAAAAACAACTGGAAGAAACGCGAGAGCAAGCCGAGAACGGCGTCGGCGCGGTGAAGACCGCCCTCGAGCACGAGCTGGCCGGCCGGGACGCCACGAAGGAGCAGCTGGTCTCCCTCACTCGAGCCGTAGCCGAGCTGCACGAGAAATTTCAGCGGCAACTGGAAACTTCCGAGCGTCTCTCCACCGTGCTCAACAGTCTGTCCGGTGTCTTCTCGGCCCAGTTGGCGTCGAAGGCAGCCCCGGCGGGATCCGAATCGAACGCGCCACGCGCCGCCGACCAGACGGAGCCTCCCGCGGGTTCATCGAGCTCTCCCGATTCCGGCCAGGATTCCTCCAACTCCGGTGCGCGCGAGCTCGACAACGCACTGAACAGGCTCTTCCAGAATTCCTAGCGTCGCGCGCGATCACCGGACGAGCAGGATGCGCTCGTTCGCCGGATAGAGCCACTCGATCCCGCGCTCGGTCAGCACGGCGTCGTCCTCCAACGGAATCCGTACCTTTTTGCCGTTCCACTCGGGCATCGAGGTATAGGCGAACAGCTCGATCGACAGCAGGTTGGACGGCCGAAGCTCGTACTGCAGGCGAACGGGATTGAAGAAGGCGATCGACGGGCCGATGCCGTGTCCGCTGTTCCCCACGGAGTGGCAGCCGATGACGACGTCGGTCGAATCTGGGTCGTCGGTGGGCTTGTTGAACTCGATACGCTGAAATCCGGAGCTCGCCAGCGCCGTGTAGACGGCCTCCTCGGCCTCTGCGGCCTTGACCCCCGCCCGGATCGTGCTCGCCACGATTTGTCGAGCCTCTCGCGCCTTGTCGAACGCTTGCTGCAATCCCGCCGGCGCCTGGGTCTCGCCCTCCCTCAGCACGTAGGCCATCCGCTTCATGTCCGTGTAGAGGTTCAGATAGCCCACGCCCCAGTCGATCATGATCACGTCGCCGCGCTGGATGATCCGGTCGGTGGAGACAGCGGCGATTCCATCCGGACCGGTGACGTAGACCGAGGGCAGTCCGAACGATGTGTCGAGGCCGTCGTCGAGCAGACGGTCCATCATCCACCACGCGACGTCCTCGAGCGTCGTCACGCCCGGAGAGATCACCTCGTTCGACAGCGCCCTTTCGGCGATGTTGCGCGACATCTCTCCGGCCTCGGCGAACGCAGCAAGTTCCGAGGCCACCCTGCGCGAGCGGAAATCCGAGACGAGCTTCTCGGCCGACACGATGCGGGAGGCGTAGGGCTCGCCCAGGGTCTCGACGATCTGCTCGAATCCCGTGTGCGAGAGCGTGTCGGCGGGTCCGATCGCACGCGACATGTTGAGACCGATGCGCTGCGGATCGCGCGCGCGAACGAAATCGGCGAGCTTGTCCGACGCTTCGAAGATGTCGTAGGCGCCGGAGTTCTCGAGACGGTTGCCGTCGATCCCGAGCGCCGCGCGTTCGATTCGCTCGCCGCCCCGATCGGTGAAGACGTAATAGCCCGCGGTCATCGCATACCCGTGACCCAGATCGGGATGCAGCGTCTTGTAGTTCGCCTCGCGGATCATCGTGATCCACATGTCGATTCCGTTCTCGCGCATGACCTGCGGCAAGACCAGATCGAACTTGTCCCGCCGGATCTGGTTCATACGCTCCCAGCGCCGCCGGGCCTCCTGAGCCCACGAGATCCCCCCGATCGCGAATGTCGCCACGAGAAAAACGGTCAGCCACTTGCGGAGTCCCATGCTTACCTCGACGTCAGTTTGCTGCGTTCGCCCATACGGACGGCGCGGTCCTGTTACACGCGATTGATACTAGCCGATTGAAGAAGGGCGAATCGACTGCTACACTGCACTCGATTCGAGTTTCCTTCGTAAGGAGACGTGCGGTGTTCGAGTTCAGTCACAAACGCATCATCGGCCCGGTGGCACCGGCGCCTCGGCTCGCACTCCCGCCCATGTAGCTCTCCGGCGGGGCGAGAGATCGAGGCCCCGCGGTCCCATCGAAAGCACGGATGGTTTCTGTCGCGTGACGGCTGCGACTTCGCAGAGCGCTGTCCGTGCCGGATGCGGCACACACGATGATTCCTGCCCGACGGACGACGGGTGGGATGAGAGCAGCATGGAACGAACCGAACCAAAGAAGGCAGACCGGCGGCGCGTTCACGAGCGAGCCGGCCCCTTCGCCTCGCAGGAGGCGCTTCTGGAGGGTGCCCGGGAGATGTTCCGGACCCGAAGGGCGCGTCGCGAGGCCGAAAAGAACAAGGATCCCGAGCAGATCCGCCGCGCTCGACTCGAGGAATGCAACTCGAGCCGGCACTGGCACCGGTGCATCCGGATGACGGGCCGTGCGACGCCCTTCAGCGCGCTCTGCGCGAGCAAGCGTCTCAACCGCATCGAGCGCGAGGTCCTGATCACCCTTGTTCTCGAGCGGCTCGCGCAGGTCGACGGCCAGGTCGACAACTGCGCCGACGTGATCGGCTTCCTCGGGCTCTCGGGGGCCGATTCGCTGGCCGCACTCCGCGCACTTTCCGATGACGGACGTCTTCATCGCGCCGACCTCATCGACTACGACGACCCGGAGGAAGATCTGCGGGATCGCACGGTCTACCCGGATCCCGCGGTCGTCGAGTCGTTTCTCGATCCGTCGTGCGCGCGCGCGCCGGGGTGGCCGGTGGCCAACGAGCAGGAGCTGTGGGAGCGTCTGAGCACACTGACGTCGGCCTTGCAGGCGCTGGCCGAAGCGCACGACGACGAGCATCGCGGCTACGGGAGCCGCCGAAACTCCCGGAAGGCGCTCCGACGGGTCGATCTGTTGCTACGAGGTCTGGAGCGCACGCTCCAAACCCACACCGAGTGGAAGCTGGGCGCACTGTTCTCCCGGGAATCGAACTTCGATCCGCAAGAGCGCGTCATCCTCCTCGCGCTCGTCGGAAAGGAGATCGGTCATTTGCCGTTCGACGACAAGTTGTACCTCGGCGGCGGTCTGTCCCGAGCCGCGAGCCCTCACGCGAGCACCGTGAGTCATCGAGCGAGAATGCTCCTATCCTCCGGCCGGCTGCAGCGGGCGACCCTGATTCAACCGTGCGGCGGCAGCGACCCTCTGCTGTCCGACGACGAGAACACCGTGGTCGAGGTGGAGTTCGAGCTGGCCTCTCGAGGGCTCGAGCTGTTCGGGTTGGACCGCCGGGTCCGGCGGCGCAGGTTCTCGCGGTTCAGTCCCCGCAACCCGGTTGTGCGTCTCGATCAGCTCGTGCTGCCGGAGCGCGTCTCCACGGCGTTGCAGATGGCCCTGGCCCATGCGCGTCACTCGCGGACCCTGCTGGACGATTGGGGCTTCGCCGAAGTGCTGCCCTACGGGCGGACGATCGGGATTCTGCTCGCCGGCCCGCCGGGCGTGGGAAAAACGGCGTCCGCCGAGGCGATCGCTCACGAGCTCGGTCGCCAGATTCTGGCCGTCGACTACTCCGAGGTGCAGAACTGCTACACGGGCCAGACCGAGAAGAACATCGTTCGGATCTTTCGCGAGGCCCGGGCGAACCAGGCCGTACTGTTCTGGGACGAGGCCGACGCGATGTTCTACGACCGGAACTCCACGCAGCACACCTGGGAGACCCGCGACGTCAACGTGCTGCTCCAGGAACTGGAGCGATTCGACGGGGTGTGCATCCTGGCCACCAACCGCAAGGTCACACTGGACGCGGCGCTGTCGAGACGCATCTCGATCAAGATCGAGTTCGAGCGCCCGGATCGCACCCTGCGCCTGCGGATCTGGAAGCAGTCGCTTCCACGCCGGTTGCCCCTCGAGGCCGACGTGAATCTCGATCACCTGGCACAGGCCGACCTGACGGGCGGCGAGATCAAGAACGTGACCGTCAACGCTGCTCGCCTGGCCCTGCTCCGCGGCGAGAGCACGCGTGTATCGATGGCCGATTTCGAGCGCGCGTTGCAGCAGGAGCTCGAGAACCGTTGGGGCACGGAGGATCGCCGGCCTCTGGGCTTCCGGGCTCGCGACGAGGGATGATCGCGCCCGGTCCGGAGTGCCGGACGCTACTGACTGCGGCAAGCGTCCAGCGGGAGGCGTTCCTCGCCGGAGGTGGCGAAACCGTACGTGCCCCCGCCACACGAGCCGTCTTCTCTGATGATGTAGTAGTAACCGTCGCCGGGGGAGGGCACGCGCTCGTCGAGATGGACCGTCTCGACCAGATCCTCGGCGCGACACTGCGCCAGCGCCGTCCCACCCGAGGATCGCAAGTCGGACAGCATCCCGTTCGCGACGTCGTAGAGAAACCCCGAGCGCGAGTCGAGCCATCTCAACCTGGCCGGCTCGCCCTCCGGGATGTTGACCCCCATGACCTCGGAGGGCGTTCGGGATTCGCAGTAAGGCTCTCCCAGGTTGACGATGTCCGAGGTCTCGAAGGAAGCGTTGACGACGATGCCGTGGTTCTGGTTGCCGGTCGTATCGTTGACGATTCTGTTGCCCGGTTCGTCGAAGCCCCATCGACCGAGCAGATCGGACGCGGCCTCGATCTGCGTGTACATGTTGGCCAGGATCTCTTCCTCGCTCAGCGCGCGATTCCAGATTCGCACTTCGTCGATGAGTCCCAGGAAGCTGCCCTCGATCCAGCCTTCCCAGCCCTGGCCGACCCCGACGGCAAAGTAGTGCAATGACTCGAAGGCCGCAGGTTGGCCCGGGCAGTTCGTTCCGTCCGTCTCGGGCTGGCCGTCCAGATAGAGCTGCCAGCAATCTCCATCGTAGGTCGCCGCGCCGTGGTACCAGACGCCGGGTGCGATCGGCGTCGATCCGTATACGGGATGATTCCGCGACATTTCGAGACCGCTGGGGTGTTCCTCGAAATCTGCAGCCAGAACGTGTCCGGACTCCGCGATACCCAGGAAGTAGTTGACGCTCTTCTTGCCGTTCAGGGAAGGATTGTCCCGGTGGACGTCCTGGTCCTTGATCCCTTTCGTCACCAACGGGTAGGCTTCGATGCCGTCGACGTCGGGGGGGTCGCCCCAGGGGTAACCCGAGGTCGTGGCGACCTCGCCGTCTCCAGACCACTTGAACCAGCATTCGACCGTGAATTCGCGCGCGGTCGTTCCGGGGGGCTGAGAGGTTATCTCGCTGATCCGGTAGTCACTCATCGTGACGTGGTCGTACAGCGTGTCCAGTCGAAGCGCCGCCGTGTTGCGTTGAATGCACAGATCACGCGTACAGGAGTCCGCGTCGCCGCATTGGACGTCGGCTGTGCAGCAATCCCGGACCGGAGTGTTCCGGCAAGAAAGATTCGGCTTGCAGGAGTCCGTCGTGCAGTAGTCCCCGTCGTCACAGTCGGCATCCGCCCCGCAGCATTGGGGCGTGGGCGCGTAGTCGAACCGACAGGTTCCCTCCAGGCAACTGTCGTTCGTACATTCGTTGCCGTCATCGCAAACCATGGGCGTTCCCGCACAGATCGCGTTCGCGCAGACATCGCCCACCGTGCACTCGTCACCGTCGTAGCACGGGCGGCTGTTGTAGGTGGGCGAGCACGTATTCTCGCTGCAGGCGTCGTCCGTGCAGGGATTGTCGTCGTCGCAATCGGCGTCCACGGCGCAGCAGTCTTTGCGCTTCGAGTGCTGGCAGCTCGCGCCGACGCAGCTGTCCAAGGTGCAGATGTCCCCGTCGTCGCAGTCGGGACCGAAGTTGCACCTGCCGTCGCTGTCGAATGTCCAGTAAGGGCCGGTGACGGTCGAGTCGGTGCCCTCCACACTGGCATACCACTCGTAGACCGAGTCCTGGGTGCGCCCGGTCCAGTCCAGGCAAGCGGTCATGCCACTCGGAACCTGGCTCACGGACCCGACCTGTTCGAAGTGCAGCCCACCGTTCATGTCGTAGGGGAGGGTGAAATTGTGGTGGTCCGGATTCGCTCCGTCCCAGACTCTGTCCAGCCACGGAGAGTAAGACTCGATCACGATCTCGTCCCTCGCGGGCGAGAAGGTCATGATGCGCATCCAGCCGTTCCCGCAGCGAAACGGACAGGGCTCGCTGCGCTGATAGTTCGACAGCAGGGTGTGAATCGTGCGACCGTCGTACAGATCCGCGCGGCGCGGCTGGACCCCCGAGGCGCCCGCGTGTCCGCACAGCATGAGGAACAGGTGCGGGTTGTCTTTGAGCGCGTCATAGGTCGCCTGACCCTGGCCCGAGAACGGGGCGTCGAGCGAATTGGGGCACTGGGTCCCGTTGGGCCAACCGGGAAAGGTGCAGAGCAGGCTGTGAGAGGTGATGATCGCCCGCCGGCCCGGGTTGTCCTTGAGGAGCTGATCGGTCCAATCCAGAACGGCATCGCGCAGGGCGTGGTCCCGCGAGTCGAACTCGTGGTGCACGATGATGAAATCCATGCCCCCGGCCGAGAAGATCTGGTAGCTGTTGTCGTTGGCCGAACCGTAGTGACCGCCGTAGTAGCTGCGTCCCGCGAATCGAGACTCCCCGAAGAACAGGTTGAAGTTCGTCGTCGTCATCGCATCGAACTCGATCCTGCCGGCGTAGTCGTTGATGAACTGATCGTGGTTTCCCACCGAGACCCCGTAGGGAATTCCGTCGGGCCACACGGTCCTGGTCGGATCCTCCAGCCGGCTCATCGCCGCGTCGGCGTTGTTCCATTCGGCGATAACCGAGGCGAGGTGCACGACGTCCCCGACGTGCGTGACGAAGACGATGTTGCGGGCCTCTCGGTTTTCCACGATCCAGGAGGTCTGTGCGTGAAAGACCTCCGGAAAGGTCTGCGCGTAGTACTGGGTATCAGGTAGAACGACGATGGCGAAGTCTTCCGCCGGCTCGCCCGTCAACTCGCGGGCGAAGAACGTCACGTCCAGCGGATCCCCGTTCGAGTCGTGGACTTCCACGCAGAGGGAAGCGTGAGCGGGCACCGCCGTGGCACCGTCCGGCGGCGAAACGTTGATGGGCGATGCGGGCGAACCGGCCCACGACACCACACCCGGGCCCGCGACGAGGGCAAGCGCCGTCAGGGCCGCGATTGCGACCGTTGCAACGACGAGCCTGCGGTATACCACTTACCACTCCCTCGAACGGGCAGCGCGCGATGATTCCCTGTTGAATAGGTCTGGCAATCGACGCGTGGGGGGCAAAAACGTCGATTGTCCCTTGCAACCCGAAGTGACTCATGTACGGCGAACCTCTCGGGCGTCGACGCTGCAAAATGGACTGAAATAGTCCCATTTGTGCCGGGGTCGCTTCGGGCCCGTCGTTCAGGCCTTGAAGTGGATGTGGAGCACGTCCCCGTCCTCTACCACGTGATCGCGCCCCACCGTGTGGATCAGACCCTGGTCGTGGAGGGCATGGCGGTTCCCGAGCCGCAACAGATCGCCTTGGGCCATCACCTCGGCCCGGATGAAGCCCTGCTCCATATCGCTGTGGATCTTGCCCGCCGCCTGTGCAGCGGTTCCACCGCGGAGGAGTTGCCAGGCGCTGAGCTTGTCGTTGGCGATCGTATAAAACGTGATCAGGTCGAGGAGCCTGTAGCAGGCGTTGACCACGAGATTCAGCGCCGTCTCCTCGAGACCCATCTCGCGCAAGAACTCTCCCTGCTCCTCGGGCGCCAGCTCCGAGATCTCTTCCTCGATCAGAACCGAGACGGGCAGGACGCGCTCGGCGCCCTTCGCCTCGCGTAGCGCCGAGGCCAGGTCTCCTTCGCCCCTGGGATCGTCCTCGCCGGTGTTGGCCAGATAGAGGCCGGGTTTGGCGGTGAGAAAGCGGGCCTCGGCCAAGATTTCACGCTCGTCCAGCTGGAGATCCATCGCACGGAGCGGAATCCCCTCACCGAATCCGTCGACGACGCGAGCGAAGGCCGCCTGCTCCTCCTTGCACGCGCCCTTGACCCCGGTGCGAGCCGCATTGCCCCACTTATCGAGACCGCGCTGGGCGGTCTCGAGATCGGCCAGCAGAAACTCTGTCTCGACAATCTCCACGTCGCGAACCGGATCCGGTTTTCCCGTAGCGTGCACCACGTTTTCGTCCTCGAAGCAACGGACCACGTGCAGGATCGCGTCCACCTCGCGGATGTGACCGAGGAACTTGTTCCCCAGCCCGTCGCCCTTGCTGGCGCCTTCGACCAGTCCCGCGATGTCTACGAAGCGGATCGTCGTCGGATTCGTCTCGGTGGGCGAGAGGATCTCCTCGAGCTTTTTCAGGTTGGAATCGGGGACGGCTGCGACGCCGACGTTTTGCTCGATCGTGCAGAACGGATAGTTCGAAGAATCCGCTCCGGCGTGGGTCAGCGCGTTGAGCAACGTGGATTTGCCCACGTTGGGCAGCCCGGCGATACCGACCGAGAGAGCCATCTCTCACCTCCGTGGATCGGCTGGAGTCCCTGTCGAAGCCTAACAACACGCCGGCGCTACCGCAATCCAAAGGCGAAAAACGGCTCGGCAGCCAAACAACCTGAGCTATCCTTGCGGGGGAGCAAGAGAGAACCGACCCCCGGCCGGTAGAACGGGACCGAAGTACTGCCGTGAGTCACCAATCACTGCACTCGATCGTCCGCCTCGGCGCAGCACTGCTCGTCTTCGTCCTCGCATCACCGGGAGCGATGACGGAAGGACGGGAGACGATCTACCTGCGCGACGGCTCGTTGATCCAGGGAGAGATTCTGAAGCGAAGGGCGGACGACATCGTCGTCGATCTCGGCTTCACGGTGGTGACGATCCCCGCCGAAGAGATCGAAAAAATCGTCGCGGCGGAGGAGGAGCAACCGGCCGAGGGACCCGCCGTGACCGGCGGCGATCTGTTCCGCGTGGCACCCCGCCAGCCCGAGCAGACGGTGCGCGAGAACGTCGACCGTTGCGGCGAGGCCGTGGTCCAGGTTCGCACGTCGATCGGCCTCGGCTCGGGTTTCATCATCCACTCCGAGGGATACGTGGTGACCAATCACCACGTGATCGCCGGCGAGCACAAGATCACCGTGACGATGTTCGAACAGGGGGACCGCGAGCTGCGGAGGGTGCAATTCGACGACGTGCGCATCGTGGCCATCAACCCGCACAGCGATCTGGCCTTGCTCAAGATCGAGGGGGCGGACGGCCGCGAGTTGCCCACGGTGCCGTTGGGTGACTCGTCCCGGCTGGGTCAGGGTCAGACCGTGTTCAGCATCGGCAGTCCCCTGGGGCTCGACCGTTCCGTGTCGCAGGGGATCGTCAGCCTGAAGAACCGGCCGCTGGGCGGGCACATCTTCATCCAGAGCACAACTCCGATCAACCCGGGAAACTCGGGCGGACCGTTGTTCAACCTGCGCGGCGAGGTGATCGGCATCAACAACATGAAGGTGACCGCCGAGGGAATAGAGGGCCTGGGCTTCGGCATCCCCTCCAACATTCTCATCGAGTTCCTGAAGAACCGCGACGCGTTCGCTTTCGACGCACGCAGTCCCAACGCCGGCTTTCGTTATAATGAGCCGCCGGTCTCGCCAACCGCCCGCGAATCAACGGAGTGACTTCCGTGTCAAATCGTACCGCTCTCGCCGTGCTCGCGATCGTCGTTCTGCCCCTGTGCGCCGCCGCCCAGGACCCGTCCGCCGTCCGGCTCGAATCGGTCATCTCGTCGGACGCGGAGATGGTCCTGATGGTCGAAGATCTCCCTGGCTTTCTCGACCGCTGGTCCAACAGCCCGCTGGGTAGGGCCTGGAATGACCCCGGGTCAAGAAGTTTCTGGCCCCGATGCGTGAGGACATGGAGATCGATCGCTGGGAGGAAATCGTCCGGGGGGAGACGGGCTACGAGCTGTCCGAGATCATCGGTTCCTTCACGGGTCAGGTCGCGGTGATCTTTCCCGATCTGATGGGGTTGATGGAGGAGGTCGACACGATCGAAGGCGACACCCAGCTAGCGATCATCGCGGCGATCGGTGAGGACGACTCGATCCTACGCGCGCTGTTGCAGCTCGACCTCGAGTTCTCGCAGGAAGATCTCGGCGAGGACGAAAAATACGAAGAAGTCGAGGAAGAGTTCCAGGGCGTGACGCTACACGTCCGAAAGCAGACCACGCTCGAAGGCGTTGAAGAGCAGGAGGGCTGGGCCGTTGTGGACGGTTTCGCCCTGATGGCCGAGCCCAAGAGCTACCTCCAGGAGCTCGTTGCCACGATCAAGAAGGGCGGCACGGACTCGCCGTTGAGGGACAGCGAGGGTTTCCGCAAGATGCGCAACCGCGTTAGCGCCGTCGACCTCCTGGTCTACCTGAACTTCGAGGCGTTCCTGCCCATCATCGAGGAGGGGATCCGCGAGGGCATGAGGAGCGAGCAGCAGCAATCGGATCAACCCGACCCGATGGGCATTACCCCGGAAGCGGTGATCGACTCTCTTGCGCTGGACAGCATCCAGTCGGTTTTCGGGTCGATGAAGATCCTCGACGACGCAACACAGGTCGATTTCGGTGTCCAGTACGCCGAGGACAGGGGCGTGATCAAGATCCTGGCCCTTCTTCCGGGTCCCGTCGAGCCGCCGGATTTCATCCCCGAGGACGCCCTGAGTCTCTCGGTGGCCAACTTCAGCGTGAAACAGGCCTGGGAGGCCCTGAAGGAGATGTTCCGCGTCGTCAGTCCCGACTTCGCCGACATGATGGAGATGCAGCTACACCAACTGGCCGCCGAGAGCGGCTTCGACCTGGACAAGGGCATCTTCGGTAGCTTCGGGGACCGTCTGTTCGCCGCCGAGTTCGCCCCGCCGCCGGAGCAGCCGGGGGAAGGGGCGTCGTTCGCCGCGCTGGATCAACTGATCGGCCTCTCCGTCACCGACCGGCAGTCGCTGGAGATGGGACTAGAGGCGCTGAAGAGCCTCATTGGCGCAGGCGGGGAACTGTTCGAATCCAGCGAGTACCTGGGCTACACGATCTATCGGATGAAGCAACCGCTGCCCGGAGCGGCCGAGAATCCGTCGCGGGTGCTGGCCTACGCGCTGACCGAGGACCACCTGCTGTTGAGCATCGGCACCGACGCGCCGCTACGCGCGGCGTTGTCGAGGCAAAACAAGCCCGGCCGCAACGTATGGGACCGGCCTGACGTGCGGAAAGCGCTCGAGGGCCTGCCACCCAAAGCCTCGGGCCTGTCCTATTACGACGTCGAGGGGTTGCTGCGCACGGCCATTGACAGTTGCAGCGCGCTGCAGACGATGGTCGGAGAAGAAGAAGGCGAGGACGAAACCGCAGCGTTGTGCGATCCCGAGGCCAAACCCGATGCGGCGACGATCCGCAAGTACTTCGGGTTGGCCCTCGGCGCGCAGTACAAGGACGGCGGCGGCTTCTACGGTACGGTCCGCCTGATGCACCCGAGCGAGTAGTGCACCTGAGGTCCACGTCGATCCGTCTCGTGCTGACCGTAGCGGCGGCTCTGTCGCCGCTAGCCGTGATGGGGGACTCCGCTCCGGTCGAGTTGGAGGGACCCGAGGTCTACAAGCTCGACTGGAACACCCGGGCCCTGAGACACCACGACATCGACGGCGACGGGCGAACCGATCTGTTGCTTCTCAACAACGCGACCACGAAGCTGGAGATCCTCTACCAGCGGCCCCCGGGCAAGGTCGAAAAGGCCGCCAGGCGCACCGGCTCGATGGACCGTTGGAAGCCGCGGCTGGAGGACGCCCGCTTTCGCCGCAAGAGCCTGGTCACCGGCATCAGCATGTACGACCTCGCTGCCGGCGATCTCAACGGAGACGGCCGTCCGGATCTCGCCATTACGGGCGACCCCGACGGCCTGACCATTCTGTACCAGGGCAACGAGGACGATTGGCCGGGCAAGCACGTCTTCCGCGACATCTCTCCTGCCAAGTGGGCCTCGACACTCGCCATCAACGACGTGGACGGGGACGGCAGGCAAGAGTTGATCGTTCTGGCCCAGCGGGAGGCCCTGATCTTCGGCCAGGACGAAGAGGGCCGGTTCGGCACTCCCCAACACTATCCCCTCTCCGAAGAAGGTTGCTACGGCTTGCTGGTCGAGCCGATCGACGACGACGATCTGCCCGACCTGATCTACCTGGTCCCTCGCAGCGAGGACTCCTGGCGAGTTCGGTTCCAGCGCGAGGGCGGGGGATTCGGTCCCGAGCGCGCCTTCCGCGTTCCGACTCCCCGGCGCTTTGCCAGCCCGATCCGGATCGACGGCGACCGGGCCTTCGTTTCCGTCCACCCGCGTACGGGACTGATCGAGCTCATGGCCCTCCGGAAACCCGCAACCGGTGCGGTGACGGAAGAGGCGCTGGCCACGCGCGTCTACTCCACACCCACCACCGACAATACGGCGGCGAACTTCGCACTCGGCGACTTCGACGGCGACGATGCGGTGGACCTGGCGCTGGGCGACCGCCGCGGCGCACAGGTATGGCTCTACATGCAGGAGAAGTCGGGGACCTTCGGTACTCCGATCGCCTTCCCCTCGCTCTCGGACATCCGGGCGCTCACGGCCGGGGATGTCGACGGTGACGGGAAAGCCGAGTTGTTCGTGGTCAGCCAATCGGAAAAACTGATCGGCGTCTCGCGAATGGAGCCGGGCGGACGTCTGACCTACCCACGGCCGGTGGTCGCGGAGGCCAACCCCCTGGGCGCCACGGTCGTCGACATCGACGGCGATCGACGGCTCGAGTTGGCCTATCTGGACCGGAACGATCGAAGCCGCAGCGTGGTCATCCTCGAACCGGACGACGACGCAGCCGCGACGTGGCGTGAGTCGCAGCGTATCGGCCTGACCGATCTCAAGACCGACCCGATGGCCATTGAAGCGCTGGATGCCGACCAAGACGGGCGCACGGACCTGGCGGTCTTCACGCTGCAAGACCCGCTGCGTCTGTTGCGCCGCTCGGACGACGACGGGTTGTTCGTCGAAGTCTCGGCCTCCGGCGCATTCCGCAGCGGTCTGGTGGACGGCTTGCTTCCCGTGAACTTGAGTTCCGGCGACGTGACCGGTGACGGCCGGAGGGAGATGCTGGTGGCCGGAAAGGGCTACGCGAGAGCCCTGCGGCTCGCTGCGGACGGGACGCTCGAGGTCGTCGACCAGTTCAACGCGGCCGACAGCGAAGCGGCGGTGACCTCGACATTCGTGGCCGACGGCGACGGAGCCGGTGTTCCCGAGATCCTGCTGGTACAGGAGGAGAACGACGAGATCGCCCTGTTGCGCCGCGACCGTGGAGGAGTGTTTCGGCAGCGTGCGTCGATTCCCATTGCGCCGATCCAACTCGTGGACACCCGAGTATTGGACATTGCCGGGGACGGCGTCGAGGACCTGCTCTTCCTGGGCAAGGACCGCTTCTGGACCGCACCGGTCGGTGTCGTAGACTTCGAGGTCCGCACGCTGGGGAGCCACGAGCCCGACCTGGACGAGTTGGTCTACGTCGAGCTGGCCACCGGCGACCTCAACGGCGACGGCGTCGACGACCTCGTGGCGCTCGATTCGAGGCAGACTCACATCCTGCAGGTCTTGGTGCGAGATGGTGAAAACGGCTGGGAGAGCGCGTTGCATTTCACGGTCTTCGAAGACGACCCGCACTACCAGGGACGCCCGGGCGCCAGCTCGGAGCCCCGGGAAATGTTGGTCGCCGACCTCACCTCGGACGGCAAGCCGGACATCGCCCTGCTGGTCCACGACCGCATCCTGGTCTACCCCAGCCGCTAACGGCCGTCCGTCGCGGAGCCTGGAAGCGGACGACCGTATGAGTGGTGAATCCTATGGACCCGTCGCGCGTATTAGAGGGGACGGTTACGCGATGATACGAAGGTTGATCATACTGGTCCTGTCCTGTCTGCTCGGCGGTTCCTCGCTGTTCGCAGCACGAGAGCGCCTGGAGCTTAGACGGGTCAGTCTGGACCTTCCCGGGCCGCCCGCTCGCGTACTGCCCTGGGATCTGAACGGCGACGGTCGTCAGGACCTCGTCGTCGTCGTTGCCTACACCGAGATCGAGGAGGTGGGCGAGGACTTCATCGAGGAGATGGTCCAGATCTCGCGGGTCATCCCGACGTTGTTCGACCGCCGGGAGGTCCGGGCCTACCTGGCCGTCGATGACGGCGGGTACGAGCTCGCGGGAGAGCCGCTCGAGCTTCCGCTCCGGGTGTTGCACATGGAGGTCGGTGCGGCGGGCTTGGGCGTGATCGCGCTGACCGACGACGGGATCGCGCGGCTGCGCTTCGACTCCGGCGCTCCGGGTCAAGTGGCCATGCGTCTCGAGCCCGCTATCGCCGATCCCCCGTTGCTGGCGCGGACCCGGCGGTTCTATGCCGACCTGGAGCTGGTTCACGACCTCGACGGTGACGGCATCGAAGACGTTCTCGTGCCGGGCTCGGAGGCCCCGACCGTCTACCTCGGAACCACCTCCGGCCTGTCGACCACGCCGACGCAGCGCATCTGGCTCCCGCCGATCGCCGATCGAGAGGGGGAACGCACGCGCCGGTCCTATCCGCTCCCCGAAGTTGTCGAGGTCAATGGCGACGGTCTGCCCGACCTGGTCTTCGCCGGGCTCGAGAACGGCAGGGCCCCGATCGACGTCTACCTCGGCTCCGGAGGGGGGCGTTTCCGGCCGCTTCGTGAAGAGGCTCTCGACTGTCACGATCGGCAATCCGATCTGCGTCTCGGCGTCGACGATCCCGGGGCCTGGCCCTGGCCGCGGGACCTGACCGCCTTCGGCGACCTCGACGGTGACGGTCGCGCGGAGGTGGTGACCAGCATCGAGAAGTCGCGCGGCGACTCGTTGCGCAAGGAGATGAAGGATGCCAAGAAGCCGATCCAGACCTTCGGCTTTCACGAATTGGGCGACGATCTGACGGTCGACGCCGATCCCTACTTCGAGATGAAGGTCATCGGCCACTCGATGGAGGGGAGCTTCGACGACGACGACGACGACGAGAGCGGCTCGCCATTCGAGTTTGAACAGTTCATCGATCTGGACGGCGACGGCCGCAAAGACCTGATCACCGTCACGCTCGATTTCTCGATCTTTCAGGTGGTCAAGATCCTGGCCACGAAGAAGATCGGGATCGGTCTCAACTTCCACGTTTACGCGCAGCAGGCCGACGGGAGTTTCCGGGAGGTCCCCGACTTGGATTTGTCGGAGAAGCTCAAACTCGATTTGAACGACCTGAAGATCGGCCGCTTCGCCCAGTTCGCCGGTGACTTCGACGGCGACGGGCGACAGGACTTCGTCCATCTGGGGCGGGGCAAGGTGATCACCGTCCATCGTGGCCAGCCGGGATGCGTTTATCCGAAGGACCCCGACCTCGTGATCGAGTTGGAGGAGGAGCCGGCCCGTCTCGATCTGGTGCGCATCGAGGACCTGGACGGCGATGGGCGCTCCGACATCCGGATCACGCGCCCGCTGCCGATCGACGATCCCGACGTCACGGCTCCCGTCCGGTTGGAGCTCTATCTGAGCGGGGGGGGGCAGCCGTGATCGCGCGAACGCTGTCCCTGGCCATCGCGCTCGCGCTCTCGGCGCCGACTTCTGCGTATTTCAGCGAAGGGGGCTTCGCGGACGGCAGGGTGAGTGTCCGGGAGGTCGACGGTTGGACCGTTATGGACGCCGAGCTGCCGGGAAAGCTGATCAGCTATGCCCTACCGCGCACGCCGGACGGTCGACGCGGGATCATCCTGCTCGTTGCGCCGTTGAGGGAGAGGGCGGAACCGGCTGCCGAACCCGAACCGAAAGACGACGAGCCTGAAGGTCCACGGCTTCCGCCATGTCCGAGCGAACAGGAGAAAGCAACAGGGCCGCCCCTCGGCCTCTACCGTCTCGACCTCTCGGGCGATGGCGGGCTGGTTTCCCTTCGTGAAGATCTCCCTCACGACGCCACCGCTCTCGACGCCGCCGACCTCGACGGCGACGGGAGCGACGAGCTGCTACTGGTCAGGCCGGGTGAGCTGTTAAGTCTCAACGAAGATGGCGGGAGACCCCTCGAATCGCTGGTCCAGGAGACGGAACTGGAGTGGAACAGTCTTCATCCACGCGCGGTGCGCTACGGCTCGGAAAGCGGCTCGCCCTGGGTGGCGACGACCACGCTGGGTCTGTTCGAGCTCTACGGCCCGCGCGACGATCCCGGTCGTTGGAAAGTCCTGGCCCAGGTCGATCTGCCGGTCTACGGCGACGTCAACCGGACCGGCGTCGAGGTTTGGAGTCCGACACCCGAGTTCATCGGCAGCAACTCCACGGGCACGCTCTTCTTCGCCACTCCGCCCGAGCCCTTCGGCAAAAGACGATTGAAGACCGTACTCGTCGCAGCGAGGCACGACGGCCTGTCCACGCTGACCGAGTCCTGGGCCGGCCTGCCGGAAGCGGAGGAAATCCTCGACCATACCTTCCTGATGGTCGACGACCGGCCGGTTCTGCTGGTGAGTACTAAGCGGGCCGACAAGCTTGACCTGTTCGGCGAGAAACGGATCCGGGTCTACCCGCTCGAGCGCGACCGTAGCCGGCTCGGCTTTGCCCCGTTGTTCGCGGGCGAGTCGCGCATGAACCTGTGGCAGGAAGGCAAGCCGATGATGCTCGACGCCAATGCTGACGGACTCGACGACCTCGTCATCGGTTATTGGAAAGGAATCATACACGACCGGGTCGTGATCGACGTCTACCTCCGGGAAGCGGGCGGAGGGTTCGACCGGTCGGCGCGCAACACGGCGTTCGACGTCAAGAAGGGCGATCGCTCCTATGTCCAGTACGGCGCGGATCTCACGGGAGACCGCGTGCCCGACCTGCTGGTGCGGGGAAAGCCGGGTTACATGCTCTATCCGGGACGGCCTTCGACCAACGGCAGGCGACTCGTCGAGGAAAAACCGCGGATTCTCCGTCTGTCCGACCTGCGCGACGACGAGGACGAGCCGGACTGGGGCGGCCCGTCCTCCGGACGGCCCCGTGCGATCGACATCGAAGGCGACGGGACGGTCGAGCTCTTGATGGTCCGCACCGGTTCCCAGCACACACCGGGCGTGCTCCACCTGCTCCGCGTGCTCGAGTAGGCGCGCTCGTTCCAAGGATTCCATTTGCCGCACGGAGTCGTATAATCCGGATTCGGCCGACCCGGGTGAAGGGTCGGCCAGCTCAACCGAACCGTCGCAACCCGTGGGGAGGAATCACTATGAAACGGTTCTGTCTACTCTTGATCGCAGGGGTCTTCGTGTTCTCGCCCCTCCTGGCCCAGCAAGCCGAACCGGACAAGTGCTGGTCGTGCCACGCCAGCACCACACCCGGAATCGTCGAGCAGTGGAAGAGCTCGAAACACTTTACGAGCGACGTGGGTTGTCTGGACTGCCACCAGGCGACCGCGGAGGACGTCGATGCGTTCGAGCACAACGGCGAGACCATCGCCATCATCGTCTCGCCTTTGGATTGCTCGCAGTGTCACGAGAAGGAGTTCGAGGAGCAAAAAGGTTCGCATCACGCCAAGGCCGGACAGATCCTCGGCTCACTGGACAACCTGCTGGGCGAGGTCGTGGGCGGGATGCCCGTCGTCGACGCCGGATGCCGGCAGTGTCACGGTTCGGAGGTGAAGATCGATTCCGACGGGCGGCCGACCAAGGACACCTGGCCCAACACGGGGATGGGTCGGATCAACCCCGACGGCTCGTGGGGATCCTGTTCCGCGTGTCACGCCCGCCACGAATTCTCCGAGGCCCAGGCACGCCAGCCCGAGGCGTGCGGTAAGTGCCATCTCGGCCCCGATCACCCGCAGATGGAGGTCTGGGAGGAATCCAAGCACGGAATTCTCTATCGCGCGAACCGTGAGTCGATGAATCTCGACCAGGACGTCTGGCGCGCCGGGAAGGACTATTTCAGCGGACCGACCTGCTCGTCCTGTCACATGAGCGCTGCCGGAAAGGAACCGGTCACGCACGACGTGGGCGAGCGGATCTCGTGGACGCTACGCCCCCCCATCTCGGTCAAGCTCAACATGGTCGTCTACGAGGATGAGAGCAAAGAGGACATCACCGGCGAGGCTCCCGAGCTTCCCGAGCCGGGCAGCGCGCACGACGGCAAGACGGTCGCCCGGGTTCTGACCTGGGAAGACCGCCGGGACAACATGCAGCGTGTCTGCCGGCAGTGTCACGGCGAGACCTTCGTCGAGGGAGCCTACGCTCAGTTCGACGGCGTGGTCGAGCTGTACAACGAGAAGTTCGCCAAGCCGGCGAAGGCGATCATCGGCGAGCTCAAGCAGCGCGGGGTGATCAGCGCTCCCAACTTCGACGATCCGATCGAGTGGACCTGGTGGGAGCTGTGGCACCACGAGGGACGGCGCGCCCGGCACGGCGCGGCGATGCAGGGGCCGGACTACACCTGGTGGCACGGCCTGTACGAGGTCGCGAAGCACTTCTACGAGAAGTTCATCCCACAGCTCGAGGAGGCCGCCGGAGAAGAGCTCGCGGCCGAGCTGCTGGCCAAGCACGTCTACAGCCAGGAGGGCCATCTCTGGCACCGGGACGGGATGAGCAAGGAGGCGCTGGAGAAGATCCGGCAGTTCTACCAGAAACGCTACGAGCAGTGATTCGCGACACGCCGGCCCGCGCCGGCGCACTTTCAAGGGAGTCTAGGTAATGATCTCCAGGAAATGCCCACGATCACATGTCCGGTTCCGTTTGTTGTCGGTCGCCTTGCTGGCGGGAGTGCTTGCAGCCGGGAGCCTCGGCGTGCAGGCCGAAGAAGAGGAGAAGTCGGAGCGATCGTTCGCCAAGGCTCTTAAGAAGGGTGATTACGGGATCACCCTGCGTTACCGCTACGAAAACGTCTCCGACGACTTTTTCGAAAAGGACGGTCGCGCATCGACGCTGCGCACGACCGCGTTCTACCGCTCGGCCCGCTTCCACGGCCTCGGCTTCTTCCTCGAGTTCGAGGACGTGAGCGACCTGGGCCTCAGCAATGAGCATAACAATCTGGGGGCCGGTGACTCCTGGAACGGGGTATTGGACAGACCGGTCATCCTCGACCCGCCGGGCACCGAGATCAACCAGGTCTACGCGGCCTACAACGGTCTGCCGGAAACCGAGTTTCTGGTAGGCCGTCAAGAGATCAATCTCGGCGACCAGCGCTATGTAGGCGCGGTTGCCTGGCGCCAGAACCATCAGTCCTTCGACGCCGTGCGTATCGATCAGAAGTCGATCCCGCACACCCGGCTGACATACGCCTACGTGGACAACGCCAGCCGCATCAACGGGGCCAACCAGGGGATGGGCACGAACCTGTTCGACGCGGAGGTTACGGTGGGCGGCGCGGGCCGTCTGACGCCCTACTATTACAGTATCGATTTCGACAGTCCCACGGTCTTGACCCCGTCCACCGCTACCTATGGCCTGCGCTGGCAGGGTGAGTGGAAGCCGGGCGGAAGCTGGTCGTTTCCGTACCACGTCGAGTTGGCCCAGCAGGACGACACGGGGGACAATCCGACGACGATCGACGCCGACTACTTACGGCTGGAGCTCAGCGGCAAGCGCAAGATGCTGAGCATCTTCGCCGGCTATGAGGTGTTGGGCGGCAGTCTCGACGACGGCCGCTTCACGACGCCTTTGGCCACGCTGCACAAGTTCAACGGTTGGGCCGACAGGTTCGTCGTGACGCCCCCCAACGGTCTGGAGGACCTCTACCTCGGCGCCGGTGGCAACTGGGAGGGGGTTTCGCTCAAGCTGATCTACCACGACTTCGGCTCGGATTCGCTCGGGCTCGACTACGGCAGCGAGTTCGATTTTCTGGCGACGTACAAGACATCGTGGAAGCAGACCTTCGCGTTCAAGGCCGCCCTGTACGACGCGGACGCATGGGCTGCGGACACCAACATTTTCTGGGTCTGGC
>Ga0255055_10000140_pt1 | contig 52408 bp, 39 predicted proteins | sample JV7_2_27_MG_FD_188633 | JGI IMG/M metagenome (GOLD analysis project Ga0255055, IMG submission 188633) | Seawater microbial communities from Jervis Inlet, British Columbia, Canada - JV7_2_27 | ecosystem: Environmental > Aquatic > Marine > Inlet | place: Canada: British Columbia | collected... | reverse complement strand
TCCGGCTCTATGGGCCGAAGGTTCACAAAAGATCAATATCAACACAGCATCGGCAGAGGAATTGATGAATCTGAAAGGAATCGGGGAAAAAAAAGCAAAAACCATCATTGAGTTTCGCGAAAACAATGGTCCTTTTAAACAGCCCGAAGATCTCATTAAAGTGCCGGGTATTGGGCCCAAAACCTTAGAAGCCAACAAAAATCGTATCGCTGTAAAATAAACGTCTCGGAATTTGAATAACATATTCCAGCATTCCCTCCGGGGCGGATGCCCTACCCACCGGCCTGTAAACCCTATGGGCTGGAAGCGGGGCAGGAGGCCAATTGGGGCGAAGCCCTTTTGATACTTTTAACAAATATTTGCTTATATTTAAGATATTTCTTGACAAACCCCGTCTGTTTAAGTTAGCACTTGCGTGCAAAATTATTTAAGCCTTTAACGCTTGGGAGGAGCAGGCGATCGATGACACTCACAAAGACGATGATAGTTGATGCCATCCATGAGCAACTTGGATACCCTAAAAACAAATCCGCCGAAATGCTTGAAACCTTGCTGGAATTGATCAAAGGCAACCTGGAAAAAGGCGAGGATGTCCTGATTAGCGGATTCGGAAAGTTTTGTGTCAAGGAAAAGAATGAACGCCGCGGAAGAAACCCTGCCACCGGACACGACATGATACTGGATCAACGCCAAGTGGTGACGTTCAGATGCTCCCATCTGTTAAGGGAAAAAATCAACAAACCATTTTAGCGTATTTAATTCGAATTTCGTACCGTACCAATGATTTAATCAGGTCTCCGATCCCAAAGAGCACAGGGTTGGAGAAGGTCAATAGGTTTTATGACCACTTCAATTGATACAGCTAGCAGCTGATTATTGCAGCATCTCTTGCTATCGAATGAGATGCTTTTTTAATGGATAACATCGATGCCGGGTATTTTGATAAGATGGCTGACCACAACAGCCGCAATTGTGGCCACTTCTTATTTGCTGGATGGGATCCAGGTCAGCGGTTTTTTTCCAGCCATTTTTGCTGCCGCTATGCTGGGAATCCTGAACGCCTTTTTCCGACCGATCGCACTGCTGCTTACCCTTCCAATTAACATCTTAAGTCTCGGCCTGTTCACATTTATCATCAATGCGCTCATGCTAAAGATGGCCTCGGGCATTATCCCGGGATTTGGAGTCTATGGTTTCTGGACCGCCATTTTCGGGTCATTGCTGATCAGCGTTATCAGCTGGCTTTTAAACGCTTTCATCAGCGAACAGGGGACACTGCGCTCAATTAACGTAAAACAGGGGCCGGATGCCAGGACAAAAGCGCAGGACGACACCATCGATCTGGAGCATAAGGGGGACAACCGATGGGAATAAGTATAGCATGGCGCATGGGGCATGGGGCAAAGGGTCAAAAATAAAGAAAAAAAATCCGAATTTTTGCGCAATGCGTTTTGCGCTTAACCTTTAGATATTATCCGAAAAAACAAAACCCTGCAGCCGATCCTGGCTGCAGGGTTCTTTGTGTTTTTAACAAATAAAGATATTTGTATTCCGTAGACACCCATTTGTAGGATGCTGTTAAGTGAAAATGAACTGATCGGATGGCTGATCGATCTCAATAGTTATTTTATTGAATTTCAATTACTTGAACATATTGACAAAACAGACATTCAGCGCTTATGATGCCTGGATTGATGTCTGGGGCCCACTTTCGACTTTGCATTGACCGACTGACGGAGCAGCGAAGGATTGCGCTATGGATCAAAAACACAAAGTCCTGATCATGCGATGCGATGGATATGACCCGGATCGAATTGCCGGCATTGTTAAAGAAGGCATGCAAGAATTAGGGGTGACACCGATTGGCAGAATTCTATTAAAACCCAATGTGGTGATAGCGCATCCGAAATTTTTTCCCAACGCTTATACGCGCGCTGAATTTTTGGACGGGGTTCTGTCAGCGGTTAAATCCCGTGCCGACGCTGTCAAGGAGATCGCAGTCGGTGAGCGTTCGGGTATCACCGTGCCCACCCGTTTCAATTTTAAAAATGCGGGCTATCCGGAAATTATAAATAAACACGGCATCAAGGCCTATTATTTCGACGAATCCAAACATGTGCCGGTCCAGTTAAAGGACCGTCAAGCGCTGCGCGACACCCTGTACATCCCCAAACCCGTCACCCGATGTGATTTTCTGATTAATCTGCCCAAATTTAAAGCGCATCCCTGGAGCCGTTTGACCCTGAGTCTTAAAAATTTCATCGGTCTTCAGGATGACCGCCATCGTCTGGTGGATCATAATCAGTTTCTGGAGCATAAAATTGCCGACCTGCAGGAAGTGATCCAGCCCAAATTTATTGCCATCGATGGCATTGTGGCCGGTCAGAAAATGATGCTCACACCGACGCCCTTTCTACTGGGTGCCATCGTAATGGGAACCAATTCATGTGCCGTTGACACCGTCGGATGTCACATGGTGCGGGTAAACCCGCAAGATATACTGCACCTGCGCTACGCGTCGCAAAGAGGCTTTGGCCCCATGGAGCTGGATCAGATTGAGGTCGGCGGAGATTATCCGCTGGCGGATGTTCAGCAGCGGACTCGAAATTTTAAATTTTGTGTTGAGCGCGTAGATGATTATTTCAGCGGAACCCGCAATCTGTCATGTACGGTAGGCACATTTCCCGAAGCGCATTCATCTGATTATTGCCGCGGAGGCTGCCCCGGTGCCTTGCAGGAAGCCATGCACATATTTCGAGGGTTTAACCCGGACGTCGATGAAGAGATGCAAAAAGTTCGCTATGTGGTCGGCAAGGTCGACGGGCCTTTAAATTTGGCCGAAGACGAACGCGTCATCTTCGCGGGAAGCTGCACCAGCTGGGAGGGTGAGATCGACGGTAAACCGGTTAAAATTGAAAGCAGTTATAAAACCACTGAAGACGTGGACGTAAAAAAAACGGCCTCCAACGATATGCTTTTGAAAACCGGGACTGCCCTCGCGCATTCTCTGTGGAAACGATCATCACGCTATATTCATGCCGGGGGTTGTCCATTATCGGTTGCCGGGCATGTGAATTATCTGTCTGCCATGGCGAAAATCAAAAACCCCAATTTTGATTCGCGATTGTTGATCCCCGTCAACATTGCCTACTGGCAAATGCGCTTTTTCCGATTTTTGAATCGGTTCGCAAGCAAAAAATGATGGAATTGACCCTATGCCCGGCCTGAATATTTTTACCAGCAACAAACTTGAGATCCTCGCAGAGCAGTTGGCCCAACTGGTGAAAACGCCCGTGTCATCTGCGCTTGCTGCTGAAATTATCGTTATCCAGAGCACCGGCATGGCGCGATGGATATCTTTAGAGCTTGCCAGGTACAACGGCATTTGTGCCAATATTCGATTCCCATTCCCCAATTCATTTTTAGAAGAAATCGCCAAACAGGCCATACCGGACTTTCGCGATCCGGCGCCCTTTGACCCGGATCTAATGATTTTTAAAATTATGAAATTGCTTCCGGAATGCGCCCGGCTGCCTGGATTTGAACGTCTCAATTCTTATCTCGCCGATGATGCCGCCCACCTCAAGCGGTTACAGCTTTCAAGCAAATTGGCCGATATCTACGATCAGTACCAGGTGTTCCGACCGGAAATGATATTTCAATGGGAGCAAGACCAGCAGGGCGCAAAAGAAGGACATCCCGAGGATAAATGGCAGGCGCAGCTCTGGCGCCAACTGACTAAAGGCCAGGAAAACCGGCACCGGGCCAGACTGCAGCGTGATTTGATTAGAAAATTAAACGCTGAACCGGCTCAATTCAAGAACCTGCCGCAACGCGTATTTATATTCGGCATATCTTATCTGCCGCTTTTCCATATGGAGGCTTTTGTTGCCCTGTCACAGCTCGTCGAATTAAACTTGTTTCTGCTGAACCCCTGTCGTGAATACTGGGGCGATATTGTTTCTGAAAAACAAATGCAGCGTATCAGACGGAAATACCCGCGCTCGGCGAATATCACCGCAGAATTGCACCTGGAAGAAGGCAACCGTCTGCTGGCATCCATGGGGGCCCACGGCAAGGATTTTTTTACCGTGATCAGCGGCTTTGATTTTGAAATGCATGAGATCTACCGGGATCCGGAATGCACCGATCTGCTTTCCTGTATTCAATCTGACATTTTGAATCTTAGAGAACGCAAGGCTGCGCCAGGCAGCGTAGACGATCAGAGCGTCCAGCTGACCTTGCCGGCAGCAGTATTGAGTATAGACGATTCGGACACTTCGATTCAAATTCACAGCTGCCACAGCCCGATGCGCGAGATTGAAGTATTGCGCGATAACCTGCTGGCCATGTTTGAAGAAGACCCGCACCTGCTGCCGAAAGATATTGTGGTAATGGCGCCGGACATTGAAGTGTATGCACCCTACATACAGGCCGTGTTTGCTACCCAAGCGGATGAGCGCCACAGAATTCCATTCAGCATTGCAGATCAAAGGACCCGGGGCCAAGGCCGCCTGATTGACGGCTTTTTTTCATTTCTGGATCTGAAAGGATCCAGATTCAGTGCCGCCCGGGTGATGCGACTGCTGGAATCACCCGGCGTTAAAGAAAAATTCGGATTAAATCGAACGGGTATTGAAATCATCGAACGCTGGATTCGCGATACCCGCATCCGCTGGGGAATCGATGGCGTTCATCGTCAAAAAATGGGGCTTCCGGCGGTTTCTGAAAATACCTGGTCTGCCGGGATCCGGCGGCTTTTATTGGGCTACGCCATGCCGGGGAATAATCAGCTGATGTTTGACGGCATATTGCCCTACGATAAGGTTGAAGGCAGTGAAATTCACAGTTTTGGAAAATTTCTGGATTTTATGGATACGGTATTTCGATATGCCGAAGAACTGACCCGGCCGAAACAGCTGCAGCAGTGGGGTGCGTTATTAAAGCGCTTGCTCGATGATTTATTTCTCCCCGGGGAAGAGACGGAACCCGAAATACAAAGTTTACGAAAAATCTTTGACGATCTGGGCAATCGACAGACGGACAGCGCCTTCGATGAAAAACTCGAATTTGAGTCGATTCGGTTTTATCTGGATCAGCGTCTGGACAAATTAAGCTTCGGATCCGGCTTTATGACCGGCGGGGTCACCTTTTGTGCCATGCTTCCCATGCGCAGTATTCCCTTTAAAGTTATCTGCCTGATGGGTATGAATTCAGATGGATTCCCACGAAAAGCTCAGCTGCTAACCTTCGACCTGATTGCCAAACACCCGCGACCCAGCGATCGCTCCCGCAGAAATGATGATAAATACTTATTTTTGGAATCGATTATTTCGGCGCGCAGCAAACTATATATCAGTTACGTGGGGCAGAGCATTCAGGACAACAGCCGCATCCCGCCGTCGGTTCTGGTCAGTGAACTGCTGGACACCATTGAAAAGGGATTTGATCTGCCCGCAAAAAACATTCTGGAGCATGTGGTCAGCGTTCATCGGCTGCAGGCATTTTCGCCGCAGTATTTTAAAAAAAGTACCGGGCTTTTCAGTTATTCTGAAGAAAATCGCGATGCGGCTGCTTTTTTACACAAACACGAATTGGCGTCGCCTCTGATTACCCGCGCCCTGCCGCTGACCCCACCTGAAAAAGAGGTACTGCATTCGCTTGATATTGAAACCCTGTCCCGGTTTTTCGGCAATCCAATTCGATTTCTGCTCCAGCAACGTCTTGGCATTTATCTGGAAAAGACGGCGGCCCTGGCAGATAAGCGCGAAGATTTTGAATTGAATTTTTTAGATCAATATCTGGTCGGGCAAAATCTTGTCGACTCCAGAATGGAAGGCCGGGATTTGAATGATTACCGGCCGGTACAGATCGCCATGGGTCAACTTCCACATGGGAAAGTCGGCAACTTTTATTACAATGAACTGAGCAATGATGTCGAACGGTTTGTCAGCAAAATAGAATCTTTGAAGGCTATAAAAATTGCCGAACCCCTGGAAGCACGAATCGAAATGGGCGAATTCTGCCTGCAGGTCCGGCTACCAAAAGTATATGACCGCGGCTTGCTCCAGGTCCGATATGCCAAACAGCGGGCTCAGGACCTGTTAAGATCATGGATTTACCATCTGGCATTTTGTGCAGCAGCGCCAAAAGATTGGCTCCCCCAAAGCGCTATAATATTTAAAAATGCAGCCTGGCAGTTCAACCCGGTGCACCGTCACCGGAAAATTCTTATGGATTTATTCAATATGTTCAAAGCGGGATTGGCAAAGCCGCTGCATTTTTTTCCAGTCTCGTCACTGGAATATGTCCAGCAAGAGCAGATCAAAGGCAAATCGAAAACAACGGCTCTAACACAGGCACAAAAAAAATGGCTGGGCAGTGACTATGCCAGGGGGGAGTCCGATGACCCCTATTATGATATCTGTTTTAAAATGACCGACCCCCTCGATCAATCCTTTGAGGAAGTTTCTAAAGCGGTGTTTGGGCCTTTACTGGCAAACGGCACGGTACTGGCAACCTAATACCTGGATTTTGCACGAGTCGGAGGCTTTCATATGCAAGGCATTTAAGGGCGTAGCCATAGTAAACTATTGCAAGCCCTTAATAACGCTGCAGATGGAAGCCTCCGGCTCGCCCGAAGGGTGAAAAATGATGAGATAAAATGACGATCATCCTTATTTTAAACTGATTAGTATTGAAATTTACTTCTATTGTTTTCTTAATCTGCTTTCATTAATGATTATCTCAACTTCTCATTAATTTTCATGCAAAATTTAGGTAAAAACAAAAAGGAGGTACCAATGGCAATGGTGGTTCAGCTGCACGAAGGTGTGGCAATTAATAAATTTGAATTGGACAAGCCCGTATTGCGAATTGGCCGTGATCCGGCCAGCGATATTTTTATCGATAACACGGTGGTCAGTTCAGAACATGCCGTCATCAAAGCTGAAGGCAATCCAGAATCCGGCGGTGGGCCGGAATTTTATATCGAAGATTTGAAGAGCACCAACAGTACCTTTGTAAATGGTGAAAAGATTACCCGCCATAAACTAAAGCACAATGACATGATCCGGGTCGGTTGGAATACGTTTAAGTTTATCGATGAAGCTGAAGAGGATCCGAATACAACCGCCAAAATCCGCAAGAGCTGGCTTCCGGGAGTGTACTACACAGAAGACGAGGAATAAGTTCTTCTGATAATATATTCTGAAGTACGAGGACGAGTACGACGACGAGGACGAGAACCATGCACATGAAATTATAAATCCTGCTCGTTCTCGTCCTCGTGCTCGTACTCGAGGGCTATTTATAAATCAGAAGTGTCTTGATTTTTTAGGTCTACAATAGGCTGACTTAGATATGGATATCTCCTCGCTCATAAAAGCGATCTTCGACCCGCAGCTGAACCGATCGGCATGGGTTCAGCAAATCATTAAACCGGGTGATATTTTTCGTTTAAAGGTTATCGATGTAAAAGATAACCATCGGGCCCTGGTTGATCTCGGAAAATTTCGTGCGCTGGCTGAAGTGAAATTTCCCGTTAAACCCGGCGCCGAGCTGGTCGTAAAAGTAGCCGGCACCGAGGGACAACTGCGGCTTCAACTGATCGATCCGGAATCCCGGGCGGTTAGCGGCAGCAAACATGTATCCAGCCAGCTGAAAATCCTCTCTTTTGAGCTATTTAACAGGATTCAATCCGACATCAGGCAAACGGCCCATCAAATATTAAACCGTCCGGACGGCCAGCTGCCTCCGGAGCATATCAGCCGTGCCCTGGCAACCCTGGATGCTCATTTTGAATCCATTGATTTAACCGGGAACATGGAAAAGTGGCTGCCGTTGCTTAAATCCAGGGTCGAAGACGCCGGTTTGTTTTTTGAAAAGAAGTTCGCGGACGTCATCCACCAATTGGCCGACCGTCCGGAGTCTGATTTAACCAGAGAATTGATCCGTTCCCCTGAAACTAAAAAAATTCTGACACAGGATTTAAAGCCGATCCTTTTCATGCTCAAAGAATATCTGGAAACCCCGGATTCAATTTCTAAATTCCTTGACACCAAAAGCCTTTCCAGCTTCAAAGGCACGCTTGACATGCTGCTGACCGATATCAACAACCAACAATCCCGCGCAGTCCACAAGCATGAATTGCCGGACCCTTATCAGGTGTTTTCTTTCGCACTTCCATTAAAGGAAAATCAGAAAAAAGCCCAGTTGAAATTGTACTGTCCGAAGAAAAAACAAAACGGTTCCCGAGCCGGGTTTAAAATTTCGCTGTTACTCGACATGGACCGAATCGGAGAGGTCCGGACGGATTTTTTTCTGATGAAAAAAGATCTATCAATTACCTTCTTTGTTAAAGATGACGTCAGCAAAAAGCAATTCGAGAATTACATTGAGGAAATCCGCGAGCCATTAAATTCTTTATTTGACTATTTGATTTTAAAGGCAGTGGTTTCTGAGCAAAAAATTCAAGATTTCCATCACGAGGATTTAGACCTAGATGGTGATCGGCAAATCAATCTGAGGATTTAATGAGAAAAAAGAAGTCCAAAGCCGTCGCACTGAAATATGAAACGGAGAAAAATGCGGCCCCTAGAATCGTGGCCAAGGGCAGAGACTTTATTGCCGAAAAAATTATCGAAACAGCCCGGGCTCATAATGTTCCCCTGCATGAAGATAAAAATCTGGTGCAGGTGCTGGAAGCGCTCGATCTGGATACAGAAATCCCTCCAGAGCTGTACCGTGCCGTAGCGGAGGTGCTGGCGTTTATTTACAGGCTAAACGGAAAAGTGTAAATTTCAAACGGTTCAAAGGTTCAGGTGTCGGTCACCGGGTTCAAAGGTTCAGAGGTTAGATGGCAGAGGTCAGAGGACAGATGAAAAATAGAAAGTAGGGCAGCCCTCGGCCCGACTGCCTTCGACTTGAGCTCAGGCCGAAAGTAGCTCGCCGAAGTCTGCGGCTGCCAGAAACCAGCAACTGGTAGCCAGAGGCCAGAACCCCTGAACCTTGAAACCTGACACCTGAAACTTACAATGAGCTACCAACGCTGGTTTCTATAAATTAGAAGGTACATTTAACTTGCAACCCCTTGATCTCATAAATACCCCTCTGGAAGGCATTAATCTGATTGAAGCCAGTGCCGGCACCGGTAAAACTTATACCATTGAGGGATTGTTCCTGAGGCTGATTCTGGAAAAACAGCTCCGGGTTGATCAGATCCTGGTTGTGACATTTACAAAAGCGGCCACCGAAGAGCTAAGAGATCGGATCCGGGCCAAACTGCTGCAAGCCGAAAAAACCTTTACGGCAGGAACCAGTGAAGATAATCTGCTGGCCGATTTGCTGAAGCGCCAGAAGGATCATGCGGCGGCCGTGGATTTGATCCATCATGCGCTGGTTGAATTTGATCAAGCGCCCATTTTTACCATTCACGGATTCTGCGCACGCGTCCTGTACGAACATGCATTCGAAACCGCCAACTTGTTTGATACCGAGCTGATTTCCGACCAGACCGAACTGGTACGGGATGTTGCCGAAGATTTCTGGCGAAATCATTTTTACGATGCTCCCCTGGAATTCATTAGCTATTTTACCAAAAAAATTAAGGGGCCCCAGTATTTCTGGAAGCTACTGAATAAAACTGGAGCCCCGGAAATCAAAATTATACCGCAGATTGAAAAACCGAATTTAAAAACGCTCTCTGCTTTCCGCAAAGCCTATCAACGGCTAAAAGACCAATGGCCTGCAGCGCGCAGTGGCGTAATGGAAGCCTTGCGTGACCCTGCATTGAGCGGCACTCAATACGGCAGTCTGAAAATGGAAACGGCTGAAAACGACCCGCCAACGACTAAAAGAGACATGAAGATATTATCCATGACCGAGGCCATGGATAAATACGCGGCAGCCAACAGTACGGGCTTTCCGTTATTTAAAAACTTCGAGAATTTTACAGCCCAAAAATTAAAAAAAGCCGCCCGCAAAAATGAATCAGCGCCTCACCATGATTTTTTTGTAACCTGCGATGAAGTATATCGCCGGGCCGGGGCCTTGGAAGCCGAGCTGGAAAATTACCTTATTTACCTTAAAATGCAGCTATTTTGCGATGCACCTGCAGCGCTAAAGGAGAGAAAGTCGGAAAGAAACATTCAATTTTTCGATGACCTGCTCATTCTGGTAAAACAGGCCCTGACCGCCAAAAAGAGCAATCCCCTTGCAGCAGCCATCCGCCACAAGTACAAAGCCGCTCTGGTGGACGAATTTCAAGATACCGACAGCCTGCAATATGAAATTTTCTCCCGGTTATTTTCTGCAGAAGACAGCCTGCTGTTTATGATCGGTGACCCCAAGCAGGCAATTTACAGCTTTCGCGGGGCAGACATTTTTTCCTACCTGAAGGCGGCCCGGTACGCACAGGCTAGATTTACACTCACGGAGAACTGGCGCTCTAAACCGTCCCTGATCACCGCCGTCAATACCATTTTTTCAAATTCAAAAACTCCGTTTCTTTTTGAAGAAATTCCCTTTGAAAACGCCAGCCCCGGAATTCAGCGTTCAAACGCGCCCAAAGAAAAAGAAACATCCTTAACCATATGGTATCTGGATTCAAGGGTACACGCAGATCAGAATAAACCCATCAATAAAACCGAAGCGGTGAGGCTGATCGCCGCAGCGGTGGCTGAAGAGATCTGTCGAATGCTAACCGTAAAACCCGATCCCTGGCAGCCAGGTGATATTGCTGTGCTGGTGCGAACCAACCGACAGGCCCAGCAAGTCAAAGAGCGGTTATCCGCCAAAGGCCTTCCATCGGTTCTTTACAGCACCGGCAACATTTTTGATTCGCGTGAAACCGTGCAGCTCGAAAAAATTCTGCTCAGTATCTCAGAGCCGGACAACCCGGGATATCTTAAAGCGGCCCTGGCGATGGATATGATGGGCGCCAGGGGAGAAGACCTGCTTTCTGCGAGCCTGGATGCCCGGCAGTGGGAAAGTCGACTGGCAGGTTTCCGCGAATATTTTCAGGTGTGGCAGCGATCCGGGTTTATCCGCATGTTCCAAATGGTTTTGAGCCGGGAAAAAATCCGGCAGCGCCTCCTGTCCTTTCCGGATGGCGAACGACAGTTAACCAACGTGCTTCACTTGGCAGAGATCATTCATCAGGAATCCACCCGGCGAAATTTGGGCATTAGCGGCGTTTTAAAATGGCTGGCGGAACAACGGGACCCGCAATCGCCGCGCCTTGAAGAACATCAACTCCGGCTGGAAAGTGATGAAGGCGCCGTAAAAATTGTGACCATCCATAAGAGCAAGGGCCTTGAATATCCGGTGGTGTTTTGCCCTTATGGCTGGGATGGGTCATTGGTAAAGGACCCTGAAATTATTTTCCATCAACCGGATAAAGGCGATGGCAACCAGAGCCTGACACTGGATCTGGGTTCTGATCTTCGTGCCTTAAATCTCATTCACGCCCAGAATGAGCTGCTGGCTGAAAATATCCGCCTGTTATATGTCGCATTAACCCGAGCTAAATCAAAATGCTATCTTGTATGTGGTAACATCAATTCGGCCGAATCTTCAGCTCTGGCGTATCTGCTGCATACCGCCGGGGGCCCGCAAGTCAATGATCGCCGCGAGGATATTGTCGGTGAACTGAAAAAACAGGTGCGCCGCAAATCGGATGAAGATCGCATCGCTGATTTAAATCGACTGGCAAAAATATCACAGGGCAGCATTGAGGTGACGGCCTTGCCTGAACCTTCAGACTGCAATTTTTTTGAGCAGCCGGACACGACAGATGCAATGTCCTGTCGCAAATTTTCGGGTGATATCGATCATGCCTGGAAGGTTTCAAGTTACAGCTCGCTGGTATCCAGGCGGATTACCGATATTGATCTGCCCGACCGCGATGCCTTTGGCGACCTTTTCAGGCATTTGGAGGGCATCACCGAAGATTGGATCGATCCCCGGGAGCCCCGCAAACAAGACGATATTTTTGCGTTTCCCAAAGGTTCGCGTGCCGGCAATTTTTTCCACTATATATTTGAGCATCTGGATTACAGCGACTGTTCATCGCAAGCTTTAAGTGACCCGGTTCAAAGCGCACTTCAGGCTTACGGTTTTGACAGCACCTGGCAGGATATTGTTTCCGAGATGATTTCAAATGTTCTGACCGTTTCTTTAAGACCGGCTCAACCGGAACTGACCCTGGCTTCAATTGCTTTCGAACACCGCATCAATGAAATGGAGTTTTATTTTCCGATAAACAGAATTACCCCTCAAAAGCTGCGATCCGTATTTAAGAAACACAGCAGTTTTGACAGCGCAGAGGAATTCCCGGACCGGTTGGGAAAATTAGTTTTCAGTCCGGTCGCCGGTTTCATGAAGGGCTATATGGATCTGGTTTTCCAACACCGGGAGCGGTTTTATCTACTGGATTGGAAATCCAACGATCTGGGCCCAACCATTGACTGCTATCGCCCGGAAGCGCTGCAACCTACGATGCGGCAACATTTTTATATCCTGCAGTACCATCTATATGTGCTGGCGCTAAGTCAATATTTACGGATGCGCAATCCTGCTTTTGAATATGAATCCGGTTTTGGCGGCGTTTTCTATCTTTTTATCCGGGGGATCGACAGCCGGCGTGGTCCGCAATATGGTATTTATTTTGACCTCCCGAAACCGGCACTCATCAACGCTTTAGGGAAAGCCCTGATGCCCGGTTTTACAGAAATTTAAATCTATATGCTTAAAAAAAATACGACAAAAAGTCTTCTGCAAAAGGGCCTGTTGTCTGAAATCGATGTCCATTTTGCAAAATTTATCACCGACTTTTCAGCGCATAAGGATCCGGATATATTTTTGGCCGCTGCCATGGTCAGCCATGCAACCGGCAGCGGCGATATCTGTCTTAATTTGGAAACAGCCGCCGGTAATCTGCTGATCGGCCAACCGCAGGGCCGGGAATCGGTTTTGGGACCGAAACTCGCGGTCTGGCTGGAGAAACTTAAGGCCAGTCCGGCGGTTGGCAGCCCCGGCCAGATCCGCCCGTTAATCCTGGACGCTAAAAACAGACTCTATCTGTACCGGTACTGGGATTACGAAAATACACTTTCAAAATCGATTGAAAAAAGGGTTCACAACCCAGTTGCCGACCTGGATTATAAACGACTTAGCAATAGCCTGGATCGGTTGTTTCCCGGAACTGAGACGCAGGAAATTAACTGGCAAAAAATTGCGGCTGCGGTTGCCGGTTCAAAATATTTTTGCGTTATCACCGGAGGACCGGGTACCGGAAAAACATTTACCGTCACCAAGGTTTTGGCTCTGCTGCTGGAACAGGTGTCCGGGCAGAATTTTCAAATTTATCTGGCGGCTCCAACCGGCAAAGCCGCCGCCCGGTTAAAAGAGGCCGTTGAACAGGCCAAAAACCACATGAATTGCGACCATTCAATAAAAGCTGCAATCCCTTCGGAAGTATTCACCATCCACCGCATGCTCAAGCCCATAACCGGCTCACCGTATTTCCGCCATGATCGGGAGAATCCTTTGATGGCGGATGTGGTGGTTGTCGATGAAGCTTCAATGGTGGATCTGGCCTTGATGGCCAAATTGCTTGAAGCGGTCCCCGAAAATGCGCGTCTGATCTTAATCGGGGACAAAGACCAGCTGGCTTCCGTGGAGGCGGGTTCGGTCCTGGGTGATATCTGCGACCGGGATGTGATGCATGGTTTTTCAGCTCCATTTGTGAATCGCATCAAAGAACTCACCGGTCAAGACGTTGAACATGGGGTTCAAACGGCTGATACGCAATCCGGGCTACAGGACGCCATTGTCGTGCTGCAAAAAAGCTTCCGGTTTGCCGTCGGCAGCGGCATCGGCGGTTTAAGCCGCGCGGTCAACCGTGCGGACACTGAAGTCGCATTCCAAATGCTATCCGACAAAGATGACAAATCCATCACCTGGCAACCCCTCAAAGCAGACGAAGGCCTGGTTGCAACCCTGTCCCAACAGATTTTGTCCGGCTATCAATCCTATCTGCAAGCCGATAACCCGGCTGAAACACTGCACCGTTTACAGCGTTTTAAGATCCTGTGCGCCTTAAATATCGGTCCGCTGGGTGTTCGAGCCATAAATAAGCTGGCAGAACAGGTATTGAGCCGGCAGAACCTGATACAGCCGGATCCCATGGCAGAAAATCCATGGTATGCCGGTCGACCCGTTTTAATTACACGCAACAATTACCCGCTTGGACTGTTCAATGGCGACATCGGTGTCACTCTACCGGACGCTGAAACCGGTGATAATCAACTGGCTGTTTTTTTCCCGGGTGATACCGGAAAAGTACGCCGTTTCCAGCCCTATCAGCTTCCGCAGCACGAAACGGTCTATGCCATGACGGTTCACAAAAGCCAGGGCTCCGAATTCGATGAAATACTTTTCATACTGCCGGACAGAGATTTTCCCATCTTAACGCGCGAACTGATCTACACAGCCCTGACGCGTGCCCGGGAAAAAATTACCATCTGGGGAACCCGCTCGATTATCCGCAATGCGATTGCCCGCCAAATCAAGCGCACCTCCGGCCTGCGCGATGCGTTGTGGGGCGTTTGGTGACAGAAGTCAGAGGGCAGAGGACAGAAAACAGAGAACAAAAGACAGCTGGCAGAAAACAGAGAAAAGATGAACGAAGGCCGATTTTCCCGGCCAAAATCAATGACGCCCGCATGATTCACGAGACGATTTTTATTGACTTGGGCTATTTGGTGATATTCATATAGATTCTGGGAGCATACATTTATGCCGGAACAAATAGGTTTCAAACGAAATATGGGCTTGTTTATGGCGGTAATGATTGGCATTGGCGCCACGATGGGGCCGGGGATTTTTGCCCTGCCGGGCGAACTGGCGCATATGATCGGTCCGCTTGGAGTTCTGGTCTATTTGGCAATGGGTTTTTTAACCTTATTTACTGCGTTAAATTACAGCGAGCTCAGCGCAGCCATACCGTTAGCCGGTGGCGGATATTCCTTTGTCAGCAGAACACTCAACCGGCCCGTGGCGTTTTTTACCGGATGGTTCTTCTGGATCGGCAACACTCTCGCTTGTTCGATGTATGCGCTTATCTTTGCCCTGACGATCCGCGCCTACTTTTTACCGCAGGCCAGCATTGCTCTCATCACCCTGATCACCACCGTAGTATTCGCTGGCATCAATTTCATGGGAATGAAAGAAGCAATTATAGTTATTGCCGTAATGAATCTGGTGGAATTGGCGGTTCTGATCGGAGTTGCTGCGCTCGGTTTCACTGATATTGAGCCGCGTAATTTCGAGCCTCTCGCTCCAATGGGATGGGGCCCCTTCGTTCCAGCTATGGCCCTCATCTATATCTCCTATGTCGGGTTCGAGCTTATTTCGAATGCGGCTGAAGAGATCATTCAACCGAGCAAAAACATTCCGCGAGCTATTATTATCACATTGGGCGTGAGTACAACAATCTACGTCTTCGTGGTAGGCGTAATGATGGGCACCACCAATTATACTGAACTCGCCCATAGCGAAATTCCGTTCATCTTCACTGCTGAGCGACTTTTCGGCGCCTGGGGACGCGTGGCCGGAATCATAGCGACTATAATGGCGAGTCTTTCCGCATTCAGTGTGACATTGGGCGCCAGCGCCCGTATCTTATACGCATTGGGGCGCGATAAACATTTTCCCAACATTTTTGCCAAATTGCATCCGAAATTCCGAACCCCCCATATTGCTCTTTTTATTTGTGCCCTGATTGTGATTATCTTCAGCTCCTCCGGCATCGTAAAATTTGTGGCTTCTTTGAGTGATTTCGGCTACCTAATGGGACTTGGAATAATCAATTATGCGGTGATTCCTTTGCACAATCGAATGCCGAATTTGAGACGTCCATTTCAAACCATATTTTTTCCCTGGATACCTATCCTGGGAGTTATTACTACCTGGATGTTCGTTCCGGCATTAGAGTCAAGAAGTTTTGTTCTTGGTGGGATACTGACACTGATTGGAAGCGCAATATATCTTTCCAGATCCGATAACCGCGCTGAAGTTTTTAAATTGGCAAAAGTTTATGTAAAATCATTGAAATTATTAATATATAAATTAAGGAGAATACATATGCGAGTGCTTATCATAAGTGGAGAAAAACAGGGCCAAAATATAGCTGATCGACTCGTGGCAAAAGATGAGTATCATATGATGTTTCGCTCAGCGGAACATCAGGTAACCTTCATTGAAGAAGACGAGGCTCTATGTAAGGAACTCGAACAACGCTTCAATGTTCCAATTTACCAGGGAGACGGCACAAAGAAGGAATTAATGGGACAGGTCGGCATTGATAATATTGATGTTGTCATTGCTGCCTTTGCAGATGATGGCCGGAATGTAATTGCGGCCCTCCAGGCCAGACAGTTAAAGATTGAAAAAGTCATCGCAATTGTCCAAAATCACGAATACACACAACTCCTTGAGCAGAACGAAGTAGTGGTGGTAAACGCACTCTGGGCGACTGCAGCGATGGTTGAAAATATTCTCGACAACCCCGTTTTAGCGCAACTTTTCGAATTTGGAATAGGAGCAGCAAGTCTTTTGGAAGTAAGCGTGCCTGAAGATGCGAAGGTAAATGGAAATCTCATCCGAGATATTGATATACCAAAAGGGTGCTTGATTGCCGCGATAATCAGGGATAGCAAATTTGTGGTTCCGCGCGGCGTTACAAATATCGAGGTTGATGATCGCGTAATTTTCATCGGACCCGCCTCCGCCATAAAAAAAGCATTCAATATATTTATGCTCAAGAAATAAAGTGAAGCCAGAAATAGGGTAAGGAAGTTATCCCCGGCGGGTGCAGGATACAGCTTCTGCCAGGATAGCATGAATTTCTTCCAGCAGGCTGCAGGTTTGCATGCATCGGGGAAATAGCGGTCTATAGTGACACTGCCGGCAGGGGCTCTTCACAAGGTAGCCGATTTCAAAATCGAATTGATAGTTTAAGTTTTTGGCCATTGTTTTCATTTTCCGTATCACGATCGTTTATGGTGTTAATGTTCAAGCTATATAAAGATAGAGCGCCATGCAGCGCCTGCGCTGCGCGAGCGATACCTCAACTTTAGTCACTTCGAACTTTAGTTCATTTTAGGCACTTCCAAAAGCTATTCATCTCGGCTCAAGAATTTTTGATACTGAACCATTTTGGCAAAAGCTCCCACCGCGCGTTCCGGCGTCGGGAAAAATACACCCTTGAGTGTGTGTTTTTTATGCGGATATACGGTCTGGTGCTTTTCATCAGGCAGCATACTGACACCAAAAACCGGCTTATGATATTTTTCCATTAGGTCAATGATCTGGGCGATATAATCCTTTTCGGATTTTTTAAAATCCCGGTGAATTTTTTTTATAAATTCAGGTGAATAGGTGGGATCCGCCTTTAACACCGACTCCCCGTGGCTTTTCAGCACATGCCTTCGCCCGACGAACCCCAGATTGATCACCGCATCACAACCGTCCCATTTCAGCAGTAATTCCAGAACCGTCCTGGGTATGGCCGGATCCTGTTCGCCGACCAGATCAATTGGGTTAGACCGGCTCCAGTAAGGCGGCAGAATTTTGTCGATATCTTTTATAATATCCGTGGAAAGCTCGCTAACATCGAGGTCGAATTGGGAGCATAGATCGGCGGCAACCACGCCCCAGCCGCCTCCCAGGGTCATTATGGCTGCGCGATTTCCTTTTGGCAGGGGCAGAGATGAAAATGCGGCCCCCAGATCAAGCAGCTCCATGGATTTGTCGACCTTAACGATACCGGCCTGGCGGCAGACGGCATCAAACACCCGCGAGTCGGAGGTCAGCGCCCCGGTGTGGCTGGCCGCTGCCCGTTTGCCGGCCTGACTCTGACCGCCCTTGAGAAGCACGATCGGTTTTTTCTTGCCGACGCGGCGCGCCCCTTCAAAGAATCGGCGTCCGTTCTTGACACTTTCCACATATAACACGACCGTGCGGGTTAAGCTATCGACTTCCAGTCCGTCCAGAAAATCTTCGATACTCATCATGGCCTCGTTGCCCGATCCGCAAAACCCCCGAATCCCGATGCCCTGCTGCTCTGCAAATGCCAGCAGCTGCACCCCCATATTCCCGGATTGAGAGACCATGGTGGTCGAACCGGCTTTGGGTTTAGCCGGAAAACCCGTGCAGTAGAAATTGATATGCGGATTGCAGATGCCCATGGTGTTGGGGCCCAGGATTAAAATCCCCGCTTCGCGGGCAGCCCGCACCAGTTTGGCCTCCAATTTTTTGCCTTCGTCGCCCGTTTCACCAAAGCCGGAGGTGATCAGGAGCATGTTGCCGATGCCCTTTTCTTTCAGCTGAGGAATCAGATCCAGGACGCCGGTTGCCGGAATGGTCACAACGGCCAGGTCAACCGGTTCAGGGATATCGCAGACCGTTGGATAGGTTTTGCGACCGGCAATGGTGTCTGCATTGGGATTCACCAGAAATACGTTTCCTTCGTACCCGCCGCTGATGGTATTGGTCATGAGCATGTGTCCCCATTTGCCCATATGGGCCGAGGCACCGATAAATGCGATGGATTTGGGATAAAATATGGCGCCAATGGCATCCGCAGAAACGGGGGGTGGTAATTGCCGATCGATATGCGCTTCACCCGGCACTACCAGAGCGTCCACCGCCCAGAGACGGCCATCAGATGAAGCCAGCAGGGGATTGATATCGATCTCGGCGATTTCCGGAAGCTCGACACCGATGCGCGAAAGCCCCTGGAGGGTTTGAATGATTTGCCGGCGATGAATCGCTTCTTCGCCGCGATATCTGCCCAGCAATGCCTTGGCCCTGATTTCGGTCAACATTTCCGTTGCATCGGTTTCGGTGATCGGTGCCAGGCGAAAGGTAACATCTGCTAACGCTTCGGTAAATACGCCGCCGATACCGAACATAACCACCGGTCCAAATTGAGGGTCGCGAAACAACCCCGCCACCAACTCCCTTTTCCCCTGAATTTGGGGTTGAATCACAAAGCCATCCAGATCATCTCCGGCCGATGTCCTGATGGCTTCCACGGCAGTTTGAACCGCCTGCGGACTGCTCAGGTTTAGATGCACCAGCCCCCGTTCCGTTTTATGCGCCAGTGCGGCACCCAGCCCCTTTACCACCACCGGATAACCGAACTCACCGGCAACGGCGACGGCCTCTTTAGCATCCGCTGCAACCGCTTCCGGCACAACGGGAACGTCGAATTCTCTGAGAAGTGCTTTGGCCTCGGCCTCATTAACACCGCTTTTGGTTTTATTTTTAATGTCGGACAGTAATGCAGGAATATCCATGCTTGGTTTTCTCCCGATCTGTTGCAATCTCTCGTTACAGCAACTGCACCCAAAAATAATGCGAAACAATTTAGCATATACGGGTTAAAGGCAGCAGGTCAAGCATTATGGGCCGTTGACAAGATTGGCCCAGGCCGATAATTTTATAAGTTAAATTAAAAACCGATACCCTGTGGTTAATCGACGCAACAGTCGTTTGCGAAACCGTTTTCCAGCCAGGCACCCAAACACGAAAATTGTCAAATTCTTAAATAGTTTTTCCCCGTCCGCTTTACCGAAAATCGGGAATGTGTTATTCAATAACTGTTTAAAATTCATATAACTTTTCACAAAGGAGTCGATAATGCGGGTCGGAATCGGGTATGACATTCACCGTCTGGTGGAGGGGCGTCCGCTGATATTGGGCGGTGTGCCGGTTGCGTATGAAAAAGGCTTGCTGGGTCATTCGGATGCCGATGTTCTGGTCCACGCCGTCTGTGATGCTCTGCTGGGGGCGTCTGGTTTGGGTGATATCGGAATGCATTTTCCGGATAGCGATCCGCAATATAAAGATATATCCAGTCTAAAACTGCTGTCCAAAACCTGCCGGATGGTGGCCGCAAAGGGGTTTCACATTGTCAATCTGGATTGCATTGTGTTTGCCGAAGCACCCAAATTGGGAGCCCACCGGCATGAAATGCAAGCCACGATCGCAAAAGCAATGAATATCAAACCGGAGGAAGTCAATATCAAGGCAACCACCACGGAAGGTTTAGGGATGATCGGGAAAGGGGAGGGAATCGGCGCCATGTGTGTCGCCCTGATTGAATAAAGAACCGCACCGCATAATTTCAGTGTTTGGATTACAGACCCAATATCCCGGTATTCCATCTTTCCATCATTCCAATCGCACGGCCTGGAGGCTCTCGACAGGTTGTGAGTGAAGCGAACTAAGTTCGATTATGACCTCTTTTAATCTCGTATCCAGTTTTGATCCGAACGGCGACCAACCCCGGGCGATTGAGACCCTGAGCCGATATATACAGGAAGGCCACCGTCACAATGTTCTGTTGGGGGTTACCGGTTCGGGCAAGACGTTTACCATGGCCCATGTGATCGCCCGGGTCGACAAACCGACCCTGGTGCTGGCACCGAATAAAACCCTGGCCGCCCAGCTTTATAATGAATTCAAGCAGCTGTTTCCCGACAATGCTGTTGAATATTTTGTCAGCTACTATGACTATTATCAGCCCGAAGCCTATATCCCATCCACCGACACCTATATCCAGAAGGATTCATCCATCAATGACATGATTGATAAACTGCGCCATTCCGCTACCCGGTCGGTACTGTCGCGCAGAGATATTGTGGTTGTGGCCAGCGTTTCATGTATTTTCGGGCTGGGCGCACCCGAGGATTACCTTGCCAGCCGGGTGGATGTTGAAATCGGCACGGAGCTCGGCCGCGATAAGCTCCTGTACGACCTGATTTCGATGCACTATGAGCGCAACGATGTTGATTTCCACCGGGGGGTATTCCGGGTGCGAGGTGATCGGGTAGAAATTTTTCCGGCTTATGAAGAAGATGAAGCCATTCGGATAGATTTTTTCGGGGATCAGATTGAAGACATTGCTTTGATTTCGGCCCTGAGAGGAAAAGTGTTCAAACGCTTGAAACGAGCCACCATTTTTCCGGCCAGTCATTATGTGACTTCAAAAATAACGCGCAAAAATGCCAGCGATACCATAACTGCGGAGCTCAAAAGCCGTATCGCATATTTCCGCAAGGAAAACAAATTAATTGAAGCCCAGCGCATCGAAGAACGGACCCATTTTGATCTGGAAATGATGCAGGAACTCGGTTACTGCCACGGCATCGAAAACTATTCCCGGCATCTAACGGGCAGAAAACCCGGCGAACCCCCGCCGACCCTTTTAAGTTATTTTCCGGAAGACTATCTGTTGGTCATCGACGAAAGTCACATTGCCATACCGCAACTTCACGGGATGTACCGGGGGGATCGGTCGCGCAAAACGACCCTTGTCGAATACGGATTTCGCTTACCCTCCGCACTGGATAACCGCCCGCTTAAATTCGAGGAATCCCAGGCGCGCATATCCCAGGTCGTATACACCTCCGCCACCCCGGCGGATTATGAGCTTGCTCAAGCCAGGGATTCTTTAGTTGAGCTCATTGTTCGTCCCACCGGGTTGATTGATCCGATGGTGGAAGTGCGCAGTGCGCAAAATCAGGTGGACAATCTTTATGAAGAGATTTTACGCCGCCAAAAACGCCACGAGCGGGTTCTAGTAACAACCCTCACCAAGCGGATGGCTGAAGATCTCACCGAATACTATTCTGACCTGGGTATTCGCGTCCGTTATCTGCATTCAGACATCAACACGCTCGAGCGCATGGATATTATTCAGGATCTCCGGCGCGGGAAATTTGATGTGCTGGTTGGTATTAATCTGCTGCGGGAAGGGCTGGACATCCCCGAAGTTTCACTGGTGGCGATTCTGGATGCAGACAAAGAAGGATTTTTGCGGTCGTCGCGATCTCTCATCCAGACCTTCGGACGGGCTGCCAGAAACGTCCGGGGAACGGTTCTGTTATATGCGGACAAGGTCACCCGTTCCATGCGACAGGCCATGGACGAGACCCAGCGCCGCCAAAAAATTCAACACGCTTACAATCAAGCGCATAACATCACCCCGCAAACCATTCGTAAAGAAGTGACTCAAATTTTTGATTTCGGGCAAGAAGCTGAAACAGCGTCTCGAGACGAAGTGGCGGAAGATTTGACTAAATACAAATCACTTGATGATATGGATGCGGTGATTAAATCTTTAGAAACTGAAATGCAGAAAGCAGCCAAGGCGCTGGAATTCGAGCGCGCCGCCCAACTTCGTGATCAAATTAAACGCCTAAAGAAGCTGATTGTATTGGAAATTTAAACAAACGTCTTATTGGTTAAATTCGTTTTATTAGTTAAATAAGATAATCCTTAAAACGAATCCAACCAATTAAACCAATCAAACCAATAAAACATATAATATTTAGCATTAATGATGAAAGAATTAACCCATCATAGGGCGCAGGGCTTGAGCGTCGAGGAAAAATTATCCCGCACAACCCATGAGCCCGGTGTGTATTTATTAAAAGATGCCGATGGAGTGATCATCTACATTGGTAAAGCACGGGATCTTAGAAAACGGTTGGCCGCCTATTTTAAAAATTCAGGCCATACCGATATGAAGACCGGTGTGTTGTCCCATAAAATTTTTGATTTTGACACCATTATCACCCGTAACGAAAAAGAGGCCCTGATCCTGGAATCCAATCTAATCAAGCGTTACCGGCCTCGTTACAATGTGGTGTTAAAAGATGACAAACGCTATCCATCCTTGCGGCTGGACCTCAAGGAAAAGTATCCCGGTTTTTCTATCGTGCGCAAGATCGGAGAGGACCATGCAGCCTACTTCGGCCCTTTCGTCTCTGCTTATGCGGTCCGCGAAACCCTCAAAACCATAAACAAAACCTTTAAATTACGAAAGTGCCGTGCCAAAGATTTCAGAACACGGACGCGCCCATGCCTCCACTGCCAGATGGAAGGGTGTCTGGCGCCCTGCTGCCTGGATGTTGACCCGCAGATTTATCGGGAGCAGGTTAATGAAGCCATCATGTTTCTTAGAGGCCGCACCACCGATCTGGTTGCAAAGATCAAAAAGCAAATGGATACCGCCGCCCGGTCTCAGGAATTTGAAAAAGCGGCCCGCCTCAGAGACAAAATGTTTTCGCTGGAAAAAACGATTGAAAAACAAATCGTCGTGACTACCGATTTTCAGGATCGGGATGTGTTTGCAATCGTCAGATCCAACAACGATGCGCTGGTTACCGTTTTTAACGTCATGGGCGGCTTCCTCAAAGGCACACGGCATTTTAGTTTTGAAGAGACCCTGTCAACCAGCGAGGAGGCCATGGGCATCTTTATCCGGCAATATTACGAAAAAACAGTTTCGCTGCCTAAAGAAATTTTGGTTTCCCCACACATGCAAGACACACCATTGATCGAAGAGTGGTTCAGTACGGTTAAAGGCAAAAAAGTAAAAATCCTGAACCCCAAAAGAGGGGAAAAAGCAAAATTGCTGGCCATGGCCACTCACAACGCTGAAAAAGAGCTGCGGGAGTTGATAATCACAAGAACCGCTGAGATGGAGTTGCTGTTACGGCTTCAAAAAAAACTTAAATTACCCAGATTGCCCGGGCGGATCGAATGTTTCGACAACTCCAATATATCCGGGGCCGAACCGGTTGCCGGCATGGTGGTCTTTGAAAAAGGCAAAGCCAAAAAATCGGCTTACCGCAAGTTTAAAATCAAAGCCGTAACCACCCACGATGACTATGCTTATATGTCGGAAGTGTTGAATCGCAGACTGGGGAAATTCGACTCGCGGCTAAAGCCCGAACCCTATCCGGATTTGTTGATTGTCGACGGCGGCAGGGGACAGCTGAACATTGCCTTGGCGGTGATCAAGGAGCTATCCCTCGAAGGTCAGTTTGAAATAATTGCTATTGCCAAAAAAGATGAAAAAAAGGGCGAGACCCGAGATAAGATATTTAAACCGCATAGGACCAATCCCATTGCCTTCGGCAAAGATGCGGATCTGCTTCTTTTCCTACAGCGGATCAGAGACGAGGCGCATCGTTTTGCAATTACGTTTCACCGCAAGCGCCGAACCAAAACCGCGCTGCAATCCGAACTGGATGCCATACCGGGTATCGGCAAAAAAAGAAAAACGATTCTGTTGAAACATTTCAAAAGCATAAAAAAAATCCGGGAAGCAGACATCGACCAACTCAATGCGCTTCCCGGAATCACGCGTTCGGCAGCTGAAGCCGTGCACCGATATTTAAATTCCTAATCGAAATAGGTTTCAGGTGTCAGTGTTCAGGTGTCAGTCATCTGGTTCAGCGTTCAAGGTTCAGAGGTTAGATAACAGAAGACAGATGTCACAGGTTATCGTTAAATAGTTGATTAGTTGAATAGTCAATTAGTCAGAGGTTCAATCCATTTTAAACGATTTGACCATTCGACCAATTAACGAATCGACTAAACTCACGGACCAGCAACCAGAGGCGAGAACCTTTGAACCCTGAACCTGCTAGTAATCCAGTTTTTTGAGAACGTCTTTTAGTTCCTGGACCGCGGCCGCAGAATTCTGTAAAGCCGCTTTTTCGTCCGCGGTTAAGGTAATCTCAATGATTTCTTCTGCACCGGCAGCGCCTAATTTAACCGGGACGCCGATAAACAGGTCGTTTATGCCGTATTCGCCTTCCAGATATACGGCGCAGGGTAAGATTTTCTTTTTGTCTTTTATAATCGATTCAGCCATTTCAACCGCAGCAGATGCCGGTGCGTAATACGCACTGCCGGTCTTCAGCAAACTGACGATTTCAGCGCCGCCATTGCGCGTGCGGTCGACCAGGGCATCAATGCGATCCTCCGGCAGCAGTTCGGTGATGGGAATTCCGGCGACCGTGGAGTACCGCGGCAGGGGAACCATAGTGTCACCGTGTCCGCCAAGAACAAAGGCGTGCGTATTCTCAACAGACACATTCAGCTCCATTGAAATAAACGCCCGAAAGCGTGCCGAATCCAAAACCCCTGCCATACCGATAACCCGCTCCTTGGGAAAACCGCTGGCTTCATGGGTCACATGACACATGGCATCCAGAGGGTTGCTGACGATAATGAGAATTGAATCCGGTGATAAAGCTGCAATCTGCTGGGTTACGGTTTTGACAATACCGGCATTGGTGCTGATAAGATCATCGCGGCTCATTCCCGGTTTTCTCGGAATGCCCGCGGTAATAATGACGATGTCGGAGTTTGCTGAGACATCATAAGCATTGGCGCCTGTCAGGTGGGCATCATGTTTTTCAATAGGTGCCGCTTCAGTCAGATCCAGGGCCTTGCCTTGAGGTACGCCTTCAATAATATCGATTAAAACCACATCGCACAGCTCTTTTTCCACCAGCCGCTGTGCGGTGGTGGCGCCGACATGTCCGGCTCCAATAACCGTTGCTTTTTTGTCCATGAGGTCCTCCTTCCGTCATGATTATAGAACCTATCTCAAAAATAGTAGGTCACGCTCAAGAGCAAGGCACCGGCCGACGAAAAAGCGCAGCATACACGATAGTATGTGAGCATTTTGAGGAGGTCGGTAACGCAGCTATTGAGCGTTATATGCATTTTTGAGATGGGTTCTAAATGGGTTCCAGTCATTCTTTCTCTAAAACACGCTTGCCGAATTATCTAAAAAAGGGATGATGGTTAACATAATTTCCAATATTGTCAACCGATTTATCTGGGTCTCAAATATTGACAGGAAGCATAAAAATAGGATAAATTAATATTACTTCAGGCAAATTTGGGCTTTTTTTTCGGTTGACAAAATAGCCTTTGCTAATATAATCGTTTGGTTTCGGCGCCGGTCGTATTTTCGGGGCTTGAGGTCGCTAAGCATTCTATATCTAAAGAAAATGTGGCTTTGATCCGATAGCAGTATTTAGGAACTTTATATTTTCAAGATCTACATTATTCCATTTATGGCTATTGTTAATCTAAAAAAAAGACAGATCGAATGCAAAATCGTTTATTACGGCCCAGGACGTTGCGGTAAAACCACGAATCTCGAATATATCTATAAGAGTTTTAAAAATCAAGTGATGGGAGAGATGGTCTCCATCAAAACCGATGGCGATCGGACGTTGTTTTTTGACTTTTTACCGATGAACCTGGGTAAAATAAGAGGCTGTGACCTTCGCGTTCAATTATACACCGTTCCAGGACAGGTACGCTACAGCTCTACCCGCAAGCTGGTGTTGAGGGGGGCCGATGGTATTATCTTTGTAGCCGATTCGCTGGAAGTCCGGCGCGAAAAAAATTTGCTGTCCCTGAAAGATCTGCAGCAAAACCTCAAAGAATACGAACTCAGCATTTTCAAGGTACCGTTGATCATGCAATTCAACAAAAGAGATCTTGATAGCGAAAACATTGGCATCATGGATCTTAAAAAAATGGAGCATGATCTCAATCGGCAGTTGAAGGTTCCTTTTTTTCCCAGCAGCGCCTTAAAAGGGGAAGGTGTCGGCAAAACCCTGCACGGTTGCTTGAAACTTGTCATGCAATCGGTCCAAAACGAACTCAGTTAGTCGGTTAAACAATTTATTTCGGTCTGTAATAGAAGAATTTGAATGATGTCATCAAAAGCCGGAAAACACGATTTTTTTCGTGTTTTCTGATTTTTGCGACTACGATTTATTTTTAATTATTAATCTGGGGCGATTTTATGGTACAATTCAATTATCGCAGACGGTATCCGCATCAATAATCCAGTTTGAAGATATAGCATTGGTTTATGAATAACACTGTGGCGCTATCAGGAAGCCTGGATTTTCTGAATTTAGGCGAATTATTAAATTTGCTCGGTACCAATGGTAGTTCCGGCGTGTTGCACATCAAAAGCAACTATTCGTCAGAACCCGGATTGGTGTATTTGGATAAAGGAAATCCAATAAACGCGGTCAACGGTTCGTTTACCGGCCTGGATGCCCTTTTTCCCTTATTTGGTTGGACCGATGGCCAATTTGAATTTGTTGAGGAAGATGTCAGCTGTGAGAAAGCGATTAACAAAAGTCGTATGGAAATTATTCTGGACGGGCTGCGATTGCTGGATGAGGGCGAGATCGAAATGCTCGGCCCCGCCACAGCATCCAAAACCACGCCCGGATCTGAAACCATACCCGGTAAACTCCCTTTAATCAAAGGACCTCTGGTCGATTATTCATATGTTGTAGACGAAGAAGGATTTTATGACGGCGATGAGATCATTCAGGAGGGCAACCATGGCGATTGGATATGGGTCATCTTAGAGGGCACTGCTGAAATCATTAAACAAACCGCCAACGGTCCATTGCAAATGCTAAGAATAGGAGATGGTGCTTTTCTGGGCAGTGTCGCCGCGCTGTTTTCCGGAGGCAGAGTGCGCAGTGCAACCGTCAAGGCTGTGGGTAATGTGCAACTGGGGATGCTGGATTCACAGCTGCTGGCCAATGAACTCACCAATGTGTCCGCTGATTTTAAAAGCTTGTTAACCAGCATCGATTCAAGGCTGCAGCAAATTATCGAGATGGCTGTTGAAATCACTAATAATAATAACCAGCTCGACGATTTGGTTAAAGGCAAAAAACAACTGATCAAACAGGGCCAGAACGAAGAACGCCTATTCACCATTAAGAAAGGAGAGGCGATTATCGCCCGTCAAACCGAAAACAGTTATGTGCCGCTTGTACGGCTTAAGAAGGGGGATTTTTTCGGAAGAGTTCCCTTTTTAGATATGGGCCATGAACCGTATTCCGCCGCGGTATTTTCATCGGAAAATCTCAAGCTAGCGGCCGTAGACTCTGAAAAACTGAAATCGGAACACGAACGACTATCTTCTACCCTTAAAAATATCATTGAACATCTGGCGACTTCAGTTTCCGTAACCACTCTGGTGACCTGTGGTTTTAAAAAAGAGAAGTCATAAAAAAATGCCAACTGCAACCAAAAACGATTAAAATAACGTGAGGACAATGACTACCCGAGAAAAAAGAAAACACACTCGAATCAGCTCACTGAATCTTTCATACGTCTGCCTGGATAAAAATAACCAAATTTTCAAGCAGGGGATGGGAAGGACCCTTAATGTGTCCGAATCCGGCATCTTGCTGGAAACCCATTTTCCCATCGATGACCAGCATATCGTCAGATTGATACTCGGATTGGAGGAGGATCTGGTCGAAATAAAAGGTCGTCCGATACATACCCGCATAAATGATGAGGGAAAGTATGAAGTGGGCATCGAGTTTCTCAAATCCGGTGCGAAGGCCCGCAACGCCCTTAAAAAATTCATCGATACCTTCCAGAAAAATAACAAATAAACGAAAAATCTAAAAAAAATCGTTCCGATTACGCACCTGCCTCTTGACCTTCACCCCATAATATCCCATATAAATACGTCCAATGTTATTCCAAGAACACAAAAATGTGCCAAGGAGAAAGGTGAAGATCATGAATAGACCCATCAGTGAAACCGACTTTCCGGAACTGAAACTTCTAAAACGGGGTAAGGTCCGGGATGTTTACGACCTGGGAGAACATCTTTTAATGGTTGCGACAGACCGCATTTCCGCATTTGATGTGGTTATGCCGGATCCCGTTCCCGACAAGGGAATTATTTTAACTCAAATTTCATTGTTCTGGTTTGATATCATGCAACCGCTGATTCAGAATCATGTTGTCTCAAAGGATGTGGAACAGTATCCGGAGGTTTGTCGCCCGCGTGCGGACGTCTTGCAGGGTCGCAGCATGCTGGTCAAAAAGGCACAACCCCTGCCGATTGAATGCATCGTCAGGGGCTATATTTCAGGCTCGGGCTGGAAAGAGTATACGAATTCGGGCAGCATTTGCGGTATAAAACTACCTGCAGGGTTGAAGGAATCCCAGCAATTGCCGGAACCCATTTTTACACCGTCAACCAAAGCCGAACTCGGTGAACACGATATCAATATTGATTTCAAAGAAGCCGCCAATCTCATCGGCAAGGCAAAAGCAGAAAAGATCCGGGATCTCAGTGTGGCCATTTACAAAAAAGGAGCAGCCCTGGCTGATAAAAAGGGGATGATCATTGCAGACACCAAATTTGAATTTGGTTCGATTGGCGACCACATCATCTTGATCGATGAAATTTTAACCCCGGACTCATCGCGTTTCTGGCCCAAGGAGAGCTACAGCCCGGGTGGACCCCAAAAAAGTTACGACAAACAGTATGTTCGCGATTATCTGAATACGTTAGACTGGGATAAAAAAGCGCCCGGCCCCGCTTTACCGGAAGAGGTGATTGCAAACACCCGCCAGAAATATCTGGATGCGTTAACCCAACTTAGCGGCAGCAGCCATGGACTCTAAATTATCTGACGATCAAAATATCTCCCCAGACATGCCGCCGGATCATGCCGTCAGTTACCAGACGATTTCACTGGTTGACATCGATTTCGAAGACCCAGCTTTTCGCATCACCACCCGCAACGACATCGATGACCTGCTGGGCTCGATTCAGAAAATAGGACTGCTACAACCACCGGTACTGATGGCGAATTCGGCCGGATATACGATTGTTTGCGGGTTTCGTCGGATTGCCGCATGCCGCAAATTAGGCTGGACTCGGATAACAGCCGGGATTTTGGAAAAAACAGTTGATCGCTTCAAAACCGTTCAGTTGTCAATTGCCGATAATTCGTTTCAGAGATCACTCAATCTGGTGGAGACATCCCGGGCCTTAAAGCTTTTGGACGATTTTGGCCCGGACAATCAACAGCGAAGAGAAGCAGCAGAGGCTCTGGGTTTGCCGATTAGCCGGTCCGTAACCCTTAAAGTTAAAAAAATTTGCCGCCTGCCGTTGCCGATTCAAGAAGGCATTCTGACAGATACCATCAACCTGTCGATGGCGCTGGAACTGGGCGGGTTAGATCCGGCAACTGCTGAAGATCTGGTCTGGCTTTTCGATCAGCTTAAAGTGGGTTTGAACAAACAAAGAGAATTGCTCTTGCTGCTTAAAGAAATTGCCAGGCGGGAAGACACCTCCATCCCGCACTTGATTGCGGAAAAACCCTTGCAGGAAATTCTAAATAACACTGAAATGGATAAGGCGGTTAGACGGCAAAAAGTCAGATCGTATCTAAGACAACGCCGGTTTCCCGCCATTACAGAAGCTGAAACAGACTACCGCAAGTGGGTCAGGCAGCTTAAACTGGGAAACAATATCAATTTGATTCCGCCAAAAGATTTTGAAGGAACCACGTATAGCATGACGCTGCGGTTTAATAATCGCCAGGAGCTCAGCGATCTGAAAAAAAGAATTGAAAAAATAATTCAACATTCCGCGCTTGGCAAAATCCTCGACTGATCAAGATGATTACAATATCATTATAGAAATTCCGAGACGTTTTAATGCGAATCTCAAAGCTTTTCATCAACCGGCAAGTTGCCGGCCACCCCATGACACGATCCATCCAGTCTCGTCTGAAACTGCCTTCTGAGGCCGTCCAAAACGCCCAGCAGGTATATGAAGCTATCTCATCCGCTCCGGACCCGGTGCAGCGGGGCAAGGAAACCCTTTACCTGACCCGAAACCGCGGGGCTTTTTTAAAAAAGTGCCCGGGAACCCGTCATTATACCTGCTGCGATTATCAAATTCTGCACATTGGCAGTTTCTGTCACATGGATTGCACCTATTGCGTTTTGCAGACCTACTTTCACCCTCCCATTCTCCAGTATTTTGTAAACCATGAAGATTTAATGGCAGAATTGGACACGGCTTTAGCGCAACATAAAATACTTCGAATCGGTACCGGTGAGTTTACCGACAGTTTGATCTGGGAGTTATGGACCGATGTGTCACCGCTGCTGGTTCAACGCTTTGCTACCCAGAATCATGCGGTCCTCGAACTAAAAACAAAAACAACCGCTATTGAGCGATTGCAAAATCTGAATCATAACCGTAAGACCATCGCAGCCTGGTCCTTGAATACCAACCATATTATCCATACGCAAGAACGCGCGACAGCCAGTCTGGCGGCCAGGCTCAAAGCCGCTGCCAGTTGTGAAACCTGGGGATATCCGCTGGCCTTTCATTTTGATCCCCTGATCCTTTATGATGGCTGCGAAGAAGATTACACCCGGGTCATTGAGAACCTGTATTCACAAGTTTCGGCCGACAGCGTTGTATGGATCAGCCTGGGCACCTTGCGGTTTCCGCCATCGATTAAAACCGTGATTCAGAAACGGTTTCCGGATTCTAAAATTATATACGAGGAATTCATCAAAGGTCCGGACGGCAAAATGCGTTATTTTAAGCCGCTGCGAATCAAGCTGTACCGCAAAATCATCACATGCATCCGGGACCATGCGCCGGATGCAGTGGTTTACCTGTGCATGGAGGATGATGAAGTCTGGCGAAAGTCATTGGGCTTTACACCCGATGATGTCGGCGGTTTGCCGCACATGCTGGACATGAGTGCTGCCCGGCATTGCGATCTTGCTCTCGGTGGATCATAGGTGTCAGGTGTCGGGTGTCAGGAAGCAGATGACAGATGAAAACCGAAGAGTGTTTAGGTACAAGATTAGGTTTCAGTGTTCAGGTGTCAGCCCAGCCGCCAGGCCGGAACAGTGAACAGATTGAACGTTGAACATCGAACGTCCAACATCGAACGTCCAATATTGATGACGCTACGCTTTATCGATTTTAAAACAAGCGAACCACAGCCTGCGAAGAGCTCCCCTCGACGTGCTCGGGGCCTGCCTTCGACATGAGCTCAGGCCGAATTTAGCCTGTCGAAGGCAGCCGAGTTGAATTTCGAAGGGTAGATTCGCTCGTGCAGCCCAGGCGCTTTCGCCGCGTGTTGCTCAGTCTTTTTTTAAAATTGACAGAATACATTATTCGATGTTGGACGTTCGATGTTCGATGTTCAATGTTCATTTTTTAGTTAACCCGTCATATGAAAATAGCCAAGGACAAAGTTTCTTTTAAGATTAAACTGGCCGCCTTTCAGGCCGGCGGCGGCGCTGACACCTGAAACCTATTTTGGGCCTGCGTCCAGGAACGGCAATTAAAACTTATGAAACGACTCATCACGATAATGTTGGTTTGTTTATTATTTTTTCTATTCCAGCAGACGTGTTCAGCCGATACCTGGAATCAGGTAAAATGGGTCGTGGACGGAGACACGGTGGTTCTGAGTGACGGGCAAAGGGTGCGTTATATCGGGATCAACGCCCCTGAACTGGCACACGACGACCATAACGCTGAGCCTTACGGGGAAGCGTCTAAACGATTTAACGCCTTGCTGGTGAGTCGGAAAAAAGTGCGTCTGGAATTCGACAAAGAGCGCTTCGATCACTACAAACGACTGCTCGCTTACGTTTTTTTGAAAAACGGCACCTTTGTAAACGCCGAAATAGTATCAAATGGTTACGCCTATCTTCTGCGGCACCGGCCCAATTTGAAATACGATTCGATCCTGCTGCAGTCACAGCGGTCGGCCATGTCAGCTAAAAGGGGAATCTGGCAAAATTGGCAGGAAAACAAAAACGCGGTTGTGGGCAACAAAAACTCACACCGCTTCCATTTACGCACCTGCCCGTACGGCAAGCGAATCAAACCCCAAAACCGAATTGTCTTTCAGAAAAAATGGGATGCATACTGGGAGGGCTATGCACCGGGGAAAAGGTGCCTGCCGGTATTTGAAATACCGGGGGATTAAGGCAGATTTACTCAGATTATTTATCCGCAGATTTCGCCGATTCACGCAGATTATTTTTTATAAATAACCCCAAATATACCCCAGAAGTCGATCGGCGAAATAAAATTTGCCTGCCACGCCCTTAATTAATTTAGGTTTGAATTTTTTGAAATCTGTGAAATCTGCGTAATCTGCGGATAATATTTGTTTTGCGTAATCTGTGGATTGTAATTAGCGATATCTGGGCTACTGGCAACTGACATCTGCTGAACCGAATCGTGCGTCATTCAGAAAGAGCCAGAGGCCAGCAACCAGTCGCCAGCGGCCAGATTTATTGCTTGCTCCTGTTGGCCTCTTCGATGATTTTTTCTGCGATCTGAGCGGGAACTTCATCATAATGGGAAAATTCCATTGTAAACATCCCCCGACCGCCGGTCATGGAGCGCAAATCTGAGGCATAGCTCAAGAATTCCGCCATGGGCACCTGTGCATTAATCACCTGATTTTTCCCGGCATTATCCATTCCCAGGACTTTACCGCGCCGGCCGTTGAGGTCCCCCATGATATCGCCCATATAGTCTTCCGCAGTTGTAATCGTCACTTTCATGATCGGCTCGAGTAATGTCGGATTGGCCCCTTCCACCGCTTTTTTGAATGCCAGCGACCCGGCAATTTTAAATGCCATCTCAGAAGAGTCCACGGCATGGTAAGATCCATCATCCAGGATAACTTTGAAATCGACGGTGGAAAAGCCGGCCAGCACGCCTTTTTGGCAGGCTTCAACAACACCTTTTTCGACGGCCGGGATATACGTTTTGGGAATAGCGCCGCCTACGACCTTATCAACAAATTCAAACCCTTTCCCGCGGGGCAGGGGTTCAATTTGAATCCAGCAGTCTCCGAACTGACCGTGGCCGCCCGTCTGTTTCTTATGCTTGCCCTGAGCACGGGCCTTGCGTTTAATGGTTTCCCGGTAGGGGACTTTGGGCTTATTCAACTGGGCCTCAACGCTAAATTTTCGCTTCAGTTTGTCAAGGATGGTTTCAACATGGATCTGCCCCAACCCGGATAAAAGAATTTCTTTTGTTTCGGCCACCCGCTCCAATTTCACCGAAGGGTCTTCTTCCAAAAGCTTGGTCAATGAAATGAAAATTTTATCTTCTTCACCTTTGGATTTAGCTGTCAGGGCAAATGAGATCAGGCTCGGAAGGGGCTCGGCACAGGCATATTTAATTTTAGCGGCATTATCGCAGAGGGTATCGCCGGTCCTGGTTTCCTTCAGTTTTGCCACCGCAACAATTGATCCGGGTCCGGCCTCCGCGGCCGTTTTTTGTTCTTTGCCGGCGACGGTTAATAACTGAGTAAATCTCTCTTTGCTATCTTTATTGGGATTGAAAAAGGTACCGTCGCTTCCCAACTTTCCGGAAACCACCCGGAAGATGCTCAATCGGCCGGCATAGGGATCTGCAACAGTTTTAACAACAAACCCGGAAAAAGGCACATTTTCATCCGGAGCCCGTTCAATTTCATCGCCGGTGGACGGGTCCACGCCGGTTATGGCACCGCGATCGATCGGAGAAGGCATGCTGGTGGTTATAAAATCCATTAGAAGGTCAATGCCGATGTTTTGGGTGGCCGATCCGCAAACCACCGGTACAAACGTATGCGACAGGGTACCGTTGCGCAGGGCTGCATTTAAATCCTCATCGGACAGCGCTTCGCCTTCGAGATACCGTTCAATCAATGCATCATCGGCTTCGGCGATATTTTCAATCAAGGTCTCTCTTTCACTTTCGACCAGATCCTGCATCTCCGCAGGGATGTCTTCTTTTTTGGGCTTGCCGTCCGCATCATATACGTAGGCTTGATTTCGGATCAGGTCCACAACGCCTTTAAATTCAGCTTCCGCACCGATGGGAAGCTGTAGAATAATCGGTTTGGGCTCAAAGCTGACTTTGGCATCTTCAAAGGTTCGATTAAAACCCGCCCGTTCGCGGTCCAGCTTGTTGATGAAGATCACGCAGGGCTGTTTAAACGCTTTGGCAAACTCCCATGCCAATTCGGTTTGAACCTTGACACCGTCGACAGCATCAATGACGACCACCACGCCGTCAGCCGCCTGCATGCTGCTTTTGGTATCGGAGAAAAAATTCTGATCGCCGGGGGTATCGATTAAATTCACGGTATGGTTCTTCCAGCTGAATTGATGAAATCCGCTGCTGATACTGGATCTGCGCTTGAGCTCTTCGGGCTCAAAATCCATAACCGTGTTGCCGTCTTCTACCTTGCCCAAGCGTTTTATCGTGCCGCATTTGTAAAGCAACGCCTCCGCCAGAGATGTTTTGCCCGCGCCCCCATGACCAATAAATGCTATGTTTCTGATACGCTCCACCTTTTCACTCATTTAGATACCTCTTTCCCTTGGATTTTATGACGATAAAATATGTAAACGTAATTTTCTAGCTGTTTCATTAAAAAAAATCAAGCCCAAAATAATGTCACGTACGATTATTGACGGTTTAAGAAAATGAAAAATTCGCGATTGCCCTTGGGGCCAAGCAGGGGCGACGGATAAACCGACTGCGGTGCCAGCCGGATGGTACGGAAAAAGTCCGATAATTCTGCGATGACCTGCTGATGTATTTGCGGCTCCTTCACGACACCGCCTTTTCCGACTTGACCTTTTCCGACTTCGAACTGCGGTTTTATCAGCGCCAGAATTGAAGCATCGGATTTCATGAACTGAATCACGGCCGGAACCACAATTTTAAGAGAGATAAAGGAAACGTCGATGGTAATCAGGTCCACTGGCTCCGGGATCGCTTCGCCCGGCATATGCCGGACATTTGTCCGCTCGATAACGATGACGCGCTGATTCTGGCGAATTTTCCAGGCCAGTTGTCCGTACCCCACATCCACGGCATAAACGCGTTCGGCGCCGTGCTGCAAAAGACAATCCGTAAAGCCTCCTGTAGAAGCCCCCACATCGATGCATACCGCGCCGGTCACATCCAGCGATAATTTTTTCAAAGCAGCTTCAAGTTTGAGGCCGCCTCTGCTGACGTATGGAATATCGTGGCCTTTAAATTCAATTTTATCATCGCTTGAAACAAAAAAACCCGGCTTGTCGACGGGCTGATCATTGACCAGAACCCGTCCGGCCATGACCACAGCTCTGGCTCGCTGACGGCTTTTGACCAGTCCCTTTTCAACAATAATTAAATCCAGTCGGTGTTTTTTTCGGGGCACTTGACTCAATGATAAGAATGGGTGATTGATTAGAAGTGGTATCAAAACCCCATCTCCCCGCTTTATGAAGCGGGATTTCGCATCTAATTGAAAGATTAGTTAAGGGGCTCAAAAGGCCCAATGGCTGCGTTGCCCCGCAAGCGGGGAACCTGATCTGAGGTTTTGAAACCACTTCTATACTGCCTGGCTGTTTGGCCATTCAGCCTGCGGTCTGGAAGAAGAAGTCATCAGACGTTTAGCGGTCTCCACAATGGCATCAGCATCAACTCCGTATTTAGACCGGAGAAGATTCTGGGGGCCATGCTCGACAAATGTATCGGGAATACCGATACGCTCCAGCTGAAAACCGGTGATTCCGGAGTCATTGAATTCCTCCAAAACAGCACTCCCGAATCCTCCCTGACGGATATTTTCCTCGACGGTAATGATGCGCGGAATCTTTTTAGCCAGAGAGCAAATGAGTTCGACATCCAGAGGCTTTACAAACCGACAGTTAACAACCGCTGCGGATATACCCAGTTGGGCCAATTCTGAATGGGCGTCCAATGCCTCGCAAACCGATTGACCAATAGCCAAAATCAAAACATCTTCGCCTTCCTTTAATATTTGAGCTTTACCGATGGGAAGCGGCTGGATGTCCTTTTCGAGAATCGTCCCGGTGCCGGCCCCGCGGGGGTATCGAAAGGCAATCGGGCCATCATATTTCAAGGCAGTAACCAGCATCCGGCGCATTTCATTTTCATCTTTAGGTGCCATGACAACCATGTTGGGCAAATTTCGCAGATAGCACAGATCAAAAAGGCCATGATGGGTGGATCCGTCTTCACCGACGATACCGCCCCGGTCAATGGCGAAAACGACATGCAGCGACTCGAGGCAGACATCATGTAAAATTTGATCATATGCGCGCTGTAAAAACGTGGAGTAAATGGCAACCACCGGTTTCAAGTTTTCAGTGGCCATACCGGCGGCAAAGGTCACCCCGTGCTGTTCCGCAATTCCCACATCAAAAAATCTTTCCGGAAACAGTTCTGAAAATTGCGCCAGGCCGGTACCTTCGGGCATCGCAGCCGTTACGGCAATGATTTTTTGATCCTCTTTTGCCAATTGGACCATGGTATCGCCAAACACCTGGGTATAAGACGGATTCGGGCTCTTTTGATCCAAACAGTTGCCGGTTTCGACTTCAAACTGGGTGCACCCGTGAAAATAAACCGGATTCTTTTCAGCCGGCGGATATCCTTTGCCTTTTTGGGTGGAGACATGCAAAAGCACCGGTTCCTTCAGGTGTTTGATATTATTTAGTATATCAATTAAGTGATTCAATTTGTGTCCATTGATGGGACCAAAGTACTCAAAATTAAAGGCTTCAAACAGCATCCCCGGGGTCACGAGAGTTTTCAGGCTCTCTTCGGTTCTTTTGGCTAACTGATAAATGTCATCGCCAAATTTGGGTAGCGATTTCAAAAAATCACCCGCTTCTTTTCGGAGTTCCTGAATTTTTTTGCCGGAAAACTTGCGGCTCAGAAAAGAGGATAGGGCGCCGACATTGCGTGAAATCGACATTTCATTATCATTGAGGATCACGATAAGATTTTTGTCTTTGTGGGTGTCTCCAGTCTGGTTGAGGCCCTCGTAAGCGATTCCGGCGGTCATTGAGCCGTCACCGATAACGGCAATCACTTTGGCATTTTCATCCTTTAAATCTTTGGCACACGCGATGCCAAGGCCGGCGGATATGGAGGTGCTGCTGTGCCCGGTTGTAAAGGCGTCGTAAGGACTTTCGCTGCGGCGGCAAAAACCGGAAATTCCATTAAACTGGCGCAGGGTACGAAATTGCTCCCGTCGACCGGTAAGCAGTTTGTGGGCATAGGCCTGGTGCCCGACATCCCAGATGACCTTATCCCGGGGGGTGTCGAAAACGTAATGAATCGCAATTGCCAATTCGACGGCCCCCAAACTGGGCGCCAGATGACCGCCGGTTTGGGATACCACATCGACAATGGCCATGCGAATTTCTTCGGCCAGTTGGGGAAGGTCGTCACGCGAAATATTTTTTAAATCTGCCGGTGAATTAATTTTTTCCAATAAAACCAATTTAAGGTTGCTCCTCTTTTTCGTATTTGCTTTTTGAGAAATATTTTATTTTTTTCTATCGACGATATACGTCGCTATGGCACGCAATGGCTCGGCTTTTTGATCAAAAGACTCAAGCGCCTGCAAAGCGTTTTCGATCAGCTTGCGGGCAAAATTTTTAGATTCTTCAAGGCCCAGCAGGGAAGGGTAGGTGCTTTTATGACGCAGTTTATCGGTTCCCACCGCCTTTCCCATTATGGCCGGGTCGCCGGCAACATTTAAAATATCATCCGTTACCTGAAAGGCAAGTCCAATATGCTGGGCATAGCTTTCAAGCATTTGAATTTGGCTGGAATTTGCGCCAGCCAGCTCGGTTCCGCACCGCAATGACACTTCGATCAAGGCGCCGGTTTTCAAGCGGTGTAGGGATTTCAATTCATTCAATGTCAGCTGGTTTCCTTCCGAACCCATATCCAGCATCTGTCCCTGAATCATGCCGCAATAGCCGGCTGCATGTGAAATCAGTTGAATGACGTGCAGCCATTTGGCGGCCTGCTGATCGTTGCCGGTTTCGATGGATGACAGCGTCTGAAACGCCAATGTCAGCAGTGCATCTCCGGCAAGGATGGCGGTCGCCTCGTCAAAGGCTGTGTGACAGGTCGGCTGGCCCCTGCGCATGGCATCATCATCCATGGCCGGGAGGTCATCGTGGATTAAAGAGTAGGTATGAACCATTTCAAGGGCACAGGCCGCCGGCAAAACCTCTTCCAGATCACCGTCGACTGCCTCGGCAGCTGCCAGGCATAGTACGGATCGAATGCGTTTGCCTTCGGCCATCAACGAGTAAGTCATGGCCTCAAGGATGCGGTCGGGCCGGTCAGATACTTTTAAAATGGATTCAAGTGCCGCATTGATCCGATGAATTTTCTCAGAAAGGTATGCATTCAAATCAAACATAATACGCGAATCATCAATCGTCATCTGTTTCAGCTTCAGGCATAAACGGCTTTTCAGTCATCTGACCTTCGGAGTTCTTCAGTAAAATAGAGATTTTCTTTTCAGTTTCGTCCAGTTTCTCAGAGCATAACTTTGTCAGCTTAATGCCTTCTTCAAACTTTTTAATTGCCTTTTCCAGAGGCAGATCGCCGTCTTCGAGTTCCTGGACAATTCGCTCAAGAAGTTTCATTGATTGTTCGAATGTTTTCTGGGCCATTTTCAGATTTTCCTTTTACCCGGCAGGTTAGGGTACCTTTTGCAAGCATTACTTCAAGATCCTGGTCAATGGAAACATACTTGGAGTCCAGGACCAAATTTAAATCAGGAATGCTCCGTGTAATGCTGTAACCTCGTTTTAAAATGGCAATCGGACTAAGTGTTTCCAGCTGAACGCTTAGCTCCCTTAACCGGGCCGTTTTGTTATCTATATTTTTAGTAAATGTTTTTAGTATCTTATATGTATTTTGTTCAACAATGACCTTTAAATTATGGACTTGATGGGTTGGACTGTCAACCAACAGTCTGTCTTTCCACCATTGAAATCGTTCTTTTTTGCGATCCAAGAGGATCCGGATATGACGAATAAGCCGCGATGTATAATCATCCATTCGCAGCCGCCAATCCTCAATCTGTTTTCGGGGATCAACCAGTCGTTGCGACATATCTGTCAGGCTGAATATGAAACGATCGATTGTGTTTGTCATTCGATATTTGAGATCCACAGAAACGTCTTTAAGTTTCTGTAATAACTCACTTTTTATTGGAACTGCCAGTTCGGCCGCTGCTGAAGGTGTCGGGGCTCTCAAATCCGCCACAAAATCAGCAAGGGTATAATCGGTTTCATGTCCGATCGCTGAAATAATGGGGATTTCAGATGCAAATACGGCCCTGGCGACTCGATCGCTGTTAAATGCCTGCAAATCCTCCAGCGATCCGCCGCCTCTGGCCAGAATGGCCACATCAACGCCAACCTGTTGATTCAGCTGCTTAATGGCAGTGACGATTTCATCTTCAGCACCGCTGCCTTGAACTTTGACGGGAAAAACCTGAATGTTCACATTCGAAAACCGCCGTTCGATAATGTTGAGCATATCGTGAACCACCGCACCGGATGGTGAAGTGATCAAAGCGATTTTATGGGGTAAAAACGGTATGGCTTTCTTGTGTTTTTCATCAAACAGGCCTTCATCAGCCAGCTGTGCCTTTAGTTTCTCGTAGGCGACTTGCAGGGCGCCGATTCCGGACGGCTCCAAGTATTCCAGAATAATTTGGTAGGTTCCGCGGGGTTCGTAAACGCTGAGGCGACCCATACCGGTGATACGCATACCGTCTTCGGGTTTAAATTTTAGCTGGCGTTGCTGGCCGCGAAACATCACGGCATTGATCTGGGAATCTTCGTCTTTCAGGGTAAAATAAAAATGGCCGGATACGGGGATTCGAAAATTTGAAATTTCTCCGACAATCCAGATAAATGGGAACTGTTCTTCCAGCAGTGATTTTATATCGGCATTGAGTTCGGAAACCGTATAAATCTTTCGGATCGGGTCCATTTCATCAAACCCGTTCTGAGGGTCGGACGTATTTTTATCGTTATTGCGCTTCATATTAACTTGTCGTCCAATATTTTTATCGAACGTCTGATAAGTTATATTATGTAAACTTTTAGTTAGGGCTCTGAGAGTCCAGCATATTTGATGCCATAATGACCGTTTTGGGTCCCCTGCTCGAATTACGCAAAAAAAATTATCCGCAGATTGCACAAATTATTCAACAGATAAGTTGATATCCGCAGATTACGCAGATTTTCGCAGATTATTATTTATAAATAATACCATTCCGCCTTTATGGCGCTGAAGAGCAGTTAGAAGGTCAAACGGGTACTTTACATCGCTATTTATAGTTTTTAATTTCTTTGAAATCTGTGTAATCTGCGTAATCTGCGGATAATATGTATTTCTGCTTTATTTCTCGGCGTATTTTTCCAGTAATTCGCGCACGGCCGGAATGATATACATGTCCTCATGGGGTATCCGGGCCAGCTGACCGGCCAGGATTTTGATTTTTTTATGCACCGACTTATGCTTATCCATGATAAACAATTTCTGGCCCTTAACGGTGCAAAGCCCGCTTTGTACTTTGAGACCCGAAGTCTTCAGGTTCTGTTCTAAAACCGAAATCTGCATTCGCTCCGCCAGATCTTTCAGTTCTTGATACAATTGATCGGGTTTCATATTTTCCTGGCGTTACAGCCCTTGAAAATCGCAGTCTGTGTGTTATTATAGCTAAACATTAAACATATACTCACAGGAGGCTTTAAATGCAGTCCATATCAACAAAACAGACACAAGTCCAGGTTCGTGTAAATGATTTCATTCGCAGTGTATATAACTGGATGGCGATCGGACTGGCACTGACCGGTTTTGTGGCCTATTACGTGTCCAGCACTCCGGCTCTGTTGAACTTAATATTTCGCAATCAGGTGCTTTTTTTCGGCCTGATTATCGCTGAACTGGCATTGGTGTTTACCATCAGCGCCCGTGTTCATCGAATGAAGGCTTCCACTGCCACGGCCCTGTTTGTCCTCTATTCGGCCCTAAACGGGGCAACCCTGTCGTTTATTTTCCTTATTTACACCCGTTCATCCATTGCTTCAACATTCTTTGTGTGTGCAGCGACTTTTATTGCCTGCAGCATCTATGGCTGGACCACCAAGCGCGACCTGACTTCCATGGGCGGGTTCATGATGATGGGCTTAATCGGGATCATCATCGCTTCGCTAGTCAACATTTTTATCCGCAGTTCAGCCATGCACATGATCATCAGCTATATCGGGGTGCTGGTTTTTATCGGTTTGACCGCCTATGATACCCAGCACCTAAAAACCATGGCGATTTCACAGCCGGCAGATGTCGGCGCCAGCGCTATACGCAAGGGGGCAATTCTGGGTGCCTTGAAATTATATCTGGATTTTATTAACCTGTTTCTGATGTTGCTGAGGATTCTCGGAAACAGAAACTAACAAGGTCCGCAGATTTTCGCAGATTATTATTTATAAATAATACCATTCCGCCTTTATGGCGCTGAAGAGCAGTTAGAAGGTCAAACGGGTACTTTACACCGTTATTTATAGTTTTTAATTTATTTGAAATCTGTGTAATCTGCGTAATCCTCCAAAAAGATTGGCGGACAAGTCTGCGGATAATATTTATTTCTGCGGAATTTGCGGATACTACCCAAGAGTCGCTTTGACGGTGTCGGCGATCTGCCGACAGTAACGCCGGGTTCCATCTTTTTCGGGCCCTTCAACCATCACCCGGCATAGCGGTTGCGTCCCGGAATAGCGCACCAGTACCCTGCCCCTCTCGCCCAGGCGATCCTCTACTGAACGAATCGCAGCCATAATCTCCGGAACACTCTCAAGCGCCGGTTTGTTTTGAACATCGACATTCAGCAAAACCTGTGGAAATACGGCCATTACCTGGCTCAGTTCCGATAGCGGCTTGTTCTCATCGCGCAGGGTCTGAATCAGCCTTATGGCCGTCAGCATCCCATCACCGGTGGTATGTTGATCCAGAAAAATCATGTGGCCCGAATCTTCGCCGCCGATAACGGCCCCGTTGGCATTCATCTGTTCCAGCACATAGCGATCACCGACTTGGGACATCAAATGGTTGATACCCAGTTCTTTTAAAGCCAGTCGCAGTCCTAAATTGCTCATGACGGTGCTGACGACCAGATTGTTCTTCAACAATCCTTTGCGCTTTAATGACCTGGCACATATCGCCAGTATCCGATCGCCGCTAATGACCTGGCCTTTCTCATCTACGGCAACCAATCGGTCACCATCTCCATCAAAAGCCAGTCCGATATCGGCCTTTTTCGCACGGACCGTATCAATTAACATTTCAGGATACTCGGATCCGCAGTCTGCGTTAATATTTATCCCGTCCGGGTAGATATTGATTGCCTCAACCTGCGCACCGAGATCTTGAAATAACTTGGGCGCAACCGCATAGGTCGCTCCATTGGAACAATCTAAAACGATCTTCATACCGTTGAACAGCCTGGCGTCAGGCAATGAATTTTGTAAAAAAGTAAGGTAGCGCTCAGGTGCGTCCTTCAGTTTTTCAACGCTTCCGAGGCGATGATTGGATTTTCCGCCAAAGTGATCGATGTTATTCGCCGGCAAAAGACGTTCAATCTCGTCTTCTTTATGGTCGGAAAGCTTGAAGCCATCAGCGTCAAATATCTTGATACCGTTGTCGTAAAATGGATTATGCGAGGCGGATATGACAATCCCGGCTGCCGCATCGGTTGCAGATGTCAGATAGGCCACCGCCGGTGTGGGTAAAATACCGGCCAGACAGGCATCAGCGCCAACGGAACAAATTCCGGATGCCAGGGCATCTTCAATCATATCGCCTGACTCACGGGTGTCTTTTCCGATGATTATTTTCGTTGGAACGGTGGTGCCGCCGAAAATCGATGCTACCGCCCGGCCGACCCCGAGGACCGCCTCAGCTGTCAACGGGTATTCATTTGCGACGCCGCGGATACCATCGGTGCCAAAAAGTCTGGTCATAGTTAAATTCCTAGTATCGAATCCGCAGATTAAGCAGATTACTCAAAAGATAAGTTGATATCCGCAGATTACGCAGATTTTCGCAGATTATTGTTTATAAATAATACCATTCCGCCTTTATGGCGCTGAAGAGCAGTTAGAAGGTCAAACGGGTACTTTACACCGTTATTTATAGTTTTTAATTTTTTTGAAATCTGTGTAATCTGCGTAATCTGCGGATAATATTTATTTCTGCGTAATCTGCGGATATTCTTAATCTGAGTTATGCGCGGTTCAATTATTATCACTTAAATGATGGAATAAGGTTTAATGCCTCATTGACCACCCGATCAACAATTCCCTGGAGCCATTGGGTTCCGATGGCCCCATCGGACGGTGGTAGTCCCTGAATCACGGCAATATAATCCAAACCGCTTTTCTTGATGCCCTTTTGGACTTTTTCAAGAAAGCAGTCTCGGTCGCCCGTGTCTCCTGTTTCGATCCGGCTCTGATCGAGCAAATCTTTCATCCGGGACCACCGGGCCACCAATTCCATTTTTTGCTTCAGAGCAGGCGATGACCGGGCAGGCGCATTGCTTTTTTGTGTTTCCATCTCCAGGTATTTTTGTATCTTGCTGCAAAGGACCCCAAGCCGATTGACGCGCTCTGAGATTGCACGATTCAGTTTTTCTTCGAGTCCGGCCAGCAGCATTTCCGGAAAATATTCTGAAATAAACTGACTGCGCACGTGGCGGTACCATTGGCCCAAGGCAATCAGATTGGCGATATAAACGATATTGTTGTTCACTACCCGTTTTTCGTTTCGATACCGTCCGGGTTTATATGCCAAACTACCGCCTTTCCGAGCACCGCCATACAAAAGTCGCCCGGGCCTGAATTCATCCTTGCGAACAATCGTACCGGCAGCCACCGTGGTCCCGTAAGCCAGCCGACAGGGGCCGATCAGCCCGCCCTGCCCGCCCAAAAATATCGGCGGTTGATTTAACATCACTCCTTTTGGCACATCACCGATCAGGGACGCAGTCACCTTGTCCTGATTGGGCGTAAAGTTAAAATGAATATAGGAACTGCCCACCTCACTGTGATTTTTGCGACTGGTTCCACCGGCCATCAGACAATCGCAAAAATTAATTAAACTTCCCAGGGTGACAAACGGAAAGAGGATCGTATGTTTGGTCCCCACGGTATGCGCAATGCTCGCCTGCTCTTCAAAAATACTTGCTTCGCGCACATGCGATCCCAGGCCGGCTTTGGCGTTTGCCAGAAAAACGGCATCTTCAAAAAAACCACCCTTAAGTTCAACCGCGGGCCCGATCTGACAGTTCTTAACGGTCGCCGGGGCTTCAAATCCGATTACGGCGCCTTTTAAAATTAGGGTCGCATCGCCGAAGATCTTAGAACCCGCATGTATCGTCACACCGTCGCCTGAGATTCTATCAACATCAACCGCTGCGCCGATTTCGACACTTTCCGGGCTTGCAATTCGAACTCCCTTGGCAATTAACTGCGTTAATTTTGTTCTTTTTTGGCGTGGCATGCCCCAACCTCAATAATCCGACCCAAATTGATCGTAAACAAAATGAAAAACACTAGTTATAATCCACAGATTACACAGATTACACAGAAAAAATATTATCCGCAGATTACGCAGATTACACAGATTTCAAAAAAATTAAAATAACGGTGTAATCCCGTTTGATCTGCTAACTGCTCTTCAGTGCCATAAAGACGGAATGGCATTATTTTTAAAAATTAATCTGCGAAATCTGCGGATAACTAGGTTTATTGCTAATTATTTTGCCTGACATCATCTTTAATGCGTTTGACATGCCCGCGACCCAGCCCCTTTACTTCGCAGCCCAGCTCAAAATAGCGGCGTATTTTTTTATCGTCCAGCACACCGAAACAATCGATGACGGCAGCGGGACGACCGATCATTTTTACAACTTCGTCGGGATCCAGTTCGAGGTACTCCTGGTGCCGAACGGCAAAAATCACCGCATCGGCAAATTGAAGGGCTTCGGACAAATCCGTTTCGATCCGGGTTTCGTCCAGCTTGTCCTGATTGCGGAAAAATCGTTTCATGGAATGATCCGGTGCCGGATAGTTATCCTGTTTTTCAAGTTCCCACCAGTGCTTGACATAGGGATCGTTTACCGCAATCTCTGCTCCCATTTCGGTTAATTTGCGAACGATAATCTCAGAGCCGCTGTAACGCGTGTCGCCCACCCCCTGGCGGTAGGACGCTCCCAGGAGCACAACTTTCGAAGCCGCTACGATCTTTCCCATGTTGCGCAGTGCATCCCGGACCTGCTGCGGCACTCTCAATGATCGGGTATCATTGATATCGATGGCGGCCGGCGTGATTTTAAACACGTCATCTTCAAAGCCCATCAGTGTATGGTAGGACCACACACCCAATCCGCCATCTTTCGGTAAACAATAGCCACCAATACCCGGTCCGGGGAAAATCAAGTTGGAATGGGTCGGTCGGATTTTAATGGCATCAATGACTTTGATGAGGTCCACGCCGTTGCGTTCGGAAAATACACTCCATTCATCTAAAAAGGCCAGAATGGTGGCCCGGTAAGAATTTTCAATAATTTTACAGGTTTCACTTTCAATCGGACGGTCCAGGACGGTGAGCGGAAATTTTTCCACATTGAGTATTTCGGATAAAAATATCCGAACCCGCTCGCGGGCCGTCTCATTGATGCCGCTGCAAACCCGCCAGAAATCCCGCACGGATGCAACATAATCCCGACCCGGCATTACCCGCTCAAACGAATGGGCTAAAAGCGGTTCGAAATCCGTTAATCCTCGTTTTGCAAAAGCTTTTTTTATGATTGGATAGGCTACATATTCAGTCGTTCCCGGCGGCACCGTGGTTTCAATTAAAACCAGGCATTCCGGTTTAATTGTTTCGCCGATGATTTTAAGACTGGCTTCGAGGGCCACAATATCGGCATGCCCCTGGCGAACATCTCCGAATGTTTCTTTAAAATAGTCGCACTGGACATCGACGACGACGACATCGGCCAGACTCAGCGCTTCATAGGTAAAGGTGGCAATCAAGGTTTTTTTCTCTTTGACACAGCGTTCAATGAGGGGCGCTACTTCGGGGTCTTCGGCCTCAACCGGTGCGATGCCTCTGTTGATATAGGGAATTTTCCAGTAGGACCGGGTTGAAGGCCGTTGCATTCCAATAACAAATTTGTTGGGGTCGTTACTGTCCGGATCCGTTGAATCGGCAACAACGCCGGCCATCACCGCCCCGACGAAACCAACGCCCATTACCACAACAATTTCTCTGCCCATCAAGCGCTGTTCTTTAACGATGCGTTGTAAGCGTTTAAATTCCTTCTGATAATCTTTTTTCTGGGGTAGTTGGAAAACTTCACCGGCCGGGCAAACCGAAACCGACGCTTCCGAATGTGAATTTTCCTGCTCCTTTGAAATCGGCATGAATCGTCTCCATTCTCGTTCGATAGTTAGTAATTTTATAGGGTATTTCAAGACGTTAATAATCATCATTTTTAGTAGGATTTTATCATAAGGTCAGGATAAATCAAACCTAAAATGAATTCTACCCGATTAAATAATTATAATTTCATGATGTTATGCCGTAATCGCTTTTTTTGGTGTTGAAAGACGGCCAAAATTATGATTTAATTTAAAACAGCCGGAGTTCATGAACACCGGCACTTAGCATAGAAGCCATCTCAAAAATGTCTTTTGGCCCAATATCTTTGTTGGTGCCTGGTTTCAAATCCTCGACATACAACAGTATGCCTCCGGTTTGAAACTCGGCCCCGCCGCGATCTTGAACCAAAATCCTATTTTTAAGATGGGTTCTAGTTCATATGATTTAGAAAGGAGCTGAGTTTAATGGCACGCATACTTATTATCGATGACGAATCTCAAATCCGATCGATGCTCCGATTGATGCTGGAAAGAGTTGGATATGAGGTCGTCGAGGCCCCTGACGGCATCGAAGGAATCAGACAATACAGAGAAAAACCTGCCGATCTGATCATCACGGATCTTATTATGCCGAATAAAGACGGCATCGGCATGATCATCGATCTAAAAAAAGAATTTCCAAAAGTAAAAATCATTGCCATGTCCGGAGGGGGGGTAAATCGTCCTGAAGGTTATCTGGATGGCGCCAAGAAACTGGGCGCAAACCGCACCCTCACAAAGCCCATTGATAGAGAGCAAATGCTGACGGCGGTTAAAGACATCCTGAAAGAAGGCACCACTCCCGCTGAGTCATCAGCATGACGTATTTGCTCCTTTATTTTTACCAAAAGGGACCGACAGATATTTTTTATCATTACGATTGACCATCCAGCCGGCACTTACGCCCGCCTATTGCTATCCAAATTGAGCGTTTGAAATATTATAGCGCAACGACATCTTCGCTTAACGATTGAATATTTTCAATTCCGGCTCGTCCAACTTAGGTTCTATCTCTATGGACACCCGGCTTAAAGATTTTTTGGCTTTGCAAATTTTTCCGGATCATTATAAAAGAAAACGGTTGGGGTCCAAAATCCGCGACCTCACCTGCTGGTCGCATGCTGAACCAAGGAAAAAATACTTGAAGAAATTCGCTTTTATATTCTGGATCATCATTCTCATTCCGTTGAATACGGGAGCCGATATCATCTATTTTAAAGATGGGATGAAAACCGTCTGCCATGATAGAGCCTGGGAGGAGGACGGAGAAATCAAATGTGAGTATAACGGCGCGATTCTGAGTTATCAAAAAAAAGATGTGATCCGGATCGAGAAAATAAGAATCGAAAAACAAACTGAAAGCCGTCCCGACAAAATTGAGACGCCCATCAAAGCAACTGCAAAACAGGCGACTGCACCTCTCAAGATCAAACAGCCCGCGCCCCCCCAGCAGAAACCCAAAATCGTCTCAAAAAAACCCGCTATTTCTAAAACAAAGGGATTGGAATTCTATAACCCCAGACGCCCGCAAAAGTACTGGACCAGTGCAACTTCCAAACACCATATTTTTAAAGAAGCCATCGCAACGCTGGCGAAACAGTATGAACGCTCTCCGGAATGGATTCAACATCATATGGGAGAAACCAATGACCTTGATGAAATCCACCAAAATTTACGGAAAAGCAAATTAAATGCACCGTTGGAGCTACAGGAGGAGGATGAAGAAAAGATACCTGAGACCCTTTTCTACAACCCGCGAAGACCACTGAAATACTGGACGAGCGCTAACTCAAAACACAATACATTCAAAAAAGCAATCGCCGACCTGGCCAAAGAATACGAGCGTTCATCGGAATGGATCCAACAATATATGGGAACCACCAACAACCTTAGTGAAATCCATCGAAATTTGGCAAACCGTAAGGAGGTTGAAACTTCACCGTAAATTCAAGCGTCCGGCAGCCAATGCGACAATGGGCCGGGCACAGCGTTTGATCAACGCAGGTAATCCGGTAGACCGCCGTAATTCCTGAATACCGTCTGAAACAATGACACTTTATTGCGACACACTGTCATTATTGATTATATTGACAATTCAGCAATTTTCTTGTACGATTTGATTCAATATATATTGTAATATAGACTATTTATATTACCCGTAGTTACCGCCTCGCAAAGCAGCTTCAGTGCTTTGCGAGTTTTTCGAAAGGCCCGGCCTATGATTTCAATCAGTCGCGATGTTGTTGCACTTATCCGAATATTTACCAGCTGTCTGACAGCCGCTTTTTTGATTTTCTTCATTTCCTCGCTATCCGGGGAGGATCTGATTAAAAACAACAGCTCCATTGAAGATCTGGATAGAATCCTTTCTGAAATTACGGTTGAATTGGAAAGTGGTATCGAAAACAGAATTAAACAGCTGGGAGAAGTGCCCGCCATTAATCCCTATAAAAAATTTTACTGCGCCGAATTTGCAAAAGAGATTCATGAAGTTTCATATTTAACAGAAAAACAAAAAATTTTTTTCGATTCATTTAATGTCCGTGGCTTTGAAGACAAATCAAAGCGCCTGGTTGCATTTTCAGAAACTGCCAATATGCAAGCCCTGATGAATGAGCTGGAAATTGTAAAAAGAGAACTGAAAAACTCTGTCAATTTGATTGATAAAAAACGCAAAAAACTCGTGCGTCAAAGGACAGCCTATATTATCCTCTTTTTCGTACTCTGGATCGTGATCTATTTCTATTACAGCCGCGGCTTTATCAGGCGATAACTCTACAATTAATCAGAATTTTCTAGCATGTATCAGTCATTTTATAACTTAAAAATTAAGCCATTCCAAATCACAACGGACCCAAAATTTCTATGGCTCGGCGAAAAACATAAAGAAGCCCTGGCGACGCTTAAATACGGTATTTTGGAAAACAAAGGCTTTATGCTGCTAACCGGCGATGTCGGAACCGGCAAAACCGTTTTAATCCACGGTCTGATGAAAATCATTGACGTTTCGGCAATTGTGGCCGCCATTCCGGACCCCGGGCTAAGCAGTATTGATTTTTTTAATTTTCTTTCCGAAGAGTTCAAAATGAACCGGCGCTTTGACAGCAAAGGCGCCTTTCTGATCCATTTAAAGCATTTCCTGTACAAAGCCTCGGAATCCAATAAGAAAGTCCTATTGATCATTGACGAGGCCCAGCGGCTCAACCACGAGCTCATGGAGCAGATAAGGCTTTTGTCAAACATCGAGCTGGATAACCGCAAATTGATCAACATCTTTTTTGTCGGCCAGAGCGAATTCAACAAAATGTTGAGTGAAGAACGCAACAAAGCCGTCAGACAGCGAATAACGGTTAGCTACCATATTGATCCCCTGACCGAGCAGGAGACGCGCGAATACATCAACCATCGCCTCAAAGTTGCCGGATGCAGTCGAGAACTTTTTAAACCGGAAGCGGTGCGAAAAGTCTATGCATTTTCCCACGGATATCCGCGACTGGTTAATATCATTTGTGATCACGCGCTGCTGACCGGATATTCCAATGGGAAAAAAATCATTGATGCCGGGGTGATCAAGGAATGTGAAAAAGAGCTTAAAATTCCCATCAATGACACGAACAAGCAAAGAAATGATCTGGAATTCTATGAACCCAAAGAACGCCCCTTCTCCGTGCTTCAAAACCAATCTACGGGCAAACGGATCGGATATCTCGCCCTTATTGTTTTACTGCTCGTGGTTACCGGTTATTTTTTATTCAATCTGCAGTTAAAAGACTCACCCCGCTGGAAAATGGAGGACATCGCCCCCCAAGCCTATGATTCTCCGGCCTTAAAGGCCAAAGAATCTTTCGTCCCCGGGGTGGTTAGTGAAAATGAAATTAAAAAAGATTTGCCGGTCGTAAAACGATTTGATGACCAGGCCATGGAGGGCAAGAATTTTTCGGAGTCCGGCCAGACGATAATCGCAGGCCAAAAAAATACAATATCAGCAGAGCCGCAAGTCAGACCTTTTCCGGATCGGAAAATAGTGATTTACTTCAAGCACAACTCAAATGATCTTCCGGATCGGGCCTATGATATGCTGGATCGCATTGCTGATTTTATGGTCCACAATCCGAAAGCCAAGGTCAATATCAACGGCTATACGGATTCATCCGGAGCCCGCAGTTATAATGTCAGCGTTTCTCAGTTCAGAGCGAATATGGTCAAAGGTTACCTGGTGGGCAAAGGGGTTCACGCGCCCAAAATAAAAGCGCTGGGCTTAGGCCCTGAAAATCCGATTGCCAGCAACGAAACGGACAAAGGCAGGCAAACGAACCGCCGGGTTGAAATTGAGCTCAATATTGATAACCCGTGAATGCCTCACGCCAAGATGCCAAGACGCAAAAATTTTCAGATTATATACCTTTAATTTTTTCCTTTGCGAGCTTTGCGACTTTGCGTGCGGAAAAATCAATTTCGATAAGCTAATTCCCGAATCCAAACTTGTTTCTTAACAACTTCAATGTCGTTGGGCTCACCTCAAGACCATCGATCTCCTGGGCGGAAACCCAGCGAGCCTCGACCGCATCATCCCCCGGTGACGGCTCCCCCATAACATAATCTGCTGCCAGATCGACAATCACGTAATGAAACCGTACCTTTCCGGCCTCATCACGATCAATAACGTCAAAGGTATAAATCGGTTTTGCGGCTCGAATCTGAATACCCGTTTCTTCCAGTATTTCTCTTTCGGCGGCCTCCTGAAGCGTTTCGCCGATCTCCACACTGCCGCCGGGGATGGCCCAGAGATCTTCGGCGGGCGGCTGTCCTCTGCGAACCAACAAAACGCACTCTTCCTTGAATACCACGGCGCCCACAGCCACCCGAGGATGGCCGGGGTAATCATTTTTTTGTTGGGATACGCGGTTTTTCAAAATTCAGGTATTTCCTTATTTTTATGTTGCTGAGAATAATTGGAAACGGAGAATAACAAATATCCGCAGATTACACAGATTACACAGATTTCAAAAAAATTAAAACCTATAAAAAACGGAGTAAACTACGAAAATCTGCGTAATCTGCGGATAACTATTATCCAACGGCGGCTTTGTCGGCATCGGCGAACTGCCGACATACATCCTTAAAAAGGAATCGTTAGCCGTTCTGGATCCTTGACACCAGTTGATCATTGACCTATTGTCCCACTCAATCAGTTTGTACCTGAATTTTGCATGAAAGTAGATGAGAATCTTTTTGTCTAGAAGTCATCTCAAAATTAGGATTTTGGTCCCATATCAAGGCGGCCGCGAAATTCAAGCCGGAGGAATACGTTGGTATTTCGAGGACTTGAAGTGAGCGCCCAACGCAGAGATGG